>Ga0316204_10002651_pt1 | contig 39541 bp, 27 predicted proteins | sample 6monrhotite_MG_2_FD_205661 | JGI IMG/M metagenome (GOLD analysis project Ga0316204, IMG submission 205661) | Microbial mat bacterial communities from mineral coupon in-situ incubated in ocean water Damariscotta River, Maine, United States -... | ecosystem: Environmental > Aquatic > Marine >...
TTGGGGTTCAAATTTTAATTTAAAAAGCTTTAACCATTTATTGGGGCTTTCTTTATAATGGCTTTATGAATCAACAACTACTTTCCGATCTGGCTCTGGAGCTTGCGCCCAGATTAATCACAGATAACCGGGTGCTAGCCACAGCAGAATCCTGCACCGGTGGCTGGATCGCTAAAACTTTTACGGATATTGATGGCAGTTCTCAGTGGTTTGATTGCTCAATTGTAACTTACAGTAATCAGGCTAAAGTTAATTTACTCGGTGTTAAACAGGCAACCCTTGATCATTATGGTGCTGTTAGCCAGCCGGTAGTGAAAGAAATGGTGCTGGGGTTACTCGATAGAAGTGATGCCAATATTGGAATATCTGTAAGTGGCATTGCGGGCCCCGGTGGTGGCACAGAAATCAAACCGGTGGGTACAGTGTGGATTGCCTGGGCGAAACCCGGACAGTTAATTGAAGCGGTCAGGTTTCAGTTTAAGGGTGATCGAGAAGAGGTCAGGCTTCAGGCGGTTTATGAAGCTTTGCAAGGTGTAAAGCGCTTACTGGTGAATCAAGATGACTGACGCTGATTCTCTGCGCACAAATTCTCGGCGCATATTTTTTGCTTTATGGCCGGATCAAAAGGTACGAACTGAGATTTACCGTGTCTTCAGGCAAAGTTCTCAATTCACATATCCCGGGCGACATTTAGCAATAAATAATCTGCATTTAACTTTACATTTTTTAGGCAATGTTTCAGAGCAAAAGTTTGAATGTGTTAGTGCTGTTGCCAAAAAAGTTAAGCAAGGTAAATTTCAATTACGTCTAGATCACTTTGGTTCATTCAACAAAGCAGGGGTGTTTTGGGATGGGCTTTCAGTGGTGCCTGAATCGCTATCAAGGCTACATCTTGAGCTAGGCCACTTATTGACAGAATGTGATCACTACCCAGAAGCCAGGGCATTCAGACCTCATGTGACCCTGATGCGAAAGTATAAGCCCCAGGAAGTTTTAATCCCTCATGAAGCTGTTGTCTGGACGGTTGATCAGTTTACACTGGTTGAGTCTATAAGTGTTGAGGGTGGTGTGGAGTATCGTCCGCTGAAATTTTATGGGCTTGTGTAAGTTTCCTTGTTATTCATGCTTTTAAATAATATTGCATTCTCATTTTAATAATGAGATCTGGTTGTTCATTAAAATAATTTATACTTCAGGGTTATCAGCTATTTTTTCAAGAATAATACTGTATAAGCTTAGATCATTGATTATTTCAATAGCATCATCGCTATCAGGATCTAAAATATTCTGCCTTTTTTTAAGTTCTTTCATGGTTTGTTTAACTGAATATCGAATCAGCCTTAACTCCTGTGTACCAAACATTATATTACCCCTTTGTTTAAGTACTCACTAATGTGTATAGCATATTCCTCGGCCCAACTTTTTAAGATTTTTTTCCAGTCATTGATGTGTATATCACTTAATGCTCTTATAGAATAATGGCCTTTGAATTTTCCATCTGTAAGGTCTTTAGTAACAGTAAACCCGGGAGGAAGATCAATGCCTGCAGGAATAACCCACCAGTTAGTCCCATGCTCATAATTTGGCTTGTTGAAAAGGCTAAGTCCTCCAGACATATGCTCGATTATCTTTGTATCTGGGTTAATTTTTATATCAAATCTATCATCTTCATCTCTCGGAGGGCTTGTTCTAATGTAGTCAAATTTTGGTTTTTTGGCTGCACCACCACGGTATAGATCTGTTGGTATTTTTAAATAAAATTCTATAGGTGTGTGCATATTAAGTCCTTATATGTCGAATTGATCCATTGAACTGTAACAATCGAAGTGATTCTAAATTATCTTGTAGTCACATATTTTACATTGTTGTTCAATATTTAAAACTATTTTAATTAATGAAGATATTCCTAAATTTACAATTGTCAATAGATAAAATCGTCCCTGAATGTAATTAATTACATTCTTCACTGTTATGCGAATTTATTCAAGAAGGCAAGATTCAGTCATCTCCCATATTGGAACTCTCAAAAATCAAATATATCGCTGGCAGCGAAACTTTTGTGAAAGATATGCAATGTAAGCTTGAGCCAAAACAGTGATGTTAAGTAAGCAATAACTTAAGCGGTGTGAAGTAAGGCGTATAATGCAATGCCATGCCCTCGCATGTCTGTAATCACTCACAGAACCTTATCAGGCCAGACTTTTATAAGGCTTTAAGTTTAAGCTCAGGTATTTCAGATTTACCCTACACCAATATGTGATACAGGTCACTTTCCCAAAGTGCTAATACATGGCGAGTGAGGGCTATTTTCGGTATAATTTATTACTAACTTTGTTTCTCAAATGACCTCGCATACATAGGATGATGCTAATGACTTCTGCTTCGATTAATTTTAACTTTAAATTTTCAACGCTATTGGGTGTTTTATTATTGAGTTTTTCGTTGCTTTTGGGAGTTCAGGGCTGTAGTAGCTCATCTTCTACGCTTGCACCGCAGGATTCTGATCCGGTGGGTTACTTTACGGGTAGTGCTACCCTTGATGCAACGACGATTAATTCACCGGATATGATTGGTCTGGCCTATGGTAGTCGCGTTATGATATTTAATATGGCTGAAAATGTGCTGTTAGATATCACTCTAACAGACATTACGCTGACAGATTTTACCGGTACAGTGGATGTTTACATTGGTGGTGATATTCAAGGGGCTGGTGGTACAACGGTTACAGGTACAACTAACAACTCTCAGATTGAAGGTACATTTACATTTGCTGCTGATTCTGGATTTACTGCTGGTTCTTTTGATATTTTGTATGACACCAATAATAATATTGGTGCGAGTTTATCTCGCGCTGATGGGGATGTTTTTTTCGGCACATTAGCAGGAATAGATACTGGTACAGATGGTTTTGCTGATTTGAATATTACAGGTACGTATGACATCGGTGATACAACGACTGAAAAATGTGAAGCATTTGGGAATCTAGTTGTGCCAGACTCAAATGTTAATGTATACAAGTTATTACATGATGTTGAGAGTCTTACGGGAGGGACTTGTGCGTTCCCTCATTTAGATACTGGTTATACTGGTTTTGGTTCAGTAATTTCTGATATTTTCACTGACGATACCTTTGTCTTTGCCTATGCTAATGGCAATGTTGCACTGTTTTCTAAGGGCCTAACTCGATAGTCTATTCTGTATTTTAAGGACCAGCAAATGGATTTGCTGCTGCGGTATAACAGGATTTAATTGTAGCTGTGGAGTATTATTATGCTTAAACAGGGTTTGTTCAGAGCGTTATCTTTACTTACTTTATTCTTAAGTAAGTTCAAACAAAAATTTTATGAAGCATGTCAGGTCATTGGTTACTCAGTTTTATTATCTCATCTAACTTTTATTCCTTATGTTCATGCAGGTCCAGTTGGTGGTGAAGTGATTGGTGGCACTGGGTCTATTAGTCAGTCAGGTTTAACCACAGTGATTGACCAGGTCAGCAACCGCATGGCAATTAACTGGGATAGTTATGATATCGCTGTTGATGAAAGCGTTCAGTACAATCAAATTAATCCATCAGATATTTCTCTTAATCTCATTCTCAGTAATCAAGGCTCGGTTATTCAGGGGCAGATCGATGCCACGGGTACGGTTATTCTGGTTAATACTAGCGGTATTTTATTCAGTGAAACCTCGCAATTAAATGTGGGAGGCCTGATTGCTTCAGGCCTGCATATTTCACCTGAAAATTTTATGAATGGCGAATATATATTTAATGAAGTGTTGGGCGCTGACGGCACAGTTATTAATCGGGGCTTAATTAATGCCTCCCTGGGGGGCAATGTCGCATTAGTGGGTAAGCAGGTTAAAAATGAAGGGGTTATTAATGCTAATTTGGGGTCAGCTATTCTTGCTTCTGGCAAGCAGGCGGTATTGATCTTTGATGATCAGGCTTTAATTGGCGTAAAAATTACAAAAGAAATATTACAGGATGAATTAGGGCTTGATCCAGCGGTTGTAAACTCGGGTGAAATTAATGCGCAGGGTGGGCGTGTTCTATTAACCGCCAGTGCCAGTCGTGATGTTTTTTCACAGGCCGTTAATGCCGGCGAGATGAAACATGCTTCAAGCGTACTGGTTAATGAGGATGGTAGTTTTAGTTTAAGTGCCGGTGCAGATGTGCTTAATAGTGGCAAAATATCAGTTAATGCCGCTAGCGAAAACTCAGCCGCCGGTGATGTAGTTATTATCGGTGAAAACATTACCCATAGCGGCGTTATAACAGCAGATTCAAACTCAGGTGTTGCGGGAAATATTGAACTGCATGCAAACGATAAAACCGAATTAATAGAAACAGCAATTGTTTCTGCTCAGGCAAAAACTGGTGGGGTGGGCGGAAACATAAAACTACTGGGTGATAAAGTCGGGCTGTTTGATACCGCCGAAGTGAATGCCAGTGGTGCAAATGGCGGTGGCGAAGTTTTAATTGGTGGTGATAAGCAGGGCTTAAATAACAATGTGCGTAATGCAGAGTTTGTTTACCTGGGTGAAAAAACAGCGGTTTCTGCAGATGCTCAAGTGAATGGTGATGGCGGTAAAATTATTACCTATGCTGATAATACCGCACGTATTTATGGTGATCTAATCGCTCGTGGTGGCATGCAAGCGGGTAATGGTGGTTTTATTGAAACTTCGGGAAAACAAAGCTTCGATATCTCAGGTGCGCCGGATGTATCAGCGAGTGCTGGGGAAGGCGGATTATGGTTAATAGATCCTTACAATATAACGATTGTCGACGGTATAGACGGAAGTGCTAATTCTAACGTTGATGTCCCTGCTGTTACGGCAACAAATGTTTATACATCGACGGATACGCCTTCTGTAATAGAGACTTTTACAATCCTAGAAGGCTTAGCAGGAGGTGATGTTGAGATTAGAACTGTCGCTGGTGACGGTGGGCTAGAAGATGGAGACATTAACTTCGGTGATGTGGTTGGTGGCACATCAACAACCCTGGACTATAACGGTACTGGCACCAGTTCACTGACGTTATGGGCAGAAGGTGATATTGTTTTTACTGCAGGATCTAAGATTTGGGATTCTACTAATGCGGTAGATTCATTGAATGTTAATTTATTTGCAAAAGGTGATGTCTCGATAGGTTCTGGTGTTGAGATTATTACTCAAGGGGGAAATTATACTGTTGGTTTTGATGATACTAATGCTACAAATGATGATTTCATTCCTATAAATTACACTTCCGATATACTTTCAAGAATTATTACCTCTGGATTAGATGACCAGGCTGCTGGTAATGTAACAATTACCAGTTCTGGCATTATAACAACCCGAGACATTAAGGCAAACGGTGGTACAGCAACAACTGGAAACAATGGAACTTCCGGAGGGCTAATAAATATTTCCGGCGTGGGTAACGTAATTATTGGTAATGATATAAGTACAATAGGTTCTCCTGGAGTTTATTCAAATAATAATGGGGGAGAAGTGGGTGGAGCAGGTGGAGCTGTTAGTGTATCTTCATCTAGTGGCTCTGTCACTGTTAGAGCCATCACCACAAATGGTGGTGATGGAGACGGAGATTCCAGCGATGAAGCAAATGGAGGTATAGCGGGTTCGATTTCCTTAACAGCGACCACAGATCTTACGCTCAATGGTATTTTGAGTGCCCAGGGTGGAGCAGCAGATGCAAGTGGCGGTTCGCCGGGTACTGCTAATGGGGGTGCAGGTAATACAGTAACACTAAATGCGAACAATACAATTATAGGTAGTGATATCTTGACTATGGGTGGTGCTGGCAGTGGCGCAGGTTTTGACGGCACAGGTGGTAATATAATTATTAATTCCGCCGTTAAGCTCACAGGTAATGTATTTCTTGATTCTGATAAAGGTAGTAAAGCAGGTAGTACTGACGGTGCTATTACAATCACTGGAAATATAGATAACAACACACCAGGCTCAACACTTAGTGCTTTAATAATAGATTCAGGCACATCAAGCACAAGCATTATCGGCAGTATAGGCGGAACAAACGCAATAGAAAGCTTCACCATTTCAGAAGCCAGTGTTGTTGATGTAGACGCGATAAGAACTATGGATGGCGGTGTTTCAATTGACTCTGCTTCTACGATTGATTTAGGTGGCAATATTGTTACTTCAGCTGATCCTGTCTCTGAAACGGCTGGTGATCTGCTTCTAAACTCAGGTGCAGGTGAGCTAATATTAAGTGCTGATGTGACACTAGATACAAATGCAAGCTCAGCAGTAATTGGTGCAGATGTAGACAAAGATATTATTATCGCAGCTTCCATAAATGCCGATGACGGAATCAATAATAACCGTTTTTTAACGATTGATGCAGGCAATGAATCGGTTTCTTTGCAAGATGTCGGAACCACAGCTAATAAACAACTTCAGGGCTTTAGTGTTACAGCAAACACTAAAACTACTTTAAATGGTGATATAAATACAAAAGGTGGCGGCGTAGATATTACATCTGCCACTATTGATGTTACTGCACCATCTATCACTATCAACACTGATCTTGCGGCTTCGGGTAATGCGGGGCCTGTTGCGTTTCGAGGTGTCAGTAAATTGTTTGGTGATTTAACCATTGATGCTGATAATGCAGGTTTAGGTGGAAGTGTTTTATTTACCGGCGCTGTTGATGCGAATAATAAAGATGACAATATACTGCTAGATATTACAGCGGGCAGTGGGGATGTTATTTTTAATAGTGCGCTTGGAGTGGCGCAGGATCTTCAGAGCCTGACAATTTATAGTGCGAATGATGTTCAGTTAAAACAAGTGAGAACACGTACGGGTGGAGTAGATATTAGTTCAACTAGTATAGCTCTGGCTGGCAATATAGTCACCGATGACCTGAATGATGCCGGTAGTGTCAGTTTAGATGTTGGGCTTACGGGTATTATTTTACTTAACGCTGATACCACCATTGATACTAACTCATCAAATGATCAATCAATTATTATTACAGGTGATATCGAATCAGCTTCCGGTTTTTCACTGTCGCTTGACGCTGGATCGGATAACACTGGAACAATAACGGTTAATGGCGATATAGGTTCTGATATTGCGGCAGTAAGAAGCTTTAGTATTTTAAATGCATTTAGTGCTTCACTCGATGGTATTAATACATTAGATGGTGGTGTTTCTATTGTTAATACCGGTGCAGTTGGGCTGGGGGGTAATATAAACACCGCTCGAGATAATGATGCAGGTTTAGTTTCTATTAGCGCACCAATTACACTTGAAGCGGATACCACTATTACGACAGATGGGCCAGGTGGTGCTGCTAGTGATGAAAGTATTACATTTACAAATACCATAGACGGTGCTTTTTCACTTGAGTTAAATGCAGGCTCTCAAGATGTCACATTAAGTGGTGCGATAGGATCAGGTGTAGCGCTCACTGGCTTTTCTGTTAATTCATCGCGGGATACTTTTTTAAATGCCGATATCATTACCAATGCAGGTGATGTAAGTTTTACAGGGGATGTAACGCTTTCAGGTGCTACACGTAATATTACAACTAACGGTAATGCTACCAGTGGAAATGTCACATTTGTTAATCGTGTAAATGGTGCAACTGCCCTGGAGATTGATGCGGGTGCAGCGGATGTGTCTTTCCAGCAGGCTGTTGGTGGTCTAACCGGCCTTGCTTCTTTGACAGTGCTTAATGCGAAAGATTTGAATTTACAGAAAGTTGATAGTGTTGGCAATATAGATGCACAGTCAGTTAGTGGTGTTGTAAATTTATTTGATAATCTTGATATAACGGGTACCAACGGAGGCTCAATTAACCTGGGCGGTGATGTAATACTCAATAATAATATTGTTTTAACCACTGCAGCCAATGGCAGTGATGGTGCTGTGAATATTGTTGGCCAGGTTGACTCGTTAGTTACAGCACCCGTTGGTACTTTTTATACCTTAGAGGTTCAGGCAGGTGATGGGGTAGTAACCCTTGCAGATAATGTTGGGTTAGGAACCGAGCTTGGCAGTTTAAATGTAAATACTACCTCCTCCTTGAGTATTAACTCTGTATATACAACAAACTCAGCAACCTCTACTGGAAATATCAGGCTGGTCGCCAATGCGATTAACCTAAACGGTGATCTGGATACAACGGCAGGTATTGTTAGTGCGCTCGATTTAACAGGGCAAATAAGTATAAATGGTGATATTACTTTGTTGGGTAATTCTAGCCTGAATACGGATTCCATTATCTCTTTAGTTGATAATCAGGTGATAGTGAATGACACGGTAAGTGGTGGTTTTGATTTTGATGTAACAGTCGGGGCGCATGCTGCGACATTTTCCAGTGCGATTAATACTAAAAGTTTTAGTGTTAATCAGGGTTTGCTTGCAGCCAATACAGGCGTTGTTGACTTACAGAGTGTAACCACTACCGACGGTGATATAGATATTACCAGTAGAACTATTATTTTAAACGATAGTTTAACCAGTGATACCGTAAGTGCTACGGGTGACATTACATTAACTGGCGATGTGAAAATTGCTGGTACCTTAAATATAGATTCAAGTCTGGCTAATGCAGATATTATAATAAACGGCAATATGCTTGCGAATGATACGACTGATCTGTTTAAGCTCTCTTTGCTCTCAGGGGCGGGTAACTCAACAGTAAATGGCGACATTGGAAGTGCTACTCTTGCTTTGGGTGGTTTTGAAATTGACACCACCGGTAATGCGTATGTAGAAAATATTTTTACAAAAAACCAGGGTGTTCACATAACGGCCAACCAGATTACCCTCGCAGGGGCTGAAATTAAGTCAAACCTGACAAGTGCGGGTTCTGCTGACTCTATAACATTTGATGGAAATGTCCTGCTGGCTTCTGATGTCGCAATAAAAACAAATACTGGAACAAGCGCAGGCTCAGCTATTACGGTTAATGGCTTAATTGACGCGGATGACAACTCGTTGAATACCCGTTCTTTAACTCTGAGTTCGGGGTCTGAAATAACCACCATCAATGGCAACATCGGTACCTCTACTAATGGCGCATTAGAAAAACTAACGGTAACTAGTGCGTCTGAAATAAATCTTGATAGGGTTTTAACGGGGTCAGGTGGTATAGCGTTAACGGGTGGAATGCTCAATTTGAACGGCAACTTACTGAGTAATGATGCGGTAAGCGCCGGGCTTGTCGATTTAACAATAAGCGGTAATATTGTGCTGGGCGCTAATGTATTGATCAGAAGTGATTCTAGCTTAAATGATAATAATATTGTGATCAGTGCCGCTGATATTAGAGGCGCTGATACTTATTCTTTATCACTGGATGCGGGTGACGCTAATGTGACTCTGCTTACATCTGTTAGTGATGTAACTGATTTTAATGTTTTAGAGTCCGGGGCATCTAGCATTACAGGAGACGTTAGTGTAAGCGGTACTGGTCAGCTAAATATAAATGCTAATAACGGTGTTTCTTTGGCAGGTAGTTATTCAACGGCAGATGGAGCGATACTTATAGACGCAGACGTAGATAGTGATCAGATAGGTAATTTAACACTAGCTGCGGGATCAGATTTAACAACAGTTGATAGAGATGTTTTATTAAAAACAGCATCTTTAAGTTTTGCAAATTCGGCATCTATTGATAGTGGTACAGCTCAGACAACGATTAATTCAACGGGTGATTTGTCAGTGGGCACGGCATTTTCTGGCCTGTCTGTTACTGATGCAGTGCTTGGCAGAATCACAGCGGGCACACTTGTGTTATCAGCTGAGGCTGATGTTTATGTCGATAGTGCCAATAGTACGCATGTAACCTCGCTTGAGTCTGCTAATGGAAATATTAATTTTGTAGGGGGGGATTCAAGTTTTAATGAGCTAAATGTATTAACCACAAATGATGTTTTACTTAATTCTACTGTTACAGCAAGCAATAATCTTGCGGTTACAGCTGCAAATATCGATACCACAAATGTGAATCTCTTAGTACCAGCAGGTAGTTTTAACTCAATAAATTCAAATGTAATTTTAAATGCAAATCTAAGCGGCGACAGAACGCTTAACCTGATCGCGCAGAATGGCGAAATAGATCTTCAGGATGCCTCTTTTACTAATCTTGATAGTATGAACGTTGATGCCACGAATATAGTTTATTCAGCAATAAATCCAGTGAGCACGATTAATAATATAGATATTTTGATTACCACAGATATTGCTACACCAGAGTTTATTCAATCAGTTAATCTAACAAGTACTCAGGGTGCAATATCAATAACAACGAATAATGATTTAACATTTGATGCTGCTTCCACATTATCGGCTGCCACATCAGTAAATTTGACATCAGATTTGGGCGATATACAAGTCGCATCAGTGAGCGCGACATCCGGTGACATTTATGTTTCTGCACTCCAGGGTGCGATTATCGATAATAATGGCTCTAATAATAACTTTGCAGCTAACCTGGTTCATCTTAGGGCAGATACCGGTATTGGTGCGGCTGATGTTATTGAAACCGTAACAAGTGAGCTTAATGTAGCTAATATAACCGGGGGAACCGTTTCGCTCAATAATACAGGTGATGTTACGCTGACCGAGCTGGTTAATGTGGGTGATATTAACTTTGTAAATAGCTCGAATGTTACGATTAATAATGTTGATGCGGATTTTGATACTGGCATTTTTGATTTGACGGTGACAAATGGTTCAGTTACGCCAACAGGCTTAACGCCAGATATTACAGCATTTGAAGTTGCTATTGCCGTTAATGGTTCTTTTAGCGTATTTACCAGTCGCCCGATAGTGCTTAATGTTAAAAACCGGGCAGTGATTGCATCTGCATTTAGTAACACTCTGTTTCTGCCTGCTGATCCAATAAATGGTATTTTAGATACCTCCGATATACAGATCAGTGTGCTAGATTCCATTGGAAATGTTTCTGGTCAGCAGTTGATTGAGGTTGAGTCGCTTGCTGATATTGACCCTGCAATTTTTACTGAGTTGAACAACTATAATCAACAGGATATTTCCATACGCATGCCTCGCGACCAGGTGTTTGAAGATGAGCTTGATATATATGATCAATTATAATTTCGATATAAGCTGATAATCTTTATAAAATTTCTGCTCTAATACTAATGATAAATAAACCTGAATAGGAATCACCACTTGCTCTACAGGATTTTCAAGTTTACCAATATTGTTTTGCTTGGTATGTGTCTTTCGCCTAATGCTTTTGCTGGTTTTCTAGATATGCCAGAAATCACAGAAATGGAAGAATTCGAACGTAAGTCAATGCTTACTGATCTTAATATTCCAGGTGTGCGTGATCGAGATCCAGACCCGGAATCTGGTCCGCGACTAAATGTTTTAAAATTTAAGCTGCAGGGTATAGTTGAGTTTCCAGAGTTTGGCATAACAAAAGCTGAGGTAGATAAGTTAATTGAGGGCATTCGTTTTGATTTAATGCAAGAGTTTAAAGTTCTCAAGTCGGGTTATACACAGTCCGAGACGGATGAAGTAACCGATTTATTGGCAGAAATTGAAGAAGAGACAATGGAGCGGCATGTTTCCGACCTGGAGTTACAAAAATTAGTTTGGTTAGTCAGGGAGCAGCGCTCAAAGCGCGGCGTTACCTTAGGTCAGATTGAATTAGTGGCTGACCGGATAACGTCTTTTTATCGTGAGCGTGGATTTATACTGGCTAAAGCGTATATACCTGAGCAGGAAGTTCGTGATGGCGTGGTTACTCTCACTTTATTATTGGGAGCACTTGGTGAGGTTGTCGTTAGCGCTAATAAAATCTACAAATCAGAGATAATCGGCGATGTTTTTAGCAATGACCTGGCTTTGCCTGTCACCGACAAAATGGTAGAGGAAAATATTTATTTAATTAATGATTACCCTGGATTGTCTGTTCAGGGTTTTTTTGAACCGGGTTCGCAAGTCGGCGATACTAAATTAAACCTTACTGTTAAGCAGGAAGACCGATATAATGCTAATGTTCGTTATGACAATCATGGGTCAGATGAGACAGGGGATCAACGAATTTATGCTGATGTGCTGATTAATAACCTGGCCGGTCAGGCGGATATGCTTCATGTAGCAGCATTAAACTCATTTTCACCTGACAACACGACTTATTGGCAACTGCAATATTCTTTAAACTTGTTTCATCCCAGGTGGAGACTTGGTTTAGACCGAACACAAAATCAATTTTCAATCGCTGAAAATGATGATGACATTCTTACTCAATTAGATGTTAAAGGCACAACTTTACAAACAGATATTAGCCTGACCTATAAGCTTAAGCGCAGTCGAGTTGAGAATTATCATATAGAATATAAACGAGAAAATATCTCCTCAGATTTAAGCATCGGCGACATTAATTTTGGTGGCATACTGGATGATGAAATTGAAAATAATTCATTGTCATTTAGATATGATATATTGCAGGAAAAAAGCAAAATCCTTCATCAGGGTGCAGTAACAATAGTTTCAGGTGATTTTGTAGCGGGTATTGATCCGGGGCAGGATGAATCATTTGACATATTCATGTCTGATTACACTTTTCTTACTTTTCTCACCGTACCTTACTTTGATGCAAATACGCGTTTAATAGTCAGGACATCATTGCAGTTCACGCAACAACCGCTTTCTTCAATTAGCCAGTTTTCACTTGGTGGGCCAACAAAGTCAAGGGGGCATGCTGTTAATCAGTTTTCTGCTGACAGTGCAGCTTATATAGGGTTTGACTGGGTGCTTAACTGGCCTTCATGGCTAGACTTTAATATCTCATCAGAGCAAAGCCTGAAAAGTATAAGTCAGCCTTTTTTGTTTTTTGATGCGTCTCATGGCATTAAAAAATCATTAAAAATAAATGAAGAAGATAGTGAAGCAACTCTGTATAGCGCTGGCCTGGGTTTTCGTCTTTTTTACCTGAATAATTTCCAGGGGAACTTGCAGTTTTCTGTGCCCCTTAAGAGTGAATTTACTGATACTGATCTTGAGAAGCCAGATGATGGGGTAAGATCAGTTTTTGATTTTCAGTATAGTTTTTAATCGGGCTCAGGTGAACAAGGGCAGGTTTAGGGCTTTGTTGTTCATAAATGAGCGCAAATAATTGATCTTACGCATTCTGCGTCCGCAAAATGAGTGTATTCATGCGCATCAAATCAAAGGCTTTTATTTTTGCTGTGCGCCACTGTTGCACAAACCATCAATTTACGTTTTTCGTGTTTATTTGCACTAAAAAGTCTGTGCTTTTCACATCAGCGCCCAGCCCGCAAACGGCTCAATCTCATCTCGATTATTAATCACCAGTTGATAAGCATTAGGGTTTAGAGAGTGGTCAATTGTGGTATCTACTTTCATCTGTTGTAACAAATATCCCACAAGCGCTCTCCTTACCTGTAGCTCGATTAATCCGTCCTGAATATCATAATCATAATTCAGGGCGGACTTCTGTTTATCGTTAAGCCCAGGATGAGCTTTTAGCTGCAAGGTAATGAGCTCCATCCAGTCATCATCATATGTCTGGCTTGATTCGGCGTTTATATCCAGAACCTGTGCTTCGGTAAAGCGAGAGAGCACAAAGTCTCTAAAGTCATAACTGTCGTGGTTGTAGGCCCGTAGGTGCCAGCGTAAACCATTGTTGATCAGCGCATGGGGTTCAATAATACGAGTATTGTCTGTTTCTTCTTCGCGCTTGCTTAACGAGTGATAGGTGGCTTTGAGTTGCTTGCCGTTTTTGATGGCGCGCACTATTTGAGCCAGTACGGCTTTTTCCGGTAATCGTGCAGGTAAGGGTAGGCTCTCGGCGCTAATGCCATAAATGGGTTCGTTTCCAGAAGGGTTATCTACGGTCAGTAGATTTTGCGAAAACATGCCTAATACGGTTTGTGGGCGCAGGTCGGCAAATACCTCATCAAAGTTTGCCGTGGGCACAAAGCTAAACAGGCTTGGGTTGTATTCGAGGTTATCAGCGGCCAGATCATTGTATAACTTCAGGTCTTTGGTTGCCGCCGGATCAGAGATGCCATAGGCTTTTGCCAGCATGCTACGGCTTATCGTGCCGGTGTAGTAGGCCATTACCTCAATAAATTGCAGGCGCTGGCGTGTGGCGAATTTTATTTCGTGAAGCATCTTGATGTTATCGGCCATGTCTTAACTCTTGTTATCTTTACTTATTATATATGGTTTTATTGACCTGATAAATATAGACTAGCTGATATATTATATCAACATGATAAAAACTATTGACATAGTAAAAAGTATCCACTAATCTACAACTATATCGCAGCGCAGTATCGCGTTAAGCAAAACTGACATAAATAAACGAATTTAAAGAACAGGGGAATACCGATGGATGACAACAAGAAAAAAGCATTAAGTGCCGCACTGGGTCAAATTGAAAAGCAGTTTGGTAAGGGTTCGGTTATGCGCCTGGGTGATGGTGGCCCAGCAGCCAATATTGAGGCTATTTCTACCGGCTCTATTGCACTGGATGTTGCGCTCGGTATAGGTGGCTTGCCAAAAGGGCGTGTCTGTGAAATCTATGGGCCAGAGTCTTCAGGTAAAACAACGCTGACATTACAGGTTATTGCTGAGGCGCAAAAACTCGGTGGCACCTGTGCTTTTGTTGATGCTGAGCATGCGTTAGATCCTTCTTATGCGGAAAAGCTGGGAGTTAATGTGGATGAGCTGCTGGTATCCCAGCCCGATACAGGTGAGCAGGCACTGGAAATTACCGATATGCTGGTTCGCTCAAGTGCGATAGATGTCATTGTTATTGACTCGGTTGCGGCATTAACACCAAAGGCTGAAATTGAAGGTGATATGGGTGACTCGCATATGGGCTTACAGGCGCGTTTATTAAGTCAGGCGCTGCGTAAGCTGACCGCCAATATCAAACGGTCAAACACGCTTGTTATCTTTATTAACCAGTTACGTATGAAAATTGGTGTTATGTTTGGTAACCCTGAAACCACTACCGGTGGTAATGCATTAAAGTTTTATGCATCTGTTCGACTGGATATTCGCCGTACCGGTGCGATCAAGAAGGGTGATGAAATTGTGGGTAATGAAACCAAGGTAAAAGTTGTTAAGAACAAGGTTGCGCCTCCATTCAAAACCATTAACTTTGAGATTTTGTACGGTGAAGGTATTTCCCATGAGGGTGAGATTATTGATCTTGGGGTTAACTGTAAGATCATTGATAAGGCAGGCGCCTGGTATTCTTATAATGGTGATCGCATTGGTCAGGGTAAAGATAAGGTGCGTACCTTTATGAAAGAAAATCCGGCGGTTGCCGATGAAATCGAAGCCAAAATTCGCGCGGAGATGATGCCTAAGGAAAAACCTGTAGCAGAAGCGGAAGAGCCACAGATTGAGGCGGAAGATATTGCCGCTGAGCTGGCTGAGATTGCGGGTGAGAAATAAACTTGAATTGACACAGAGGCGCAGAGGCACGGAGAAAAACTTAATGTGGCGCTCTGCTTTGCTCCCCTCTTAGAAAAGAGGGGCTGGGGGAGATTTGACGAGCTGAAGCTAATCCCCCTCGGTCCCCCTTTTTCTAAGGGGGATGGTCTCTTCGGTTAAAATGAAGTCGATATGAATAAGACAAAACGTACTCGTTCAATTACTGAATCCGCTATAGATTCACTTTCACGTAGAGAACATTCTGTTCTGGAAATACGCCGCAAACTCTCGCAAAAAGGTTTTGAAGAGGCGGATATTGACGACTGCATCGAAAAGTTAATTGCGAATAATTTATTATCGGAAGAGCGTTTTACTGAAAGTTATATTAATATGCGCATGCGGCGTGGTTTTGGGCCACAGCGCATTGCGCAGGAGTTACGAGAAAGAGGCATCAACGATGATTACTTTGATGATTTTCTTGATCGTAATAATCCACAATGGCGCGAGGTAATGTACCAGCAGTATGCTAAAAAATACGGTAACAGGCCGGCTCAGGAATATGCTGAAAAGGCTAAGCGGGCGAAGTATCTCCAGGCTCGCGGGTTTCCTCTTGACTGGGTATTTAAAATTAATGCTATCGATTTAGAAGACTGTTGAGTCTAATAAAATCAATAGCTTAAACTATAGTGTTAATGTAACTAATAATGACTACGACAGCTGAAGTTAGACAGAAATTTCTCGATTTTTTCAAACATAAAGGCCACGAATGTGTTGCCTCAAGCTCGCTTGTGCCGGGTAATGACCCAACCCTGTTGTTTACCAATGCGGGTATGGTGCAGTTTAAGGATGTGTTCCTTGGGCAGGATAAGCGCAGTTATACCAAAGCTACCACTAGCCAGCGCTGTGTACGCGCTGGTGGTAAACACAATGATCTCGAAAACGTAGGTTACACAGCACGCCACCATACGTTCTTTGAAATGCTGGGTAACTTTAGCTTCGGCGATTATTTCAAACGTGAAGCAATTCAGTATGCCTGGGAGTTTCTAACCAAAGAAGTTGGGCTACCTGAAGAGAAATTATGGGTAACCGTGTTTGAAGAAGATAATGAAGCCGCAGATATCTGGTTAAAAGAAATGGGTATTTCTGAAGAGCGCTTCAGCAGAATTGGTGCGAAAGATAATTTCTGGTCAATGGGTGACACTGGTCCCTGTGGTCCCTGCACTGAAATATTTTATGACCACGGCGAAGACATTCCCGGCGGTCCTCCGGGCACACCTGAAGAAGACGGTGATCGTTATATTGAAATCTGGAACTTGGTGTTTATGCAGTATAACCGGGATAAGTCTGGAAAGATGGAGCCACTTCCCAAGCCTTCAGTTGATACCGGTATGGGGCTTGAGCGTTTAGCTGCGATATTGCAAAACGGGCATAGCAACTATGATATCGATCTGTTTCAGGCGCTAATTGCATCTGCAGCAAAAGAAACCGGTTTTAAGGATTTAACTCATAGCTCACTAAAAGTTATTGCAGATCATATTCGTTCATGTGCTTTCCTGATTGTGGATGGTGTGTTGCCGTCAAATGAAGGTCGTGGATATGTATTGCGCCGAATTATTCGTCGTGCATTAAGGCACGGGCATAAGCTGGGTCAGAATGATCTGTTTTTCTACAAACTGGTTAAGCCACTGGTTAAACAGATGGGTGAGGCTTACCCGGAATTAACAAAGGCTCAGAAAGATGTAGAAAAAGCACTAAAGAAAGAAGAGCAGCGTTTTGCTGAAACCCTCGATCTGGGTATGAAGATCCTTGAAGAAGGCATAACTGATATCAAGGATAAACAGATTCCCGGTGAAATGGTTTTCAAGCTATATGACACATTTGGGTTCCCGGTTGATTTAACCGCAGATATTGCCCGTGAGCGTGGTCTGACCCTGGATATGCCGGGTTATGAAAAAGCCATGGAAGGGCAGCGAGAACGCGCAAGATCCGCCAGCAAGTTTGGTGTGGATTATAACGATGCAATCAATACAAATGCTATAACAAATTTTACAGGTTATGATCACCTTGAGGATCAGTCTGAAGTAGAGGCCCTGTTTAAAGATGGCGCTGAAGTCGACTCAATTTCAGCGGGTGATGAAGCGGTAGTCATTTTAAAGAATACACCTTTCTATGCTGAGTCTGGTGGTCAGGTTGGAGATACCGGTTTACTTAGCAATGATAGCTGCCGTTTTGAGGTGATGGACACTCAGAAGCAGGCCAATGCATTTATTCATATTGGCTCGTTAGCAGAAGGTTCTTTAGCTGTTGGCGATAAATTAACAGCGGTGATTGATGCTGAGCGTCGTGACGCCACCATTCGCAACCACTCAGCCACCCACCTGATGCATGCTGCTCTACGTGATGTTTTAGGCGAACACGTGCAACAAAAAGGTTCACTGGTAAACAATGAGCGTTTACGTTTTGACTTCTCACATACAGAGGCGGTAAACCCCGAACAGTTGTTTGAAATCGAGCGTTTGGTGAATCAACAGATTCGTCGTAATCTGGGAACTGAAGCTGAAGAAATGGCGATAGCCGATGCTAAAGCCAAAGGTGCCATGGCACTGTTTGGTGAGAAGTATGGCGATGAAGTGCGTGTGGTTTCCATGGGGGATTTTTCCATCGAACTCTGTGGTGGTGTGCATGTAAAACGTTCCGGTGATATTGGGTGCTTTAAGATTATTGCAGAAACCGGTATTGCATCCGGTGTTCGCCGTATAGAGGCGATTACCGGTGTGGTCGCGGTTGATTACGCGAATCAGCAATCTAATAAAATCAATAAGATATCGTCACTTCTTAAAGCAAGTAATGATGAGCTGGAAGACAAGCTTTCTCAGGTGCTAAGTAAGATGAAAGCCCAGGAAAAAGAGATTGCGCAGCTAAAATCGAAGATGGCGACGCAGACAGGTAAAGACCTCACCGCAGATGCAGTTGAAGTTAATGGCCTTAAAGTGTTGGCAGTTAAGCTTGAAGGTGTTGATAGTAAATCCTTACGTGACACTATGGATCAGCTAAAAAACAAATTGGGTTCTGCAGCTATCGTTCTGGCAACCGTTGATGGTGATAAAGTCAGCCTGTGTGCAGGTGTCACCAAAGATCAGATTAAGCGAATTAAAGCTGGGGATCTGGTTAACTCGGTAGCCTCTCAGGTAGGTGGTAAAGGTGGCGGTCGACCAGATATGGCAATGGCCGGTGGTTCACAACCTGAAAACCTGGATAAAGCATTAGGCTCAGTTAAAGCGTGGGTTGAAGAGCAGCTCTCATAGGGTAAAGCTTGAATGACTATAAATAAAAGAAAACGCAAACAACGCGAATGAACGCTAAAAACGCAAATAGGTAAACCTTCAGTTTGTTGTTTAGAGATAAGCTGATGGATTAAATTTGTTGGGATTGTAATTTATTGTTAATCCTGATATGTGCAAAAATTTTTATCTTTTTTGGCGTTCATTCGCGTTGTTTGCGTTCATTTGCGTATTCTTTTATATCTGGTGATATTTGTGTCCAACCAGGTTATTCGCAAAACACCCATTCTTATGACATAATCCACCACCTGAAAGCCCGCCCACATAACCGTAGCGGGTTTTTAGGTGGTATATACGAATTTAAACAAACTGAACTATCAAACATCATGGCATTAATTGTTCAAAAATACGGCGGGACCTCTGTAGGCACGATTGAGCGCATACAGGCTGTTGCCGATCGTGTAATTGCTAACCGAGATAAAGGCAACCAGATTGTTGTGGTTGTTTCCGCAATGAGTGGTGAAACTAATCGCCTGATTAGTCTGGCAAATGAAATTGAAAAACGCCCATCGACACGTGAAATGGATGTGTTGGTATCAACGGGTGAGCAGGTGACTATTGCCTTACTTACCATGGCGCTTCAGGCGAAGGGTGCCAAGGCCAGGTCTTACACCGGCGGCCAGGTTAAAATGCTCACCGATAATGTGCACAGTAAAGCGCGTATTCTGGATATCCAGTGCGGCAATATGCAGCAGGATCTAAAGGATGGCAATATAATCGTGGTTGCAGGTTTTCAGGGTGTTGATGAAAACGGCAATATCACTACGCTTGGTCGTGGTGGTTCTGATACCACAGCGGTTGCAATGGCGGCCGCTTTAAAAGCAGATGAGTGCCAGATTTACACCGATGTTGATGGGGTTTATACAACCGACCCCAGAGTTGAACCCAGGGCAAGAAAGCTGGATCGCATCACCTTTGATGAGATGCTTGAAATGGCCAGCCTTGGCTCAAAAGTGTTACAGATTCGTTCAGTTGAATTTGCAGGTAAATACAATGTTCCCTTACGCGTACTGTCTTCATTTGAAGAAGTGCAGGGGGAAGGTACATTAATCACTACAGAGGATGATGAAATGGAACAGGCCATAATTTCCGGTATCGCTTTTAATCGGGATGAAGCTCAGCTAACCATTTCCGGGGTGCCAGATAAGCCGGGTGTAGCATCAGATATACTGGGTCCGGTGACTGAAGCCAATATCGAAATAGATATGATCGTACAGAATGTCGGTGAAGACGGTACAACCGATTTTACCTTTACCGTTCATCGAAATGATTACGATGCAGCATTGGCCTTATTAGAAAAAACCGGTGAAACCCTCGGTGCAAAAAAAGTTAAGGGAAATGATACAATTGTTAAGATTTCGCTTGTGGGTGTAGGTATGCGTTCACATGCGGGTATTGCTTCCAGCATGTTTGCCGCACTGGGCAAGGAAGGCATTAATATCTTAATGATTTCTACCTCTGAAATTAAGATTTCAGTAGTGGTTGACGAGAAGTATCTGGAGCTAGGCGTAAGGTCGTTACATAGTGAGTTTGGCCTGGAAACACAACCTGCATAAATTAGCCGCAGTTTTCCACGAGCTGTGTTAATATACGCCACGGTTTAAAGAGGACAGAAGGACTCAGAAAACTATTGGTGATTGAACAAAGGAGTAGGAAAATATGTTAATTTTAACTCGTCGTGTAGGCGAAACGCTGATGATTGGTGATGACGTATCCGTTACGGTACTGGGTGTGAAAGGCAACCAGGTTCGTATAGGCATTAATGCACCAAAAGAAGTTTCTGTTCATCGTGAAGAAATTTACGAGAGAATTCAAAAAGAACAGGAAGGTCAGGCACCTGGCAACTCATAATAGTAAAATTTTTTACTATTTAGGCTTTACCTGAGAGAAAATCGAAGGTATTCTATGCCACCTCAAAACCGCCGCAGTTAAGCGGCGGTTTTGTTAGAAAAATCAAGGAATTGAAACATAGTATGCAAGGAGTTTGCATAGATTCATAATAGTGCTTTAAGTGCTGTTATATAAGAATTGGAGAGCTGGCCGAGTGGCTGAAGGCGCACCCCTGCTAAGGGTGTATATGGGAAACCGTATCGAGGGTTCGAATCCCTCGCTCTCCGCCATATATAAAAAAAGCCCCACCTGGAAAACAGGTGGGGCTTTTTTTATATATGGCGGAGAGCGAGTATGTGGTGAGAACCCACGGTTCGAAAAAAACGCCCGGAGCGTTTTTTAACATGGCATGCTTCTAGCCATGGCCCCGAAGGGGGCTACTCAGGTAGAAATAAAATACCAGATTTAGTGCTTATCAAAAAACAACTTTGGGCATGAAAAGCCCGAATAATCCCTGATTCAGTTACTACTATTCACCTAAGTGCCAGGAAAGATGGTGCGCAAAAAAGCGAGCACACCCTACATCAGAATTTCACATTTAGTGGGCTTTTTTTATATCCGATGGGTTCCGGCATATGCCGCAATGACGAGCTGTCTGAAGTTCTAAGTTGTAAATTGACTCAGTAAGAATACTAATTCTTCTCTGTCACCACACTGTTCATGTCATGGTCTTAAATATTTGTAACCTGCAATTTGCAGGCGCATTACTTCCGGTGCACCAGCTTGAATAAAACCAACATCCAGTGGGTAGTCATCATCGACCAGACCCTCGCTTAACATACTAAGTCTGCATACTTTGAATGTAACACCTCGATTTGAGAGTTTTTTGACTAGCTGTGATGTTTGCTCATTATCTTCAAGCAGTGCATAGATACCATCTTCATATGCAATCACTTCAACTTTAATATTTTCTTCACCTAGATCTGTAAGAGATTTATCTAATTGCAAGAGAGCACGGCGGTGGCCAAAATTTTCAGCACTTCGTGTTAGTTGCATAACAAAAGTTGATGGATTATTTGCATTAGTGGAAAATGCAGATAAGGGTAAGCTGGTCAATAAAATAATTGATACGATAATTGATTTGAAATTCATATTGTAAGCCCTGTTTTAATGTTACTCATTAATTAGTTAATGAAGATCATTGAAATCTCTTAGCCACACATGATCAGGGGCAGGATAATATAGGTTTGTTATTGTTAATGTAAGTGAAATTGCTAGCAGTTTGAGCCAGTAATTCATGAATTTTGGTTATCTGTGATAAGTACGACATAGTGCTCGTTATAGGGGTATTACCCGCTTGAAATATATCTGAAAGTATATTCTTATAATTATATCCTCCACACCACTAAGCATTGTCCAAAATAGAGTAAAAGATTCATTCATTTCTTTTTTTTGAATTTTATATTATGTAAATTAATGTTGTTTCCTACTTTTTTTACAGGAATTTATATGAAAATATTTGTCATATTCCTTTTTAGAAAACTGCCCATAATAATCAAATGGATTAATATAGGCAGCTAACCATAACACTAAACATCGAGTTAAAAATTCATATCCACTGGCTCTTCAGGTCTATCAATTCCATTTGCTTCTAACAGTTGGGTAAATAATGTTGATTGATATGCGTTAATCAACTCTTCCTGCGCTGTCATCTGCTTTTCTGACCAGTTGCCTGTGATTTTCACCGCAAACAATGTTGCAACTCTATTACCAGGTAATGGTGCAGGCCATTCAACTGTACCGCCCAGAGGGACTATATCAAACTTATTTGGAAATAAGCGCTTAACATATAAAGCAAGGTGGTAAAAAATTGGAGCCACATCAGCATGGTTACGGGCAACTAACCAGGGGACATCGCGGTGATGTATACGACGTCCCGCAACCCATTTATCTGCCAGAGTGCTATTGAAAATAGAATTAAACAGTTCATCGGCTTTGTATGCTCCACCCATAGGATCATTAAATGCAATATCATAAATGCTGTTAGAGTAATTTCCGAAACTACCAGGTTCATTATCGGGGTTAGAAGTACCAACACGCACATCATCTCTACCCAGGTCCCAGATGCTCTGAATGTTTTTTGGGTTGCCAGCTTGTACTAAAAGCACATTACCGCGGTTTCTAAGAATGGGTACAGGGGCTCCGTTTGTTACACCATCTAAGGAAAGTTGATCCATGATTGACTGTGGGCCAACAGCCACCTGAGGTCTACATTCACCTCGTACATTGCTAAAAGTAACGCGTTCCTTTTTTATTTGCTTAGGTGAAATTGGTGGGCTGGTTGTATAGAACCATGTGCGTAGAGGATAACCTGCTAGTTCCATTGCGGGTAAATAATGGTCGTACCATAAGTCGCGTAATGCCATATGATAGTTTCCGGATGTGGACAAAACCATATCGCAATCTTTTATGCTTGCATGAAGATCCATTACATAATTTGAGTTTTTATCAGTTAATTTTGGTCCTCCACCAGTTAGGTCAGTAGGCCAGCTTAGTGCGTTTGGATTTTTTATTTTAGGTGAGCCAGTAATTACAGGTTCTGCTTGTGTAACAGTATTAATTAGCAGGCTAGTTAGTAGGATTGTATTTAGTGTAAAAAATTTCATGATAATTTCCTTATCGAGTTATCTCAATATCTTTTAAAAAAATTGTTGAAAACAGCGGAGGTGTAAATTGATGATAGGTACAGATTTTAGAAATGTTTTTACTTAAGATCAGGAGTGCAAGTGGATTCACAAATATAATATTTGTCAGAATTATTGACCGAAAATGAGGTCAAGTGCACATTTTTCAAAATAACGCAGTCAGGAATAATCCCTGGTGCATGGGGTGATTTCCTATGTTAGAAAAGTTTATTTGAATTATCTGATATGCTATGTATACAGGCTTTCAAGCGATTTTAAAAAAAATTAAAGTTTCATAATCATAAGCTTAGAGGCTGTCCACTTGTCTATTAGGGAGACTGTCCTTGCAAAATTTTTAGAAGTTTTTCCTGTGGATAAATATATTTATTTTTAGCGCGAAACTTATTTTTCCTAGGAAAAAAGGTAAATATTTTAATAAAAAAATGCTTTTGAGTAGTTAATTGGAATGAGGTTCTCGGAAGAATGTTGGCGTATAAAACTAGATAAAAAAATCTAGAGTTTGAAAATTGTCGATTATTTTGGGATTTTTTGTTTGTGCTATTCTTATTGATTGGGTTTTGTTTTTTAATTAATATTTATATTTATTGATTGTGTGTAATGGTTTTTAATTAATTGAATCTTTTCTGGGTTTGCATTTAAATTTACTTTTCTGTGAATGTTATATTTAAGTTTATTGTTGTTAGTGATTTTTCATGGTGTTTTTTATTGTTCCCATCAATATTTCTGGTCAGTACATAAATTAAAATCTGTGTAAAAGGTGTTACCATTTATGAATGATATATTTTGATATTTACAGAGACTTATTCGTCATCCCGGTATGCTGTTGAGCCGGGATCCAGTGACTTTGGTTTTGCGGAGTCTTTGAGTGTTAGTCGAAATTTTAGTAAAACACGATTCTGGTGTTATTTTGTAATTGGTTCTTATCAAATACACCAGGCACACCCCACAAACAAAAAAGCCCCTCCTGGAAAATGTTAGGGTAGTGTAGAGAGATATGTGTTTGGAAGGATTATTCGCGCTATCCCTGCGCTCACCCCTGACGGGGCCAGAGTGGAAAAGCGCCACTCTGTTAAAAAACGCTCCAGGCGTTTTTTTCGAAACTGGTTCTCGTCAAATATTCCAGGCACATCATACAAACAAAAAAGCCCCTCCTGGAAAACAGGAGGGGCTTTTTTGTTTGTATGGCGCGCCTGGAAGGATTCGAACCTCCGACCGCCTGGTTCGTAGCCAGGTACTCTATCCAGCTGAGCTACAGGCGCGTTGTGCTTTGAGGGCGTGAATTATGGGGAAAAATATGGCGTTCGTCAACGCTAAATCCGGATTAATTTAAACTTATTTCATTTTTCTGTAATATTCGAATTGTTCAGTAGAAACAGGTAATTACATGATGTGGAGCATTGGTGGGAAATTTTCCAGGATTTTAATAACAATTGCATGCCAAGGGGCAGGGGCGATCCAGCTACCGCAAGCAAAGCTGGCGCTTATTGGTCTGGGTTATGCCGGGCTTTCATAGGCTATCGAGTTTGCTTAGATCATTGATGTACTGGGCTTTGATATCTGTCAGTCACAGGCCCAACCCCCATTGATAAAAACAAAAAATCGGGATTGAGACCTTTGCTTGATGCTATCCGAGAGCTATGCGGTGTGCTATCCAGAGGGGAACTTGGTTATTTTTGAGTCAATTGTCTACCCTGAGGCCACTGAGGGCGAATGTATGCCGGTTTTAGAGCATGTTTCCGGGCTTTTGCTTTAATAGTGACTTCTTTGTTGGATATAGGCCAGAGCGCGTTAACCCAGGGGATAAGAAACACCGTGTTACAACGATTAAAAGGTGACATCGGGGCCTGCACTTGAGGCGGCTGAGTTTGTGGATCAGTTATATCGTCAAATTATTACTGTGGCACTGCATAAGGGGCTATCCCTGTTATTTAATCCACAAGGCCGAGGAGATTTGCTTACAAGCCGGAAATGATCCGGGCAGGGTGACGCCTGAATAACAATATGAGTTGTTATGTGGTGTCGTAGACGGTGAAACTGATGCTGCGCAAAAAGCGAGCACACCCTACGGGTAATTATTCGAATACTGGATGCAGGTTTTCAAAGTAGTATTTGTAGGGAGATGAGGTGTTTTTTTCAAAATAGCGAAAAGTTTCATCCGTTATTGTTTCTGGAATAGTTGCCTTGCTTGCCAGTAAGATTGTATTGGTTGAATCTATATCAATTGAATAGAGCTGGTGAATCAGGTATATCGATAATAGTGAGTCAAAAGCCGAGTAAGAATAAACATTCTGGCCTAATTGGTTAAATGCCACTACGCCATTTTCTGTAAGTAAATTAACAATATTTTCAATCGCCACAGACACATCTATGGTTATGTCTTTACCTGCTTTTGAGGTTAAAAACATATCTACAATGATTAAATCATATTTATCAGTCTCATCGACTGGTTTCTTGTTCGTATTGTTTAACCCGTCGAATGCAGATTCATTATAAATCTGAAACCGTTTATCACAGTCAGGCATCAGAAAATATTCTTTTGCTATTTCAATAACATTACTTCGTAACTCAACTGCATCAATCTGCAGGTTTTGGTAGTAGTTATATAAATATTTAACAATTGAAGCGCAGCCCAGGCCCAGTACTAATACTCTGCGGGGTTTGACCCAGCAAAGCGGCAATACCATTGCCTGGGCATATTTGTGTATAAGTATGTAGGGGTTATGTAGTAACATCGCAGATTGCTGCGTTTTGTTACCAAAGTGTAAACTGCGGATTTTTTGCTGGAAATCAACTACCTCTATTGAGCCGAATTCATCAGTGACCTGATGAATTAACTCACCGCCGTGCATACTGAGATGCCGAGTTAAACGTGTCCAGCTGCTGGTTAGCTTTTAGCGTCATTGACTTTAATTTTATAAGGCGTTGCCAATACTACAATGCCGACTAGTGGATGATCTATATAGTGAACTTCTTTGCTTTTCATGCGTCGCTCAGACACAATCGGAAAAGTTTTGAACTCATATTCGGCATTGTTATTTAATAATGGTTTAAAGTATTTCAAATTAACGTTGAAATGCAGGTAGCGACTCATAATTAATCTAACATCACCGGTAATATAAGGTTCCAGGTTACTTTGTGGATTGATGTTACCAATAATTTCTTCTCTTTCAGTTGTTGAACTATCTGAAGATTGTTGAGAGCTGCCAATTTTAATATTAAGGGTATCTTTTCTATCTAAACCGGTCTGTTTCCAGCGTTTGTTTACCAGTACTTTAAAATTAGGGTTGTTTAATAATCTATCAAGGCTTTTCTCTAATTTTGCCGATTTCCAGCCGAGTTCTTTATATTCTTTGTCTGAAGAGCTATCGTTTTCAAATTTTTCTGCCTGCACTTTCATTAAGCTATCATTGTAGCTCCAGTCTTCAGAGTTCAGATAACGACCATTGGCATTTTCAAAAATAATTAATTCAATTTCATAACCGGTAATATCTTCGGCGTTTGATATTGCAGAGGTGCAAAGAAGTAAAAAAGATAGAGTGATTTGAGATAATATTTTCATTATGCGGCTTCCGGTAACATAAGTGATTCAAGCGTCGTTCTTAATAGCTTGATTCTTTCATCACTGTGTGTCGTCTCTTTAAGTATCATTAGTGTGTTTGATCCGTTTAGTTTATAGCTATCGGGTTTTGATTGTATCAATGAAATCAGTTCAGCTGGGTCTATATTAGCATCCAGGTTAAAAATTATTCTTATTAATGCATCAACAGCAGTAATTTTTTCTACGCCGATCTGCTGAGTTAATAATTTAAGTGAAGTTACCTCAAACAGGTTTTTTGCGGCATCTGGCAATAGGCCAAAGCGATCAATCAGCTCAACCCTGAGGTCTTTAAGCTCTTCAAGATTAACTGCATTTGAAATACGTTTGTACATTATCAGGCGTATATGTACATCATGAATGTAATCATCGGGTAGCAGGGCGGGCGCACCGATATCAATTTCTGTACCCTGGTGAATCGGTTTGTCCAGATCTGGAACCTTGCCCGATTTTAATGCTTTCACTGCTTTATCGAGTAGCTCTGTATATAAACTAAAACCAATAGCCTGTATTTGCCCACTCTGATCGTCTCCGAGCAGTTCACCTGCACCACGTATTTCAAGATCATGGGTTGCCAGTGTGAAACCTACGCCCAGATCTTCCAGTGCTTCAATAGCTTCCAGGCGCTTAATTGCATCTTTTGTCATAACGGCTCTTGGCGGAGTAATTAAATAGGCAAAAGCACGGTGATGTGAACGTCCAACACGACCACGAATCTGGTGTAACTGTGCCAGGCCAAGTTTATCAGCACGATTGATAATTATAGTATTTGCAGTGGGCACATCTATGCCGCTCTCGATAATGGTTGTGCTGACCAGAATATTAAATCGTTGATGATAGAAATCCAGCATTATACGCTCGAGATCTTTCTCTCGCATCTGGCCATGAGCGAACTCTACACGGGCTTCTGGAATTAACGCTTCAAGGCTTCGGCACATTTTCTCTATGCTCGAGACTTCATTATGCAGCACATAGACCTGACCACCACGTTTAATCTCTCGTAGGCAGGCTTCGTGAACCGTCTGGTCGTTCCATTCTGAGATAAATGTTTTAATAGCATGCCGTTGAGTGGGTGGAGATGCAATAATAGACAGATCACGCATGCCAGACAGTGACATGTTTAACGTTCTGGGGATTGGTGTTGCGGTGAGTGTTAAAATATCAACTTCAGCACGTAAGTTTTTAAACTGTTCTTTGTGCTTAACTCCAAAACGGTGTTCTTCATCAATAATTAACAGACCTAAATTTTTAAACCCAATATCTTTTTGCAGCAGCTTGTGAGTGCCGATAATAATATCGACTTTGCCGTTTTTTAATTCATCAATAACCGCATCTTGATGCTTTTTAGAATTAAAGCGGGAGAGACTTTCAATTTTAAAAGGGCAGTCCGCAAAACGGTCTTTAAAGTTTTTAAAATGTTGCTGGGCTAAAAGGGTAGTGGGCACTAAAATCGCAACCTGTTTGTTTGCATTGGCTGCAACAAACGCTGCACGCATTGCCACTTCGGTTTTACCAAAGCCTACATCGCCACATACCACTCTGTCCATGGCTTTGGCCTCAGACAGATCATCAATAACCGCATCAATGGCCTTTTGCTGGTCTTCGGTTTCTTCAAATGGAAAGGCTGAGGCAAACTGGCTGTACTCTTCATGATTAACATCATATGCAAACCCGCCTTTAGCGGCTCTGCGGGCATGTATATCAAGAATTTCCACCGCAATGTCATTAATTTTTTTAGCGGCTTTTTTACGCGCTTTAGACCAGGTTTCGGTACCGAGCTTATGTTGTGGTGCGTGATCCGCATCAGCACCTGTATAACGGCTAATCAGATGAAGTGAAGCAACCGGTACATATAACTTATCACCGCCGGCATATTCTATGGTTAAAAACTCAGCTTCAATATCACCAACATCTAGTTTTTGTAAACCTAAATAACGGCCCACACCATGCTCTTCGTGCACAACCGGTGCGCCAATGCTCAGGTCAGTTAAATCACCAATAATCGCTTCAGCATCGCGGGTGCGTTTTTTTCTGCGACGTTTTTGTTGTGCACGTTCACCAAATATCTGTGATTCAGATAATAAACAGATTTCAGGTTGTTTTATGTTTAAACCACGATCTAATGCAGCAACTGCAATGCCTATTTTGTCATCAGCATCAACAAACTCAGCCCAGCTTGTAAAAACTTTTGGATAAAGGCGCTGGTCGTGCAACATATCCAGCAGCATTTCACGGCGCCCGGTAGACTCTGCAATGAGTAACAGGCGACCATTATATGATTTGCTGAAAGCTAGTAGCTTTGTAACAGGTGTTTCATTTTTGCTGTGAGCTACCAACTTGTTGGGAGCGGCAAAAGGCAAGTCAATTGCATTTTCACCCGGGGTGTTTTTCTCTGTACGTGTTTTGATTTGCGCAAATTTTTGTAAAGCAGAATTAATTTCATCCTGGTTAAGATAAAGCTCACCGGGGCTTAATACCGGTCGTTCAATATCATGTCTGCGCTGTTCGTATCTTTCGTTTACATCCTGATTAAAGTGCTCAATAAATTGGGGTAGTTGCCGGTCAAATGAAAAAACGGTATTACGCGGCAAATAATCAAATACCGATTCCAGGTGATCAAAAAACAGCGGCAGGTAATATTCAATACCATTAGGGATATTACCCTGAGAAACTTCGCCGTAGATTTTGCTGGCAGTTGGGTCGCCGCTTAATTTTTCACGATAACGCGTTCGAAATTCACTAATCGCTTCTTTGTTAAATGGAAACTCCCTGGCGGGTAAAATTTCAATTGAGTTTATGGTGTCTAATGAGCGTTGAGATTCCGGGTCGAACTGGCGGATGCTGTCTATATCGGTATCAAATAAATCAATTCTAAAGGGCAGGTTATGACCTGATGGGTAGAGGTCAATGATTGACCCGCGTATGGTAAATTCACCATGTTCCATAACCTGTGAAACACACTGGTAACCATTTTGTTCAAGACTGTGCCTGAAATCATCAAGATCAAGTGTCTGATTTTTCTTCAGCATCAGCACCTGTGATTTAATGTAGGCTTTGGGTGGTAATCGTTGTAACAGGGTGGATACCGGTAAAATTAATATATCACCGGATTGCATCTGAGGTAGTTGATACAGAGTGGTTAAGCGTTGCGAGATAATATCCTGATGCGGGGAAAATAAATCATAAGGTAGCGTTTCCCAGTCAGGTAGCTCCATAATAGAACATTTGCCGGTAACAAAAAAACTCAGCTCATGGTGTAATTGCTGTGCCTGATTTACATCATCTGTGATGATAGCAATAGGGTTTGTTTTATTTGCTGCAAGTGATGCCAGGGATAAGGATTGGCTGCAACCATATAGCTGCGCGTACTCATTGATATGTTCTTTTTCTGGCGCGGTAAAAAAGTGCAAAACTGTATGTGAATCAGACATATATCAAGCTTGTAACCTAAGCGGCTTCTCGTGGTGCATTTTAAGGGAATGCGACATTATCCTGTAATTGTTGAATATGTAAAGAAATTAGTTTATTTTAAGATGTTAAATTCAATTATATCAATAGGTTAAATAATATATTTAATGTAAAATATCACTATTGACCCGTTAACTTGGTCGTTCCTGCGAAGTCGTGTTTATTTTGGCTCAAATGCTTTTTTCTCATTAGAGTTATGAGTTTAATTACTGTAGTTGAAATGTAAGGGCGAGATTAACCGATTATCGTTATATTGGTAAACGATAAGATTTAAGTAGAACCTCAGAATAACAGGCTATCTGTTAAATACCGGGAGTATTTCCACAGGATTTAATTGTTCTGATCAAAACCAGATATTCGCTAATAACTGATATAACAGTAAATTCGCAATATATAGCGCAGAAACTTCAGTTTGCAGGTTTGGGTACTGGTTTAGTTATTGAATAAATTTTGTATAAATTAATATGCCTGCGGTTGCAGCACTTATTAAAGCAACTACAGAAGTGATACAAAAAACACATATGCTGCCAGCTTTCTCTTGAATATTTTTCATTTGATTCCCCGGAGTTTATTGTCATTTGAAGTGATATAGTAAATCTATATTTCTGTAATATATATTGATTGAAATCAAAAAACAATTTGAGTAGAAAATCCATATATTTTGAATAGTTAATGTTGTTCAAGTTAACTCTTCTGATTTCTTTTAAATGACCAGCACTTTTTTTGTTTGTGACATGAGGTTTGTGCCTTGTGAGAGTACTGCACAGGTGGCAGTAGAGCTGGATTGTTCTAGATGCGAAAAATCAGCGGTTAACGAAAAAACGACTGTTTATTTAATGCTTTTATAGCCCTATATTTAATAACATTTAACTTGATGCATAAATATACTTAACTAAAGTAAGGTGAACTTCAGGGACGTTGTGCTTGTCTATTAGTATGTTGTTGCTATAATTTAACTCAAGATGATGTATATATTCAAAAAAAATCAGTCAAAACAATATGTTAATATTTTATTAGCGTTTTTTGTTATGTCTGTATTAAACATGAGTATACAATTGCCGGCTCATGCCGCAATGCAACAGAGCATGGATACGTCTCAAGTTGTGATGGATCACTCTGATATGCAGCATGATATGCAACAAGACATGCAAAGTTGTGAATGTCCACCTGTTTTATGTGACTCAGTCGAAGCACAACAGGATCAATACAAACAGAGTAACCACCAGTTCACTAGTATTGATACACTTGTTTTCTACCCTGTTTTGGTTATAACTGAGAATGACACGCTTCATCAGCTATCAGCTATTTCATTTCAATATCATAATATTCAATATCACCAGAATACACCCTCACCCATAAGTCTCACCACCGAACTCCAAATCTAAACGCTCCCTGTCGTATTAATCTTTTCTGTATTTTACAGGTGTTTACCTGTGGTTAGCTGCACTGGAGCGCAGTATGAGAGTTAAAAATATTATTTGTTTAATTATGGGAATGTGCTTTTTTCCGGTGTCCTTACAGGCCTTAGAGAATTCGGCTATGCGGGAGAGTGAGCTTCAGGGCTTAACCTTGCAAGATGCGGAACGGCTTGCGGTCGATCGTGACACACTTATTAAAAGTTATCATCAAAAAGCACAGGCATTTATTGAGCAGTCAAAGGCTGTAAATACCTGGCCTGATCCACGAATTAAGCTGGGAGCACAGGCGCTACCTATTGACTCATTTGATCTTGAGCAGGAGCCAATGACACAGCTGATTCTAGGGTATCAACAGATGCTACCAAGGGGAGATAGTCTTGAGTATGCAGCTGAATCTATGGGTGCTATGTCTCGCATGCAAGTCGCTAAAGCAGAAAAACGTAAGCGTAATGTTTTGTTAGAGGTTCGCCGAGCATGGCTGGATGTGGTATTGCAAAGTAAGTCGATTCGAATTATTCAGGCAAACCGCCAGTTGTTTATAAAAATGCTGGATATATCCCGATCATATTATGCTGCTGGTAGACAGCACCAGCAAGATGTTGTGCAGGCAGAGCTGGAAATATCGCTGGTAGATGATCGACTTGAGCAGGTTATTTCAAAATTAATTGTTGCTAAAGCAAATTTATCAAAGTGGGTCGGCGAAGAGAATGTGCAGAGTGGTATTAATTTTACTGATCGCGATTTAAAAATAAAATCGTTACCAAATATTCAGGCGTTACACAAAGCATTAGAACAAAACCCTGAGCTCACTATTGCAAATGAAAATATAATTAGTCAGATAAAAAAACTCGATATGGCTGATGAGCAATATACGCCTCAGTGGGGTTTTGATATTAACTATGGTAATCGTTCTGGTTATAACCAGGATGGATCTGAGCGTGATGATTTTCTCACTGCAATGGTAACACTTGATTTGCCAATTTTTACCGATAATAAGCAGGACAGAACAGTTGCCGCTGAAAAGCAAAGGCTTCAGGCTAGCCGATATGAACAGTTAGATGTAAGTCGTAAACTCATAAAGCGTTTACGTAGCATTAATGGTCGCCTGAAAAAATTAAGTGACAGGTACCAGTTGTATAAGGGCAAAGTTATGCCACAGGCACGACAAAATGCAGAGGTAGCTATGAATGGATATCAAAGTGGAGTTGTCACGTTTTTTACCCTGACCCGAGCACAGATTACCGAATTAAATACCCGTCTTGGTAATTTACGTATCATGGTGGATTTCAATAAAGCTTATGCGGAGTTGCAATATTTAACGGGAGAAAAAATATGAACTCGATGCAAAAAAATTTAATACTAATAATTATAGTATCAGGCTTGTCTATAACTATTGGCTGGTATCTTGGTCAGTCTGGTAATAGCAGTTCTAATGATTCGTCAGTTGAAATAACGGATGCAGAAGCCGGGCTTGCAAAAAAGGAAAAAACGGTGCTTTACTGGGTAGCACCGATGGATGCAAATTATCGTCGAAATGAACCTGGAAAATCCCCTATGGGAATGGATCTGGTGCCAGTTTATGACGATGGTGATGATGCAGCGGATGACGGAGATGGACCAGGTGTGAAAATTTCCCCGGCAGTAGAGAATAATCTGGGTGTACGCACTGCAATAGTCGAATCTGGAAAACTCTGGAAAAAAATAAATACTGTGGGATATGTTGACCTCAATGAGTCCAATGTTAGTCATATTCATTTAAGGGTTGATGGCTGGATTGAAAATCTGGCAGTAAGTGTTGAGGGTGAGCGTGTAAAAAAAGGTCAGCGTTTATTTGATATTTACTCACCAAAGCTCGTAAATGCGATGGAGGAATATGTTCAGGCACACAGAACATCTAATAAGCGGCTAATCGATGCATCAAAAGAGAAACTGATCTCACTAGGTGTTAGTCAACAGCAGATTCTCAAGCTGAAAAAAAATCGAAAAATCCCTCAAGCTACAAGTGTATACGCACCACAGGATGGCATTGTCACCATGATGATGGTGCGCGAAGGCATGTATTTAAAACCGAGTACACAGGTGATGACATTGGCCGATCTTTCAAGTGTCTGGTTAATTGCAGAAGTATTTGAAGGCCAGAGTCAGTGGGTGAAAGTTGGTCAGCCTTCAGATGTAACCTTATCATTCGTGCCAGGTCGAACCTGGGAAGGTGTTGTAGATTATGTATACCCAAGTCTCGATGCAAAAAACAGAACGCTGAAAGCGCGTTTGCGATTTGATAATCCCGGCGAAGTACTTAAACCAAATATGTATGCCAATGTATCTATTTATGCTGGCTCAATCGAAAATGTGCTGAGTGTGCCACGTGAAGCCTTAATACGCTCTGGAGAGAATGAGCGATTGATTATTTCTAAAGGAAACGGGCGTTACTCTCAACGAAAAGTGGTTTCTGGTCTGGAATCTGGAGATTGGGTGGAAATAAAATCAGGTATTAAGGCTGGAGAGAAAGTTGTTATATCGTCTCAGTTTCTTATCGATTCCGAAGCAAGCATGAAAGCCAGTTTTTTACGTATGAGTGACAGTGAAGAAGAGCAGACTGAATCACTTAACTCTGAAAGTAATGAAATGATCACAGCGAACGGTGAGGGGAAAATTACCAGTCTGATGATTGATCATGGAATGATAACGTTGCAGCACAGTGCTATTGAGTCTTTGGGCTGGCCTGAAATGACAATGGATTTCAGAACATTACAGGGCGTTACATTAAAAGGGTTATCTGTAGGTGATCAGGTCAGCTTTGAATTGATGAAGATGAATGATAAATACCTGATTAGTATGATCAGTAAGCAGGGAGAGAAGTAATGATTGCAGGGGTAATTAACTGGTCAATTAAAAACAGATTTATGGTGATTGTTCTTACATTTATTATTACAGGTTGGGGAATTTATTCAGTAAAAAATACGCCACTGGATGCAATACCCGATCTTTCAGATGTTCAGGTGATTATTAAAACATCTTTTCCTGGTCAGGCACCTAGAGTGGTTGAGGATCAGGTTACCTATCCTTTGACTACAGCTATGCTATCGGTTCCCAAAGCGGTTAATGTACGCGGTTATTCTTTTTTCGGTGATTCCTATGTATACGTTATATTCGAAGATGGTACCGACCCATATTGGGCTCGTTCTCGAGTGCTTGAATACCTGAGTCAGGTGGCGGCGAATTTACCTGCTAGCGCGAAACCCACATTAGGTCCAGATGCAACCGGCGTTGGCTGGGTATATGAATATGCGCTTGTAGATCGAACTGGTAATAATGATCTTTCACAGTTACGTTCATTACAGGACTGGTTTTTGAAGTATGAATTGCAAACAGTGGAAGGTGTTTCTGAAGTTGCCTCACTGGGTGGTATGGTTAAACAATATCAGGTTGTACTAGACCCTAATAAATTACGCGCTTTTAATCTACCCATTGCAAAAATAAAAATGGCCATAAAACGTGCTAACCAGGAAACCGGTGGTTCTGTTATTGAAATGGCAGAAGCGGAATATATGGTCAGGGCAACCGGTTATATTGATAGCGTTGAGGATTTACGTAATATACCTATTAGTGTTAATAAAAATGGTGCGCCGCTTTTACTAAAAGATATAGCAGATATTCGAGTGGGCCCACAGATGCGCCGAGGTATTGCTGAACTTGATGGAGAAGGTGAAGTGGTTGGCGGTGTTGTGGTTATGCGTTTTGGTGAAAATGCACTTAAAACAATTGCAGCGGTTAAAACCAAACTCGAAGAACTTAAAAGTGGTTTGCCTGAAGGCGTAGAAATTGTAGAAACCTATAATCGTTCCAGTTTAATTAAACGTGCTGTTGACACACTGAATATGAAACTTGTTCAAGAGTTTTTAGTCGTTGGACTGGTTTGTGTTGTCTTCCTGCTTCATATGCGCTCTGCATTAGTTGTAATACTCTCTTTACCCGTTGGTATACTGGGTGCTTTTATTATTATGCATTCACAGGGAATGAATGCCAACATTATGTCATTGGGTGGTATTGCAATTGCGATTGGTGCAATGGTCGATGCCGCCATAGTTATGATAGAAAATATGCACAAACATATTGAGCAGGAAGGCTTGAATGCTGAAAATCGTTGGCAACTGGTCGCAAAATCTGCGGGTGAAGTTGGGCCAGCATTGTTTTTCTCATTAATTATTATTACATTAAGTTTTTTGCCGGTATTTACACTGCAAGCGCAGGAAGGCAAGTTATTTGCACCACTGGCATACACAAAAACATTTGCAATGGCAGCAGCTGCAGGTTTATCCATAACATTAGTGCCTGTGTTGATGGGGTATTTTATTCGTGGTCATATAATACCGGAACATAAAAACCCGATTAACCGAGCACTAATAAGCGCATACAAACCTTTCATAGATACTGTTCTCCATTCACCTAAAAAAGTCCTTGTTGTATCAGCTGTGCTGGTTGTTGTTGGTATGTGGCCTGCTACCCAGTTAGGTTCAGAATTTATGCCTGATCTGGATGAGGGTGATTTGATGTATATGCCAACTACATTTCCAGGGATATCTATTGGTAAAGCTCAGGAGTTATTGCAACAAACAGACAAACTTATTAAAACCGTGCCTGAAGTTAAATCGGTGTTTGGTAAAATTGGTCGTGCAGATACAGCAACCGATCCTGCACCACTTACAATGATAGAAACGACTATACAGCTTAAGCCAAAAAGTCAGTGGCGTGAAGGAATGACTACTGAAAAACTTAAACGTGAGTTATCTGAATTAATACAATTTCCCGGCTTAACAAACGCCTGGGTGATGCCAATTAAAACACGCATCGATATGCTGGCAACAGGCATAAAAACGCCAGTAGGAATTAAAGTTGCAGGTGCTGATTTAAGTGTGATTCAAGATATTGGAAAACAAATAGAAAAAGCTGTGTTGCAAGTCCCTGGAACAGTGTCAGCTTACTCTGAGCGAGTAGCAGGGGGGCGTTATATCACAGTTGATGTTGATCGATTAGCATCTGCACGGTTTGGTTTGAATATTGCTGATGTGCATGATGTAGTGAGTACTGCTTTAGGCGGTATGAACGTTTCACAAACAGTGGAAGGGCTTGAGCGTTACCCAATAAATGTTCGTTACCCCAGAGACTTACGCGACTCATTGCAAAGCTTAAAAAATTTACCCGTTGTGGCTCCCTCAGGTGCACGAATTGCTTTGAGCGAAGTTGCTAATATTAGAGTAGAGGATGGACCAGCGGTAATTAAAAGTGAGAATGCAAGGCCAAATGGATGGACATTTGTTGATATTGAGGGACGAGATTTAGGATCTTATGTAGCGCAGGCGCAGCGAGTAGTAGCTGAGAATGTAGAGCTACCTTCGGGGTATTCTATTGCCTGGTCTGGGCAGTATGAATATATGGTGCGTGCAAAAAAACGTCTGTCTGCGGTGGTGCCGGTTACCCTGGGAATTATTATTTTATTGTTGTACATGAATTTTAGAAAGTTATCTGAGGTAGCGGTCATTATGGGAACCTTGCCAATGGCACTAGTCGGTGGCTTCTGGTTGCTTTACCTGCTTGGGTATAATATGTCTGTTGCCGTCGGTGTAGGTTTTATTGCATTGGCAGGTGTATCTGTTGAAATAGGTGTTGTTATGCTGGTTTATTTAAATCAGGCACTTCAGTCGCATATTGACCTGGCTTTGAAAGACAAAAGAAAACTTACAATGGATGAATTACGTAGTGCAGTTACTGAAGGCGCTTTAATGCGTGTGCGACCTATTATGATGACCGTTGCGACAATAATTGCTGGTTTGTTACCAATTATGCTGGGTAGCGGCACAGGTTCTGAAGTTATGCGTCGTATAGCCGCACCTATGGTCGGTGGTATGGTGAGCGCAACAATTTTAACGCTGGTGGTAATTCCTTCAGTGTTCCTGCTAATGAAAAAGTCATCATATATCGATAAACAATAATTTAATAATCGAGCATAAGCCTGAATGTTTATAGTATTTATTAATTTTTAGCTGTTTTAAAAAAGTCGTTTAACTACAGTATGATGAAAGTATTATTTCTGAATTGAGTTTTAGTTTAATATTTATGCTTATTGAAAATAATAATTGCTTTATGAGTATAGTAAATGTTAATTCTAAATATTTATGTAAAGTTATTAAAGATTTAACCGAGAATGTATTTTCATCAAGGGTGAAGATTAATTGTTTTAATATCACTTATATAAAATATTGATGCTTAAAATAGGTCAGCTGGTTGATAGACAGGTTATATGTCTATATGGCACATCAACTTCCAGAAATCTACATCCCCTCGAAGCATAGACCTCCGATCGCCTGATATTCAGGCTTGCAGTGTATTTCAAGACACTGTCAATATTTGCAATTAACTCACAAGAAATAAAGCTTTAACTAGTGACCTGTATATCACAATAGTGTGTTGTGGTTATAGTTGCCTGGTGTTTAGTGTCAGTTTTTTGTGTGGTCAGCCACTGCAAGCCTCTTTTATAAAAAACTCAACGAAGATATAAGATTTTTTGGAGGTTTACTATGTGTATGCAAGGCATGATGGAAATGATGGACAAAACCACTATGACGAAAGGTGGTATGATGGAGATTCTGCATCAAAATATGAAACACATGCATAAGATGATGCAGCATATGCTCAAACATATAGAGCAGATGGAGGTGATGGGTAAGTCGTCGTAGTTTCTTGTGTAGTATGACAGCAGAAAATTTAATTTAAACACAATGTTAAATTTTTTTTCTTGCTATATTAATACTGCACTTATTCAATTAAATACTAAACAAAAGATGAGTGGAGTGCGTCATGGATATAAAACTAATTGTGACTCAAACATGTAGTCATTATAAAAATTTAAAACGAGAGTTAGAGAATCTTGGGTTAAACTATGAACTTTGTTATGTTGAAGATAACCCCGATTTAGTTAGTGAGTACAGAATACGACATTCGCCTAATGTTATGGTGAATAATGAAATTGTTTGTAGGGGAATGGTAAGCGAAGGTGAGCTAAAAAAACTTTTTAATCTGTAATTTAAGTGCATCATTGAGGTAGTAATATGAATACAGATACCCTGTTTATTAAGAATATGGTGTGTCATCGTTGTACGATTATGCTTGAATCTATCATTGACAAACTTCACTTGCCCAGCGCTAATATTTCGATGGGACAGGTTATGTTTTGTGAGCCTTTGACTTCATGCCAGGCAATACATTTAGATGAACAGCTACAAGCGGTTGGTTTTGAAGTGATTTTGGATAAACGTGAACAACTGGTTGATGCAATCAAAAGAGCTGTTATGGAATATGTTAATCAGGGCCTGATAGAGCAAAAGCTATCTGAATACTTAAGCTTGAAACTCGGTTATGAATACAGGTATTTAGGTCGTGAGTTCGCCGCTTGTGAAAGTCAGGGTATTGAGCGGTTTTTAATTGCTTATAAAATTGAAAGAGTCAAAGAGCTAATGTTTGTTGATCAACTCAGTCTTACTGAAATTGCTTATGAGCTTAACTACAGTAGCCTTGCACATATGAGTGCTCAATTTAAAAAAAGTACGGGTTATTCACCTGGTGATTATCGACGACAGCAATGTATTAAAAGTCGTATCCCCCATGATCAACTTATAATTATATAAATATTCGAGAATATTATATAAAAGAGAAGTGTAGCTGAAGATATATAGTTAATAAAACGTAATTATCGGT
>Ga0316204_10002652_pt1 | contig 39537 bp, 37 predicted proteins | sample 6monrhotite_MG_2_FD_205661 | JGI IMG/M metagenome (GOLD analysis project Ga0316204, IMG submission 205661) | Microbial mat bacterial communities from mineral coupon in-situ incubated in ocean water Damariscotta River, Maine, United States -... | ecosystem: Environmental > Aquatic > Marine >...
CAGAGGGAAATACTCTCTGGAATTGCCGAAAATCTTAAAGTCCACATAACCCTTCCCTTTCATGCGTTTCAACAGGGTGAGCACGGTGGTAGTGGCGGGTTTGGGTTCGGGATACTCCTGCAGTAAGTCTTTGATAAAAGCCTTTTCCAGCTTCCACAGGTAGTTCATTACTTGTTCTTCACTCTTGGATAAATTCATGTTCTACACTTTTAGAGTGTGCTCTACAAATGTAGAGTAACTATTTACAATACCAAGTTTTACCACAAAAGGTTTCGCAGAAAACAGAAAAAATGCCTTGATGTCCGTAATTTCCAAGGCTTATCCGCGACCTTTTATATTTTTGCCTTATGCAAATCAACCTGTTCGATCCGAGTGACATTCGGAACTGCCTTCTACCCTTTACTTATACCCGTCCTGTGGCTGAAGTAAGGGTAGGAATACTCCGAATTGCGGAAAAATGGCAGCATCATGGTTTTGAGACTGGCTACCAGACTGAGGACTATCTTGCCAGTAAATTTTCTGCGATAGACGCGAGTGTGGCAGTCAACGGGGGGCTTTGTCCTGATACTGCCCTTGTGGCTGCCGTCAAGGCCCTGCAGCCCGGGCAAAAACTGATGTCGGGTGATGTGCTGCTGGCCAGCTATGCTGGAGCCTCTGAAATAGTGACTTACGAAAGTGAATTTACGCTCATTGCGCAGCCTTGGGACATCTTTCATCTCAACGGGGCCCAGATAGAAGCTGATTTTGAATTAATTACCAAAGGGCGTGAATCACAACCCTTGACCGACCCACATACCATAGTATATGGGCAAGAGAACCTGTTCATTGAAGAAGGTGCAACGATCAAAGCAGCTATTATCAATGCTGAAAATGGGCCGGTTTACATCGGGCGTAATGCGCAGATACATGAAGGAGCGCTGATCAAAGGTGCTTTTGCTCTTTGTGAGGGATCTCATGTGAATATGGGTGCCAAAATGAGAGGAGATATTACCGTGGGCCCTCACTCTAAAGTTGGGGGAGAGGTGAGTAACTCAGTCATCTTTGGATATAGTAACAAAGGTCACGATGGCTTTTTGGGCAATTCGGTGATAGGCGAATGGTGCAACCTGGGTGCTGATACGAATACTTCCAACCTCAAGAATAACTATGCCCCGGTAAAAGTCTGGAACTATGCCAAAGGTGGTTTTGCCGATACAGGCCTGCAGTTTTGTGGCTTGATGATGGGCGACCATGCCAAGTGCGGCATCAATACCATGTTCAATACAGGTACCGTCATAGGGGTGGGCGCTAACATTTTTGGCTCGGGTTTTCCACGTAATTTCGTTCCTTCATTTTCCTGGGGTGGCGCCAGCGGTTTCATCACCTTTCAGCCACGTAAATTTTATGAAGTTGCAAAAGCTGTAATGAGCAGGCGAAATCTGGAATTTGACGAACAAGAGAAAGAGATTATCGAGGCTGTTTATGCGGCTTCGAAAGCATATAGAATTTGGGAAAATAAATAAGCATGCGCTTTCAAGACATACCCGGACAGGCAGCAGTTAAGCAAAAATTGATAGAAGCGGTAGCAGCAGACCATGTAGCGCATGCTCAGCTTTTTGCTGGTCCCGAAGGCTCGGCTAATCTGGCACTTGCCCTGGCTTTTGCCAGCTATCTCAACTGCGAAAACAGAACAGGAGAAGATGCATGTGGTACCTGCTCAAGCTGCGTAAAGAACAGCAAGTTCATTCACCCCGACCTGCACTTTGTATTCCCAACAGCAGCTACACCCAAATTCAAAAGAGAAGATGCTACCAGTGATAAATTCCTCAAAGAATGGCGCGAATTTATGCTGCAAAGCCCCTTTGGCAATGTTACCGACTGGAGTTTCCATTTTGGTTGGGAAAACAAACAAGTGATTATTCCCCGCTCAGAAAGTCGCAACATCATCAAAGGACTTTCCCTCAAAGCCTTTGAAGGTGCCTACAAGATCATGATCATTTGGCTGCCAGAGCTTATGAACGTGAATGCAGCCAACGGCATTTTGAAAATATTGGAAGAGCCACCGGCCAAGACAGTTTTTCTGATGGTGTCTTCAGATACCAACCGACTGCTGACCACCATTACCTCGCGAACGCAAACCTTAAGGGTGCCAGCTTTTTCTGATGAGGAAATTATGGAGGCATTGGCTGTTCACGACATCGATGAAGAGCGAAAAACCAAAGTGGCTTACCTGGCCGAGGGTAACCTGAGGCTGGCCAATCAACTGGCCCTTGGAGAAGCCAACGAGGTGCAGGAGACTTTTAAGAATTGGATGCGGCTGTGCTTCACCTGGGACTTTAAAGGCATGACCAAAATGGCCGATGACTTTCAGAAATCGGGTAAAGAGCAGCAAAAGAGCTTATTTACGGCAGGTACCAAGGTACTGCGCGATACCCTCATACAGCAGCTACAAGCCACTGAGCTGGTGAGAGTGCCTGAATCTGAATCCGGCTTTATCCAGAAATTTGCTAAGGTATTTGATGCCGAGAAAATAGGCTTGATCACCCCTAAATTGGAAGAGGGACATTATCATATTGAGCGAAATGCCAATCCTAAAATCCTTTTTCTTGATTTATCTTTGGCCATTGCTCAAATTGCGCGATCTGCTTAGTTTGAGCTGGGTTGGACCACAAAAATGACAGAACTGTGCACATCAAGATAGGAACGAGAGGAAGTAAGCTGGCACTTTGGCAGGCATATCATGTCGAAGACCGTCTGAAAGAAGCGGGCATGACCACAGAGATTGTCACCATTGAAACCAAGGGAGATAAGATATTAAATGTGTCCATCGCCAAAATTGGCAGCAAGGGAGTCTTCACCGAAGAGATTGAAGACCAACTCAAATCCGGAGCTATCGACATAGCCGTGCATAGTGCCAAGGACATGCAGTCCAGCCTGCCTGAAGGGTTCGATCTGGTGGCTTTTATGGAAAGAGAGCGCTGCAACGATGTGGTTGTGAGCCACGACAAAACGAATACACTTCAAGCTGGTAAAAAATTTGTGCTGGGTACTTCATCTACCCGCAGGGTGGCTACACTCAGACACTTTTACCCACATATAGAAACAGTGGCCGTTCGAGGCAACTTGCAGACCAGAATCAGAAAGATGGAAGAAGGCGCCTGTGATGCCTTGCTGCTGGCTTATGCCGGGGTGCATCGTATGGGGTATGAAGAAATGATTGCTGAGCACCTAAAGCTGGATGAATTCACCCCCGCTGTAGGGCAAGGTTCAGTGGCCATTGAGGTCTATGCTAGTCTGGATGCACCAAAGCGTGATGCCATCAGAGAAGCACTCAATCATATTCCTACGGAACAATGCCTGTTGGCAGAGCGTTCATTTCTGAAGACCATGGATGGTGGTTGCAGCATTCCCGTATTTGGGCTGGCCACCTTACAGGGCGACCGCGTGAACATGACGGGTGGCATCATCAGCCTGGATGGGCAGCAAGTCATTCGCAAAGAAGCTGGTGGCCTCAAAGAAAACGCAGGTGCCATTGGGCAAAGCCTGGCGCATGAGGTGCTGAATGCCGGAGGAGACAAAATATTAGAATCGATAAAGAATCAATCTTAAAATCATGCATAAAAAACTACTCATAGCGCTGATGCTGACCCTGATGGTGGGTTTTGTAGCCTGTACATCAGGCAGCGATAGCAAAGAAACAGCCACTACCAATCTGGTAGGCAACGATTATTTGGTGACCATCAAAACCGACTTTGGTGTAATGAAGGCGGTGCTTTACGACCTTACTCCCAAGCACAAAGAGAATTTTGTAAAGTTATCGCAAGAGGGCTTTTACGATAGCCTGTTGTTTCACCGCATCATTCAGGGCTTTATGATTCAGGGAGGTGATCCTACATCTAAAAATGCCGGACCACAAGACCGTCTGGGAATGAACGGCCCGGGCTATTTAGTAGATGCTGAAATCACGCCAGAGCTCTTCCACAGAAAGGGCGCCCTGGCTGCAGCCAGAACCGGTGGCCCAAGCAACCCCGATAGAAAGTCAAGTGGCAGCCAGTTCTACATTGTGCAAGGCCGTACATTGACTCAGGAAGAAGCAGAAATCAACCAGGTAGCATTGAGCAGAGCCGTTGGTACACTGATGAGACAATTCCCACAAGACACACTTACCAGCACATTGAGAACAGCTTTCAATGAGGGTGGACAAGAAGGGTACTTGCAAAAATGCATGGAGTTGAATGAGGAGATTACCAAAAAAACAGGCGTAGGCTTTGTAATGCCAGCCGAACAGGCTGAAGTATATGCATCAGTAGGAGGTACCCCTCAGCTAGATGGTGAATACACGGTTTTCGGTCAGGTGATCCAGGGCCTTGATGTGTTGGACCAAATTTCTGCAGTGCAAACACAACCAGGCGATCGCCCGGTAGAAGATGTAAGAATGTACATTACTGTAGAAGAAATGCCACGAGCAGAAATCGCCAGCAAATACAGCTTTACTGATTTTCAATAGCCTTTAACATGATCAGAAGATTCGTTTTTCCAATCGTATTCATGCTTGCCTCTTTGCAGGGGCAAGCCACAGATGGTGCTGATAAATGGGATTACCTCATTACCATCAGTACCAATTATGGAGAAATGAAAGTGCTTTTGTTTGATGATACCCCCAAGCACAAAGCCAACTTCCTGAAACTGATCAACCAGGGCTTTTATGACAGCCTGCTGTTTCACAGGGTCATGAAAGACTTTATGATCCAGGGTGGTGATCCCGATTCCAGAATTGCGGCTCCGGGTGCGGCCTTAGGCAGGGGAGGACCCGGTTATACCATTCCGGCAGAGGTCAATCGCAGGCGTTTTCATAAAAAAGGAGCGCTTTCTGCTGCCAGACAGCCCGACCGTGTCAATCCTCATAAAGCCTCTTCAGGCAGCCAATTTTATATTGTACAGGGCGATACCATTCCTGAAGATCGATTGGTGCCATTGAATCGTGAGATTATCAGGGATTGTTTGAAAAAGATCAAACCTAATACTCCAATTTCAGACAGTCTACAAGCGGCCTATACGCAAGGTCGTGATGCTTTTGAGGAAAAACTTGTAGATATGTCTGAGCAGATATATAAGGAAACGGGCTACCGACTGGCGGTGCCACCAGAGCGTGTGTCCGCTTATACGCTACAGGGTGGTGCTCCTCATCTCGATGATCAATACACCGTTTTTGGGCAAGTAATTGTAGGCTTAGATGTGATTGATAAGATTGCAGTAGTAAAGGTAGACAGGGGCAACAGACCTGAAGAGGATGTTCGTATGAGCATTACTGCTACCCGCATGAAGAAGAAAAAAATCACTAAAATTTACGGCTATGTCTATGAATAAAGCCGCTTATTCCTATGTGACGCTGCTGACCCTGGCAATGGTTTTGGTGAGTTGTGGTGCCAAAAAAGAGGTCATAGTTTTCGAAACGCCATATGGAGACATGAAGGCTGTTTTGTACAATGAAACCCCCATCCACAAAGAAAACTTTATCAAGCTGGCCTCTTCTGGTCAATTTGATAGCATGCTTTTTCACAGAGTCATTGAGGAATTTATGATCCAAACAGGCGATGTTTCTACTGGTAAGGCAGGAGAAGCAGTCGACTATAGACTGCAGTCTGAATTTATGGCCGACAGATATTTCCATGAGAGAGGTGCCCTGGCTGCAGCCCGGATGGGCGATCAATACAATCCCAAAAAAGAGTCGAGTGGTAGCCAATTCTACATTGTTCAAGGGCAGACTTACGATGAAGAAGGATTAAAGGAAAGGGCACACAGACGAGAATATCTTAGGTTATATGGGCTTTTTGACCGAACGCTGAAGAGCAAGAAGGCGCCTGAACTAATAGAGAAGTACAACTTTCATCTCAATAAATATCAGGAAGACACTACCTATGATATTGGTGCTGCCCAGGAAAACCTCATCTTCAACTCCAAGCCAGTACTTGAAAAACTCTATGGCGACCTGACCGACCCTGGTTATTCAGAGACTCAGAAAAAGGCCTATGCAGCGATAGGTGGGGCTCCTCACCTGGATGGAGAATATACCGTTTTCGGCAAAGTGGTAGAAGGCCTGGAAGTGATTGATAAAATTGCGGCAGTTGCCACCAATGATCGTGACAAACCATTAGAAGATGTTCGGGTTACCGTGAAAGTAATTGCGGTTAGTGAAAAGGAATACCAGGAGCTCATCAAGAATTAATAACAAATGAAGATTCTCATTACTGGGTCTAACGGGCTTTTAGGTCAAAAACTGGTAAAGCTCATTATGAACCAGGGCAATGACGAGCTTATTGCTACTGCCCGAAATGCCAATCGCCTGCCCTACCCGGAAACTTCTTATCGTTTTCGCATCATGGACATCACTGATGCAGCTCAGGTGATGGAGGTAATGCAAGAGGAAAAACCTGATGTAGTGATTCACACAGCAGCCATGACCAATGTGGATCAATGTGAGCAAGAGCGTGAAACCTGTTGGCAATTGAATGTTGATGCAGTGGCCAATCTCATCAAAGCCTGTGAAGCCACGGTCGCCTTTCTGGTTCATTTGTCTACTGACTTCATTTTTGATGGAGAAGACGGCCCTTATGATGAGTTGGCAGCAGCTAACCCTGTGAGTTATTACGGAGACAGTAAGCTCGCGGCAGAAGATGCGATTTTATCCAGCAATGTGAATGCGGCCATTGTACGAACGGTCCTGGTCTATGGCATTGCTCATGACATGAGCCGCAGCAACATCATTCTCTGGGTAAAGAAATCGCTTGAAGAGGGCAAAGAAATCAAAGTAGTAGACGATCAATTGAGAAGTCCAACACTTGCCGAAGACCTGGCCATTGGCTGCTACCTCATAGCCCAAAAGAAAGCCGAAGGCATATTCAACATTTGTGGCAAAGACCTGCTCAATCCTTATCAAATGGCCCAGAAGACCGCCTCGTTCTTCAATCTCGATACCGCTACTATGCAGCGAGCCGATGCCTCAATATTTCAACAACCTGCCAGGCGGCCACCTAAAACAGGTTTGCTCATAGACAAGGCCAGGGAAGAATTGGGATATGAACCCCGCTCTTTTGATGAAGGCATCGCGATAGTTGCCGCACAAATCGCAGGGAAGGCTGATTAGCCCATATGCTTTGCAAAAGCCGTGAGAATTTGAATATATTTAACTCGGTTTATACGGTAGAATTCGTAATGAAAGCGTAAATCACAAAGAATCAGGAAGATTGACTTTGAAAGCATAGCATCGCTATGGTAAGAAGACAAACGAAGCATAGCGACTGATTCAAAGTGAGTTACGGTTGGAATAGAAGGTCTATTGTATAATCCGAGTTCTTTGTTCTCATTTTTTGATTACTGACTAATTAACCTTAAAAATCAAACTATATGGCTGTTAATGTAAGCTCCGACAACCGGGGGCAATGGGGATCCAAATTTGGGTTCATCATGGCTGCTGCCGGTTCTGCTGTCGGACTGGGAAACATTTGGCGTTTCCCTTATATCACAGGTGAAAATGGAGGAGGTGCCTTTGTACTCGTTTATATTCTGTGTGTCATTTTGGTTGGAGTACCCTTACTTTTTACCGAAATGGGATTAGGTCGGATGACCAAAAAAAGCACCATTGGTGCCTTTAAAGATACCGGAGCAAACCCCGTCTATATGGGGGCTGGGGCTATTTTGGCCCTCGGAGTTAGCTTTTTTGTGCTCTCTTATTATGGCAACATAGCTGGCTGGACCATCGGTTACATCTTCAAAATGCTATCTGGTTCAGAAGGCACTTTTACTGAGTTTGCCGCCAATCCAGCTTATACCATTCCACTGATGGGGGTGTTTGTTGTGGCCACGGTCCTTATCGTACTCGGAGGCGTTTCCGGAGGTATCGAAAAGGCCGCCAAGTTCCTAATGCCGCTGCTATTTGTACTGATATTGGTAGTTGCCATCAAAGGTCTTACCCTTGAAGGAGCTATGAAGGGTGTAGATTTCTATATGAACCCTGACTTCAGTAAGATCAATGCGAATACCTTTCTGGTTGCCCTGGGACAAGCCTTTTTCTCTATGAGTATAGGCTGGGGTATCATGATCACTTATGGTTCTTACTTACCTAAATCTGCCAACATTGTGAGTAGTGGCGTTTGGGTTGGCTTTATGGATGCAGCCGTAGCACTACTTGCTGGCTTTATGATTTTCCCCGCAGTATTTGCCTTTGGAAAAGATCCGGCTTCTGGCCCTGCATTGGTTTTTGAAATCTTACCTGAAGTGTTCAACTCTATGGGAGGAGGCTCTATCATTGGTGCATTCTTCTTCTTACTGCTGCTGGTAGCTGCTCTTACCTCTTCTGTCTCTATGCTTGAGGTGCCCGCTTCTTACTTCATGGATGAAAAGAAATGGTCACGCAAGAAGTCGGCATGGACTGTAGGTATCATGCTCTTTATAGTTGGTGTGCCATCCGCACTGTCAAAAGGTGGTAATGATTTCTTTACCAATATGTCGGTGCAACTGCCTTGGATGGAAGACCCCGCAGTAGGCTTTCAAGATATACTCGATTACTTCTTTGGCACCTTCTTCATTGTAGTGGTGGCTTTGGTAACCTGTATTTACGTAGCCTGGAAAATTGGGTCTGAGAAGATCGTTGGCGAGTTAGAAGAGGGCTCAGAAAAATTCAGAGCTGGTACACTCAAAGCCAAAGGCTTTGTATTCTTTATCAAATTCGTTTGTCCGTTAGTAATTCTGGCTGTATTGCTCAATATGTTGGGCGTGTTCGGCTTCTTTGCCGGAGGAGGTTAATTAATAGAATAAAACAAGCAAGGAAGGTGTCCCTCCAAGGGACACCTTCCTTTATTTTTAAGTCATGGCAAAAGACCATACCAATTTTTTCAATGATGTGTACGAAGTGGTAAAACTGATACCTCCGGGCAGAGTGACCAACTATGGGGCCATAGGTGCCTACCTGGGTGCCAAAAGCAGCGCTCGTATGGTGGGCTGGGCCATGAATGCAGCTCATACCATAGACGATGTTCCGGCTCATCGTGTGGTCAATCGGGCTGGCGTTTTAACCGGTCGCCATCACTTCAGTACGCCTACCATTATGCAAGAACGCCTCGAAGCCGAAGGCGTAATTATTAAGGACGATAAGGTTCAGAATTTCAATTCGGTTTTTTGGGACCCCATGAAGGAATTAGCACTATAGTTAGTAAATTCATTCCCCAGAAGGCCGTAATTTTTTGGCCTCGTTTATCAAACTAATATGGAAATTTTCGCAAGCTCAGAGGCATGGATTGCCCTGCTTACCCTCACCTTTTTGGAGATTGTGCTGGGTGTCGACAACATTATTTTTATCTCCATCATTTCAGGCCGTTTACCGAAAAACCAGCAAAAGAAAGCCCGAACCCTCGGTTTAATGCTGGCGCTGGTCATGCGTATAGGGTTGCTATTGGGTATTAGTGTCATAATTGAGTCTACCGCCACAATACTCACCGTGCTCGATCATGCTTTTAGTACCAAAGACATTATCCTACTGGTAGGAGGTCTGTTCCTTATTGGAAAGAGTACCACAGAAATTCATAATACTCTTGAAGGTGATGAACACGAAGAGAAGGAGCACAAGAAGGTAAGCTTTAGCAGTATAATCCTTCAAATTGTAGCGCTGGATCTGGTGTTTTCTTTCGACTCCATTCTTACTGCAGTTGGCTTGACTACGGAGGTAACCATCATGATTATTGCGGTGATCATCGCCATGTTTACCATGATGGCCTTTGCCGGTAAGATCAGCTCATTCATCAACAAGCACCCTTCCTTGCAAATGCTGGCCATGTCTTTCCTTATTCTCATCGGTTTTATGCTGGCACTGGAAGCCTTCCACTTTGAGATTCCAAAAGGCTACATCTACTTTGCTGTGTTTTTCTCTCTGGCTGTAGAGGCTTTGAACATGAGAAGAAGAAAGAACGCCATGGCAGTGAAGCTGAGAAAACGAATTTCCGGCAGATAAGAAATCTGACTTGTAGAGCAAAAGCCCTGGTACCTCTTAGGTGCCAGGGCTTTTTTATATACACCTTCCTTTTAAAGGGAGGTGTCCTTTAATAATAAAGGATGAATTCGGTGGGCCTGCGCCTTTCGTCATAAGTAGTGATTGACTGGCCTTTTGGTTTACCCTCTGAAGCCTTTTCAAAGCGCATGGGCAGCTCCGGTAAATCTTCCACAACAAACCGGCCTTCTCCTTGGGGAAATAGTCTGAAATTACCCAACACAGGGCCTCGTGCTTTCAATTCTCCTTGTTCGAGATAAACTTCCAACTCTCGGAAAAAATCGTGCTTGTATGTGCCTGTATACTGTTGCAGCAGGGATGCTGAAACGGCCACCTGTTGATATGCTTTGGTATTTGGACTCAAGGGTTGTAGTTGAGACCGTTTTATTGCTTTGCCTGTCCTTGCTTCCAAAATGGTCCAGACCAGCTTTCGCAGGTCAGCGTTTCTCACTCCCATGTTAAAATAGCTATTGACCCTATGTACAATGACCATGTCCGACTCTGGCAGCACATAGAGTTTGTGTCCACCAAGGCCACTGGCATAGTAGGCAGGTTGCTCAAAGGTTTTATGGTCTACCCACCACAGGTAGCCATATCCACCTCGTTCTTCAAAGCGACCCAGGTCAGTAGAGTAAGCTGCCGTACTTTTCTCTATCCATTTTTTAGGTATGATGCGTTTCTTGTTCCACCGGCCCTTATTCAGGTACAATTGACCAAAGCGGGCCAGGTCTCGGGTAGACATTTTAAAGAGGTAGGCCGCGTGTTTAGAAAGTTCAGGCTCAAAACGATATCGCATATCTGCACTTCGTAAATCTTCCATGCCTATGGGCTGGGCAATTTGATTGACGAACTCATCGAAGAACTTGATGTTGGCCTCTTGCTCAAGTATGGTGAGCAGTGTGTTGAAGTCCCAGTTGTTGTAATTGAATTGTTCTCCCGGTTTAGAAACGCCACGACTTGGGCGGTTTTTCTTCATGTCTCTGGGCTCATAGGCAGCCGGATGGTAGATACCTGAGCGGGCCGTAATTAGATCCAGCACCTTGGCCTCTTTTTCCTGGCTGGTGAGCCCTTGCAGGTCGTCAATGCCTATTTGCCCGAGACTTATTCCCAGATCAATGATGCCGTGACCTTCATAAATGCCATACATGGCACTCATCAGGCTTTTGCGCATGGAGTGCGTCATGTACCGTCTGGATACATCGCCCCAGGCAATCAATACCTTGCCCTTGTAAACTACCATGAGCGATGCACTGCGCATCTTATCGTATTGCGCTTTGGTGGCATCTATCTTGTCTGCAGCGAAGCCTGCATCATCTGGCTGACTATAGGCCAGCCATGGCTGGTTTTGTCCGGTTTGAGCATCTACTTTGGTGGGAGTAAGGCTGAGGCTAATGCCCAGCAGAAAGGCCATAATGGGCCTGTTCATTGAAATTGCTTTCATGATTTTTGAGTTTAATCGGAATAAAGATGTGTGCGTCTGAGGTAGCTGTGTCTAGCCGTCAGTATCGTATTTGTTGCCAAACAGGCGATAGAAAAGCAGGAGACTTAGACCAGAGTATAAGAAGATGGGGGCATAATATAAGGGCAGCTCAATGCCTGAATGGAAGATATTCGAGTCTTCGAGTATGACCCCAGTGAGGAAGCCCAACCCGGCACCAATGCCTGCCATGCCCAGCTTTACAGCATCGAGCATCGAGCGCTTGTTAAAGATCTTCTTCACGTCTTCCCCTCGCTCAATCAGCGCCATGCGTTCTTTATGCCTTGTGGTAGCATTGATGTAGTACACCGATACTACGAGCAGTACCATAGAAAAGACCATTAATGCGATGCCGATGAGATTCATAACCTTTATCTTTTGTCTGCCCTTATTGACGGGACCTTTCAAAAAGCCGGTTACAAAAAACATGAATTATTTTTTCCTGGCTGTCTGTTCAAAAAATCTGTAACCAGTCTTCTTTTCAACCCGTCAATCGGTTTAGTGAATGCAGCAAGATCAGTATTACATAAAGCAGATTCTGTCGGAAGGAGCTGAAGAAGCTCTATATAAGCTGGTCAAGCGCTATCAAAAGCAGGTGTTCAACCTCTGCTATCGGGTAATACGTAACCGGGAGGAAGCCGAGGAAGCAGCTCAGGACGTTTTTCTGAAGGCTTTTGCCCAGCTCAATAAGTTGGAAGACCCTGCTAAATTTGGGGGCTGGCTCATGCGCATTGCCTATCATCGAGCCATCGATTATGCCCGAAAGGACAAGAAACTGCCGGTTGAGTTAGATGAAGCCGGTTGGTCTCGCATAGTGGATGAGTACGAACCCGGGCCGGACGAATTGCTGCATGCAAAAGAGAAAAAGGCATTGATTGAAGAGTTGCTGGCACTGTTGCCCCCAGTGGAAAATGCCTTGATGACGCTGTTTTACCTGGAAGAAATGAGTGTAAAAGAGGTGGCGAAGCTTACAGCCTTGAGTGAAAGCAATGTGAAAATTAAACTGATGCGCACTCGTGAAACCGTAAGGAAGCTTTTGAGAAAGAGGCTAGGCAATGAATTAAAAGACTAAGATGAAAATGGACGACCATAATGACCTGTTTGACAAAGACTTTCAAGAACTGGACAAGTTTGGTCCCTCCATGCGTTTTGCCAAAAATGTGGTGGAGCATGTTAAAACAGAAACGGAACTATTAAAGCCTCAAAAAGGCCCTATGTACTGGATACCCCGGTTGTGCATTGCCTCTTTTGGACTGATAACGCTATTGTTTGTAGTAATTCTAAGTACCAATGAGGTGACTTTGGATGTTGGAAGCTTGCTCAATGAAAACCGTCAACTGGTTATTGCCATTGCCAGCATAGCCTTGGCAATACCCACATTTCTTGTGCTGGATAAGTTCTTGAAAAGCCTTGTGCTTTCTTAAGCTTGTATGCGCGATTCCAATTCGGTTTTGAAGGTATTCTTATCATCAATGGCCAGGGCCAATAGCGTCATTTTCTTTTTGATGCCATAAAGACCTTGAGCGGTCATTTCTTCTTTCAGTCTGATCACCACATTGGGTTCACCAGCCAATATGAAATTGGCAAACTCCTCTTTCTCTTTGTCTGGTGTTCTCAGTTCTATGGCTTCAATCATGTCGTAAGGCAGGTCCATGCGCCAGCGAAAACCAACCCTGACTTTCAGCACAGCCTCATCCAGGTAAATTGGTCTTTTTCGGGTAGCGTTGAAATCGCCAAACACGAAGAAGAGCGAGTAAATGCTGAGTCCTGTTAGGATCCAGGCGGCCACAAGGCTCCACTGCATCAGAAGCAAGTGCAGCACAGCCGTTTCAACCACTACTGCGAAAAGAGCTACTGCAAAAAAGGCCAGGTAGCCATTGTCTTTATGATAGGTGAATTGAAGGCCTTTAGGAGCTTCTTTCTGGGGGTTCCAACCAATGATGGCATAGTGGAACATAGAGATTTCTGTGGCAAGCGCATTGGCCAAAACCCCTTCTCCATAGGCATTGCTGGCCGCTTCATGCACCGTTTCTACAAAGCCTTGCCTTCTCACAGATTTCTTCTGCTTTTTATAAGCATTAAAAGTTTTTCTGATGTTCCAAACCACAAGGCTAAGCACCACCAGTTCTATCAATGGCAGAGCCATTTGCAGGTAGCCTAAGGCTTGCTGATTTTCTTCAGGAATAATGAAATTGGCGGCTACCAGGCTTAGCACGAAGACAGGAATCAGTGTGAGTTTCGGGATTTTGGTTTTCCTGATAAAGAGGAAATAAATTCCGGGAATGATCAAGGCCATGTCTACCGTTGAGGCAAAGGCCAATAAGTCGGGGCGATTAGCGAAGGCTTCAGATTGCACTACAAACCAGGTGCAAGTGAGGATGCCAGCTGCGGTAAGCAGAAATGGCAAAATATTGTGAGTGAGCGTCTTAACCATAGCTGTGGGTTTTAAGGTTATACGAAAATACACCGACTCTGCGGTAATAAAAACCTCCCCAACATTAGCGGTGAACCACCTGCCTGTATGGCCTTAGACCGTGCTGGGCTGAGCCTCTTTTTTAGAGATCAGAAGCAGCCCCAGGAAGGTGAGTACCCCATTGAGTGCCAGGATGAAAAAGCCAAACCAGCTGCCTGTCATTGAGTCAATGGCGAAGGACAAAATCGGGGCAACAATACACACTACCAGCACCAGGTTGTCTCTGATTTGCAGGCGTGTGAGCATACCGAAGGCAAAGAGGCCCAAGATAGGTCCGTAGGTATAACCAGCAGCCCTGAAGAGCAAGTTGATCACACTATCGTCACTGATGGCCCGGAAGATGAGAATGACTGCAAACAAGATCAGAGAAAAGGCCAGGTGTACTTTGATTCGGGTACGTTTTTTGTCGGCTTCTTCTTTTTTGCTGAAATCAAGAAAGTCTACACAAAATGCCGTAGTAAGCGCTGTCAAGGCAGAATCGGCACTAGAGTAAGCAGCTGCAATGATACCCAGCAGGAACATGACCCCGGCAAAAGTACTCAGGTGATTCAGTGCCACCATGGGGTACAAATCATCGGCCTTGGCGGGAATCTCCATCCCGTTTTGTGCAGCGTAAAGGTAGAGCAAAGCACCCATGCCCAGAAAGAGCAGGTTGACAGGCACCAACACCACGCTGAACCAGAATACATTCTTTTGGGCGTCTTTTAAGCTTTTACAGGTAAGGTTTTTCTGCATCATGTCCTGGTCCAGCCCAGTCATTACAATGGCAATTAAGGCTCCGGATACAAACTGTTTTAGGAAAAACCTCGGGCTCTGCCAGTCCATATAAAAGATCCGACTATAGTCGCTATCTTTGACCTGCTGGATGGCATCGCCAATGCCCAGGCCCATGGTGTCGATGAGCAGAATAACGGTTACTATCACGGCCGTCAGCATAAAAAAGGTCTGCAGGGTATCGGTCCAAACGATGGTCTTAATTCCGCCTTGGAAGGTGTACACCCAGATGAGAGCGATGGTGATGATTACGGAAACCCAGAAAGGCACTCCCAAGGACTCGAATAGCGCGAATTGTAGCACTCCAGCAACCAGAAAGAGCCGAAATGATGCCTGGATGGTTCGCGATAGCAGAAAGAAAAAACTTCCTGTTTTGTGCGACATAAAACCAAAACGCTTGCCCAGGTAGTGATAAATAGACACCAGGTTGTGCTTGTAGTACAAGGGCATGAGTACCCGGGCAATCACAAAGTAGCCGAGCAGGTAACCCAATACCACCTGAAAGTAGGAGAAGGCTCCTGACCCCACAGCTCCAGGCACTGAAATAAAGGTGACACCAGACAGGGAAGCCCCAATCATACCAAAGGCTACCAGGTACCAGGGCGACTGGCGGTTGGCCGTAAAAAAGGTAGAAGTGGTGGCTCCGCGAGAAGTGAGCCTCGCTATAACCACCAATAACGCAAAATATCCGGCTATTATGCCGATCACCAATACTGGATCCATGCAGTTCGAGGGATTGCTTAAATTTCAAAGCTATGAAAATTAAGGAGGCTTTAAAGAGCACATAAATTTTTATCTTCACCACATGGCTCAAACCACCAAAGAGAAAGTACTGCGCACCCTCGACAAAGGAGAAGATTCAGACCGACTGAGTAAGGCATTTGATACCTTCATCATGGTCCTCATTTTGCTCAATGTTGTAGCGGTAATTATTGAAACGGTAGAGTCTATTCACGACCGATACGACCTCTGGTTCGATTACTTCGAGATTTTCTCGGTCGTTATTTTCAGTTTGGAGTACCTCGTCAGGCTATGGGCATGCACCGCTAAGGAAAAGTACAGGCACCCTGTTTGGGGCAGGTTGAGATACATGATTTCTACAGAGGCCATCATCGATCTGCTGGCCATCCTTCCGTTTTATCTGCCCATATTAATTGGTCACTCTGATGGTCGGATGATTAGGGTGCTTCGCCTGCTCAGGTTATTCAGACTCTTCAAACTTGGGCGCTACTCTTTCGCTTTCACCTTAATAACTGATGTGCTTAAAAAGCGCAAGGAAGAATTGGTAGTGACACTCACACTGCTTATCGTCCTGCTTATATTTGCATCTACTTTCATGTTCTACATAGAAAATGAGGCCAACCCTGAATCCTTTAAGAGCATCCCTCAAACCATGTGGTGGGGAGTGGCCACACTCACCACGGTAGGTTATGGCGATGTGTACCCCATCACCCCTTTAGGTAAGCTACTAGGGGCAGTCATTGCCATTCTGGGGGTAGGTCTTTTTGCACTACCTGCTGGTATTATCGCGGCCGGATTTGAGTCTGAATTATCGAAAAAGAAGAAGAAAAAAGACAAGGATGATTAAGCTCCTCAAGGCACATGGCTGGAGGCTCGTCTTTGTTATTGGCCACTTGCTGATGGGCTATGCACTAGCGGCACCGGTACGACTCAATTTTTACTTCAATGCCAAGCCAGGGATCGACTTGCTCACCGATGTGCTTTTAACCACTGCTTTGTGTGTCCTTGGTTTTAAATGGTTTAAAGAAAAGGCTCCTGGATTTATATTTACCATTCCTTTTTTGGCTCTGATCTGGCTACGACTTGATTTCCTGTTGTTTTCAATGTCAGCCTGGTGGTCGATTGTTTCATACCTGCTGTTTGCTGCCTGGGCCCTGGCACTTGTTGCCCTTTGGTCACATTTCAAGCCGCGGTTTCTATTCGCAAAGCACCTGCTTTTGACAATCATCATTGGAGGAATTGGTTTTCTTTGGGGCTTGACGGATGACCAATACCTATTGTCAATAGTAGTGGCCTGCCTGTTTTTTGCAGTCTTACCGCTAGCCGGAAAAAATGAAGTCGATGGGCAGGGATTATTCAATGGAAAACTGGCCTTAGTGCTGTTGTTAACTCCCTTATTGATACCCCTTAATCTGGATAAACCTATCTTTTTCCAAAGCCAGAAAAGACATCACGATAAGATCGTATTCTCTCAGCAGACAAGGTTTCAAAGACTGGATGTTACCGTGTGGAAAGGCAACTACTGGTTTTACCAGGACGACATCAACCATTTCAGTTCTATCGATCCCTGGCTGTATTACGAGCCCTTTGTGCATCCGGCTATGCACCTGGCCCCAGCCCAGCCAAGAGTGCTGATTATTGGGGGTGAAAACGGCATGCTGGCCAATGCCCTTAAGCAATACGATATATCAAGTATTGATATGCTGCCGATTGATTGGGAGTACCTGGAAATCGCTGAGTCCAATGCCTTTTATACGAGTCAAAACGAAGGAGTTTTTGGCAAACTTCCTATCAATGTCATTGCTCATTCTTCTTTCCGCTGGTTGAACAAGGCCAAGGCAGCCTATGATGTGATTTTTGTAGATGTACCCGACCCTATCGATATTGAATTGAATCAATATTATACCCAGGAATTCTATAATCTGGCACACCAGGCCTTGACAACAGATGGGCTAATCATCACACAGTCAGGAAGTCCTTACTTTGCTACCGCTGCTTTTCAGTCAATAGAGCAAACCATGAAATCGGCAGAATACGCGGTGGCTTCTTTTCACAACCAGGTTTTGAGCCTGGGAGAGTGGGGCTGGACGCTGGGTACAAAGTCCGGCATTGACCCGAATAAAAAACTTCGCGAACTGACTTTTGAGGGGATCGAAACCCAGTGGCTCAACCAGGAGGCCATGCAAATGATGTTGAGCTTCGGCAAACCCTATGTGAGCGGAACGCAGGTTCAAGTCAATACGATTCAAAACCCGGTAATTCATCGCTTGTACAAGCAGGGGAATTATCAACTAAACTGAAGCTATGGCACAAAGAGCACGGAGAATCACAAAGGAGCACAAAGATGATTGAAGAGAATAAACTTTCAAACATAGTGATTGGAGCTGCAATTGAGGTTCATAGTCAATTAGGTCCGGGACTTTTGGAGTCGGCATACCAAGAGTGTTTGTACTTTGAGCTAAAAGACCGTGGGCTTAAAGTGAGAAGAGAAGTAGCTATGCCTATTAAGTACAAAAGTATTAAGCTCGATCATGGCTATAGAATGGATCTTTTGGTAGAAGATAAGCTGGTATTAGAATTAAAAACGGTTGAAGAATTCACAGATGTTCACTTGGCTCAGCTTTTGACTTATTTAAGATTAGGCAACTATAAATTAGGCCTGCTATTAAACTTCCATAGCGCCAGAATCAAAGATGGTATTAAGAGGGTGGTCAATTAATTATTTGTAGTATCAACTAAACAAATCCTTAGTGACCCTTTGAGCATACATTGTGTTCCTTTGTGCAATAAATTGAAAAGAAGAAAATTCATACAACTCAGCTCACTCGCTAGCCTACCGCTGATCTTAAAGTCATGCGACTGGGCTACAGATGGACAAGCATTTGAGATTACCGTCTTTACCGACATCCACACAGGGCACCTGGTTTTTGAAAGTCAGAATTGGCCAACCTCAGAGGAGCTTTCTACGGAAACCCTGATAGTCGGTGGAGGGATTGCTGGATTGGCAGCTGCGGCTCAATTGAAGGGTAGAGATTTCAGGCTTTGCGAACTCTCTGACAGACTTGGTGGTACTTCTTGCTACCATGAACACGACCAGACAAAGTTTGCACAAGGCGCCCATTACGACCTGGCATATCCGGCCAACTATGGAGAAGAAGTGCTTGGCTTGCTGGAGCAGCTCAACATCATAGAATTCGAAACCTGGAAAGACAGCTGGTCTTTCAAAGACCAACAACATATTATCTCGGGCAGGAGAGAAAGCCGTTGCTTCATTAATGGCCAGTATAGAGAAGAGGTGCTGCCAGCGGGAGAGCTGTATGATCAATTCATCAAGCTGATTGAGCAATACAGTGGCGAGATGCGAATGCCCACCAGACTGATAGGTGCCGACTTTGTTGAGTTGAATAAAATTAGTTTTCTGGAATTTTTAAATCAAAAACTGTCGCTGACCCCTGATTTCATCAGAGGACTGGACTATCACATGCTGGATGATTGGGGTGGAACAGCAGCTCAGGTTTCTGCCCTGGCCGGAGTGCATTATTTTGCCTGTAGGCCTTACTATAAGCAGGTGGTCGATCTGTTCTCACCGCCAGAGGGCAATGGCTACTTCATTAACAAGCTGGCCTCACTTCATCAAAAAGAGTTGATGACAGGGCACCTGGTCAGTCAAATCTCAAAAACAGATGCTGGTTTTGTGTCTACGGTAGTTGATATAGAGGGCAAGGCTGTAAAGAAAATATCCTCTAAAAATGTAATCTATGCCGGCCAAAAGCATGCGCTCAAATACATCATGCCCGACCAATATGAGCACTTTGCTGCCACGCAATATGCGCCCTGGCTGGTGCTGAATTTTGTGCTAAACGATCAGCTTGGAGCAATGGGGTATTGGCAAAATGAGATGCTAATGGAAGACACTACTTTTATGGGTTTTGTAGACTCAAGCATGCAGCACACTGCCCTACAAAAGCACCGAGTATTGACGGCCTACTACTGCCTGCCGCCAGAGTCGCGCGAAGACCTGAGGAATGCGGAGGCCAACAAGGCGGTGATTGTTGAGAAAACGGTAGGCTACCTAAACGCCTATTTTGACCAGGATATCACTGACATGATTCAGCATGTGTATATTAAAGTGATGGGACATGCCATGCCGGTGCCTGTTCCTGGCTACCTCTTCAATGACAGGAACGAAAACAGGCGCTATCAAGGCTTTACATTTGCCGGTGTAGATAATGGCCGTTTGCCGCTGCTTTTCGAAGCCATGGACTCGGGAATACAAGCAGTAAAGGCACTGGAAGTGTGAAAATGCTAAACGGGTGTGAAGACTGATGAAAAATCGTCTTTATTTGGCTTGAAAGCGTATATTCGTAATAATTGAGAATTTCCCCCAACCGATGTATTATAGCGCAAAACTATCCATAGATCCTTCCCAGCTCACCAAAATTGAAAGAGAGGCCCCAGACCAGACGTTCAGAAAAATTCTGCACTTCATTACCGGAGGCGCCTCTTCCAAAAAAGTAGAGAAAGAGACTTTTGCTGCAGTGTCTGTATTACAGCAGCTGCATCGCTTTTTCTGGGAAATGGGCATCGACAACATCATCCGACTCTCACATGACGACATCGATATTTATTTTGATCAGGAAGGCAAAGAGAACGACCTGAAAGAGGCACTGGACAAGTACGAACTGACCATCAATGATGCCATGTCACATCATTTCAATACCATTAATTTGGTGCTGGAGCATGAAGATGAGAATTTTGTCTACCTCATAGAGATTGATATCAATCGCTCTCACTCTGTTGGTGATTATCCCATTGTGATCAAGGTGAATGGTCTTATCAAAGACTTCAGGGCCAGTAAGGACATGGATGAAGAGCATGTAAAGGCTAAAATGAATGTGCATTTTGAGTCGCAGGAGACCATGGACCGCTTTGTGAGTAACAAGCACTATGCATTTGAAACCATGGTGAATGAAATGGGCCTGAACGTTCGCAAGTACATGAAGGTAGACGATGTGAAAGTGGAGGTGAAGAAAAAGCTGGTGATGCCAAAGAAAAAAGGCGCCAGGCTCAAACCCATCAAGCGTGCCCAACACGAATACGATCCTGTATTTGGTGGGTACCATGGTTTCGGTGAGCTCATGCTCTATGGCTTCCTATGGTCAGAACTCCTGCACGATCACTCTATGCACATAGACAATGTGACCCTGATAGGAGAGGATGCTGATGTACTGGGTGACATAGGTACTGAAGGATTGGATGCCGGTACAGCCGACCTATTTAATGAAGACCTGGATTTCGACAGCCGCCTTGGTGATTTTGAAACCCCAGATATGACTGATGCTGTGGCCGATGTCGGTGGCTCAGACAGCTGGTTCGACATGGGAGATATCGGGGATGTAGGAGATATTGGTGGCTTTGATTTTTGAGCTATTCCGCTTTTAGTTGGTCACTCATGTAGATTTGGCTAATACTTTTACTCCAAAGCTGAATGAATCTGACTTTTTGCTGAATTTCAGGCAGGTAAACCACGGGTGTCTTAATCTCCAACCTTCCTAATCCTTTTCCGGTATTGGTAATCGTTTGAACCATACCTTCACAGTCGGTATATTGATATACGACCTTATACGTGGGACCATCATCAGAATCTTCGTCAATTTTCTCTTTACTGAGCCTTTCTGCTATTGCCAATCGCCCTCTTTCAAGGTACATTTTGCGATGTGCTGTAAGCACAAGACCGTAAATCAGAGAGATGAGACCACCCACAAAGCAAGCGACAAAAACGAAGGTACTCGAGTTATCTGATGGAGATAAGCGAGCACCTGCGGCCTTATTATAATAAGGTTCTTGTGGGTGGTAATTCACTAAAAGTTTGCTTCCTGTTTCATGGTAGGTTTCGTCAAAAGAGTAGCCTCTGAATTCACCAATTTCTTGTTTGGAAAAAACGTATTCAAAGCCATAGACCGCATAGTCATCGTCATCTTCTTCCTCTTCCACCCAGGTAGATACAATTTCAGCTAAAACTTCTTTATGGTCCTGGGTTAATTTATAGAGAGTCCTTAATTCTTCTGTGGTATAAGGGAAAAGGAAGTACCCTAATAGGGTAAATACTGTTCCTGTGATAACAGCCTTGTTATCGAACAACTGAACCAGTTGTAAAAGTCTGACTTTCCGCCTTTTCTTGTGCTTTTTTAAGTGATTGAAATCCATGCCATTAGACTAATACAAATCCCACTTACCATTAAGGTAGTATTTATAAAGCACCGGGTTGTGGATCTTATTGACCTCCACAGGCTTGTCATCATCCGGGAAAACCCGTTTGCCAAAGGAAGTGATGAGTGTCATTGCTTCATGGTTGACCCATTGGGTGGAAATGCCCTCAAATTTCAAGGCTTGTAGTGCTTCTTTGAGGTTTTCTTTTTCACCGCTTTTTGCACCCATTACCCAGCCCCATTCTCCCAGAGTTACTACCTGATTGTGCAATGGGGCCGTAGTAAAACCTGCTTCGGTTAATGTCTGATCAATGCAATTGAAGGCCCTGGCTGCATAATAGGGACTGCCTGCCTGAGTGGTTATGATGCCGTGAGGTAATAAGCGTGAATAGCACAGCTTGTAGAACTCATAAGAGTAAAGTCTACCCAGCTCTACCGTTTTTGGATCTGGCAGGTCAATGATGATGGCATCGAAATACTGCTTTTGACTTTCCATCCAGGTATAGCCATCCGCATTGATGATCTCCACTTTCTCGTGGTTCATTGCGTTCTGATTCATGGTCACCAGCCAGTCGTGTGTTTTGCCCAATTCGGTCATTTTTGGGTCCAGGTCCACCAGCGTGATTTTTTCAACTGAGGGGTATTTTAAAATCTCTCTGACGGCACCGCCATCTCCGCCACCCAGTACCAAAATGTGCTTGGGTTCTTTCAATAGGCCCATTACGGGATGCACCAGCGGTTCGTGATACATCACCTCATCGATAGAACTCAGCTGCTGATTGCCATTGATAAAGAGCCAGAAATCTTCCTGACTCTGAGTAATGACAATGCGCTGATAGCGCGTTTGCTCTGAGAATACCACGCGGTCTTTGTAGCGGATCTCTTCCCCGAAATCGATGATCGATTTGGCTTTGGTTACCCCAACAGACAGAATTATCACGACTGCTCCGATCAACCCAATCAATTGCTTTTTGATCTGATTTTCCAGGCCATTCCAAAGAATGTAAATGAGCAGGCAGGCCACAATGAAGTTGATGGTGCCAAGAATAAAGGGAGTGTAAGTAAGCCCCAGATAGGGGAGCCCGACAAAGGCGAAAAAAACACCGCCTAGCAAACTGCCATAGTAGTCTTTTTCCATCACCGATGAGACGTTCACTTTCAACTCTTCAAACTCATCATTGAGTCGCATCACTATGGGAATCTCCATGCCTATGAGCAGGCCAACCAGAATGCTCAGACCATAAATGATGAACATGTTTTCGCCATAGTAGGCGGAAGTGATGTAGGTAATTACTGATACAAAGGCAGTGATCAGAGAGAGCGTAAACTCTATGTAGATAAATTTCTGAAGCAGCTTGGTATGGATGTAACGGCTGATACGGCTGCCAAAACCCATGGAAAAGAGCATGATGGACACGATCATGGTCCATTGGAAAACAGAGTCGCCCAGAAAGTAAGTGGCCAGTGTAGAGAGCACATACTCAGCCACAATACCGGAGAGTCCGGTAGCGAAAAGTGCCAGCTTAAGTATGTTGGATTTTGTCATGAATTAAATCATTGAGCAACTAACCCCCTTAGCACGTCATCCTGAGCAGAGCGAAGGATCTTTTCACGCAATACAGAACGAAGCTATCATTGGGAAGTGTGAAAAGATTTCTCACTGCGTTCTTAATGACTTTCTTTCTTATTTTATCCATATCATTCCCCTCCCGGGAGGGGTTAGGGGTGGGTTAAAGTGCCCAGGTAATCAATACCGAACCACCGATATAGGCAAAGGCCTCTACTAGTGCAGCACCCATATTGGGCTTCTCCTGATTGACAATCTCATCAGTCAACTTCTGTCCAGGCAGTAATATCTTGTCGGTAAGGAATCGTGCGAGCGGCAGGAACAATAAGCCGATGCCCACATCAAGCCCCACATCTTCCAGGGTCACAATCCAGCTATCGAAGTCGTGCATCAAGGCATAGCGAATGAGGTTGGCAATGGCAATCAAAGCGCCAGCCATTCCGATACCGGCCGCTACATTGTCCTTCTCTATTTCCTCATGGATGTCGTAAGGCACGATGGCATTGTAGACCAGGCTGGTGACAAAGAGCAGCAGCTGCCCAATGGCCCAATAGATAATGGCTGTTACAATTGGCCCACCAATACTGTAGTCGTAGCCTTCGCCATGCACGGCACCCATTACAATGAGTCCGGTAGCCACGGCATTGGCACCTTCAATCACGCCAGTACCTACGTTTCTGTCTTCCAGAATTTCTTTCTTGACAGAGAATTTTCTAAGGATCAGCTTGTCGTTAAGAATGATGGAGATGTTGAGTAGCAGAATGGTCAGGAGACCATAAACCCCAATGTCCATCAGGTCTACCCAAAGGCCATAAGAATCGCCCATAACGGCCGCGCCTATGGCCAGCAGTAAACCAATAAAGTAGCCAACATAGGCTACTGAAAATGCGAAGTTGTCTTTTTCTACCAGCTCATCGGAAACCTTGGTGCCTTTATGGAAAAGCTGATAAGCGATTTTACCAATAAAGAAGAGCACAAAGGAAGCGGCCAAATAGAGCAGCATGGTGAGTACACCATCCCAGATATAGTCAAAGGTTAAAGCGTCTGTATTCATAGTTAGTGATTCTGGGTTGAAGCTTATTTACCAAATCCTCCGCCTCGTGACCTGGAGCTGGATCCGCGGTATCTGGAAGATGAACGTGAGGTTTTCGATGTACTACTTGAGCGTTGGGTCCTGTTGTTGACCCGGCTTTTGAAGTTAGACCTGTTTTGACTCCAGGTAGAAGAGCTTCTGCGACTGTTTTGGTTGTAGGCACTATTGGTACCGTAATACCTGCCACCAGCGGTAGTGCTGGGGCCGTAATAAGACCTGCCTCTGCCGTAGTAGTTGCCTCTATAGTCATCATAGTAAGACCTTCTAATAGGATAGCGTGCTGTGTTGAACATGGCAGACATGAATGCGTATTGTCCATAAAATGCCCAGAAACTGTGTCCATCACTATGCCTTTGCCATTGGCCGTACTTTTCTTTACCTACATAGTTGTTATAACCCGGAGGCGACACGCTTTTCACCAATTCCCCATCTTCACCACGCGTTGCCAGGGCCATGCCCATATCGTCTTGGTGTTGCTGGAAGTAGCGTTTGCCCACTTCCATCCATTCGGTAGTGCGTTCGGTAGGAGTACCTGATTCTACTTCTTCAATGATTTTGTATTGATGATAAAAACGCTCAGAGAAGTTGCCCTCCACATTCATATCATACAGAAGAATGGAAAAAACCCTGTCAGCTGGCATATCGCGAACGATATCATCGACAGGGTTTTTCACAAAGCGATCTTCACGGCTGCCACCGCAACTCGCGAAGAGTACAAGCGCTACCGCAAACGTGGCTAATAATTTTCTTTTCATCTTATTTTGTCGTTGGTCGAAGCGAAGCTCCAACGGATTATCGAAGTTAACAGAAAGCGGGGACTATTCACTGCTTAAGCCTTGGGCATAATGTTGGAGATCTCATAATCCTTGATCACCATACCAGCTGCCGCATCAAAGTTGCGTTCATCCCATTGGGTAATAGAAAGACATTTGGTTTCTTCCTCGTTCAGATAATCAAACGAAACCAACTCTTCCCAGTCATCGGTACCCTTGGTAATGTCATTGAAATGGCCGGCAGAGTCTTCGTCCAGATAATAGGTTTCTCCTTCATAGGCCAATTGCTCCGGGGCTTTGTGTGTCTTGGAAATGTTCTCTCTCAAACCACTCCCCAACTTCTGGATTTTAATGTCCTTAGTTACTGTCAGGTACAATTCTGCCTCTTGAGAAACACCCAGATAGGCCTTTTCATCACCGGCATCTATCAGGTACTCTTTGGTGAAATTGTTCTTGCCCCAATCGTACTGGTAGACTTCTTTCACTACCCAGTTTTTGAGGTCGTATTCAAATACAAACCCCTCTGCCAAATCTGTGACCTTTATATTGGTCACGTCATAGGTGGGTTCTTCTTTCTTTTTCAGGAAGTCAAATAGTCCCATTATTAGCTTTTTTGATATTCAATTATTGCTGTAAAAAGGCAGTCTTTCTCAGGTATTACTACCAAATACTTTTTTGTAGAGGTAAAGTACGCCCAGTCCTACCAAGAGGAGTATGCCCACCTTGAACAGGAAGCCAAACACAAAACTCAACAGGAAGGCCACTACCATGACTCCTAAAACTAACTTTATTATATCACTCATCTTTTTTTCCTTTCTTGGGATTAGGTTTAGCCTTTGGCTCCTTCTCCGGTAATCTTCTCAAATTCAATATACCCATCTCTTGTTTAATACCTTTCAGGTATTGCGAAATGGTCTCCATCTGCACAATGACTTCGGCTGTCTGGCTGTTCTCGCCAAATCCAGCACGCTTCTGCATCTCCATGAACTTCTCCAAAATAGCTGCCCAACGCTGCTCTTCTTCCTTGGTCATCTTATCAATAAGCGACTTGAATTTAAGCAGGTTGGCCTCCGCACCATGGGTCAGGGTTTGAGCCTCGCTCTCATAGTGTGAGAAAATGAGGGTCTCCAATTCCTGATCGTTCATAATGGGTACTACCTTTTCTACGATTTTATTCATGTCACGGTAAGAGCCCTGGAGCTTAAAAGGAGGTTCGGTTCTATACTCGTCTGACTGGGCGGCAGAGCGGATGTATTCTGTGTTTACGGTCAATATCACATCTCTTACCACCAGCAATTTCTTCATAACTGCCACATACTCACTGATTTCTTCAGGAGAGTGGTTGGCTTCAAAGTCGATGCCTTCACGGGCATCAGTTGCCGCCATTTTTATGATGGCATGCACATCTTTGTTGCTTCTACCTGCCAACTTGGCCAACACCGGATTAGAGGTAAGACAGTTTTCCAGGTAGCTGAGCTTAAAGGGTTCTGCAGTATCGCCCAGAATGTCGCCCAGGTTGTAAATATCTGCCCGGTTGGCCAGCATGTCGGGTATGCGAAACTTGTCGCCACTTTCCGTATAAGGGTTGCCGGCCATCACTACGCATACTTTTTTGCCTCGGAAATCGTAGGTCTTGCTTCGGCCCTTGTAAATGCCTTCGATCTTTCGCTGAGCATCGCAAAGGGAGATGAATTTCTGTAGAAATTCAGGGTCGCAGTGCTGAATGTCGTCCAAATAGATCATGACATTGTCGCCCATTTCGAAGGCCAGGTTCAGTTTTTCCAGCTCTTCCCTGGCTCCGGCATTCTTTGCTTCGGCAGGGTCGAGTGAGACCACCTGATGGCCCAGGGCAGGACCGTTGATTTTCATAAAAATGATACCCAAACGGTTGGCTATGTACTCCATAAGGGTGGTTTTACCATAGCCCGGAGGCGAGATCAGGAGCAAGAGACCCATGAGGTCCGTGCGTTTGTTTTCGCCAGCCGTACCAATTTGCTTGGCCAGGTTGGCCCCAATCAATGGTAAATACACCTCGTCTATCAGCCTGTTGCGCACAAAACTTGACATGACCCTGGGCTTAAATTCGTTGAGCCTCAGGTCTTGCTCAAATTCTTCTATGAGTTCTTTCTTTAACAATGTGAAGGCCTCAAACCGAGGGGCAACTCCTTGACTGTAGTGCTGCAACTTCAACATAAAGTGATTGTAGTTCAAGGCATAGCTGCCCTCACTCAGGCTGCTGTGGGAGCCGGCCAGTCCATCAATCTGCGACTTAAGGCTTACCTGAACTACATTGCTTTCCTGATAGTCGGCATGTAGCAGCAAAACCGTGGCTTCATCAATGTACTCGACCCATGCTTCATGGTTTCCGGAATTGACAAAAGCCCTCAGCCAGTTTCTAATTTGACGATAGGCCAAAACGGGCTGTCCCTGCAATGTTTTTACTGATTCCTGGTAGGTTTTGGTGGCCTTCTTCTCTTTCAGGTAGGCCTGAAAAGCTTTGTACAAATCGGCAGTTTCTTTGTCTATGACAAAGCGGTCTCCACGGGCCATCTCATGGAAGAGATAAGTGCCGGCATCAAGAGCTACGGCTGAATCAAACAGGTCGCTATCCTCAATAAAGGCTGCCAATTCTTCCTGCAGGCTTTCAATCAACTGGTCAAACTCGTGGGTGTCAGGGAATATCTTTAAGATCAAGCCCGCACCTTTGAGTTGATTGTTCAATATGGCCCTGCGGTCGTCATTGAGAAAGGCCTTCCAATACAGGGTTGCTGCTGCCCTGGAGGTAGAGGGGTAGCGCAACAGATCTGCTGCCTGTGTCAGGTTCAAAAGTGCTGACAAGAGCTTCATGGCATCGGCATCGTGTACGCCCTTGGTATAGCCTTCATTATAGCGCACCGACATGAACTTTTGAACATAGGCCAAAAGCTCTTTTTCTCCTGTATTGTATAGTTCGGTCAAAGAAAGTGGCTCAAAGCCGCCTTTACCGACAAGCGTAGGGTTCTGGCCAGCAGATATGATCTGGTAAGCCAGGTATTCGGCCCGGTACACTTCCCGGTTTTCTGAAACCAGCGACTGGTCCCATACATCTTGTGCTGCATTGAAATCTTCGTTGTCTATTTCTTCGAAGAAATTGGTGCCGCTCAGGTGATAGAACATGTTCTCTCTTCGATTGACAATGCTTAGCTCCAATGGCTGGGTATTGACAGAGAAAATATGCTTGCCAAATTTGATCAGGTTTTCACCATCGGCATAGAGCTCCGACTTGTCTTTGAGTTGTCGGATGGCATCTTCACGAATGGTTTTCATTCGACTTTGAATGTCGTCTGCTTTTACCGTGTCTTCAATGTCAAGCAGCTCTTGCACAATGCCCCTGATCTTTTCGATCATAACATCAGACGCAAAGTATCCATTGATTTCGGTTACTTCCTTAAAGCGCGCCATGCGACTTTGTACGGCTTTTAGAATGCGATCAGCAGCCTGCTGAAGGGTAGAGGCCCTGCGGTTTCTGGCTTCTACCAGATTCACTTTCCTGGTTTCAAAGGCATCATACACCTCTTCCCGCTTGATGCCCACTTTGTCAATGAAATCATCAAATTCAGAGAATTTGCCTTCCAGCTCTTCCAACTGCACCATCAACTTGGTCAGGTACTCATCGCATTTTTCAGGCGTATCGCAGATGTCCAGGAAGTTGACTACTCCCTGATCGACCAATTTCAGCTGGGCGTTGAATTCTGCCTTGCCTTCAACGGTAAGCAGTTCTTTTCGCTTCTTCTTGAGCGCAGCTTTAATTTTATTGAATTGGGAATAAATGCCTGAGATATTATCGATGATGCGCGTGGTTTGAGTCGCATCTTCAATCTTCAGGTTGCTGACTATGTCAATCAGCATTTCCAGATCGGTCGATACCTGAGTCAGAGTTTCCTCCAACTCATTGGCCTCCACCACTTTTTTTACCGCATCTATGGCAGTAGAGAGCTCTTTTACCCTTTTTTCATAAGGTGCCAGTGCTTTGTCTTTCAGCAAAAACTTCACGCAGTTCTGTGAAGTGCTGTCGGTAAACTCTGCTAATGTTTGCTCATAGTTTTCTACCAGGTCCAACTCGATATAACGCAGCTCTTTCAGGCCTATAACTTCGCCCCTTATCTTTCTCAGTTCAGAGAGAAAGGCCACATATTCATCAATGCTTTTGGCTGTGGTTTTCTTGATCTTTTTGACCAATTCATCAGCCGCCCCGGTAGTTTCCTCTAATCGTTCACGGGTATTGGCTTTGATGCTCACCACCTTCTCGTACTCGTCTACGGCTGCAGTGGCCGTTTCACGAACGCTTTTCAGGGGCTCCGAAAGGGCAAAGGCCTCTTTTCGGGCAATCCAGTGATAAGAATCGAGCACATCGGTCGACTGCTTAATCAGGTCAACATACAGGTTGGCGTAGCTGTCTTCCTTTTCTATCAACTTCAGTATCTCATGGCATTCCGCCATGGCTCTCACAATGTCTTTGTTCCCGATTTTGTCAAGGTAAGAGTCATGTTTGCCATCTATGAGAAAGTCGGGGTCGGTATAGGGGGTCTGCCAGATTTGCACTGCATGGTGCTTTTTAGGCTCATCGTCATTTCTAAACAGGCACATTTCACCATTCTCAAAAATGGAGTAGCCATGGCAAATCGTAGGGTTTTCAGCCTGCTGCTCTATCAGGTTATAGTGAAGTAGCAGGTAAGTGCCACTCAGTTTGTTGTAAAAGATATACAGGTAATCTTCACCATTTGGCGAGGCCACACGCCTTTCGAAAACCATACTGTTCAGCTCGTTGTCAAATCGCTTGAACTCCCCGGTTTGCAGGTAATAACCATTAGTGAAAATGATGCCGTGGTCATCGGGCAAAAGAATACAACTGTCTTTTATCTCCTCGATGCTTAAGGCTTCCTGGATTTTTGAATTGTAAACAATGTAGCGGTAGCTTTCCTGATAGGGCCTGATGCGCAAGATGATGATGTTGCCAATGACGGCATAGTGTACTTCTGCATCGTCCAGCGTTTGGTCTTGCTGCTCTACGGGCTCTTCAAATATGCCTTTGCCAGAGTCGGTATTGTCTTCCACCTTGATGGTGAGGGTGCCCTTGGTAGTTTCTACAAATACCTTGTCCTCTATCGAGATATGTGGAAATGTACCATTGCGATAATCGTCACGGGTAGTGCGTTTCCATTCAAATTCATGTTGAGAAGGGTATTTGAACTCATGGTCGCTGCGGTTGTCTACATAGGTCAAGGCCCCTTCATGCAGCTTCCATTTGAAGGTTTTAATGTCACTTGCTTCTTTGCCCACCCTAAAGACCATGTGCAGGAAAGGCCCCACCATGGCAAACTTTACAAAGCGGGTGTTTTTGTAATATTTATACAGCTTGTGAAAGTCGGCCTCAAAGGCTTTGTCTCGAATAGGATCGAGCGAGCTGGCGTGGAATGAATGGTCGCTGTATTGGTAAATGCTGAATACATCGGATAGGTCGGTTTCCGTTTTGAGGCCAATGTGCACATTGTAGCCAAAGAGAAACTTATCGCCTATGGGCAGCATGTCCCAGGGTATGCAATTGTTGTCGGTGGTGACACGCTCTGTGGTAAGCAGCTTAGTTTCGATAGAACCGAATACCGATTTTCGCTCCTGGTTTAGCTGGTCGAGTTGACTGCGCAACTGGCCGCCACTCTTGAGCAGGCGATTGCGCAATATTTCGTAGGTGCCTCCTTCCAGGCTTATGTCATTTATATTTTCATTGGTTGCTTTTGCCATGTGGTGTTGGTAGCAATTTATTGATTTAGTTTAATGCTCTCGAACGCTCCGGTTCTTATTTTAGGGCATATTGCCCAGGTTATTTGACGCTTCACTGACGGCCGGGTTGAGTAAAAAAATGGCCAGTTTGTTTACTGAGGTGGCTATTACCGCGGTAGTGGTAATACAGGTAGTTACTGCTCTGTTGCCTACTCGGGTTCTTCTTATTGTGCTGTAAAGCGACATACTCATAAGGCTGAATAATATCAGCAGTGTGCCGAAATAACTGAGCACTATCTTTCTTGCAGACGATTTCATCTGGATTAATTTTGATTGAAAGGGTTGCTTGGTAGGTCAGACCGGTTACCCGGCCCGACCGTTGACTCCTTATAGAAGGAGTGTATGATTTAAAGTCCCAGTGTGCTCACTGCATTGCCCGATATGCCGAGCGAGTCGGCTACAGACTTGAGTTGCTTGATCACGCCTTTGGTCTCTTCATCGCCAGCCTGTGTGGTGAGTTTGAGTAGTAAGGCTGCGATGCTCATGTTTTTTACATCTTCTGAACCCATGCCAAATTTGCTAAGAAAGCCTCTGAGACTGTCTTTGAAATTGGTTCCGGTTTCAGTGCCGAAGAAGGTGTCTTTGATGTCAGAGATTACCTCACTGTTGTTCACCATTCTATCAGTAGAGCGGCCTTTGGCAATGGCTCCCATGATCTGGTCAAAGAACATGGTTTCTCCACCTACAATCTCGATGTTGGCGGCTTTCAGTGCATCTGAGATCACCTGGGCCTGAGCCATGGCAATGTCTTTCTGAATCTGAATCTGAGCCATTTCAACTTCTTTGTCCTTGTTGATTCTGATCTTGAATTCTTCATGATCTCTACCTGGTCCATCGAAGTCTTTCATGGCATCGGCTTTCTCTTTGATGCCTTTCGCATCGGCAGCAAACTTCTCAGCCATCACATTGGCTTCAGCCAATCCGCGCTTCTCTTCAGCCGCTGCGGCTTGCTCAATCACAAAGGCATCGGCTTCTCCTTGTTCTTTACTCACCTTGGCCTTTGCCAAACCAACCTTCTCATCGGCACTGGCTTGTGCCAGTCCTTTGGCCTCAATGCCTTTAGCTTCTGCTTCGGCCTGAGCTTCAATAACAGCAGCTTCAGACTCACCTTGTTTCTCTCTGGCAGCCGCTTTGGCTTCCATTACTTGCGCTTCTGACAAACCTATGGCAGCGGCTTCTGCTGCTTTGGCCTCGGCTAAAGTCTTGGTGGCTTGTGCCTCGTGTACAGCCGCACTTTCGGCAGCCTGGGCATCAATCATGCGTTGCTTGGCCAGGTGCTCAGCCGCTTGTTTCTTGGCCTCTGCATCTTTAATCTGTTTCACCAGGGCCTCTTCAGCATCACGCTCGGCATTGGTGATGGCTACCGTCTTGCTACGATCTGCCTCTGCAATGGCACGTGTGTCTTTGATCAGCTCTTCTTCCTGAACCACCGTCTTCTCAATGGCTATTCTTTCACGAATCACATCCTGAATGTCTTTCTTCTCTATTTCTAAAGCTTTCTCCTTGGCTATTCGGGCCAATTCAACCAACTTCTCTTTTTCTGTAGCCTCCAGCAACCTGGCCTGGTCTACACGCTCATGCTCTACTGCTTCAGTGCGCTCCTTGTTCTTTTGAGCCACCATGATTTCACGGAGTTTGTTTTCCTGGGCTACCAGCAGTTCCTGGTCAGTGGCAATGGTGGCATTACCGGCTTTCAGGCGTTCTTCTTCACGCACTTTACTGGTTTCGGCCTCTTCACGGGCTCGGATGCTCTCAATCTCGCGTTTCTGCCTGGCTTCAGTTTCTTCAAGCTGCTTTTCCAGTTCCAGTATGGTTTCGCGGGCTTCTACGTCCTGCTTTTTGATAGTCTTCTGCTTTTCGCGCTCTATGTAGTTGGCGAGGATTTTCTGCTCAGAAGTAAGCTCAATGATCTTTTTAATACCCTCAGAATCCAGAATGTTGTTTTCGTTCATCGACTCCAGTGGTGTTTGTTCCAGGTAGTCAATGGCACAGTCATCCAGCACATAACCATTCAGATCGGTACCGATGATATTCAGGATTTCGCGTTTGAAATCGTCTCTGGAATTATACAAGGCGACAAAATCAAATTGCTTACCAACGGTTTTCAGTGCTTCAGAAAACTTGGCGTCAAAAAATCCTTCAAGCGATGCCTGATCAGAGGCTCTGGCGCAGCCAATCGACTGGGCCACTTGTTTTACATCTTCTTTGGTTTGGTTAACGCGGACAAAGAATGTCACTTTAATATCTGCACGCATATTGTCCTGGCAGACAAGACCATCAGTTCCGGTTCTGGAAATCACAATGGTTTTCAGCGTAATGTCCATCACCTCAAGCTTGTGAATGACGGGTACTACTAACATTCCTGAGAAGTTCACTTTGGTACCTCCCAATCCTGTCTTTACAAGGGCCTGACCTTGCAGAGCCTTACGGTACATGCGTACCACCAAGGCCAAAATACCCAGTCCAATGACTGAGAAGATAATTATGGCTGTATATCCTTGGGCTTCGATCATAGTTTAATGTTTATTTTTCATAGGGTTCAACAACGTAGTATTTACCATTTTCATGGTATTCAATTACCAAACCTTCAGCTCCCTTTTGCATCTTTTTGTTGTCAACTGTTTTGGCTGAAATGCGATAGTTTGACCCTTCTACGTTTACTTCTACCTGTCCAACACTCTCACTGTTCAGTGGCAATATTACGCGGCAGATCTTACCGATCATGGTGGTGGTCGTTTCGCCTTCATCACTCATTTTTGAGAAGAGCTTTACAAAGGGCATGGTTAAAAATTTGGCAATAAATAAGCTTACCAGCAGGTTGGGAATCAGTAAGGCGATTCCCAATAGCAGGTTGCTATTCCCCAGTAGGTGGTTGATCTGTACAGATATTATCCACATTGGTAAAACCAGAAAACTCAGGAAAATCATGAGAGGTATCTGGCCCAGATTGAAAAATGCGAGTACAGAGTTGAGCCAACCCACCGATACATCAGCATCTATTTCGGGTCCGTCTACATCAGCATCTACATCCACATCAATGTCGAACATGTCGAGATCGATCACACCAAGTATCACAACAATCCAATAGATCAAAATAAAGATCAGCATGGCGGTAGGAATGATATTGGCACCTTGTATGGATGCATCTAGCAATTCTTGCATGTGGTTCTGGTTAGAGATAAAAATATATTACAATTGTCCAATTGAGGATTGGCGCAAAGTAAAGCTGATTTACGACACTCTGTGAATCAGCTTATGAGTCGTCCGGGCGATAGCCGGCATCTGCCCGGACATATATAAGAATGTGGGAGGTAAGCGCTGGGCTTACAGACCCATCTTAGCTTTTAATGCAGCGAGATCATCGGCAGCTTTGGCTTCAGAAGTACCGCCTTCCAGGGCTTTGTCTATTTCATCATCAACAGACTTGCTCTCGTTGGCAATTTCGCCATAAGACTCGGCCAGGGCTTCGTCTTGCTCCACTTTTTCCTTCATTCTCTCAAGCATAGATACGGTACTAGAAGAGTCGATCTGTGCCATTTGCTTATTCAGGTTTTTAGTGGCTGAACTGACTTTTACGCGCGCTTTCAACGTTTTCAGCTCGTTTTCATACTTACTGACGGTGCTTTTAATGCGCTTCACATTCTGGTCTAACTGGGCCACGCTGGCTTCGAACTTGTCTTTTTCAGCCTTGGCTCTGTTAGCGTGCTCAGTATTTTCTTCTTTTTTCAAGAGGGCTTCACTGGCCAAACGGTCAGCCTCACCGGCATCGATATCACCATTTTGAGCTCTTTTCAAAAGCAACATGGCTTTTTGCTCATAGTCTTTGGACTTATTGGTGAAGGTCTGCACATCGTTTTTTGAACGAATCGCCATGGCCTTTACTTCTGCCAGGGCATGAAGGCTTTTGTCCAGATCTTTTTTCAAATCTCTGATGCCCTGCTCTGTCATTTTGATTGGGTTCTCCAATTTATCTACAGCTGAGTGAGCTTCTGCTTCACCCATTTTGAATATTCTCTTAAAGATGTTCATATCTATATTTCTTATTTATTTTCCCGATAGTTTGATTAACTCTTCTGAATACTCATTCAGAAGTAGTGAAAGTGAATTGAAAGAAGCTTCCAATTCGTTGAGATCCAGGTTCTCTACTTGAAGAGTATCCCTGAAAATTACTTTAGTACCAGAGTCATCAAGGACAAATGCGCCATGAACCAGGTCTCTGTTTTTCTGAAGTAAATGTTTGTAATCATCAGCACTCGGATTGTTGACTTCCACAAGGAACTGTTCAACAATCAGCAGTGGGTCTGCTATACCAAGCACCAGGTTTTTGATGCCGTCCTCTTCACTTTCTACCACGATAACACCATCGGTCTCATCTTCTAATAAGATGTTGATATCAAGTTCGAGAAGGTAGTTTTTGACTTTGTCAAAGTAATTGTTCATCATTTGTTAAGGTTTGTTGAATTAACTATTCGGGTATGACCAAATTTAAAAGATTTCTATTTTAACCCTAAGTTAATCAGTTGATTCAATTTCCGACAGCTCTAGTCAAGCTTTCGGCTTTTGTTTTTAGCCGCTGTCTGACTATGTTTACGTAACAATATTACTAAAAGTTTTAGAGTAGCTCAAAAAAGTAGCAAAATTTTTTACCATGTCGTATGTAGGGAAGAATATTAAGCGCATAAGAAGCGTCAAACAGCTCAGTCAGGCAGATTTTGCTAAATTATTTAATTTGGCCCGTCCAAGTGTCGGGGCCTATGAGGAAGGTAGATCCGAGCCGAAAATTCAGACTTTGCTCGACATTGCTCAAAAGTTTGGCTTATCAGTTGACTTGCTCCTGACTAAAGAATTGACGGTGAATGACTTGTATAAACTGGACATGGTCAACGAAAAATTTGATCAGGTACATGGAGGCATACCGGCTCAGAAGAGGGTTGTGAAGACCGATTCGATTGGATTGGTGCGCTCAACACGCTTTCCGGAGTATGTGGCAAATTATCAGAAGAAGGATTTTTTGAACGCGCTTCCGCCTATAGACCTGCCCTTGAGCTTTAAAGGGGAGGCACGTGCTTTTGAAATGTACGGTAGGGAAATGGATTATAATCATGCCGGGCTTCATCATGGTGATTTGCTCCTTTGTAAAAAAGAAGGAGAATTGACTGCTGCCACACTGGTTGCAAGCCATGTTTATGTCATTGTCACTAAAGATCAGGCAATTATAAGAAGGCTAAAGTCGGTGAGTGCCAATAAAATGAGCATGGTGGCCGATGACCCTAATTATGCTGAGATAGAATTTGATCTTGACGTAGATGTATTAGAAGTATGGGAGGTGAAAGGGGTTTTTAGTACTTACCTCAACCCTCCAAAGGTGGTAGATGAGAAAGTAATGTTGCTTGAAAAGACGGTAAATGACCTGGCTGACAGGTTAACAAAACTAGAGGCCAGGTAATAATTGGGAATGGAAGAACTAATTCGATACATAGAAGAAAGTGTGGCCGATCATGCTTTTTCAAGGGGTGATAAAAGGAGTTTAAAAGAAAAACTATCGGCCTTTGACCCCACAAGGCAAGACCTGGATTTTATTCGCAGTAAAGTTTTTGACCTGGCCACAACCATGGCGACCGCTGAGAATTATGAATTGGTACTGGGTTGGCTGGAAGGGGTTAATAAAGTGCTTCTGCCCGTCAAAACTGAATCTGCCGACTCACAGGTGTTTTTTAGTCCGGGAGAGGCCTGCCGCGATGCCATCTTATATCAACTTAAGGCAGCGAAGTCCATTGTGAGGATTTGCGTTTTTACCATCAGTGATAACCATATTACTAAAGAAATTCTGGCAACAAAGGCCCGTGGGGTAGAGGTTAGGGTGCTTACTGACAATGATAAGTTGATGGACATGGGCTCTGACGTGAGCGAAATGGCAAAGAAGGGAATACCGGTGAAGATAGATTATACAGATAATCACATGCACCATAAGTTTGCCATTATAGATAGGGATACACTGCTTACAGGAAGCTATAACTGGACCCGAAGTGCGGCCAAGTACAACCATGAAAACATCCTGGTGAGTAATGATAAAGCTTCTCTGAATGCTTATGTAGATGAGTTTGACAAACTGTGGCGGGAGATGGAATTTTTTCACGGTTAGTGCCATTTAACGTAGAGAATATTCGCGACTGCAGAAACTTTCGTATTTTTGTAAAAATTTCCATGTTATGAGGCTCAGTTACGAGGAAGAACAGTTACTGGTAGAAGAAGAGCAGGTAGTTGAAGAAGATCTTTGTGATCTTGTGGTGTTCAATGATGATGTGAATACTTTTGAACATGTAACCAACACCCTGGTAAAGGTTTGCAAACACAGTGTAGAACAGGCCGAACAATGCACATTACTTATTCATTATAAAGGTAAGTGCATCGTCAAGCATGGTAGCTTTTCTGATTTGAGGCCCATGTGTGAAGGAATTCTTGATGCTGGTATTACCGCCACCATTATGTAACAGGAAAAAACAGCTCAACTCTCCCTTGAATTTCCCCCCCAAACTTGTAGACAACGCCATTGAGGAGATTTCCAAATTACCGGGAATCGGTAAGAAAACTGCCCTCCGCCTCGTATTACACCTCTTAAGACAAAGCGAGAACTCTACTACTAACCTGACCGATGCCCTGAACGACCTTCGGGCGGGTATCAAATATTGCGGTACCTGTCATATCATTTCTGATACTACCGACTGTACCTGCAAAACCATCAAAAGAGACCTTACTACCCTTTGTGTAGTGCAAGACACACCCGATGTGCTGGCCATTGAAAATACGGCCCAATACAGGGGGCTTTATCATGTACTGGGCGGTGTGATTTCACCCATTGAAGGCATTGGCCCGGCCGATGTCAACATCGATTCTCTAATAAATCGGGTAAAAAGTAGTGAGCCAAAAATAGAAGAAGTAATTTTGGCCCTCAGTCCGACAATGGAGGGTGATACAACAGCATTTTATATCACTAAAAAGTTGAAGGAATTTGGGGTGAAAATCACCTCAATAGCCCGGGGAATACCGATAGGTGGGGAGCTGGAATATGCCGATGAAGTGACATTGGGCAGGAGCATCATGACCCGGACCAATTACGAACAATAATTTTTTGGATTACCGATGAGTATGGTATCTGACAGAATCTTGAACATGGCAGAGTCAGCCACTCTGGCCATGGCAGCAAAAGCACGCGAGTACAAAGCCAAAGGCATTTCAGTGATAAGTCTGAGCCTTGGAGAGCCCGATTTTAAAACCCCTAAACACATTCAGGAAGGTGCCAAGGCAGCCATTGATGAGCAAAAGTACTTTGGCTACCCTCCGGTAAATGGTTATGCCGATGTAAGGCAGGCCATTTCTGATAAATTCAAAAGAGACAATAACCTCGACTACAGTGCCGATCAGATTGTGATCTCGAATGGTGCCAAGCAGTCAATCGCCAATGTGATGATGGCCCTGCTCAACGAGGGTGATGAGGTGATTGTCTTTTCTCCATTCTGGGTGAGTTATAGCGCATTGATTGAACTGGCGGGCGGTACTCCGGTATATGTTAAAGGTGGCATTGAGTCAGACTTTAAGGTAACTCCTGATCAATTGAAAGCTGCCATTACCGATCGTACCAAGGCGGTAATCTATTCTTCTCCATGCAACCCTACGGGCTCTGTTTTCACCAAAGAAGAGTTGACCGACCTGGCAGTGGTGATCAAAGAACACGAAAACCTGGTGGTAATTGCTGATGAGATCTATGAACTCATCAACTATACTGGTGCACATGCCAGCATGGGTGCTATTGAAGGCATGCAAGAACGTACCGTTACGATTAATGGTATGGCCAAAGGTTTCGCCATGACGGGGTGGAGAGTAGGCTATATTGGTGCACCTACCTGGCTGGCCAAGGCCTGTAACAAAATACAAGGGCAGTTTACTTCTGCCAATTGTGGTATAGCCCAGAGAGCAGCCCTTACCGCACTTACTTCAGACCTGGGGCCATCGCATGAGATGGCTGCCGAGTACCTGAGAAGAAGGGGCGTAGTCAAAGAATTGTTGGACAGCATTCCAGGTGTGAAAACCAATCTGCCACAAGGTGCCTTTTATTTCTTTCCTGATGTGAGTGCTTACTTTGGTAAGTCAGATGGAGAAACCACCATCAAAAATGCTTCAGAGCTTTGCATCTACATTCTGGAAAATGCGCATGTTTCGCTGGTAACAGGTGAAGCTTTCGGTGATCCCGACTGCATCCGACTGTCCTATGCCGCTTCGGAAGCTGACCTGCGTGAAGCAGTGAGAAGAATTAAAGAGACCCTTTCAAAACTTTCTTGATGGAGTATAACAACGCAGCCTCACTCTTCGAAGCATTTGCCAAACTGAAAGTATTGGTCATTGGCGATGTGATGGTAGATTCATACGTCTGGGGCTCCGTTGAGCGCATATCTCCCGAAGCCCCGGTACCGGTGGTTTTGGCCAATAGGAAAGAAAAACGCCTGGGTGGTGCTGCCAATGTGGCCCTGAATGTACAGGCCCTGGGTGCTACGCCCATTCCCTGTGCCATTGTGGGTGACGATATTGATGGCGACTTCT
>Ga0316204_10002653_pt1 | contig 39535 bp, 31 predicted proteins | sample 6monrhotite_MG_2_FD_205661 | JGI IMG/M metagenome (GOLD analysis project Ga0316204, IMG submission 205661) | Microbial mat bacterial communities from mineral coupon in-situ incubated in ocean water Damariscotta River, Maine, United States -... | ecosystem: Environmental > Aquatic > Marine >...
TCAGCCACCACTCAGCGCCGTCTAAACGAGAAAATCTTGGCCAAACTAACCATAGTGCCAAGGCCGCCCCTGCCAGCGCCAATAGGCCCAGTCGCCATCGCCGCCACGGCAATAATTCAAACAAAACGGCCACCGCGATAGCCACGACGCCGGATAACAAAATTTTATTAGTGCTTCGCAGCGGCAAAAAATCAAAGCCGCGAATTAAATAAACGGCAGCAAAAATAGCCACTGGCACGGCAAAGCCCACCCAGGCGACTCGCCATTTGCCAAGCAACAGGGCGACACTTAGCGCAACCAGCAACGGCACGACCGCTGACTGGATAAAGGGGTTACTTAATAAACTATCCACAAATAAGTTGTCCGCTCAAAAGAAGGATAACGGGTTACAATGTCTAACAAAAAATAACAACGAATTCAGCTACGCGAGGCCCACTTAGTAGCGTTATTGCCAATCGCAATATTTCCCAGCTGAACCAATTCCTCTAAGCTGCCTCGAAGATTCGACTACGAGAATAGGATTAGGTGCAATGAAACACAATCTAAAAATAACACCGCTATTGCTCACCATAGCCCTTATTGGCATCGTTGGTTGTGGCAAGCCCAATAATGACGGACGTATACCGACTATAGAGTACGACGGAGAGACCACACAAGCCACCATAAATACCAACAACGCTCGGCCAATATTAACCATGGCCTTCGATAATGCCAAAACGAATCTGGCGCTGGCCAGTATCTTCCCTCTTCTGACGAAGGAGCAACGCTATAACCTCACCACCGGCGATCAACGCCATGTGGGTACCCTTATTGGAGATTGTGCTAGCATCGCCAATGGTCGTGCTAATTATGACTTTGAAGTTGAGAGTAACGGCGATTTGGTCGGCAGTATTGTCTTTGTAACCTACTGCATTCAGAACGTTGTTATTAATGGCCGAGTCAACGTCACGGGTAAGTTCAGCACCGCATCTGACCCCAGCCGCTATAAAGCAATGCACTGGGAGCTGCCTTTCGTTCGCATTACTAATGGCCCCTATCGTATGGATACCAGCGGCACGTTTAGCGTCTCCGAAACAGAAAAGTTTGAAGGTATTAATACAGTGCAGATAGACTTGTCCATGCGCGACCAAAACAACAACACTTACGCCGCAGATAACCAACTACTTTTCCACACCCCGGCGGAAAACTCACCGACACAAGCCGATGAGCTCGAAATAGACAAAGGCAGGTTTTATCACCACCAGTATGGTTTTGCCTACCTCGTATCGACAGATGGCAGCTTATTGATTTCCCCAGGCGATAGCCGGCCTTATCGTGGCGGCTTGAAAGCTTCAGCCAATCGCGGATTCACCTACATGAATGTGAAAAATGGCAATGAATTCGATTATTTTGTCGATATTGATGGTGACCAGGCCGCAGAAGATCAGCGCCTGAATGTGCGCTGGACAGACTTTTACAATTCATGGGATCAATACAACCCTGCCAACCAATAGCTGCACGCCTTAGCATCCATAATTCCGCTATAATTTTTAGCGCTCTGGCCGAAATTTTCGGCCAGCCGCACTCCACAAAGTACCCATATAAGTTATACACAAACTATCCCTAGAGTTGTTCCCTGGGGACAAAATGTGGATAAATCGCTATCTTTTTGTTTTATAGACCATTTCTGAACTCTTCTAATTTTTCATTGACAATACACTATCTAGCGTCTAAATTTGGCGGATAACACAACATGTTGTGCTACGCATCTGAAGCGAGCCCTAGAGCACCCAGAACTGCACGTTGCCCGACATCTTGAGTTCAGAATTCGCACCTACTCGATTAAACCAAACTCAAGGGAGACGTCGCTTCATGAAGAGCGCGCATCTAAAAGCCGTGTCTATTGCACCTACAGAAATTTCGTTTCAACCCGCATCCCTCGACATTTGGGATAAAAAATACCGTTTAAAAGCCAAAGATGGCTCTGAAGTAGACACTGATATTGATGCCACCTATCAACGCGTCGCCCGCGCCTTGGCCGACGTTGAAGAGACACCTGAGAAACAAGCACAGTGGTTTGAGCGTTTTGCTTGGGCCCTGCGCCATGGAGCAATTCCGGCTGGTCGAATTATATCTAATGCAGGTGCTCTGGATCACAAACCTGCGACCTCAACAATTAACTGCACCGTCTCTGGCACCATTGGCGATTCAATGGACGACATCCTCGGTAAAGTCCATGAAGCAGGCCTAACCTTAAAAGCCGGTTGTGGTATTGGTTACGAGTTTTCTACCTTACGGCCCAAAGGTGCTTACGTCTCTGGTGCGGGTGCGTATACCTCGGGCCCGCTGTCGTTTATGGATATCTACGACAAGATGTGTTTTACCGTGTCATCTGCGGGTGGCCGTCGCGGCGCACAGATGGCAACCTTTGATATCAGCCATCCTGACGTGCTCGATTTCATCAAAGCCAAACGAGAAGATGGGCGTTTGCGCCAGTTCAACTTAAGCCTGTTAATCACACAAGAGTTCATGGAAGCCGTGAAGGCCGACGCGGACTGGAAACTCTCTTTCCCCGTCACGGAAAAAGAAGTCGAACTTGACGGCCTAGACATAAAAGACGCTGACAATATCTTGTGGCGTGAATGGCCTGAAGCTGGCGTTTATGTGGAAAATGACGAAGGCCTCGTGGCCTGTAAAGTATACAAAACCATTCGTGCCCAGCGCCTGTGGGACGTCATTATGTCCTCCACCTACGATTATGCCGAGCCTGGTTTTATTCTCATTGATAAGGTAAATGAGATGAACAACAACTGGTTCACCGAAAAAGTGCGCGCTACCAACCCTTGTGGTGAACAGCCACTACCGCCTTATGGCTCGTGCCTGCTCGGTTCAATTAATCTCACTAAGTTTGTGCGTGAGCCCTTTACTGAAAACGCCCATTTTGATTGGGATCAATTCCGTGAAGTCGTTGGCGTCTTTACCCGCATGCTCGATAACGTGGTTGAAATCAACGGCCTGCCTTTGGCCGGTCAACGCGAAGAAATTCAAAGCAAACGTCGCCACGGCATGGGTTATTTAGGCCTAGGTTCAACAGCGACGATGTTACGCATGGCCTATGGTGATCGTGAGTCGTTGCAGTTTGCCGAGCGTGTTACACGTGAACTGGCTGTTCAAGGCTGGCGCACAGGCTTGGAGCTGGCCAAAGAAAAAGGCCCTGCGCCGATCATGGACCAAGCGTTTAAAGTCACTGGTGAAATGCTTCGCAAACGTCCAGAGATGAAAAAAGACGGCTATAAAATTGGCTCAAAAGTAGCCGGTAAGGTACTTCATGCAAAATACAGCCGCTACATGCAAAAAGTGGCCGAGGTTGATCCTGACTTAGTCGAAGAGCTCATCGACGTGGGCTGTCGCTTCACCCATCACAGCTCGATTGCGCCAACAGGCACGATTTCTCTGTCATTGGCTAACAATGCGAGTAACGGTATCGAGCCTAGCTTTGCCCACCAGTATTCACGCAACGTCATTCGTGAAGGCAAGAAATCGAAAGAGAAAGTAGATGTCTTTTCTTACGAGTTGCTGGCTTATCGCACCCTGATTAATGAGCATGCCAGCCCGTATGGCGATGACGCCAACAAACTGCCTGACTATTTCGTCACCGCCGACAACATCAGCCCCACTGCACATGTTGACGTTCAAGCAGCGGCGCAAAAGTGGATCGATTCATCCATTTCGAAAACAGCCAACGTACCGACTGAATTCGCCTACGATGAGTTTAAAGACATTTATTTGTACGCCTACGAGCAAGGCCTCAAAGGCTGTACGACATTCCGTTTTAACCCAGAAGCCTTCCAAGGCGTCTTGGTTAAAGATGAAGATTTGGCCAACACCACCTACAGCTTCACGCTAGATGACGGCTCAATCGTCAACCTTCAGGGCAATGAAGAGATTGAATACGATGGTGAAACTCATACCGCCGCCAATCTTTATGATGCCTTGAAAGAAGGTTATTACGGAAAATTCTAAGTAGATAATTTAAGAGCCGTTACCTCGGCCCAGCCTCAGGGTAACGGCAGCTTTAAAAAGAACAAGTTAGGAGCACGACAAATGGCGATCAAAATCGAGAAGAAGATTGTCGGTTACAGCGTAGTCAAAGAAGAAGAAAAAACGACCCCGGCCCCAGTAGCCATCGCGCAAACCGAAGATAATAACGTTGTCCAAATGCATGAAAAGGTCGAACGACCTGAAATGCTAATTGGCTCAACCTATAAAATTAAGACCCCGCTGTCAGAGCACTCACTCTACGTGACGATCAATGACATTATTTTAAACCAGGGCACCGATCACGAGTTGCGCCGCCCATTTGAAGTATTCATTAATTCCAAAAATATGGATCACTTTCAGTGGATTGTGGCGCTAACACGCATCATTTCGGCAGTATTTCGCAAAGGTGGTGATGTGACCTTTTTGGTCGACGAGCTGCACTCCGTCTTCGACCCTCGCGGTGGCTATTTTAAGAAAGGCGGTAAATTCATGCCGTCACTCGTGGCCGAAATTGGTGAGTCTATCGATTCACATCTGCGTATGATTGGCATGATTAAAGATGATGGGCCGGATGAGCACCAACAGAAACTAATAGCCGAAAAGCGCCAACAGTTCGAAGATATGAACAAGGCAAACACCGTTACTGAGGGGAATGGCAGCGAATTCCCAGCAGGTGCACAACTGTGTAACAAGTGTAATACCAAAGCATCTATTCAGATGGACGGTTGCATGACCTGCCTCAATTGCGGTGACTCTAAGTGCGGTTAAACTAAAAACTACGGTAGAATGTCCCTCATAATAATTTAATAATACTGATAACAATTAGAAAGAGGGGTGTTCTGTGAGGGTAAAACAACAGCCAGTCATTGGTGCCTGGTACGTCAATACCAACTGTCAGTTCCTGCGCGTTTGGGGCGTCGTATTTAATCAGGGTACAGCGGGGCAAGTCGTTTTAAGCTACCTCAATGGCAGCCGCCAATTCATCAATATGGACGAATGGCACGCTCAAGACTTACGCCGCTACCCTCAACGCAAAACCAAACAAGAAAATCCAAGCACCTCTATCGCTTAACGTTGCCATAGCTTAAGCCAGCGCCAGAAATTCAATAAACTGGCAAGCGATGCCACCACATAAGTTAATGCACAGGCCCGCAACACACTGCGGGCTGCTGTTTCATCCTTCTTCTCGATATACTCTCCAGCCATTAATATCGGCAATGCCCGCTTAAAACTCGCATCCAGCTCAACAGGCAAGGTCACCAAATGCACCACCACCCCCATGGCCATCGTCAACAAGCCGAGAATAAACATGGCCACACCAGCGCCAGGGGATCGCGTCATCATTGCAACCAAGGGAATGGAAAACATCAGCACCGAGCCGAATTTTTCCGCCGACTGAGCAAACACAATTAAGCGGCCACGCCACAACAAAGGCGCATAATCGGACCCATGCTGTATGGCGTGACCCACTTCATGAGCGGCCACAGCGACAGCCGTCACACTTCGGCCATCAAAATATTGGGGGGATAAACGCACGGTTCTACTCGTCGGATCATAATGATCACCCTGGCCCTCGACAGTGCGCTCCAAACCAACAGACGCTAAGCCAAACCGATTTAACAGATGACGCGCTAACTCGCCCCCCGTTCCGGGAAAATCAGCACGCAGGCGGTGATGACGTTTGAGAGTGTAGGCCGCCCAAAGCTGGGGGCCGAAGACAAGCGCTAAAACAAAGAGTATGACCAAAACATAGTGCATAGGAGCGGTTCGATTAGCGAATCGGGGATTTCCTGGCCGCCCCAACCTTGCGCAACGAAGCGACAATCGCGCGCGCTTCATGAGCAGTCTTCGCTACTGGGGTAAAATGAACCCCGCGGAATTCACCATCGAACGGCTCGGTCACAATGTAATAGGTTTGGTCTGCCGCGAACTCAAAGCTACGACTACGCTCTATCTTTTCTAACTCATAGCGACCTCGTGTCTGAGTCAAATTTTTCAAGGTGATTTGAACCGGCTGGGGCTTTATCGCGACCAGGGTATATTCGCCCTTTCTCAAATCTAATAACTTTTCCGTTCCCACAAATACTTCCAATGGATTATCCGCAAAGGCCTGTGGATGCTCGGTTCCAGGGCGAATAAAATACACCTTGGCATGTGCCAACTGCTGATCTGATTCAATCAAACTATGTTGTGTATAAAGCTTGGTCGCACTAAAACAACCACTCAGTGCCAACGCACCGATTATTAGCATCACACCACGCATAATTGCCAACATATCTTCTCCACACCTGAACTATTGATTGACGACTCGATAAAAAAGTAGTCTACGCCATCACGCTCACTCGTGCTATACGGGCATGAGCCATGAGAAAGATGAGGCTCAAAACGTACTGTTGGAGCCGATGTATACTTTTCTAGCGCCGTCGCTGGTGGAGTAAGCCACATCTGCACGTATCTGCAGATTCACTAGCGACTTCACTCGATAACGCACACCAAAACCCACGCCACTTTCCAAATCAGAAAAATCAACCATACGATTATCTTTGTAGGCATTGCCCACATCGACAAACAACACACCTCGGACGGTTTGACTACCAAACACCGGACTCAAATACTCTGCATTCAAATTAAAAAAGGATTCACCCTCCACACTTTTTTTATCGTAGCCTCGCAGCGTATCACTGCCACCAATAGAAAATGCGGCACTGCTCAATACTGGCCTATTGCCTGAAAAGCCGGTTTCTAACTGAAAATTTAAATTCTGGTGAGCGCGCTGCCCCACCAACCAATAGCGCCGATAGTAGAATGAATTGATACTATAGGAATGATCCGCCCCTAAGGCTTTAATACCCAAACTGAGGTTATAGCCGTATTCAGTCCCTTCCCTGCTATACAAATAGTCGTGAACGCGTTCATAACCAATACTGCCCGACAACCCCACACTACGTGCCGTATCATATAACTCAGGCTCTCCACGCAAGAATTCATAAGCATCTACTCGCCAAAACCAGGCCGTGGTAACGCTCCAGCCAGAGGTCGCGCCATCTTTGTTCAGCCAACGCCGTAGGCCAACATCCATCCCGCGTGCCGCTTTTTCATATCGACCAAGTGCCACGCCATCCAGCTCGGCATCAACGGGGGCTTTGGCGTAACGCGCACCAAAATTTAAGCCAAAGTGGGTGCCCAGAATACGAGGGATTAGGTAATACAAATCCAGTGAATCCTCGCGCCCGGCCAACTCACAGCAATTCTGGGCCGTTTTATAGGTTAACCTCAGCTTGTGATTCAGCCCCGCAACATTATCCATGCGTAGCTGCGCGCCGTAGCTCACATCTCCATCAGCTGAGCGTCTAAATTTGGGAATAGGAAATAGGTAATATTTTTCTGTCACTGTAACCGTCAACACTTGTCCATAGCTGCCTTGTGAAACCACCACCTTCACCGACTTAAACAAACCTAAATCCATCACCGCCTGGCGCGACTGCTCAATCAAGGCCGCATCTAATTTATCCCCTTTCGCTAGCCCCATCTCCTGTAAAAGCACACTATCTTGAGTGACTTCATTACCTTGGAAAATAATCGCCTCTAATACCTGGGCGTGGGCTGCCCTAGCCAACAGCAATAACAGCGCGCAGCTACACAACAGAATCGCACGCCTTAGACTGATATTAGACCTAAACAAACCATATTCCCTGACTCCTCAAAGCTTCACGCCCTACTACAACTATCGGCCTTAAATTGGCAATTCCCAAGCGACGATGCTAAAAACCTCACAAATTCGGGCGCTTGTTGTATAATTGCTGGCTTTATATCGCTCTGGCAGTCTGAAATAGGGCCAAGACCCTATGCCCAAAGCAGGTTTACCACCCAGTTTTAAGGGTGATCACTCAAACTAGACCACATTAAGAAACACTCGTCTAGTAAAGTGAAGCCCATGATTTATATATAAATTACCAAGAACGATTCGTACTTATTTTTACTAAGGAGGACGACATGTCCAGAAAACATCCTATCGTTGCCGTAACCGGTTCATCAGGTGCTGGAACATCTACTGTTAAATCTGCAATGGAACACATTTTCCGTCGCGAAGGTCTAAAAGCCCAAGTTATCGAAGGTGACAGTTTTCACCGCTATGACCGCGTAGAAATGAAAGCAGCCGTTGCTAAAGCCGCTGAAGAAGGCCGTACTTTGAGCCACTTCGGTGCTGAAGGTAATGTTTTCGAAAAAATCGAGAACCTTTTCTCTACCTATGGCGAAACAGGTACGGGTGAGTTCCGTAAATATCTTCACAGCGATGAAGAAGCCGCACCTTATGGCCAAAAGCCTGGTGAATTCACTGCTTGGGAACCTGTTGATGCAACGTCTGACTTGTTATTCTATGAAGGATTACACGGCGGTGTTGTTGACGGGAACGTTGATGTGGCTAAGTGGGTTGATTTATTGGTAGGTGTTGTACCTTCTGTAAACCTTGAGTGGATCCAGAAAATTCACCGTGATAACAAAGAGCGTGGCTATTCTGCAGAAGCAGTTGTAGACACTATCTTGCGTCGTATGCCTGATTACGTTAAGTACATCACGCCACAATTCTCACGCACTGATATCAACTTCCAGCGTGTGCCTATTGTTGATACATCTAACCCTTTCATCGCCCGTGATATCCCAACACCTGATGAGAGCTTCTGCGTTGTTCGCTTCCGTTATCCTAAGAAGCACGACATCAGCTCTTACTTGCAGATGCTGCAAGGTTCTTGGATGTCTCGTCCTAACACCATGGTTCTACCTGCTAGCAAAATGGGTATGGCGATGGAAGTTATGCTGACACCTATGATCCATGACATGATCGAGAAAAAACGCACAGCCTCTTAATTCGCTGTTCGAAACGATCACCTTGGCCGGAGCCTAGCTCCAGGTCGAGGCATAAAAAAGCCTGCTTAATCGCAGGCTTTTTTGTTTCCGGCATTTAATTAGCCGCTATATCAATTAACCATAGCCACTCATTTCATTCACCAAATCAGGTAGCCACTGGACGATTTCTGGAAAGGCAATAATCAAACCCAACACCGTAATCTGAATCAGGATAAACGGAATCACCCCGCGATAAATATGCTGAATTTTCACCTCTGGCGGTGCCGCCGCTTTGAGATAAAACAGCGAGAAGCCAAACGGTGGTGTTAAGAAAGATGTCTGTAGATTCATGGCAATCAGAATCGCAAACCACAACATGTTCACATCCATCATCTCAGCAATCGGTGCAAGAATCGGCACCACGATAAAACAAATTTCGAGAAAATCGAGAAAGAATCCTAAGAAGAAGATAGAGATCATGCTCACCGCGATAAAGCCCCATTTACCACCAGGGATATCCATCATCCACTCTTCGATAATAAAATCGCCGCCCATGCTACGAAACACCAAACCAAAGGCAGTAGCACCGATGAGGATCATAAAAACCATACTGGTCAGACGCGAGGTTTGACGGGCTGACTCGCGAATATTGCCCAGATTTAAACGCCGATGCAGCGCAGCCAATATCATCGCGCCCATCGCCCCCACTGCCGCAGACTCGGTTGGTGAGGCCACACCAAAGAAGATCGACCCAAGCACCGCAAATACCAGCACGAGAGGCGGCAACAAGCTTTTCAGCGTCTGCCAGAACAAAGCTTTGTCAGCTTCAGAATCAGCAAGCACAGGCATCGCTGGTGCGTCATTCGGTCTCAGATAAGCAATAATCAGCACATAGACAATAAATGCCACCACCAGCAACATACCTGGCACCACAGCCGCAGCGAATAACTCACCCACCGACACGCCAATCACATCGCCCAATAGAATGAGAATAATACTGGGTGGAATGATTTGCCCCAGCGTGCCCGACGCCGCAATCGCGCCACAGGCCAAACCTTTGTTGTAGTGATAATTAAGCATCACAGGCAAGGCGATAATACCCATCGTCACCACTGTCGCTCCAACCACTCCCGTAGTCGCCGCCAAAACCGCACCGACAATAATCACACCGACGGCCAAACCGCCACGAATGCGGCCAAACAAACGCCCCACTGTTTCGAGTAAATCCTCTGCAATACCTGATTTTTCCAGCATCACCCCCATAAATACAAACAGCGGTACGGCTAGCAAACTAAAATTCGTCATCACCCCCCAGATCCGCATAGGCAATAATTGAAATTCTTGAATGCCCAGAAAGATCAGGCCAAACACCATCGACACCGCACCTAAAGTAAAGGCCACGGGAAAACCCACCAACAATAAAATGATGGCGATGGCAAACATCACTAATGCCCAATATTCCATTTCCATTAGCCACGCTCCTCATCAACAACAGGAGAGCGCTTAGGCTCGGCAAGTGTGCGAATGCAACGCATCACCAAGGCCAGACCTTGTAAGCTCAAGAGCGCAAAACCCAAAGGAATCGCCGCTTTTAGTAACCAGCGATAAGGCAGGCCGCCGGGATCAGGTGAGCCCTCATTATATTGGTAGGCGTTAAACACAAACGGCCAACTGCTGTAGATAATCAACACACAAAAAGGCAGCAGGAAAAACAAAGCCCCCAGCAGGTTAATCCAAGCGCGGTGCTTATCCGTCATCCAACGCGCCTGGTAAAACACATCGACACGCACATGCTCATCATGCTTAAGCGTATAGGCCGCACCCAGTAAAAATATCAATCCAAAGATATGCCACTCCAGCTCCTGCAAGGCAACCGAACCTGCTTGAAAGACATAACGCATGGTGACGTCATAGCAAACCAACAACACCAAAACGACCACGAGCCAGGCACTAAGCCGCCCCGTCCATTCAGAGATTGCTTCAAGAGCGGCGATGAGAAACGCCGAGATTTTACATAACAGAGACATGACACCCGCCGAATCCTAAAAATATTGGCGCGATTCTACTTGGTCTAGCAAGGGGAATGAAGGGACTAGCGCTGCTAAGGGCGAGAGATAGTTCTGACTCTAGATGAATATTGTCCATCCACCCCATCCCATACGTCCATATTATTTACACTTACAACATCCATCAAAAAAAACTACTTACAAATCAACAAGAAACAAAGTGGCTCGGTAATTGCTCTTGCTAATATATAAGTAATAATACCTATAAATAAAGTTTCTCACGCAGAAGGGGATGAAAGTGAAGATCGCAAATAAAATATTAAGTGCCACATTCTTAATAGCAGCCATTTCAACGGGAGCTCATGCCAACCTCATTCAAAATGGTGGTTTTGAGGATATCGGTAGTAGCACGGCTATTGGTGGTTATGGCTCAGCATCTACCTGGCAAATTTATTCTTCGATCCCCGAGTGGGATGCGACTCGTACAATGGAAGTGTGGACTAACGATTTTATTATCCCCGCCTATGAAGGCAACAATGTCATCGAGCTAAATGCTCATCCTAGTCATGGCCAAAGTGCTTTTTCAATTTCTCAATCGTTTGTCACTGATATCGGCCAGGAATATGAGCTATCGTTTGCAGGCCGTAAGCGTCAGAAAAACTCTGACGAGGCTTTCTCCGTTGCAGTGGGTGACTTAGCAGAAAGCATTCACAACCAAGCCTGGGGAACATGGACTGAATATAGCTATACATTTACAGCCACCTCAATCGAATCGACGTTAATATTTACATCACTTGATCATCAACGCGATACCACTGGTAATGTCTTTGATGCGGTGAGCATTACTTCGGTTCCAGAGCCAGGCCCACTTGCCCTGTTAAGTGCTGGCTTAATTGGCCTGGTCATAAGCAGGAAAAAGCAATCAAATAGTTAGGTCTACATGAGACGGGCAGGGTACGCAATGCGCACCCTGCAGTGGACCCATTTAGGACCGTAGAGTGCAATAGCTAAAAGATATTGCGCCGCATGTAACTGTGTTGTAATCATCTTCCCGATCAATACGGCCAGACTCAAACGATATGAGCCATATTGTAGCGCGACAAAGCTCCTTTCTGAGCCCACCCTATTATATCGTCACGCCGACTCTCCCCGAACATTGCTAGACTGCTCTCCTGATGGTCTACAGACCCATAAATTCACCTAATACATTAATAAATGTGATACACCATGCTATGAAAAAGTATCGTTTTTTATTGTTATTCACATTAACCACAATATCGTGCCTACCTAATAAGGGCTGGACAATGTCGCTATTTGATTTTGCAAAGATTTGTTTGTTTTCTGAGGTGAACGGTGTCGTGGTCAAAGACGGCAGCCCGATTGCGGGTGCAGAAGTTATTCAAACTGTTAGCTACGGTGGCGGAAAAAAAGTACGTAACACCACCACAACAAACTCTTGGGGAGAGTTTCATTTTGACACTCTATTCACACACTCCATTAGCACACTACTACCTGGAGAATCTGCCTATTCGCAAGGACTCGTCATTAAACACGACGGAGCTGATATAGAAGGTTGGACACTAGTAAAACGCGACGACAAAGAAAACTCTGAACTCGGAGGTCAGAAAATTAATCTACTGTGCGACGTTGATGGTGAAAACCTTCGTCAAGAAACACCTGGAAATAGAGTTCTACTCGGCGTTTGTCGCTGGAAACCATAAGTACAAGAAAAAACGTACAATGGAACTATCACCGGAACAAGCAGCTAAAGCTGCTCAGGGAATTTCCTATTTAATTCAAACCGCTCAGATGTCAGTCTGTCAGACAATTTATCGTTATCTATCCCCAATTATCGTTCAAGACAAAAGGCAAGACCTAATCCTACTTTTTGCGATTTTCATGACCCCAATTTTCGTAATGCCGACCCACCATCCTAACGCTCGATATCTGGATCCAATGCGTGTCATAACTTACTCGTTCGTTTGGAATGTTGATAGACTACCGCCCGCTCTATTCCATAAAAACTAAGGCTTGGGCTTAGCCCATGCACTTGAACCAATCAGGTGATACGCCATCTTATGAAAAAGTATCGTTCTCTGTGTTTACTCACACTATTATTCCTCGCATGCTTACCTGCCAAGGGCTGGACTATGTCGCTATTTGATTTTGCAAAGATTTGTTTGTTTTCTGAAGTAAATGGTGTGGTGGTGAAAGACGGTGTGCCCATTAAGGGGGCTGAAGTTATTCAAACGGTTAGCTACGGTGGCGGGGAAAAAGTGCGCAATAGCACCACAACCAATTCTCAAGGTGAGTTTCATTTTAATGCGTTATTCAGGCATTCCATCAGAACACTGTTGCCCGGCGCATCGGTATATGATCAGGAGATCATTATAAAGTATGAAAATCAGGAAATACCTGGCTGGATAATGGTGAAACAAAATAGACAGGAAAATACAGAGCTAGATGGGCTGCCTATTAGTTTAACGTGCGATATAAATTCAGAAGAGCAACGTAAGACGACACAAAGTAACGTCGTACTCGGAATCTGTCATTGGTAATCCATTATTAAGGAAGCAATAAGATGAGATTAACCCCAGAACAAGCAGCACTTGCCGCACACTCGGTATACAGAATCATTAACAATAAAAGGGTTGGTCTATTCGACCCTTTTTTACTTGATAACTTTGACATCAGTACTGGTTCTCGCTTTGAAGGGAGCGCCGGTGCGCTCTTTATGAAATATGATTCAGGCTTCGGCATCATTGCTCAAGGCAAAGAAAACCCCCGAACGAAACAAACCCTATTTCCTGATGACGTCCTGATTCTAACGCGCGGCACTGACATCGAGAAAATACTGCAAGATTTAGTATTAACGGATGGTAACGTCGGCATTCAGTTCAGTCCCAGCAACCATGTCGTTCATGCGGGGTTCAATAAGGTATTTAATTCCTTCGAAAAAGACCTCAGTAAATTTTTCCATGGAAAAAAACAGCCGGCACGGGTTCATTGCGTCGGTCATAGTCTCGGTGGTGCCTTGGCAACACTGGCGGCCAACTGGGTCAAGTGCAACACCAAAAGCAAACCAATACTTTATACCTTTGGTAGCCCTCGAGTGGGCGCTAGCCCTTTTGCCAAATACATTACTGATTCTCTTGCGCCGGAAAATATCCATCGCGTTTACCACCAAACAGATATTGTTAGCATGGTACCCATCTGGCCATTTACTCACGTACCCGCGCCAAGCTATGGTTCAGACTATTTTATTGAGAGCCCAGGAATGCCAAATATTACTTACCATTCAATGGAGGAAAATAGTGTGGGCTATCTACCGTCTGTCAGAGGTAAATCCTGGGGTGATTTACGCCGATCCCCACCGCCCACCGGCATGGAAAAAGGCGTCGATGCTTGGTTAGCCTCTAATGGGCCGTTGTCGCTGACCTATAACACTGTCAGTATGATTGGCACCAGCATTGTGTATCTCGTTAAAAAAATCCTTAAAGTCACGGGCATCGCTATTCAAGGTACAGCATCCGTGGGGCTCACTGTGCTCGATGTTTTGGCTTGGGCTGCAGAAAAAGCTGTAGCAGCATCGAAAGAGGTCGGCATTTTCGTTGGCCGATTAATGCGACGCATTATGTCGGCGCTGGGTATGGCAGTCTCATCAACACAAAATATGACATCCACCTTCATCCGCTGGGTCCTACAACAATTACAGGCACAGCTTTATCGCCTGGCAGGCAATGCTATTCGCTTGGTTCATCGTCGTTAACCCTCATTAGCTGAGTTCACCAAGTCGATCAAATAAAGTGAGACTCAGCTTACATAAGATCAATCGGATCGACATCCAAATTCCAGCGCACTTTTCTGGCGGTCGGCAGTTTCGCCAGCCCTTCCACCCATTGCGATAGGAGCTGGTGTAAGCGACCGCGATGATCGCATTGGATTAGTAGCTGTGCCCGATATTTGCCTGCCCGGCGTTCCATCGGTGAAGGCAGGGGGCCATAGAGCTCCACTCCGGGTACGGCAAAGGCTTGGGCAGCAGCCATGGCTTGTTCTAAAAATTCATCGGGCAGTTGTTGATAATTGGCTTCGGCGCGCAAAAGGGCCATGTGGGCATAGGGGGGTAAGGCTGCGGTTTGACGCTCGGCCATCGACTCTTTGGCATAGGCGTGATAGCCCTTGTCACACAACAGCATTAATAAAGGGTGATCGGGGTGGTGGGTTTGAATCAAGACTTCACCGGCTTTGTCAGCGCGACCGGCGCGACCGGCGACTTGGGTGATTAACTGAGCCATACGTTCGCCAGCGCGAAAGTCGATACCGAACAGGCCTTGGTCGCCATCGAGAATGCCGACTAAGGTTACGTTGGGAAAGTGATGACCTTTGGCGAGCATTTGAGTGCCAGTTAAAATTCGGCAATCACCACTATTCACATCATCCAAAATGCTTTCTAGGCTGCCTTTGCGACGCGTACTGTCGCGGTCTAAACGGGCAATGCCAATATCGGGAAAGGCTTTTTTTAGGGCCTCATCAACCCGTTCGGTGCCAGTACCTAAGGGGCGTAAATCCGTCGAGCCACAACTTTGGCACTGACGCGGCACAGGGCGTTGGCTGCCGCAGTGATGGCAGCGCAAGCTACGGCTGCGCTGATGCCACGTCATGTGTGAGTCACAGCGGCCACATTCTGAAATCCAGCCGCATTCGTGACAGATCAAAGTCGGGGCGTAACCTCGGCGATTGAGAAACAGCAAGACCTGACCACCCAATTTCAAATGATGTTTGATGTGGTTAATTAGGGGGGCGGAGACCATTTCATCCATCACTTGATTACGCACATCAAGCAAACGAATACGCGGCGGTGTAGCTGTGCCAGCGCGTTGACGTAATTGCAAATGTTGATAACGACCCTGATGGACATTTAACAGGCTTTCGAAGCCCGGCGTGGCCGAGCCTAATACCACGGGAATATCAAATTGTTTGGCACTGACAATGGCCAAATCACGGGCCGAATAGCGAAAGCCTGATTGCTGCTTGAGCGAGGCATCATGCTCTTCATCAATAATAATCAGACCGGGATTGCTTAGCGGGGTAAACACCGCCGAGCGGGTGCCGATCACCACCTGCGCTTCGCCGCTACGGGCATGTAACCAAGCGTTGAGTCGCTCCCGGTCATTCAAACCCGAGTGCATGACGACAATCGTCGCCGCTAAGCGATGACGAAACCGGCTGACTAATTGGGGGGTTAAGGTGATCTCGGGCACCATCACCAGGACTTGTTTACCCTGCTCGATAATTTTTTGCACCGCCCGCAGGTAAACTTCTGTTTTACCCGAGCCCGTCACCCCATCGAGTAAAAACGGCTGAAAGTGATCAACTTCGCCAATAGCTTTTACCGCCGCAGCTTGTTCGGAATTCAAGATAGGCAGCTCATCGATGCTCGGTTGCGGCAAGCTTAAGGCTGAGCTTTGCTCCAGTCTGACCCAGTCTTTTTTCACCATCGTCGCCAATATTTGACGCCACCCTGCAGGAGCCTCGGCGAAAACCTCCTCCGTCAACCCCGCTTCAGCCACTGCCAAACGTTTGAGCATATCGGCTTGCCGAGCTGCGCGTTTGGCAATGCTCTGCGGCTCAATCGCTCGGCCCGCCTCGGTCAACGACCAGTGTTTTTTTAAGCTCGGTTGCGCTGATTCACCTTGGCGCAGCAGCACAGGCAAGCCCGCCGCCATAACCTCACCGATGGGGTGATGATAATAATCGGCCGCCCAACGCAGCAAAGCCAAACTCTGCTCACCCAACAAAGGCTCACCATCCAGCACTTCATCAATGGCTTTAAGTTTAGCTAAGTCATAATCACTCTCGGTGCTCACCCCCAAGATCAAACCCACCACGGAGGAACGACCAAAAGAAACGCGTACACGCCCCCCCACAGGCAGGCTATCAATCGTCATTTCCGGTCGCGCTTGGTAATCAAACACGCGGTATAACGGCGACGGCACAGCGACCTGCACGATAAGAGGACGAATAGAGTCGATACTTAAATTCACAACTTTTTGAATAAATAAATGATGACTAATTATCTATGCTTATTAAGCCTTATTTTCACTATATCGAGCTAAGTTACTGTCTCTGTTTCAGTTTTGTTACTTATACACAAAACCTGTGGATAACTTTGTGGATTAATTGGGTTCAAGTCCCTCAAAAGCTTACCAGACTAGGCCTTGAGTCAAACTGACCATTTTTTGGCCTAGATTTTTTAACTATAAATTTCAACAAGTTACATTCAGAGAACGAATATAAGATTGTTACAAACAATTTACATCTGCTGGCTTGACAGGCTAACAGCCTGCTGTGTATAAGCACCGAGTTTAAAATGGTTTGAGCGTGGCTAATAACACCACCGCAAACAATATCAGCACGGGAAACTCGTTAAACCAGCGGTAAAACACATGACTACGCTGATTAAGGTCGGTACGGAATTTTTTAACGATTCTGGCACAAGCGTGGTGATAACCCAGCAAAATCACGATAAGTAGCAATTTGGCATGCAACCAGCCATCACTACTGAACATTACCCAGGCATAGTCGATCAACATCCAGATACCAAAAATTAAGGTCAGTGCCGCACCGATATTCATAATCGCCAACAGCTTTCTCTCCATCACCTTCATGCGCTCATGGCCAGACTGATCTTCTGGCTCGATCACGGCGTGATAGACAAACAAGCGCGGCAAATAGAACAGTCCGGCGAACCAAGTCACCATGAATATTAGGTGGAAAGCTTTAAGCCACACGAGCAACTCCTTGAATCTATCAGATCATTTATTTTGAAGCGAAAGGATACCGGTAATGCTGCTCGATGTCCTCTTCGCTGAGCACACCTAAGATTTGTTTTTGCTCGTGGGAAATAGTATGCACCACGTAAAGCATCTCGGTATCCTCATCACTAAGCTGCATGAGTGCCTCTTGTAGCGAGGCACGCATATCAATCGCTTGTGCTTGAAAACGCTCGGCGGGGATATCCGCTAAATCGACGATATTAGACGCCTCAATCCCTTGGCCTAGATGCGACTGAACATAAGCGGCTAAATCCGCCGCCGCCATCACTTCCGTTTTATGTGCTTGCTGAACCACAATCCAATGCGGTTCTGAACGTAGATGCCGATCCGCCTCGGCTAGACTCATTGTCGAGTTGCTAGACACAATCACATCATCCATTGCTGTCATGACCGAGATTCGTCGCAATGCCTGAGCCACCGGCGTGTCTTCGTAATTCAAACCTCGCGCCTGGGCCAACATGGCAAAGACTGAGCGTGTACCAAACACTTGTGAGCTGACCAAAGAGGCGCTCACAATGGCCAACATACCGGGCAAGATAATATTGGGGTTGGCTGTTAACTCTAGCAGCGCCGTCAACGCGGCCAAGGGCGCTTGCAAGGTTGCGCCCATCATCGCCCCCATGCCTATCATGGCGTAAAGCCCTGGCGAGGAGACGCTATCAGGCGCTATCAACCCAGCCAAGCCCCCCATAGCCGCACCCGCTGCAGCCCCGATCACCATCGTCGGCCCAATCAAACCGCCCGGTAGACCAAGCCCTAAACCCGCCGTGGTGGCAAACAACTTAACGACAGCAATGATAAACAAACCCAAGATGGCCATCTCACCCAACATCGCCGCATTAACCGTGTCATAACCCAAGCTCATCACCTCAGGTACAAACAAGGCGAATAGGCCCGTCAAAGCACCCGCTAAAGTCATGCGCTGCCAAATGGCGCGCTCCTTGGCGACCGATGAGAACCGAATTAGGGAATGACAAAAAAGCGCCGCAAGACAGCCCACCACCACGCCGACCAAGACCACATAGGGCAGCTCGTATAAAGTCCCCAACTGCATGGGCGGTACACTAAAGGCAGGCTCGGTGCCGAAAAAATAATGACTTAATGCCGTTGCTGCGACCGCAGCCAGAATCACGGGTAAAAACCCCACCAAGGTGTATTCCATCAACACCACTTCCATGGCAAAAATCACCCCTGCCAAGGGCGTATTAAATGATGCCGCAATCGCCGCAGCCACACCGCATGCCACCAAAGTACGGGTGCTGTTATTGGGCAGATAAAACCAACGTCCGATGACCGAGCCCGCGGTCGCGCCCAAATGTACTGCCGGGCCCTCGCGCCCAACAGAATGGCCACAAATAATGCTCAGTGCCGCTCCAAAGAACTGCATTAGCATATTGGGGATGGGCAGCTGAGCGCGGTGATAAGCCAAGCGTTCCATTACGTGAACCACGCCCACGGCGCGATATTTCGTGGCAGCAAATTGAAACACTAGGCCAATAATCAAACCACCCGCCAGGGGTAATAATACGCGCCACCACCAAGCCAGGGCCTCGTAATTTTCAACATCGCCGCCGGGTAGAAAGCTTGTTTGTACGGCTTCGACCAACAAACGAAACAAGACGATCACGCCCCCCGCCAACAAACCAGCCAGCATGCCAAACACGGCTAAATGCCAAAGCTTGTCCATGCTCACCATGCGGGAGCGCAGTTGTGCTGTTCGCTCGGGGTTCATCGCTAATCGCGTCCTATGCCTGCTAAAAGCCGTTGTCGACTGTTACACTGCAGTTTACTACGTCCAAACACATCATTAGTTAACTTTATCCGTGCAAGAACTCATACAACAATGGGGCTTATGGGGCATGTTTGTCAGTGCCTTTATCTCCTCAAGCCTATTGCCAGGCGGCTCCGAAGCGCTCTTTGTTGCGTTAATCATCGAGGCCAGTCAGCCACCATCACAATTATGGTTGGCAGCAACCGTCGGTAATACTCTAGGGGGAATGAGTTCATTTTTAATTGGTTGGTTAATCGCCAAACGCTATACGCCCGATAAGCTCAGTGGTAATAAACATCAAATAGCCTTGGCGAGGGTCAGGCACTGGGGCAGTCCCATATTACTATTGTCATGGTTGCCCATCATCGGCGACCCACTCTGCGTGGCAGCCGGCTGGTTACGATTAAACATCGTTAGCGTCATAGTCTTTGTGGCTATTGGCAAGGGTGCTCGATATGCCCTACTGATGGCGCTAAGCAGTTAACTACTATGAGCCGGTATCCATCATCTCTCGTACGCCAAACTCAGAATCAGGCAGACCATCTTTAACCACCGAGGTACTAATGCCATATTGGCTCAGAATAAACGCCGCGGCAGAGCTACGTCGTCCCGTCGAGCAATAACAGATACAAGCCTTAGATTTGTCCAACTTATGAGCACGGCGGTGTAATTCATTCAACGGAATATTCACCGCACCATGCAAGTGGGCATGAGCAAATTCGTCCATCGCCCTGACATCCAACCAAATTGCGCCTTTGGCAACGCGCTCTTTGGCCTCATCATAGGTCACCCAGTTTTGAATCGGCTCTTGCATCAAAGTCAGAAAATCGTCTTTATTCAAACGCAACAAAACACCATCCGTTTGCATGGAAACCGTCGCATTACGCGGTTTGTCAGAGATGAGTGCCGCTTCACCAAAGGCTAAGCCCTCAGCCAAGTCCGCCATCTCAACGCCGCCGTCACCGTCTTCATCTTCATCGATAATCCGCGTCACCATCGCTTCGCCTTTCTCAATGACGTAGAAATAATCACCCTCATCGCCCTGACGAATAATTACATCGCCCGCGTTAACGTGAATAGGCTCCATTTTCTCTAAGGCTTGATCGATATTGGCCGCGGGTAGTTTGCGAAAGTTAGGTGAATGCTGCATTTTTCTCTTCAGTTCACCCTTATCTATCGTCAAAATATCCATACCACTCATGATAACCTCTTCCGTATCGGAAGATGCACTTTGGGCCCAGGACAACATGGTATCCACTAGATCGCGATCAATTCGCACAAACAACACAGGGCTAACCGCCACGGCCGAACACGCGTGCGGGTTTTGTTGATCCAATGGATAACGGCTTCGCGAATCACCACTGACCACACGATACGGCTCGCCATCGGTCGGGCGAATTTCAACCTCACCCTCTAACAAATACACTAAACAAGGGTCATCATCGCCCGCACCAAACAGCATTCGCCCCTGCAATAACGGCAGCTCTTTTGCTTGCCCGGCCAACTCAGCAATTTGATCATCAAGCAGTGACGAAATAGGCTGCAGCCTCGCCAATGCGAACAAATCAACCCCATTTCGTGTATCCGCCATTACTAATGCGTTTCCTGTTCACCAAAAATTTCGGTGTATCCTTAGTTATGCCCCGTTAATCAAGAGCGCGTGTCATGCTAAACTTAGCGGCTTCGTGACTCACCGTATTAATTATCGGCCACCATAATCATGACATTAGACAGTAATCCGCGTTTACGCGAGATTCCATACAACTACACATCGTTTTCTGATCGCGAGATCGTCATCCGTTATCTAGGCGAACCGATGTGGGATGTACTCAATGAACTCCGAGCTTCGCGGCGCACGGGCCGCTCGGCTCGCATGCTATTTGAAGTGTTGGGCGACATGTGGGTCATCCACCGCAACCCCTATTTGCAGGATGATCTTTTAGAGAACCCACAGCGCTGGGATTCACTCACCGAAGCCTTGCGCCACCGTTTGAGCCAGATCGTTGAGCGGGCAGCGGGGAATGTCCTCACACTGCAATTAGTCGATGCCGCTAAAAAATCGGTATTCGAGTTTGAGAAATGGCTACCCGCAGAAGGTGAGAAGCGTAAAACGGCCTTTAAAAAATTATCCAGAATAACGCGCAAAGATAATATCTGTTTCGATGGCCTCTCTCGCGTCTCGCACGTTACCGATGCCACTGACTGGCGCGTCGAATACCCACTCGTCGTCTTAGTACCTGATACCGAAGAAGAAATTGCGCCACTCGTGGCGGCCTGTATCGAGCTAGGTATGACGATCATTCCTCGCGGCGGCGGCACAGGCTACACGGGTGGAGCCGTGCCATTGCATGCTGATAGCGTTGTCATCAACACGGAAAAACTAGAAGGCCTGGGGGGGGTGCAAATGCGCAACCTGCCTGGGCTTGATCAGCCCGTACCTACCGTGCGCGCCGAAGCCGGCGTGGTCACGCGCCGTGTGTCCGATGTGGCCTATGCCAATGGTTATGTGTTTGCCGTTGATCCGACCTCACAAGATGCCTCGACGATTGGCGGCAATATCGCCATGAATGCCGGTGGTAAAAAAGCCGTATTGTGGGGCACGACCATTGATAACTTGGCCTCTTGGCGCATGGTGACGCCCGATGCGAAGTGGATGGAGATAGAACGCCTCAACCACAATCTGGGTAAAATTCACGACCAAGACGAAGTTCAATTTCGCGTCACCCGCTTCCAACCTGATGGCACCACCCAGATTGGTGAGCCTGAACTCATCACTATGGCTGGCCAAGCTTTTCGTAAAAAAGGCTTAGGTAAAGACGTCACCGATAAATTCCTCGGCGGTCTGCCTGGCGTGCAAAAAGAAGGCTGCGATGGACTGATCACCTCGGGCGTATTCATCGTTCACAAAGAACCCAAATTCACGCGTACCGTGTGTTTGGAATTTTTTGGCGACGATATGAACCTCGCCGTGCCCGCCATCGTCGAAACCATTGATTATCTCGAACAAACCGAAGGCGTCGTGCTCGCAGGCTTAGAGCACTTAGATGAGCGCTACGTCAAAGCGGTAAAATACAACACCAAAGCCTCTCGGCGCGAACAACCCAAAATGGTTTTGTTGGGTGATGTGGCTGGCGATGATGAAGACCAAGTGTCTGAGGCCGCCTCGACTACCGTGCGCTTGGCCAATCAGCGTGGTGGTGAAGGCTTTATCGCCACCAGTCCCGAAGCACGCAAACGCTTTTGGGCTGACCGCTCTCGCACCGCCGCCATTGCTGCCCATACCAATGCCTTCAAAATTAATGAAGATGTCGTTATTCCGCTAGATCGCTTAGGGGCTTACAACGAAGGTATTGAGCGCATCAATATCAAATACTCCACCCTCAATAAATTACGCATGATCGCCGCGGCTAAAAAATACCTGCAAGGCAATATCGCCCAGCAAATACGCCGTGCTGATATGGAAGAAAGCTCAGAAAACGATGCCATTGTCGAGTCCAAGCGCCAAGCGGCATTGGATTATTTAGAAACGGTAGAAAGCCGCTGGCAGTCGATTATGGATCGCCAAGATGAACTAGCCGCCGATCAGCCAGGCCTACTTGATCAACGCGCCGCCGAAGCCCAGCAAAGTGGCGACACATTGCTTAAACTATTGCTTTGCCGCGAGCTTCGCATTTCCTATCGCCAGGAAGTCGAGCGCCCTTTGAAAGAAATTTTCAATGGCCGCGACATGGAACCCGTTCACAAGAGTTTGGATGACATTCACGCCGACATTCGCTCCAGTCGTTTATTTGTCGCCACTCACATGCACGCCGGCGATGGTAATGTTCACACCAATATTCCGGTCAACTCCAACGATTACGCCATGATGCAAGAGGCGGATGAAATTGTTGATCGTGTCATGGAACTCGCCACCGACCTGGATGGCGTTATTTCCGGTGAACACGGCATTGGCCTAACCAAGTTTCAATACCTGGGCCAGCGTGAAATCGAAGATTTTGTAAACTACAAAAACAAGGTCGACCCCGAAGGGCGCTTTAATAAAGACAAACTCATGCCCGGCTCCGGCCTTGAGCATGCCTACACACCTTCGCTGCGTTTGCTGCAACAAGAAGCGCTAATCATGGAAGAAAGTGAGCTAGGTGCGCTCAACGATGACATTAAAGATTGCCTGCGCTGTGGCAAGTGTAAACCCGAATGTAACACCCACATTCCGCGAGCAAACTTGCTCTATTCGCCGCGTAATAAAATCCTTGCCACCGGCCTAATTATTGAAGCCTTTTTGTACGAAGAACAAACGCGCCGTGGTGTATCGATTCGTCACTTTGATGAAATGAACGATGTGTCCGATCACTGCACGGTTTGCCATAAGTGTTTGAACCCTTGCCCAGTCAATATCGACTTCGGCGATGTCTCCATTCGCATGCGCACTATTTTGGAAAATCGCGGCCAGAAACGCAGCAGCATTGGTACTAAAATGTCGATGGCTTTTCTCAATGTCACCGACCCATCCACCATCAAAACAATGCGCAAGGGCATGATCGAATGGGGTTATGCTGGCCAACGTTTAGCGCATAAAGTGGCCAAGAGCGTCGGTATTTTGGGTGAGAATAAAACACCCGCAGCAACGACGGGCAAAACACCGGTCACCGAACAAATCATCCACTTCATGAAAAAGCCCATGCCAGCGGGTTTACCAACCCAGACCATGCGTGCCTTGCTTGGCGTGGAAGATGTTAAAACCGTGCCGATTTTGCGTGACCCAAGCAAGATCACCGAAGATTCCGACGCGGTGTTTTATTTCCCTGGCTGTGGCTCTGAGCGTTTATTTAGCGAAGTCGGTTTAGCGACCTTGGCCATGCTCTACGAAGCCGGTGCTCAAACCGTTATTCCGCCGGGTTATCTGTGCTGTGGTTATCCACAAACCTCGGCTGGCGATGCTGCCAAAGGTCATCAAATCACCACAGACAACCGCGTATTATTTCATCGTATCGCCAATACGCTGAATTATTTAGATATCAAAACGGTCATTGTTTCTTGCGGCACGTGCATGGATCAAATGCTTAAATACCAGTTTGAGAAAATCTTCCCAGGTTGCCGCTTATTAGATATTCACGAATATTTGATGGAGCAAGGCGTGAGCTTGGAAGGCATCGAAGGGGAACAATACCTCTATCACGACCCCTGCCATACGCCGATGAAGACTCACAGCCCCATCAAAGTGGCCTCCAGTCTAATGGGACAAGATGTCCTGCAGTCAGAGCGCTGCTGTGGCGAGGCCGGCACCCTAGCCGTATCTCGGCCTGATATTTCGACCCAGATTCGTTTTCGCAAAGAAGAAGAACTGAAAAAAGGTATCAAAGCACTCACCGGTGAAGAACAGGCAGAGCCTGGCAAAGTGAAACTACTCACCTCTTGCCCCGCTTGTCAGCAAGGCCTGAGCCGCTATGGTGATGCCACGGGTGTTGAACCGACCTACATCGTCACTGAGCTGGCTAACAAGCTACTACCAGAAGGTTGGCAGAAACAGTTTATCGACAAAGCCAAAGCTGGCGGCATCGAGCGCGTACTACTCTAGGCGCATGAATAAAACTCCGTCGGTTCAATCTGCATTAAAATTCCGGCAGGCCGAACCGGCGGACTATTTGGCCATTTGCCAACTCGTGACCTGTGCCGAGGAGCTGTATAAAATCTACCCCAGCGGCCGATACCCGCTCACAGGCAGGCAGCTTGCTCAAATTGCGAGCCAGCGCACCGCGCTCACCGTAGGCAGCATCAATGAACGCATCATTGGCTTTGCCAACCTATATCGCTACCACCCCAACTACAGCGCCTTTATCGGCAATGTCATCATCGATCAACAATACAGAGGCCAAGGCCTAGGCCGGCAGTTGATTCAACACATGATTGATACCGGCTTTGACGAGCACCAGTTACAGCATTTAAATATCTCCGTCTTTTGCGATAACACACCAGCGCTCTTGCTCTATCATGACCTAGGTTTTATCCCTTACGCCATTGAGCAACGAACAGATAAGAGAAACACAAAAATGGCCCTACTTCACCTACGCCTAAACCGCTAGTGCAACTCGTTACAATTATTTACAATATTTATGGCATACTGATTCCCTGTCAAATAATAAGAATAGAAACAGGTGGGTGATAGTGGATTACGATCTATCAAAAGCAGAGAAGCGGTGGCGTAAGCGACGAATTTTCTCGCCCCGTCGAAAACGTTTTTGGCTGTTGTGGATAAGCCTATTCAGCGCTGCCATCTACTTGGCAAACCACACCATTCAGTAATACTCCCCACTTGCACAGTCCCCCTTCATTGCTCATTATAGCGGTCCGTTGAACGCCGCCAATCCGCGTCTATAACCTCTTGTAGTGAAGTGAGTAGCCAAACTATGGCCCCTAGCCCCCAACTCAGCAAAGCCGTTCAATTATTTGAAGCCGGCAAGCTCGATAAGGCTGAAAAGTCTTTCAAGAAATTAATAAAAAATATGGATGATGCCGCTCATGCTCAGCGCTACTTAGGCCTCATCGCCCATCAAAAGGGACGTCTGGTACTAGCCCAAGATCATTTTCAGCGCGCCTGCAAACTCGCCCCAAGCAATGGCTTATTTTTTTATGAGCTGGGCCTTGTTTTACGCCTACAAGACAAATACGAAGCAACTTGTAAGGCCTGGGAAAAGGCCTTAACACTTCAACAAGACCCTCAACTCTATCATCAGCTAGGCACCGTCCACCAGCAACACTACAACAACGATCTTGCAATTAAGAATTATCAACAGGCGCTAGCACTGCAAAGCCAGCGCATCGATAGCCTGTGTAACCTGGCCGACATTTTGGAAAAGCGCAATCAACTCGATGAGGCTACCGCATACATCGATCAAGCCTTAAACTTTCAGCCCAGCCACAATATCGCAAGCCGCATTAAAGCCACGATTTTGCGCCGACAAGGTAAGCTAGATGCCGCCATTGATTTGCTGCTGGCACTGGCTGAGCCGGAAGAACCCATCGCCGCACTCAATCTACATTTTGAGCTTGGCCAACTGTTTGATAAAAAACAACAAAGCACTGAAGCTTATCAACACTTCAAACATGCCAATGAGTTGTTGTCACAAAATCACCGCCTTGATGCCGAAGCTCAGCAGTATGATGAGCAACTAAGCGCACTGACTCAGTACTTTACTAAAGCGCGACAAACGCAATGGCAGACCCTAAGCGATAATCAAGATCAATCCGTATTTATCGTTGGTTTTCCTCGCTCTGGCACCACACTCACCGGCCAAATCCTCAACGCTCACCCAAACATTCAAGTGATCGAAGAAGAACAACTCGTTTTATCTCGCCTAGAACAAGAGATTAAAAACATTCCCCAAGGTTATCCCCAGGGCTTAGACAAGCTTAGCCAAGCCCAACTCGCTAAGTTTCAAAGCCATTACCAAGACTACAAGTTGCAGTCGACAGGCGGACATCTCGATCCTGAAACAATCGGCATCGAAAAACTACCATTAAACTTGGTTCACGCAGGGCTCATTCATCGCTTATACCCCAAGGCAAAATTCATCTTAGTCATACGCCACCCAATGGATGTGTGCCTAAGCTGTTTTATGCAAGCCTTCGCACCCAATGCCGCCATGGCTAACTTTTACACCTTGGAAAACAGTGTTGCCTTTTATGTAAAAGTCATGAATTTATGGCAACAATATGTTGAAACGCTCGACTTAAACGTTCAACTTATACGCTATGAAGATTTACTGGAGAACGTCGAACAAAGCACTACCGCTGTGCTAAATTTTTTAGATTTGGAATGGGATGAGACACTACGCAATTACAATCAGCAAGCAACCAAACAAGAGTTAAGCACCCCCAGCTACGCACAAGTCACTCAACCTCTGTATACCTCGGCACGCTACCGCTGGCATCGTTATCGCGAACAACTCATGCCTTTCGCCGAACAACTTCGGCCTTTTTGTGAACGCTACGGCTATGAGCTGTAATATTCAATCAAACGTAAAAAAGGGCGCAATCAATGCGCCCTTTTTAAGCCACTAATTGCTAATCAAACTAGGTAATTGTTTTCACACCATCTTGGCTGCCTAGTAACAATACGTCCGCTGGACGTACTGCAAAAATACCCACCGTCACGACACCAGCGATATTGTTAATGGCGGTTTCCAATTTAACCGGCTCCATGATTTGCAGATGATGCACATCAAGAATGATATTGCCGTTATCGGTTACGAAACCGTCGCGATACACAGGCTCTCCACCTAACTTCACCATTTGACGAGCAACAAAACTACGCGCCATTGGAATGACTTCCACAGGTAGTGGAAAAGCGCCTAGGCAATCAACCAGCTTAGATTCATCCGCAATACAGACAAACTTTTCAGCCGCTGCTGCCACAATCTTTTCACGGGTTAATGCACCGCCGCCGCCTTTGATTAGGTGTAGATATTTGTTGGACTCATCCGCACCATCGACATACAACGGAATATTGCCAACAGCATTCAGGTCAAAGACTTCAATACCATGGCCTCGAAGACGCTCAGCGCTGGCTTCAGAGCTAGCAACAGTGCCGTCGATCTTGCCTTTCATCGTGGCTAGACCATCGATAAAAAAGTTCGCCGTCGAACCGGTACCGATACCCACGATCATGCCCGGTTCAACATATTCTAAAGCCGCGTCAGCGACCTGTTTTTTCATTTCGTCTTGCGTTAACGCCATTTGGATTTTCTCCCTTTATTGAAGGAGTTGTTTCAGATAGACGACATAATACCGGCAGGCGGCCAATAAGTCATGGTTTGCGTATCTAATAGCGCTAGGCATTGGCATATGAAACTGATAACTTAGCGGCCATGCCACAGAAATATATCGAAAAAATACTCAAAGCCCGCGTCTATGACGTGGCGATAGAAACGCCGCTGGACACGATGCGCACACTCAGCAAGCGGCTGGACAATACCATTTTGCTCAAGCGCGAAGATTTACAGCCGGTGTTTTCTTTCAAGCTCCGCGGCGCTTATAACAAAATGGTCAACCTCTCACCCGAGGCGCAAGCCAATGGCGTGATCTGCGCCTCTGCGGGTAATCATGCCCAAGGGGTCGCATTATCCGCTCAAAAGCTCGGCATTAAAGCGGTAATCGTCATGCCTAAAACGACTCCCGCGATTAAAGTCGCGTCGGTTAGAAGCTATGGTGCAAAGGCCATTCTGATTGGCGATGCCTATGATGATGCCTATCAGCACGCCATGGAGCTGGTCGAGCAAGAAGGTATGACCTTTATTCATCCTTTTGATGATCCCGATGTTATTGCTGGCCAAGGCACCGTGGCGATGGAAATATTGCGCCAACACACTGGCGATATTGAAGCCATCTTCGTGCCTGTCGGCGGCGGCGGTTTGATTGCAGGCATCTCGGCATTTATCAAATACTTGTACCCCGCAGTCAAAGTCATTGGCGTGGAGCCCGATGATGCGCCCTGCATGCATGATGCACTAATGAAAAAACGCCGTATTGTTCTCGATCAAGTCGGCATATTTGCAGACGGTGTTGCTGTTAAACAAGCTGGTAAGGAAACTTTTCGTATCGCCAAACAATGTGTCGATGAGGTGATTCTCGTCTCTGCCGATGAGATATGCGCAGCGATTAAAGATATTTTTGACGATACTCGCTCCATTGCTGAACCGGCGGGTGCGCTAGCGGTCGCTGGCATCAAAAAATACCAAGCGCGAGAGCAAATTCAAGGTAAAACGCTTGTTGGAATAGATAGTGGTGCCAACATGAATTTTGATCGCTTACGTCATGTTTCAGAGCGGGCCGAGCTCGGTGAACGCAATGAAGCCCTACTGGCCGTCACCATTCCCGAAAAGCCCGGCAGCTTTCGCCGCTTTTGCAACACCATCGGCAAGCACGCAATTACCGAATTTAACTATCGCTACGCCGATAACGCCCTCGCCCATGTCTTTGTCGGTCTCGCCACTGGTGGTAGTGAAGATGCGACCGACATCATCATCGAAAAACTCTCCGCCAAAGGCTATGCCGTTATTGATTTAACAGATAATGAAATGGCTAAGCTGCATATCCGCTACATGGTGGGCGGCCATGCGCCAGGGGTTGAAGATGAGACCCTGTTTCGCTTCGAATTCCCCGAGCGCCCTGGTGCACTCATGCAATTTCTCAAACAAATGGGCCAACGTTGGAATATCAGCCTATTCCACTACCGTAACCATGGCGCAGACTTTGGCCGCGTTCTCACCGGCGTCCAGGTACCTAACTCTGACAAAGCTGAGTTTAAGGAATTTTTAGAATCCCTTGGCTACCCCTATCAGGATGAAGGCAATAATCCGGCCTACGCCTTATTCCTTGGCTAACTTACCTCAGTAAAAACAGCTTAAGTTTTTCATTATCTGCCGATATCCTGTTGTAAATCGATAAATTCGATATATCATAACAGGGGTATTCGGTGGGTATTCACCCCCTCGAAGTTGCATGGCAGATAGCCTGCGAGATACTTTTAAGGAATAAAAGTGTCTCCTTTGGTCGTCTAATTCATTGAAAAATTAAGGGATGATTATGAGCTAAGCACACACATTTACTCAAACGAATGACATGACGTTTATTCGGCACCACATCGGCACCCCCCAACTAAAGCCGCCCTTTCGTTATGGATAACGAAAACAGCAGCGCCGAGGTTAATGTGCGGGACTACAGAAAGACATCAGCTGAAAGATGAGTAAGACTATGAATACGGTATTAAACCTTCAAGGCCATGTACGGGATGGATGCGGTACGCACCTTGATAAAACTTTATTAACAACAGCACCGAATGGTTTAACGCGAAGAAGTTATACACAGACTGCGCGTTATCGTCGCCCTGTCTTACCCCAGCAAAGGGGAAGATTATGAGCGATGAAAAAGATCAAGTTGGCCTACTAAACACACAACATGCCTTATGTATGTGTATTACAAATAGCCAACCATTAACACAAATATTGCCAACCCTATCAGCACTATTCAAATCAAAACTATCATTACGCCAGTGCCTATTTTTGCACCTCAATGAAAAAAATGAATTCGAAGTAGCAGGGAATGTGAATTCCAAAGATAGTCAAGCGCCAATCGATGTCACTGAAGCAAACCAATATAACCAGGACCGGACCCCGCTTATACGATTCGGCAAATCCTACTACCTTTTTTATATCGATAAACAACAACGTTTACTCATTGATACACCCAACAGACTAAACGAACCAACGGTACACATCATAAACAACGTTATCGAGTATCTTTATCAACATAAAAAAGTCGTCTCGCTCATTAGCGAAACACAAAATAAGCTCGATCAACGATTACAAAAAACACTAACTATCGCTCAAGCTATATCGGGTATCGCAGAACTGATCACTCACGAAAATAATCTTCAGAATTTATTAGATGGATGCTCCACAATCATCGGTGAAACCTTATCGACAGACCGCGCATCCATTATTGATGTTGACTTCAATATCCAACAAACCGTTGGTATTAGCGAATGGCATAACCCAGCCTTGCAAGGCCTTTGTTCAACCCTCGGCATTTACCCTCTAAATTTATTGTACAGTGGCTGCTTTCATATGCGTGAGACCAAACAGTGGATTGAAAGCCATGAAAATTTTATCCACCCTCAACTAATAGATGAGTACTCAACAAGTCTGTTGCATAAAAAAATGGGAATAAAAAGCTTGTTATGCTTCCCATTTAACTTTACCGAAAATGGTTATCACTTAATTGCTTTGCATAAAACTACCCACCATCACCACTGGGACAGCGATGATATTAATTTTCTTACCATCGTTTCACAACAACTTAGCTTTGCTTTTGAAGCACTTAGTAAACATAGCGACCAAGATATTGACTTCATCGACACCCGCTTAGCCGCGACTGCCTTTGACTCACAAGATGCGATCATCATCACTGACGCAAACGCTATCATTCTAAAAGCTAATCAAGCCTTTTGTAACATTACCGGCTATGAAAACGACGAGCTAGTAGGGCAACGAACGAGCATATTAAGCTCAGGGCGCCACAATGAAGAATTCTACTGTGATATGTGGCAGCACCTACTCAACAAAGGCTTTTGGCGAGGAGAAATTTGGAACAAAAAGAAGAATGGTGATTCATTTCCTCAATGGCAAAGCATCACCAGCGTTAAAGACGATGACGAAAATTTAACGCATTACATTGCCTCTTTCCAAGATATTTCTGAACGCAAGCTAGCAGATCAACGCATTGAACGGCTGGCCTTTTATGACAACCTGACCGGCTTGGCCAACCGTACATTATTACTCGACAGACTTCGACTTGAACTCGCCACCGCGCGTCGTCAACACGCCTTTGGAGCCTTGCTATTTTTAGACCTTGACCGCTTTAAACATATTAACGATTCACTCGGTCACCCGATTGGCGATCGGTTGTTGCAAAAGGTCGCTAAGCGTATCGAATCTCAGATTCGTTCTGTAGATACGGCGGCTCGCCTCGGTGGTGATGAGTTTGTTATTGCCCTACCCAACCTAAGCAACACTAGCCTCAATGAGGCCGCATTCACAGCGCAGCGCATCGCTGAAAAAATACGCATAACGATTGATGAACCTTATTCACTCGAGGGGCATAATTATCACTTTACCCCGAGCATTGGTATCGCATTATTTCCGGAACAAAATGACGAAGTGGATGACGTTCTCAAACATGCCGATACTGCCATGTATAAAGCCAAGGCACAGGGAGGAAATCAAATCCGCTTTTACATGCCCGAGATGCAAATCGCCGCGGATGAACGCCTAACCTTAGAAAAAGATTTACGCCAAGCCATCATCAACCAAGAATTTGAATTACTCTATCAACCTCAAATGAATAGTTGTGGTCACATTATTGGCACCGAAGCATTAATACGCTGGAACCATATCGAACGCGGCCAAATTAACCCGACAGCCTTTATCCCCCTCGCCGAAGAAACGGGCCACATATCAGCCATTGGTCAATGGGTTCTAAAAACAGCCATACATCAGCTCAACCAATGGCAGATCAGTGAACTGTGGTTAAAAGACTATACCATTGCCATCAACGTCAGCCCGAAAGAGTTTCACCAAGCCAATTTTGTTAACGATGTAAAGCGCTTAATTTCAGAAACGGGGGTTGCTCCATCGCGTATAAAATTAGAAATTACAGAAAGCAGTGTCATTGCAGATATTGAAGATACAATCATCAAAATGGAAACGCTACGTGCGCTAGGGGTAAAATTCTCCATTGATGATTTCGGCACGGGTTATTCATCGCTGACCTACTTAAAGCGACTCCCTATCAGCCAAATAAAAATAGACCAATCTTTTGTCAAAGACATCCACACCGACCCCAACGATGCCGCCATCGTGGAAACCATTATTTCCATGGCTCGTCATTTAGATTTGGACGTCATTGCGGAGGGCGTAGAGACACAAGAACAACTCGATTTTTTAAAAGCGCAAGGTTGTAAGAATTATCAAGGCTATTTTTTCAGCCAACCACTGAATACCAGTAGTTTTAGTGAATTATTGCAACACTACAAAAACCAAACAGAAACGCCCCCCTAACAAGGGCTATCGCCTCGGCCCTAAGACCAGCATCAAAAACACAAAAAAATACATATAATACAAAAACTTATACAACAATTAAGTACCAACTCATCGTTCAAAAACCTTGGAAATTTTAGGTAATTTTGTTAAGGTATATCCAGGACTTGACGGTAGCCTGCGGATCTAATCGCTCTCGTGAGAGGCTTGAATTTATCCACTATTAATTTTGTGAGGAGAAAACTATGGAAGAAACAATCGCTGGCACCATTTCCGCCTTATGTATTGTTGCTGCTGTTGTCGTTATGGCATCAGAACTAATGACCTAATTCGCGCTAGCGCGATGTTCGGTCATTAAAAAGCTCGTCTCATCGACGGGCTTTTTTTACGCAAAAAAATAACTGCAATCAGAAAAAATACAGACCGATTCAAAACAAAATAAGCAAAGTTAGTTCGCATTAACTGTACGACCATCAGCCCACTGTCGCAGCTCAGCCATTTGTTCGGCCATGACGACAGACAAGGGTCGAGTCAGCTTTATCTCTTCCAACAAATGCGCTCCTGTCATCACTTCAGAGCGAGCGGCCGCCGTATAATTTGCAGCAACCACCACCTGCTCAATTTCCGCACCGGAAAAACCGTTACACTCTTGTGCAAGCATTTCTAAATTATAAACATCAGGTTTCTTACCGCGTTTATTCAAATGAATCGCAAAAATTTCTGCTCTTACTTTTTCATCAGGTAAATCGACAAAAAAGATTTCATCCAAACGACCTTTGCGAATAAGTTCGGGTGGTAGTGCTTGAATATTATTAGCCGTAGCAACGATAAACACTTTGTGCTTATTTTCTGCCATCCAAGTTAACAAGGTACCTAAGACACGTTTAGATGTGCCGCTGTCGTTATCACCTGTCGCGATTCCCTTTTCTATTTCATCAATCCACAACACACAGGGCGACATCACTTGTGCCAGCTTCAGCGCTTCTCGCATATTTTTTTCTGTTGCGCCAAAAAATTTGTTATAAAGCACACCAAAATCTAAACGCAGCAATGGCAAGCCCCAGCTTCCCGCAACCGCTTTAGCCGCTAAACTTTTACCCGCGCCTTGGATACCCACAAGCAACATACCCTTTGGATTATCATCAGCATGTTGATTATCCGAGGCACTGAATGACACTTGACGCTTATCTAACCAAGCCCGCAAATTAGCCAGACCACCCACCTCAGAAAATCGAGCCGTGTCATACTCAAAAGACAATAAACCATCCTGGCCAATCAGCTCATATTTCGCTTTTTGTACATTGGGAATGTCGGCAACAGTAATCGCACCATCATCATAAATCGCGTTACGAATTAGCCGCATGGCATCCGTTTCAGTCAAACCTAATAAGTTTTGTGATAGTAATTTCAAGGCCTTTGGATCTGCTTTAACACGCGCACCTTCATTACGCAGGGCCCATGTTTTTGATTCATTCAATAACAGCTTATGAATTCGTTCCGCATCGGGCATGGCTAATTCAAACTGGGCGCTATAGCGCAGCAACTCATCGGGGACACTTAAAGAGTGGCTAATAAATACAAGACTATGGCGCACCACAGAATGATTCAATGCAATTTCTTTGATTAAACGAATCACCACTGGATCATCTAAATGGGCATGAAAATCTAACAACATAAAGACGGCATCTTGTTGCTGATCTTTAATGTGTTTCAACGCGGTTTGCGGGTCAATTGTTGACGCCTGAACTTGGTCCTTTTCGCTGTCGTATTTAACATCCGTCAAACTCAGCTTAGTCACCACGGCTTGATTCGTGACAGACTGAAGACCTTCTGTCACCGTCCATTTAGCCAGCCCACCTTTCATCTCGAGCACCACCTTTTCTAACAACTTCAAGGCGCGGTACTCTTCATGTGTTTCTATCACAACAATAGGCACATGCGATTGCAGTACAACTTTTAAATCATGGTGGTCAGTCATTTAAGGCCTCGAAATTAAATCATCAGCTAGGAACAAGCTGTTAAAGCATTGCCAGTATATTGCCCCAATCATCTTGGCTAACCGGCATGATAGATAAGCGACAACCTTTACGCACCAAAGCCATATCGGCTAACAAGGGATTGGCTTTAAGTTCTGCCAAACTAATGGTGCGATTAAATTTACGCACAAATTTTATATCGACCATAAACCAGCGTGGTTTGTCGGCACTACTTTTCGGATCATAATAGTTCGACTCAGGGTCCCATGAAGTGAAGTCAGGGTAAGCCTCACGCACGACCTTCACGACACCAACAATGCCGGGCACCTTTGCATTGGAATGGTAGAAGAAAATCTGGTCACCTAATTTCATCTCATCACGCATCATGTTGCGCGCTTGGTAATTACGCACACCATCCCAATGTTCGGTTTGATCGGGCTTAGCCTGTAGATGATCAATACCAAACACATCAGGCTCAGATTTCACCAACCAATAATTCATTCGCGGCCTCGATTGATTCTAAAAAACCCCCGCTCCGTGACATAAGCGTCAAGCGGTACATCCCAGGGCTGAAATGGTAGCGTATCAAAACGTTGAAAATCATAGGCTACACCGACCAATAAGGGTTTACGCCAGTGCTTACGCAAATGAAGATGCTGCAAGCTTCGATCATAATAACCCTTGCCCATGCCCAAACGATTACCCTGTTGGTCAAAGGCCACCAAGGGCATTAAGACCATATCGAGCCCCCAGACCGGTGGGGTGTCACATAATCGAATTAACGGCTCATTAATGCCAAAGCGGTTCGGCAACAAAGCATCGCCCTGCTGATATTCAGCAAACCAAAGTTTATTTAAATTAGGTCGTCCGATGATGGGCAGAAACCAATGCTTCTTATACTTACGAGCACTAGCCATCACCGACGTTAAATCAGGCTCCCCCTCATTGGATAGAAAACCGGCAATACGCTGACTATATTGAAACTCGGCGCTTCGAAGAATATGGCCACTTATTTTCTGCATCGCATGGCGGCGCTGCTGCCGCGATAACTGGCGACGGCGCTGGCGAAGTTGTTGACGAATAGCGGCGCGGGATTCCACAATAATGATAAGCTTCTGCAAGATCAAAAAGTGATAAGGAAGAGGTATTCTCCGCACATGCCGTCGGTGCATTTGACCCTGAACCTAAGGCTCAGGTGGGAACATTGGGCAGCGCCTAAGGTTTTCCGTCGAGCGGACATACACAGGACGCCGCTGGCCGCCGTCCCCGGATTTTGTGATTAAGGCTCAAGGGTTACATAGCCCCTAAACAAACACGGCAGAGAATACCAGCTTCCATTGTAGCCGATTTAATCTTTCACTGCCCGCCCTTAGTGAGCTTAATCGGCAACTACAATATATTCCATGTCAACGTATTTGCCCTTAGTGCGTTGTATACAATAAGGCGGTAAAAATACCCGCTCCACATAGGCACTTTAACGCAGGTAGATGCAGGACGAACGTGAGCGATGCAACACACAAACAAGCCCTTTCAGCCTTTCTCGCCGATGTGGAAAAGCGAGCCTTTCGTATGGCTCAAGTATCCACTGGCAACCGCGATGATGCCCTCGATATTGTGCAAGATTCCATGATCAAACTCGTTAATAATTATGCCGATAAAGATGCGGACCAGTGGCCGCCGCTATTTTATCGCATTCTTAATAATCGCATTAACGATCATCATCGCCGCAATAAAACTCGCCAGCTACTCTTTGGTTGGTTTGGCCCACCCACTGATGACAAACAGTCAGACGAGATCGAAAATGCACCGAGTTTGAAACCCGAGGCCAGTGAACAACTAAAGTCGCAACGGGCAATTCAGCACCTGGACCAAGCCATCACCGCCCTACCCCAGCGCCAGCAACAAGCCGTCATGTTGCGCCTATGGCAAGGCATGGATGTGGCAACGACCGCCAAAGCCATGGGCTGCACACAAGGCAGCGTTAAAACGCACTACTCCCGCGCCATCACCAAACTACGCGCCACTCTTGGAGAACATTGGCCATGAAACATCCAGAAACCAAGTTTGAACAAGACATTAAACAGACCCTTGATGATGCTCAAGATCATATCGATAGTGAGACTTCGCAGCAGCTGCAACGTGCTCGCAACCTGGCACTCAGCCGACATCGAAAAACGTCGATGAATCAGTCGTGGGGTGGAGCCATCGCCCTGGTAAGCGTCACTGCACTGGCGATTGGTATCGCCTGGAACGTGCCGCCGAGCGACTCCCCTGTTACCGACAATATTGAAGACATCGAGCTACTCGCATCCACTGAGGACATGAGTCTATATGAAGACCTCGACTTTTATCTCTGGCTGGCCGCTCAGCCTGAAACCATTTAAGTGGCTATTCATGATGATGTTAACCACCACCCCTGGCTGGGCCGAGACAAACAGCCCAGAAGATAATCAACCCGACATGGAGCTATTGGAGTTTCTCGGTGAATGGGAAGATGAACAAGGCCATTGGCTCGATCCGTTAAAACTCGGCCAAGCTTTGCTCAGCGAAGACTTAGAAGATGCAGAGAAGGAGAGCGATCAACATGATTAAACTACATCACAGCCTTATCGCCTTGATGCTCTGTTGCGCTGCATTTAGCAGCCAGGCGATGGAGTGGACCCAGCTCAGCGCCACCGAACAACAAGTCCTCAAGCCCTTCGCCAAGCAATGGGCCGAGCTGCCTGAGCAACGCCAACAGCGCTTACAAAAAGGTGCCCAACGTTGGCAGAGCCTAAACTCTGAGCAACGCAGCCAAGTCAAAGCACGCTTCCAAAACTGGCAGGCACTGGCACCAGAAAAACGTCAACGGATCAGGCAACGTTTTCAGCAATTTCGCAAGCTGCCTGCCAAGCAACAGAGAAACATCAGCAAACGCATGACCTGGTTTAAATCGTTGCCCGAGGAGCGACGTCAAAAATTGCAACAACGCTGGAATAACACCCCCCCCGCGCAGCGCCAAAAAATCATTCAACAAATGCGACAGAGGCAAGCACCGCGGCGCTAACGCTAGAAAAACCACGGCCTAATCCACCGTGGTTTTTTGTTTCAAACAAATTAATTTGATATTGATGTCAACGCAATCACAGGCCCCGCGTTGTAACTATTGAACGCAGCCTTTTAGGAGAAACACAATGCTCAATAGACTCAAACATGCATCACTCATTCGACTTGCCCTCACCGGCTTATTATCCACCGCACTCATCACGGGCTGCGGCGGCGAAAATAATGACGACACGCAGGAGACTGGCGAAGTCATCATCGGCCTAACGGATGCCGAGGGTGATTTTCTTAGCTATGACATCAACGTCACCTCCATCAAATTAATGCGCGCCGATGGCACCGAGGTCGAAACCCTGCCCTTACACAGCCGCATTGATTTCAGCCAATACGTGGATGTGACCGAACTGATCACCGCCGCCACGATTCCCTCAGGTCGTTATACCCGTGCTAGCCTAACTCTCGACTATGCCGATGCCGATGTTCGCGTCGAAGTCTCCGGCGAGCCCAGCGCCACGGACATGCTCAACCACCTTGGTCAACCGCTCACATCATCAATGGAGATGACAGTACAATTGGGTGATAACGAGCCGGTGCTTATCGCCCCTGGCATCCCCGCTCACCTCACCTTAGACTTTGATCTCCAGGCCTCACATGAGGTCGACACCTCAGTGACCCCGCCAACCGCCGTGGTTCAACCGATGCTACTGGCCGATGTTGGACTCAAAAATGCCAAACCGCATCGCCTTCGTGGCTTGCTGAAGTCTGTCGATACCACCAGCAATGAGATCAAGCTCAATATTCGTCCTTTGCGCCTACAACGCGGTAGCTTTGGTGTATTAACCGCACAAAGCAATGATGCCACTAGCTTTGAAATCAACGGCAATAGTTACACCGGCAATGCCGGATTGCTTGAACTAGCCGCGCTACCCGCCACCACCCGCGTGGTCATTTTTGGCTCAATGAACCGAGCAACAAAAAGCTTGCTGGCCCTCGAAGTCTTAGCCGGTAGCAGTCTACCCAACGCGACTCAGGACATCATCACTGGAGTGGTGACTGCGCGCAGTGGTGATCAATTAACGGTTGATGCCGGATTAATCTTACCCGCCGTAGGTAAACCTATGATTGCCAAAACAGTGATTCTCAATCTGGATAGCAGCACCATCGTCAAACGCCAGCACCAAGGCGGTAGCTACACCAAGGATGATATTTCTGTCGGTCAGCGGATTCAGTTTATCGGTCAACTCGACACCAGCACAGGCCTAAGCATTACCCAGCCTAGCTTAGTCCGTATGTTGCTAACAGACGCTAACGGCAGCGTTGTAAGCGACAATGGTAGCGAACTCATCATCAATCTAAACAGACTCAATGGCCGCTTAGCGGCTAATTATGACTTCACGGGCACCGGCCTAGACCTTACGCAAGATGCTGACCCAAACCAGTACCAAGT
>Ga0316204_10002654_pt1 | contig 39516 bp, 34 predicted proteins | sample 6monrhotite_MG_2_FD_205661 | JGI IMG/M metagenome (GOLD analysis project Ga0316204, IMG submission 205661) | Microbial mat bacterial communities from mineral coupon in-situ incubated in ocean water Damariscotta River, Maine, United States -... | ecosystem: Environmental > Aquatic > Marine >...
CCAGCCATTCCAGGCGACTGATGGCGCCATCGCCGGACAGGTCATAACCATCGAATTCCGCACGATAGCTTGCAAGGCGTACCCGGCTATACTCCCCCACCAGAACAATCCCGTCCTGATCACCGTCCCAGAACCGGAAGCGGGACTCCATTCTCTGCCGGTGAATCGCCTCTACGCCGGCCCAGCAATCATCACTGATGGTCTCTGGCGCGTAGGCAAAGCGGATGGCATCCAGCGGCGGATTTCGGGCAATGGAAGCGAAGACCCCGCCTCCCAGCCCGGTCAGATCGCCATAACTCGCGGCGCGGCCCGCTTCAAAGCGGCGTGTTACGTTTTCCCGCGCCGTCCCGACGGCAAGAAGCACTTCCTCCAGCACCAGTCGATTATCGCCATTCCGGTCCAGCAGATTGAATTCGGCAACGCCGTAAAAGCGTTCTTCCTCGGCTTCCGGCTGCTGCACAAACAAATACAGCACGACGCTGCCGAGCGCAGCGCCGGCGAAGGCTGAAACGATCATTACAGGGCTCCCCGGCAAGCGCGCCATCGGGCCGAAACTGGCATAAGCGCGCATCGCATCACGAATGACCGCACTCGCCGAGCGTCCCATTTTCCGGCACGCATCGAGGAAGGCCGACTTCTCTTCGGGGGAGAGCCGGATCTCGAGCGCTTCCGTCTTCTTCGACGGGCGCCGCTTGGGTTTATCGGTCTTGGTCATCGGCAGCCCTGATCGTCATCACAAATCAGGATTGTGCCAGAAAAGACGTGCCCGGGCAGAGCATTATCGTGTCCGGGCACTGTATTTTCGCGTCTTCCGGGCACCGGTCGATACAAGCCGTCTGATATCCGTGGCGGCGCAATGCCGCCGCCAGGTCTCATGACCGATGGGCGAGATATTCCTCGAAGGTGATCACGCCATCCAGATTGAAGTCCCAGAGTTGATAATCAATTTGTTGCGACTGGATGACCATTTGCTCAAATTCCTCAGAATCGGGTTCGGGAGGCTTTGAAAGCTGGGGCAGGGCCTGCTCAGCCTCACAGGCGGCAGCCGGCCATGCCGAGGCGGTCGAGGGACCGAGCACAGTCTGAAGTGCCTCGCGGGATGGTTGCTGGACGGGCAATCCATCGTCAGGTTCGGAGATTACCCCGTCGCCATTTCGGTCCCTTGCCTCGAACTGCAATCGAATCTCGGCCAGTTTCAGGGCGCTGAACTCCTGCGGCGAAACGACTTCATCGCCATTTTGATCCCAATGCTGAAAGCGCCGGGCCTGAAACACGGCGAAATAATCATCCAGGCCGGTCCAGCAGGATGTGCTGATGGATTCAGGCTGGCGCAGAAATCGAGTCGGGTCGAGATCATGGGCGATCAGAAGCCCCATAACCATTCCAGTCCGTCCAGCGGAGAATTGCCGGCCATCGCGGGATCGTTCCAGAATGCCCCGCGCTGAACCCTCAGCCTGGCGATACTCGTCCAGCGTAAGTCTTCGATCGAAATCCCCGTCCAGGGCGGCGAATTCATCCATTCCGAACAGCCGCTCTTGCGGCGGTGCGTCAGCGTTCGTGATCTGGATGAGGGCAAAGGCGCCGATTGCGGCACCGGCAAAAGCAGAAATAATCATGATTGGACTCCCTGGCAGGCGCGCCATCGGACCGAAATTGGCATAGGCGCGCATCGCATCGCGAATGACCGAACTGGCTGAACGCCCCATTTTCCGGCAGGCCTCGAGAAAGGCCGACTTCTCCTCGGGGGAGAGCCGGATCTCGAGCGCTTCCGTCTTTTTCGACGGGCGCCGTCTGGGTTTGTCAGCCTTGGTCATGCGTAGCCCTGATGGTCACCACAAATCAGGATTGTGCCAGAAAAGACGTGCCCGGGCAGAGCGATATCGTGTCCGGGCACTGAATTCTTGCGTCTGCGGGACGTTGGCGCACGCAAATTGTCTGGGAATCTCGCCGGAACGGGCCGCCCGTGAATCCGCAGCCAGGGGGTCAGGAGTGAATGGCGAGGTATTCCTCGAACGTAATCGCGCCGTTCCTGTCATAATCATTCACTTGGTATTGGTCCTGACGAAACTGCTCCATCAACTCCCTCGCCACCTCGGTGTCGACCGACGGTGGGTTGAGCATGCGGCGCAATTCCTGTTCGGCCAGACAGGCATCTTGGGGCCTGCCGACAAGCCGCCCTTCGGGGAAGGCCGCCGACCGCAGCGCCGGATCGAGTTGTCGCGCAGGTGCCCCGTGATCGACGTTCGAGATCAGCCCGTCCCCGTTGCGGTCGGCACTCAGGAAGCGCCAGCGTACCTGAGCGAGCTTCACGGCGCTGAATTCCTGCGGTGTAACGACCCTGTCTCCATCCTGATCCCAATGGTTGAATTGCCGGTCCTGATAGTCGGCGAAATACGCCTCCACAGCCGCCCAGCAATCCGCTCCTATGCTCTCCGGGGCATTGGCAAACCGGAGTGAATCCAGCCCGCTTCCGATCAACAACCCACCGACCAGGCCAGACCGGGCCGGGGACAACGGGCGGCCATCCCGGGCGTTGACCAGAATCTCGCGCGCCGAACCTTCGGCGCGACGATACTCGTCAAAGCTCAACCGGCGATCCATATCCCGGTCGAGCGCGGAATATTCGTCCATCCCGTAAAGCCGGTCTGCCGGCCCGGTGCCGACGCCCTGCGTAATCTGGATCAGGGCGAAGGCACCGAGTGCGGCGCCGGCAAAAGCAGAAATAATCATGATCGAACTCCCTGGCAGGCGCGCCATCGGGCCGAAACTGGCATAAGCGCGCATCGCATCACGAATGACCGAGCTGGCCGAGCGTCCCAGCTCGCGGCAGGCGTCCAGAAAGGCAGCCTTTTCCTCGGGCGAGACCCGGACTTCGAGCATGTCCGTTTTCTTCGGCGGACGCTTGGGCTTGGGGTCAGCTTTGGTCATTCGTCAGTCAGTTTCACCAGATCAGGCGTGGGTTCCAGAGGATTGAGGTTCATACAGGTCAGGTTTCGTGTCCACACAGCAATTCAAGCGATTAACCGGGCTTGGCCGCAAGGGTTTCCGTGTCCGGACACGTCGAATTCAGCAGCCCGGGCATCGCTCAAAGCAAAAAACACTGAATTTCCTCGCCAGTGCCTATATAGACGGTCAATTCAATCACACTGCGAAGCGATACCGGCCCGATGAAATTTCTCGACCAGGCTAAAGTTTATGTCCGTTCCGGCAATGGCGGGGCGGGGTGTATGTCATTCCGGCGCGAAGCCTTTGTCGAATTCGGCGGTCCCGATGGCGGCGATGGCGGCAAGGGCGGCGATGTCTGGGCAGAGGCGGTCGAGGGCCTGAACACCCTGATCGACTATCGCTACAAGCAGCATTTCAAAGGCGATACCGGCGGCCATGGCCATGGGCGCGACCGCTCGGGCAAGGGCGGCGAGGAAGTCGTGCTTCAGGTTCCGGTCGGGACGCAAATCCTCGACGAGGACAAGGACGAAGTCCTCGCCGACATGACCGAACTCGGCCAGCGCGTGCTGCTGGCGCGCGGCGGCGATGGCGGACAGGGCAATGCCCGGTTCAAATCGGCGACCAATCGCGCCCCACGCAAATCCACCCCCGGCTGGCCGGGCGAGGAGCGCTGGGTCTGGCTGCGGCTGAAACTGATTGCCGATGTCGGCCTGGTCGGCCTGCCCAATGCCGGCAAGTCGACTTTCCTCAGCGTCGTCTCCAAGGCTAATCCGAAGATCGCCGCCTATCCCTTCACGACGCTCTACCCCAATCTCGGCGTCGTCGATCTGGGACCTGGATCGCGCTTTATCGTCGCCGATATTCCCGGCCTGATCGAAGGCGCACACGAAGGCGCCGGCATTGGCGATCGCTTTCTCGGCCATATCGAACGCTGCGCCTCGATCATCCATCTGATCGACGGCACCCAGGAAGACCCGGTCGAAGCCTATCATACAGTGCGCAATGAGCTGGCCGCCTATGGCGGCGGCATTACCGAGAAGCGTGAAATTCTCGCCCTCAACAAGATCGACGCCATTCCCGAAGAGGAAATCGAGGAAAAGGCGAAATTGCTGGAGAAGGCGACCGGCAAGAAAGTCATGCGCCTGTCCGGTGTCTCAGGCGACGGCGTCAAGCGCTTGTGCTCGGAAGCCTGGCGCATCGTGCAACAGGTCCGTGCCGGCGTCGCTGAACCCGACGAAGAAGGCTGGGCCCCGTGACACGCCCCGGCTTCGACGCGGTCCGCTGCATCGTGGTCAAGGTCGGCTCGAGCCTGCTGCAATCAGGTCCGTCCGTCATTGACGCGATCGCAGACGATATCGCGTCGCTGGCCGGGCAGAAGAAACGTGTCGTGCTGGTCTCCTCCGGCGCCGTCGCGCTGGGCCGGCCACGGCTTGGCCTTGGCGGCGGCTCGCTGACACTGGAACAGAAACAGGCGGCCGCAGCAGCCGGTCAGCCGGTTCTGATCGGCGAATGGGAGCGCGCCTTTGCTCGCCATGGCCGCGCCACGGCGCAGGCCCTGCTGACGCTCGACGTCACCGAATCGCGCCGTCACTGGCTCAATGCCCGCGCCACACTGCACACCCTGCTCGATCTCGGTGCGATACCAGTCGTCAATGAGAATGATACCGTTGCGACCGACGAGATCCGTTATGGCGATAATGACCGTCTTGCAGCACGCGTCGCCCAGCTGGTCGGCGCGGATCTGCTGGTGCTGTTGTCGGATATTGAAGGCCTGTTCGATCATGATCCGCGCACCCATCCCGAAGCCGCGCTTGTCGGCGAGGTCGAGCGGATTGACGCCTCGATCCATGCCATGGCCGGCGACGCCAACGCGCTGACCGGGGTCGGCACGGGTGGCATGCGCTCCAAAATTCTCGCTGCCGAGATTGCCACGGCCTCGGGCTGCGCGACAGCCATCGGGCCGGGAGCGGCGATCCGGCCGATCCTGCGATTACAGCAAGCGGATTGCGGCAGCTGGTTCCACCCGACCGGCTCGGCCGTCAGCGCCCGAGCCGCCTGGATAGCCGGAGCCCACAGCCCGAACGGCGAAATCCACATCGATGCCGGTGCCGCGTCTGCGCTGCAGGCCGGAAAATCACTGCTGCCGGTTGGCGCCGTCGCTATTACGGGTCAGTTCGAACGCGGCGATGCGGTTCGCATTATCGGACCGGACGGCGCCGCGATTGCGCGTGGGGTCAGCGGTTATGACGCCAGCGATGCGCGGCGGATTTGTGGTTGCCGGACCGGTGATATCGAAGCCTTGCTTGGCTACCGGCGCGCTGCCGCTCTGGTCCATGCCGACGATATCGTGCTGTCGGGCCCGGTCGTGAAGGGCCGTTCCCATGTCTGAAGGCCGGTCCAGCCCGATGGCGCGCGGCCGACTGGTCAGCTCACCGGGGCCGGCCCCGGCCCTGCGCAGCGAAATGCTCGCCCGCGGCATGAAGATTGGTCTGTTCGGGGGCACGTTTGATCCACCGCATGAGGGCCATCTCCACGTCGCCGAAGCGGCGAAACGGCGGCTCGGCCTCGACCGGGTCTGGTGGCTTGTCTCACCGCAAAACCCGCTAAAGCAACGCCGCGCCCTGGAGTTGGAGAGCCGGATGGCGGCTGTCGCGGCGCTGGCGGATCGGCCCGGCATGGTGGTCAGCGATCTCGAGTCCCGGTTGGGCTGCAATCGCACAATCGACCTTATTCGCGTCCTGCAGCGGCGCTATCCCGGCGTCCATTTCGTCTGGCTGATGGGTGCCGACAATCTCAAAAGCTTCCATCGCTGGTCGCAATGGCGCGAGATCTTCGCCTCGGTGCCGATTGCCGTCATTTCCCGTCCGCACGATTCCGTCCGCGCCCGCCTCGCGCCCGCCGTTCGGATGCATGCCAACTCACGGCTTCGTGACCAGGGCCTCGCCGCACTGCCCCTTAAAAAGACGCCCGCGTGGACCTATCTGACAGAACCGCTAAACTGGCATTCCTCGACAGCGCTTCGCGCGCGACCCTGAACCCCGATCCACAGCAGGCAGGACGCTTTCATGACCGATCTCACCCTCGGCCAACCCCCGGTTCATGCCGCGCTGGATTTCTTCGATGACCAGCACCCGCCTGCCGGTGATTTCCTGCGCGACGTGCTGACGGGTTTGGCAGCAACGCCAAAATCCATTCCGCCCGTCTATTTCTACGATGCCGCCGGTTCGGCCCTGTTCGACCAGATTACCGACCTGCCGGAATATTATGTGACGCGGACCGAACTGGCCCTGCTCGACCGGATCGGGCCGGAGCTGGCCCGGCGCGCCGGGCCGGGTGCGGTGGTGATCGAGCCGGGATCCGGCTCGAGCGTGAAGATCCGCAAACTGCTCAGCGCGCTGGATCAGCCCGCCGGCTATGTCGGGCTCGATATTTCCGGCGAGCACCTGATGGCGTCATGCGATGAGCTGGCACGCGATTATCCGGGCCTGCATATCGGCGCGATCTGCGCCGATTTCACCACCGGATTATCGCTCGACCATTTGCCCTTGCCGGAGGGTCGTCGCATCCTGTTTTTCCCGGGTTCGACAATCGGAAATTTCGAACCAGCCGGGGCCCGCGAGGTGTTGGCCGGTTTCCGCAAGGGCATGCGCGAAGGCGATGCGATCCTGATTGGTGCCGACCGCGTAAAATCACCGCAAACGCTCGAAGCTGCTTATGACGATGCCCAGGGCGTGACTGCGGCCTTCAATATGAATTTGATCTCCCGCATCAATTCGGAGCTCGATGGCACGCTCGACCCCACCCTGCTGAAGCACGTCTCGGTCTGGAATGCCGGGAAATCGCGAATCGAAATGCATCTCGAAGCCCTGGAAGCGCAACAGTTTCAAGTCGCTGGACGGTCATTTGAACTGGCCAAGGGCGAGCGGCTCCACACCGAGAATTCTCATAAATTCACGCCAGAGAGCTTTCAGGCCCTGGCCGGGTCGGCGGGTTTCGAGGTGCTGGAAAGCTGGTCAGACCCAGCTGAACTCTTCTCGCTGCACTGGCTCGAACCGAAAGCGAAAGCGTGATATAGGCACGATCTTGTATTGGTTGTCAGAAAGGACACCCGCCCTGTCTACGGAAACATCGCGCCGGACCAAGGAAGAAACGGCTGCGGCCGTCCGGGTCATCGGAGAAGACGGTCCCCTCGAGGAAATGGAAGCACTGGTCCTCGAAACTCTCGATGACGACAAGGCTGAAGATGTTGTTGCGATCGATCTTCGCGGCAAGTCTTCGGTGACCGACATCATGATCATCGCCTCGGGCCGGTCATCGCGCCATGTCAGCGCGATCGCCACGCACCTGATCGATACGCTGAAGGAAACCGGCCGCGTCAAGACGCGCGTCGAGGGATTGCAGACCTGTGACTGGGTACTGATTGATGCTGGCGACATCGTCATCCATCTCTTCCGTCCCGAAGTGCGCACCTTCTACAATCTGGAGAAGATGTGGTCGGTCGATCCGGAGACTCCGGCATCTGCGGCAGACCCGGCCGTCTGAATGAAGCTGCGCATGGCAGCGATCGGGCGTATCCGTTCCGGACCGGAACGCGAGCTCGTCGATGATTACATCAATCGATGCTCGGTTACGGGGCGCGGTATAGGCCTCGGTCCGATGACCGAAACCCAGATTGATAATCGCAATCTCAAGACACAAGTGGACGAAAGCCGGGCCTTGGCCGAAAGCCTTGGCCCGGACGTGAAATTCGTATTGCTTGATGAGCGCGGCAAGGCCTTCAAATCGCCTGATCTCGCCCGCAAATTGGGCGAATGGCGTGATGGAGGCTGCCGCGAAGCGGTGTTCTGCATTGGCGGTGCGGACGGGCATGATCGCAGCGTATTGCCGGCACCCGATCTGATGCTCGCCTTCGGGCCGGCCGTCTGGCCGCACAAGCTTGTACGGGTCATGCTGGCCGAACAAATCTACCGTGCCGTATCGATTCTGGCCGGCACGCCCTATCATCGCGAGTAAACCTCAACCGGGAAACGGTCCCGGGTTATGAATTTCCGCAGTTTTTGAAGCGCAAAACCGGTTCTCAATTTAGAAATAAAGGCCCTGGCGTCAGCGGATGTATCTCCTTCTCCTCTCCCTTCTTCTCGCACAGCCCCAGCCTGCCGGCACCGCGCCGGCCGATGCGGCGACCGCAGAACAGCTGGAGCAGGAGGCGCGCGAAACCGCGGCGCGCGCCGAAGCCGCACGCGAACAGGCCGATGAGGTCGCATCGGAAATTGCCCTCATGCAGCGGCAATTGGTCGAGCTGGGCCAGCGGGTCGGAAATAGCGAGCAGGCAGCCCTGGCTGCATCGGGCGAACTGGAGCGTCTTGGAAACGACGAAGCGGAGATTCTCGCCCGCCTCGCGACGGACCGCGAATCGCTGATCGACATACTCGCGGCCATTCAACGGATCGAAACCCAGACCCCGCCGGCCATTCTGGCGGCACCGGACGATGCAGCCCGGGCCGCGCGCGCCGCCGCCCTGATGGCGCAGGTCGCGCCGGCCCTGCAGGAGCGGGCCGATGCCCTGTCGCGGGAACTGGCTCAGCTGCGCTCAATTCGTAGCGAAATCGAGACCCAGAGCACTGTGCTGGCGAGCGCAGAGGACGCCTTGTCAGCCCAGAGACTGGAATTACAGGTCCTGATCGCCGAACGGCGCGCGCTCGAAGCCCGGCGGCGGGACGAGGCGGTCGCATTCCTCGAAGCGTCCAGCTCGGCGGGCGAGCGCGCCCGTTCGATCCGGTCGCTTTTGACTGAGTTGACCCATATGGCCGCCGTGATGCCCAGCCTCAGCCCGCGACGGGTCGAGCTGCCCGACACAATACCGGCGCCGCACATGCGGCCGGCCCGTGACCTCATCGCTGCAAGGGCGCCGGATGAGCCATTGGAAACCCTTCGATTCGCCGATGCCCGCGGGCGGCTAAGGTCGCCAGCGGCCGGTGAAGTGGTAAGGCGGTTTGCAGAACTGGCAGAAGATGGCACAGCATCTGAAGGAATATTCATTCGGACTCGCGGCGAGGCGCAGGTAGTGTCTCCCTTCGACGCCCGTGTCGAGTTCGCCGGACCGTTCAGTACTTATGGCGGTCTCTTGATACTGAATGTCGGGGAGGGCTACTATATGGTCCTGTCTGGCATGGCGGTGACCTATGCCAGTGCCGGGCAAAGCGTTCTTGCTGGTGAACCGGTTGGTGCAATGCCCGATACTGGGCAAACGGCCCCAGAATTGTATCTGGAGCTCCGTAGAGACGGTAATGCGATGGATCCCGGCCCCTGGCTGAGATCCGGCGCACAATCCGGATAAGACTTTCGCGCACAAAGGACGCGAGTTGGTATGCGCATCAATGTCTTCGCTTCAATCCTGGCCTTTGCGCTTGGGGCAGTGGCCATATCCGTCGCTGCTGAAGGACGGCAGGAAGATCATTCGGAGACGTTCCGCCAGCTCGAGCTGTTCGGCGACGTATTGAGCCGTATTGAATCCGACTACGTCACCGAGACCGATCAAACCCAGATGATTGAGGCTGCCATTGAAGGCATGCTGACTTCACTCGACCCGCATTCGGCCTATCATAATCCAGACAGCTACGAGAATTTGCGCGTGACGACACGCGGCGAATATGGCGGGCTGGGCATGGAAGTGACCAAGCGCGACGAATTCATCACAATTGTTTCGCCGATCAGCGATACCCCGGCCGAGCGGGCCGGCCTGCGTACCAATGATCGCATCATCGCCGTCGATGGCGACAGCATTATCGGAATCACCGTCGACAGCGCCGTTGAGCTGATGCGCGGCGCCGTTGGCGATCCGGTGACCATCACCATCGCCCGTGCCGGCGAAGACCCTTTCGATGTCACGCTGGTACGCGACACCATTCCGCTTCGCACCGTCGCGACGCGTATTGATGACGGCATCCCCTATCTGCGGATCGCCGGCTTCAATGAGCGCACGACCGAGATGGTGCTGGAAGGCATTGTTGATCTGGAAGCGGAATACGGCGCGCCGCTCCCCGGTCTCATCCTCGATATCCGTTATAATCCGGGCGGCCTGCTCGACCAGGCCATAGGTGTGACCGATGTCTTCCTCGATGGCGGCGAAGTTGTTTCGACGCGCAATCGCGATCCCCGCGACACGCAACGATACAATGCCCGCCCCGGTGACCGCCTCAATGGCGTGCCCATCGTTGTTTTGATCAATGAAGGCTCGGCCAGTGCCGCCGAAATCGTCGCCGGAGCGCTGCAGGATCGCGAACGGGCGGAACTGGTCGGCATGACCAGTTTCGGCAAGGGCTCGGTTCAGACCATTATTCCGCTGCGCGGCGGCCGTGATGGTGCCCTGCGCCTGACGACCGGCCGTTATTACACGCCGGCGGGCCGCTCGATCCAGGGAACCGGTATTGTCCCGGACCTGCAGATCAGCTCCTTCCCGATCTCTGAAGACGAGGATGCGCCCGGCTCGCAAGTCAGGCTTGAGGCCGACCTGCCGGGTGCGCTTGAAAACGAATCCGGCGAGGCTCGCGCGGAGACGGATATCGCAGCGGTCGAGCAACCGCCTGCTGACTGGCCGGAGGACGAGGACTTCCAGCTCTCGCGGGCCCAGGAAGTTCTGCGCAGCTCGATGGAAAGCCAGCAGGCCGCGCTGCAATAGGCCTGTAGCGAGAATTGTCCCGCCCGTTACCGCATGGTGCGGGCGGGACGAGCTCGCCCGCCGTTAACCGTTTCTTTTCCGGGACAGGGCAGTTTTGACAGTGAATTGGTGCGCCCGGCCGGGGCGCATGATCGGTTATTTCGCTCGTCGAAGATTGCTCCAATGTCCAGCGCCGTCCTACGCCATGTCGAACCCCTGCTCACAATCCGGGCTCCGCTCTTCGCCGGGCTGGGAGCCGCGGTCCTGTTTGCGGGCCTCCTTTTGACAATTGCCGTATTCGGGAAAGCCGACCTGCAGCCCCCCCTCGCCCGGGGCGGCGTGACGCCAGCGCCGGCGGAGACGCTCTACCCGGCAGCGGAATTGCGCATCGCGCCGGAAGAAGACGAGCCACCCGTCATCCGCTTCATTGAACCGGACGGCGCCGAAGAAGCCCATCTTGAAGGTGTCGAGGATCGTTTCGGGACGCCGCAGGCACGCTCCACCGGGTCCGATCCGGCCGAGGCGGAAGCGCGGCACGCCGCGACGCGCCCAGACCCTGCACAGGCCCTGGCGCCGGCACCACTTCCCGGTTTGAGCGAAAACGGGCCGAATGGCCCACTACCCGTGATCCCGCCCAATGGCCTGCGTGCCTCACGCGCCTATGCGCGACCCTTCCACGGGGACCCCAGCGCGCCGACGATTGCGGTCGTGATTGGCGGGTTGGGCCTAAACAGTACCGTGACGCAATCGGCCATCGATGAATTGCCGCCAGAAATTGCGCTGAGCTTCGCGCCCTATACGCGCGACCTGCAGACCTGGGTCGATCGGGCCCGCGCCGCCGGGCATGAGGTTCTGATCGAAGCGCCGATGGAGCCATTCGATTATCCCAACAATGATCCCGGGCCGCAAACCCTGCTGGCTGATGCTGCACCAGCGGACAATCTGGCTCGTCTGGAATGGGTGTTGGGGCGTACGACCGGTTATTTTGCCGTCTCCAATTATCTCGGCGCCCGTTTCTCGGCCTCGGAACCGGCCATGACCCAACTGCTGCAGAGCCTCGAAGACCGGGGCGTCGCCTTCCTGCATGACGGCGCTGGCCGGCGCACCGTGATCGAGACGGCGGCCCGCAACACCAACGTCCAGTACGCCATTGCCGACCGGGTACTCGACGAGGACCCGAGCCCGAGCGCGATTGACGACCATTTGCTCACGCTTGAGGCGCTGGCGCTGCAGAATGGCGACGCACTCGGCGCAGGCTTCTCCTACCCGACCACCGTCAATCATGTGCGTGACTGGGCTCGAAGCCTCGACATGCGCGGCTATCAGCTGGCGCCGCCATCCGCGGTGATGGCACGCCGACGTTTGCAGGCGCGCCTTGAAGCCGAAGCCCGGGCGCTCGAACCCGCGCCCAACCACGTCGTTGATAATCGCTGGTCACGCCCACCCGCCGACCCGGCAGGAGACGGCGATCAGGCTGCGGCCGCGCCAGCCTCGGGTCACTAATGGCTGTGCCCGGCGATCCCTGGCCGAACCATCGCGCCAATGTCGGTATTGCCCTGTTCAATCGTGAGGGACATGTCTGGCTTGGCCGCCGCGAAGGGACACCGCCGCCGTGGAATTGGCAATTGCCACAGGGCGGGATGGACACGGGCGAAGTCGCAGAGGCGGCGGCGCTGCGCGAGCTGGAAGAGGAAACCGGCATCCGGCCCGACCGCGTTGAACCGCTCGGCAATATTCCGGAATGGCTCGCCTATGATTATCCGCCGGATGTGCGCGAGGATCCACGCTTTCACAAGAAACGCCATCTGGGTCAGAAGCAGCGCTGGTTCGCCTTCCGCTTCCACGGCAGTGATGCCGATATCGATCTCAAATGCCATGCCGAGGTCGAGTTCGACGCCTGGCGCTGGAGCGCGCTGGTGGAAATTCCCGACCTGATCATCCCGTGGAAGCGGGATGTCTATCTGCAGGTGGTGGCGGCGTTTCGCGAATTTACCTGCTAGCGCCGGCGGATCGCCAACCCGCCACCAACCCGACACCTAGTCCCGTGCCACAGCACTCTGACGGGCTGACAAGGCGCACCGATCCAGCGCCTGGCCTGCCAGGATGACAGTATTGATCCTGTCATAGGCCCTCACATCAGCCAGCGGGTTGGCGCCCAGGATCAACAGATCAGCCCGCTTGCCCACCTCGATTGTGCCGATCTCGTCGGCCAGACCGAAGGCCGCTGCATTCTCGATGGTCAGGCCACGGAACAGAGTTTGCAGCGAAAGCCCGGCATCCACCCAGTTCTGCATCTCCCAATATCCGGCCAGGCCCGGCGGCGAAGCCCAGCCGAAGCCGCCGACCGCAGTGTCCGAACCAAACAGAAAACGGGCTTGCTCGGCATACATCTGCCCGATCAGGTCTTCATATCGGTTGAGAAATGCCGATTGTGCCGCGCCCATATCGGCGCCATCACCGCCCTCCGCGATCATCTCGCCAAACATTCCGATGAAATGCTGACGCTGGAGCTGAGCGTCCCCGCGCAAGTACTCCAGATAGGCGAGCGGGACGACATCGACCCAGCCGCCATCCTCCAACACCCTCGTGTCGAACAGGCTGGCCGTATTGCGGATGGTCTGGATGGTGGGCTGCACCGCTATCGGGGAATGGGCAACGCGCCCGGCAATATCCGCGATTTCGGCGGAAGGCTGCGGGTCGGTGAAGGACTGGCCCGTCCATTCCCACATGCCATGGGCAAGGATATCGACGCCCGCATCGAGCGCGAAGGCATGGCCGGCCGGAGTGGTTGCGTGCAACAGGACCGGGAGATTTTCCGCATGCGCCGCCTGGACCACTTCCCGGGCAATCTCGACCGAGGGCAAACGAAACGCCGGTGCCCCACCAGGCCACCACAGGGCCTCTTCATAATAGAGTTTGACGCACTGACCGCCCTGGCCGACGACCGCCGCCACAACCGCCTCTGGTGTGTGCGCGGCGGCATCTTCCCCCTCCGGGACGAGGCCATTGGCATGGCTGTCGATCAAATAGCCCGGATAGGTATCGCCGACCGGTTCGCCCTCAAGCTCCAGCGCCATGAATCCATCGGAGAGCACAACGCCTTGCCCACAATGGACCAGGTGCGGGCGCAGCGGTGCCGCTTCGAAGCGGGCATTCGTGGCCGCGTCGGCATTGAGCTCGATCACGGTGGTGAAGCCGTGAAACAGGAAGCTGCGCGGTTGCTGTTCCATATAGTCACGGTAGAGCGCCGCATATTCAGCGCTGTAGCGACGGCGCAACCCGGTCGCATGATAGAGATGGACATGGCTGTCGATCAGACCCGGGATCAGAAATCCGTTTTCCGCGTCGATGACCCGCGCGGTGCCAATATCGGTCGGCCCGCTGCCAGTCTCGACAATGCGATCTCCTCTCACCCTCACCCAGGCATCCTCGAGCGGTGCTGCCCGTTCAGGGCTGAGCAGGGTCGCGTGCATGATGATCAGATCTGCCTGGATGGACGACCCGGGCTCCGGCCGGGGCCAGGCGGGCTGCGTCAATGCAAAACCCAGCAACAGGGCGGTCGCAAGGCGGGTATGGGTCAGATAGCGGGACATGATGGCCTCCTGTGGCGAGAGCCCAATCAAGCCCGCTTGCCGGACGACTGCGCCCTGAAGCGCGATCAAGGACGTCCACAATCATGATCTTGGACAGGGCGGCGAGACGGTTCTATCAAGGCCGGATGACCTCGGTCCTTCACATCTCCGCCGCTCTCTCGGCGATCATGGCGCTCTATCTGGCCAATCTGCGCTCGGAGCCGCGGCTGGCGCACCGTTGGCTGGCAGCCGTATTCGCACTTTTCGCGGCCCAGCACTTGCTCACCAGCCTTGCGATTCTGGACCTCAGCCCGGCCCTGGTCTGGTGGCGCCCGGTTTTGGCCATGCTTCTGCCGCCTGCGATCTTCCTGCACCTGCGGGCGGCGTCACGGCCCGATGCCGGGCTCACCCCCCGCGACATGGTTCACCTGGCCCCACCTGCCGGGCTGATCGTGGGGCGTCTTTTCCTGGCCGACGGCCCCTATCTCGATGCCGCGATTATCGCCAGCCTGGTGCTGTATGCAGGCTATGTCCTGATCTCCGTCCAGGCCCCGACTCCGGCCGGCCGGCGCTGGAAATTCATGGTCTGTGGCTGGCTTGTCCTGATGGCCGTGGCCGATCTGCTGGTGATGATCGAGCTACTCGGTGGTGAGGGCCTGGGGCATTCCCTGACCCTGGTCATCATGATTGCGGGCTTCTTCATTTTCCTGGTCTATTTCCTGCTCACAAGCCTGCATCAAAGCGGGCCATTGAGCTGGATCATGACGCGGATCCGACGTGACACAGCCGGCGCTGACGCGGTCAAGACGCGGCTCGAACAACACATGACGGATGTGCGGCCCTGGTTGGACCCGGAATTGACGGTCGCCCGGCTCGCCCGCCAACTCGGCTTGCCGCAACGCAGCGTATCGGAAACCGTCAATGACCAGTTCGCGATGAGCGTCAGTCGCTGGATCAATGGTTGGCGCATCGTCGAGGCGCAACGTCTGATCCAGGCCACGCCCGAGCGGCCATTGGTCGAACTGATGCTCGATTGCGGTTTTCAGACCCGATCCAATTTCAACAAGACATTCAAGGACCTCACCGGCGAAACGCCCAGTGCCTGGCGCAGGCGCAATTGCACGCCGGCCTCCGCCGCGCCGGAATAGAAAAAGGCCGCCCCAATGGGACGGCCTTGATCAAATCAAACATGTCAGACGGATTAATTGGCGGCGGTTGTCCGCATCGCTTCCAGACGGTCGATGCGCGCTTGCGCCAGTTCAATATCCATTTCGGATTTGGCAACACCCAGATCTTCCTGGGCATTCTTGAGATCTTGCGTGACCGCAGCGACATCGATTTCGGAGACCGGGATCGCCTCTTCGGCCAGAATTGTCAGACCCTCCGGCGTCACTTCGGCAAAACCGCCATGAATGAAGGTGCGCTCGGAAACGCCGTCGGTCGTGACGATGATCGCGCCGGAGCGGATCACGGACATGAAGGGGGCGTGCTTCGGCAAGACACCGAAATCACCATCTTCACCGGGCACGACGACCATATCGACTTCGCCCGCAAACAAGCGGCGCTCAGGCGAGACCAGGTCAAAATGCAGCTTGTCAGCCATCAGGTATTCCTCCGGCTAATGCCGGAGACCGCTTATGCGGCCTCCGCAGCCATTTTCTCGGCTTTTTTCACCGCGTCTTCGATCGTGCCGACCATGTAGAAAGCCTGCTCGGGAAGGTGATCATATTCGCCGTCACAGATCGCCTTGAAGCCCTTGACCGTATCAGCCACAGGCACCTGGATGCCCGGGAAACCGGTGAAGATTTCGGCGACGTCGAATGGCTGTGACAGGAAACGTTCGATCTTGCGAGCACGGGTCACCAGCATCTTGTCCTCTTCGGACAACTCGTCCATGCCGAGGATGGCGATGATGTCCTGCAGGGCCTTGTAACGCTGAAGCGTTTCCTGGACCCGGCGGGCCGTGTTGTAGTGATCGTCACCAACGATGCGAGGCTCGAGAATACGCGAGGTCGAATCGAGTGGGTCCACGGCCGGATAGATGCCTTTTTCCGAGATCGCACGATTGAGAACCGTGGTCGCATCGAGGTGGGCAAAGGTCGCGGCCGGGGCCGGGTCGGTCAAGTCATCGGCTGGCACGTAAACCGCCTGCACCGAGGTGATCGAACCCTTGTTCGTCGAGGTAATGCGTTCCTGCAGCGCGCCCATATCGGTCGACAGGGTAGGCTGATAGCCCACCGCGGACGGGATACGGCCGAGCAGGGCGGACACTTCGGAACCGGCCTGGGTGAAGCGGAAGATATTGTCGACGAAGAAGAGAACGTCCTTGCCCTCTTCATCGCGGAAATATTCAGCCTGGGCGAGACCCGACAGGGCGACGCGGGCGCGCGCTCCCGGAGGCTCATTCATCTGGCCGAATACCAGCGAGCAACGCGAACCTTCGGTCGAGCCATTATGCTCTTTCGGATCCTTGTTGACGCCCGATTCGATCATTTCCCAGTAGAGATCGTTACCTTCGCGGGTCCGCTCGCCAACACCGGCGAAAACCGAATAGCCACCGAACATCTTCGCGATATTGTTGATCAGCTCCTGGATCAGAACCGTCTTGCCAACCCCGGCGCCGCCGAACAGGCCGATCTTGCCGCCCTTTGCGTAGGGGCAGAGCAGATCGACGACCTTGATGCCGGTTGGCAGGATTTCCGCTTCCGTCGCCTGCTCGGCGAAAGTCGGGGCAGCGCGGTGGATCGGCGCTTTGATCGTGTGCGGGATATCGCCGGCTTCATCAATCGGCATGCCGGTCACGTTCATGATGCGGCCGAGAGTGCCCGGTCCCACTGGAACCATGATCGGGCCACCCGTGTCGGTCACCTCGACGCCGCGCTGGAGACCCTCGGTCGCGTCCATGGCGATGGTGCGAACCGTGTTTTCGCCAAGATGCTGCGAAACCTCGAGGGTCAGCGGCTTGCCGTCATTGGTCGACAGCAAGGCGTTGAGGATGTTGGGCAGTCCACCATCGAACTCGACGTCGACGACGGCGCCGGTGATCTGGACAATACGGCCTTTAAGAGTGCTCATGATTGGTCTTCCCCTCGTCTAGAGAGCTTCGGCGCCGGAGATGATTTCAGTCAACTCCGTCGTGATTTGCGCCTGACGGGTGCGGTTATAAAGAAGGTTCAGCTTGTCGATCAGTTCGCCGGCATTGCGGGTGGCATTATCCATGGCGGCCATGCGGGCCCCCATTTCGCCAGCCGAATTTTCCAGCAGGGTCGACAGGATTACGGTGGTGATATAGCGCGGCAACAAGGCGTTGAGGATGCTCTCCTCGTCCGGCTCGGCGTCATAGACACTGCCGCCCGTGTCGGGCCGATCGACGCCTTCTTCGATTGCGTCGATCGCCGGGATCAAGACTTTCGAATAGGGCTTCTGCGAGATCACCGAAACGAATTCCGAAGCGAGGATTTCACAAACATCGAATTCGCCGGCTTCGAACATGTGGGTGACCTCGTCACCGATACGTCCGGCGACGGCGCCATTGAGGGTCTTTTCAGCCTTCAGGTCGTACATCTTGACGATCAGCGTAGCAAATTGGCGCTTCAACTGATCGAAGCCCTTTTTGCCGACGCAGATGATCTTGACGGTCTTGCCGGCGCGCTGCAGCTCGTTGACACGAGCCCGCGCCAGACGGGCGATATTGGTATTGAAGCCGCCACACAGGCCACGGTCGGCCGTCATGACGAGCAGCAAATAGGTCTCATCGCTACCGGTGCCGACCAGGAGCGGCGAGGCGCCCGGTGACCCGGCCATCGAATTGGACAGGTTCGCCATCACGGCAGCCATACGCCCGGCATAGGGGCGCGCGGCTTCCGCGGCTTCCTGGGCCCGGCGCAGCTTGGCCGCTGACACCATCTGCATCGCCTTGGTGATCTTCTGCGTGGATTTCACGCTGGCGATACGATTTCGAAGGTCCTTAAGGCTCGCCATGCGGCACTCCTAGCGGTCGTTACGGTTCAAATTCACGCGAAATGTTCGGTGAACTTGTCCAGAACGCCCTTCAGCTTGGCCTCAGAATCGTCGCTTACCTTTTTCTCATCGCGGATAGCCGCCATGAGAGTGGCATGCTCGGCGTGGAGATGGCGCAGAAGATCTGCTTCAAAACGCTTGATGTCGCCAATTGCGATACGGTCGAGATAGCCGCGTGTACCGGCGTAGATCGCGCAAACCTGTTCTTCCATCGACAGCGGCGAGAATTGCGGCTGTTTCAGAAGCTCGGTCAGGCGCTGGCCACGGCTCAGCAGTTTTTGCGTTGCGGCGTCGAGATCGGAACCGAACTGGGCAAAGGCCGCCATTTCGCGGTACTGGGCCAGTTCGCCCTTCATCTTGCCGGCAACCTGCTTCATCGCTTTGGTCTGGGCAGCCGAACCAACGCGTGACACCGACAGGCCGACGTTCACAGCCGGGCGGATGCCCTGGTAGAACAAATCGGTTTCCAGGAAGATCTGGCCGTCAGTGATCGAGATCACATTGGTTGGAATATAGGCGGACACGTCATTGGCCTGGGTTTCAATGATCGGCAGAGCCGTCATCGAGCCGGAACCATTCGCTTCGTTCAGCTTGGCCGAACGCTCGAGCAGACGAGAGTGGAGATAGAAGACATCGCCCGGATAGGCTTCGCGGCCCGGTGGGCGGCGCAGCAGCAGGGACATCTGGCGATAGGCCACAGCCTGCTTGGACAGATCATCATAAACGATCAGTGCATGCATGCCGTTATCGCGGAAATATTCGCCCATGGCTGAGGCGGTAAACGGTGCCAGGAACTGCATGGGTGCAGGATCCGACGCGGTCGCGGCCACGACGATGGTGTAATCCATCGCGCCATTTTCTTCGAGCGTCTTGACGATCTGGGCGACCGTCGAACGTTTCTGGCCGACCGCGACATAGATGCAGTAGAGCTTGGCGCTCTCATCTGTGCCCTGATTGATCGCCTTCTGGTTCAGAATGGTGTCGAGCGCGATAGCGGTCTTGCCGGTCTGGCGGTCACCAATGATCAGCTCGCGCTGGCCACGGCCGACCGGGATCATGGCGTCAATCGCCTTGATGCCCGTTGCCATTGGTTCGTGAACCGATTTCCGGGGAATGATGCCCGGCGCCTTGACGTCGACGCGGCGGCGTTCGGCAACATCGGTCAATGGACCCTTGCCATCGATCGGCTCACCGAGGCCGTCGAGCACGCGGCCGAGAAGGCCCTTGCCAACGGAGGTGTCGACGATCGAGCCGAGACGCTTGACGGTGTCGCCTTCCTTGATGCCCCGGTCTTCACCGAAGATCACGCAACCGACATTGTCGCGTTCCAGATTGAGGGCCATGCCCTTAATCCCGCCCGGGAACTCAACGAGTTCACCAGCCGCGACCTCATCGAGGCCGTAAACGCGCGCAATACCGTCACCGACGGATAGCACACGACCGACGTCCGAAACCTTCGCTTCGGTGCCGTAATTTTTGATCTGATCCTTCAGGATCGCAGAAATCTCTGCAGCCCGGATGTCCATGGCCTACGCCTCTTTCATCGCATTCTTCATCCCGTCCAGCTTGGTGCGGAGAGATGAGTCGAACATACGGGAGCCAATCTTGACGATCAGCCCGCCCATTAATTCAGGACGCACGTGTGTGCGAACTTCGATTTCGCGCCCGAAGGCACTTTTCAGAGAAGCCGCAAGGGCTTCAGTCTGTTTCTTGGTCAGCGCTGCGGCCGAGCTCACATCAGCCCGTACAATGCCGCGATCGGCATCGAGCAGGGCCGCGAAGATCATCGCGATATCGCCGAGTTCAGCAGCACGGCGATTTTCCGCCACGACACCAAAAGTGTTCTTTGTCAGTTCGTTGAAGCCGGCCTTGTCGGCCAGCGCGAACAATACGCCGGTTTTCTGCTCGGCCGAGAACAGCGGCGAGGTCAGGACTTCGGACAATTCGTCCGAGGTCTCGAGCGCTGCGCGCAGGGCCGACAGATCAGCGGCCACCGCATCGAGGCTGCCGCTTGTCTTGGCCAGCTCGAATACTGCTTTCGCATAGCGACCTGCAGCATTGGCTGTAATGGCGTCTTCGCCGGTGCTCACCGTGACGTCACTCTCTGGCTGGAGAAGTGTCTGTAATTCACCGGATGGTGCAAACACTTGAAATTCAACGATTTGTACGAATGGACGAGCAAGCTTGCGCTACCCGTCCTCGGGGTTCGGCGCTGCGATAGCACAGGGTGATCAGCGCAGCAAGCCGGAGCGCGAACCGATTCAGCAGGCGCGCAACTGTCGGCAGGCTGCCTCCGGCGCCGAAATCGCCGGGACAGGCTGAATTGGCGGCCAACACATGTCGGGTTTCATCGCGGCGCAAACCGGCGTTTCCCCTGCTGGTACAGGTCAATCGGCAGGCATCGCTGCTGAGTTCGGCCGCGACAGGGTGTGGCTATCTGTTCGATTGATACCCGCTGCCCCCGGACCGGTTATTTTTGCGCAATCGGTGATCGCGCCGCGATTCATGGCGGGCAGGCGCAGCACTGCAGCGAATCCCCCGGCCCGGCGGGGGTGTCGCATTACCCCCTCGCAGACCACCCGCTGACCTGCGGCAAATCGCGCGCTACCCTGCCGTTGGACACCGGTTCAACACCCGCTAGCCCGCGGCGTCATCATCCACAGGCCGCGACATCCCGGCGCGCGCCTTCTTGGCGAGAATATTGAGCACTTCGACGAAGAGCGAGAAGGCGATCGCGAAATACAGATAGCCACGCGGAATGTGGAAGCCGAGACCGTCGGCGATCAGCGACATGCCGATCAGCAGCAGGAAGGCCAGCGCCAGCATTTTCGTGGTCGGATGCTTTTCGATGAATTCGGCGACGGCTCCGGCGGCGAACAGCATCACCGCCATCGCGATCACCACGGCAGTGATCATGATCGGTACGTGATCGGTCATGCCAACGGCGGTGATGACCGAATCGAGTGAGAAGACGATATCGATCACGGTGATCTGGGCGACGATCATCAGGAAGGCCTCGCCGGCGGCATTTTTCGGCGCTTCGCTGACGCCTTCGACGGTGTGGTGAATCTCCAGCGTGCCCTTGGCGAGCAGGAAGAGGCCGCCGCCGAGCAGGATCAGATCGCGCCAGGAGACGCCATGATCTAACACGGCGAACAGATCGGCCTCCAGATGCGCCATCCACACCAGCCCCATCAGCATGATGATGCGGAAAACCAGCGCCATGGTGAGCCCGATTGTGCGCGCCGAGGCCCGCTTCGCCTCGGGCAGGCGCCCGGCCATCAAGGCCACGAAGATCACATTGTCGACGCCGAGCACGATCTCCAGAAAGGTCAGCGTCGCCAGCGACATCCAGATTTCGGGCGAGGACAGGAATTCAAGCATGATCATATTTCCCGGTAAGCCTTATTCAGGGGGCTTATTCAGTGAGGCTCACATGAAACTATAGGGATCGACATCAATCGTCACCCGGATCGAGGGCGGGATTTTCACGCGCAGCTTCCAGGCCCGCAAATAGGCGGAAATATCAATCGTCTTGTCGGCGCGCACCAGGATACGGCGACGATGCCAGCCGCGCACCAGGGCACGCGGCGGCTCGGCCGGCCCCCAGATCTCCACACCATCGGTCAGGGGCGCTGCCGCGGCATAGCGGCCAGCCGCCGCTTCAACCGCCTGGACATCGCGCGCCTGGAAGCTGATCGCCGCCATACGCCCGAACGGTGGCAGGCCGAGCGCCTCGCGCGCCATCATCTCGGTTTCCAGGAAGGCATCGCGATCGCCCGCGATCAGCGCCTGGATCGCTTCATGCTCGGGCTGGTGGGTCTGCAACAGGGCGCGGCCCGGCCGTTCGGCGCGGCCGGCACGGCCGGCGACCTGGACCAGGGTCTGGAAGGTTCGCTCGCCGGCGCGCGGATCGCCGCCGGCCAGGCCGAGATCGGCATCAATGACGCCGACCAGGGTGAGATTGGGGAAGTTATGGCCCTTGGCGGCGATCTGGGTGCCGACGAGTATATCAATCTCGCCGCGCTCCATCCGGTCGACCAGGTCGGCACCGGAGGCGCTGTCGGAGGAATAGATCTCTATCCTCGCATCGGGGAAGAGATGTTTCGCCTCCTCGGCGACGCGCTCCACGCCGGGTCCAACACTGGTCAGACTGTCCTCGGCCTTGCATTCGGGACAGAATTTCGGCCGCGGCATCGAAAACCCGGTGACATGGCAGACCAGCCGCCCGGTATAGCGATGCTCGACCAGATAGGACTGGGTGTCCGGCGAGGTCATGCGATGACCACAGGCGCGGCACAGCACCAGCGGCGCATAGCCGCGCCGGTTGAGATAGAGCAGGACCTGTTCGCCGGCCTGCAGCGTCTCGACCATGGCGGAAATCAGCGGCGGCGAAATCCAGCGCCCGGCCTCAGGCGGATGCTCGCGCAGATCAATCGTATCGACCTGCGGCAGCACCGCCGCGCCCGGCCGCGCCGGCAGGCGGACATGCACATAGCGCCCGGCCTGGGCATTGGTCAGGCTTTCAAGCGACGGCGTGGCCGAAGCGAGCACGATCATCGCGCCCTCGATCTTGGCCCGCAGCACCGCGAGGTCACGGCCCTGATAGGGCAGACCCTCATCCTGCTTGTAGGTCGGGTCGTGCTCCTCATCGACAATAATGAGTTTGAGATTGGTGAAGGGCAGGAAGAGCGCCGAGCGCGCGCCGACGACGATCCGCGCCCGCCCCTCGGCAGTTTCGCGCCAGCAACGGCGGCGTGTCTTCGGCCCGGCCGCGGAATGCCACAGCGCCGGAGCGCAGCCAAAGCGCGCCTCGAAGCGCGACAATACGGCAGTGGTCAGGGCGATTTCAGGCAGCATGATCAGGATCTGGCCATCGGGATGACGGCGCAAAACCTCGGCGATCGCTTCGAAATAGACCTCGGTCTTGCCCGAACCGGTCACCCCGTCGAGCAAGGCGCTCTGAAATCCGCCCGCCCGTACCAGCCGCCGCAACACGCCGCCAGCCTCGGCCTGCAACATGGTCAGCGACAGGCCTTCAGCCTCGGGATCGGGAATGCCATAGGGCGGATCGATCAGGCGGGTCACTGTCGCCAGCGCGCCCGCCGTCGCCAGCCCCTTGACCACGCCGGCTCCGACACCGGCCTCACGCGCGATATCCGTGGCCGAGGCATCCCCCAGCGCCAGCGCCGCATCGAGCACCGCCGCGCGCGCCGATGTCATGCGCGGCGCTTCGGTGCCGCTGACACGGTAAAGGGTTTCGGTCGGTGAGGGTTTGAGCGCTTCGGCGCTGCGCAGCACGGATCGCAGAATCACGCCCGGCGGCTGCACCAGATAGCGGGCCAGCCAGTCAACAAATTGACGCGTCCCCGCTGGCAATGGTGCCCCGCCCATCGGCGCTTCGACCGACTTCAACGCCCGCTCGCCAGCCCCCGGCTTCAGCGCCCAGACGACACCATGCACCATCCGCTTGCCCAGCGGCGCCAGCACATGATCGCCCAGTCCCAGCTCAAGCCCTTCAGGCACGAGATAGTCGAACGCCTCCGGCAAAGGCAGCGGAAACAGGATCGAGGCGCGAGATGACGATTCGGAGGACACGGGTCCAAGTGTGCCTGTTCTCCCTCATCTTTCCAATAATCATTCCCTTGTCATCCCGGCCGGACGCCCGGACTTGATCCGGGCGCAGCGCCGGGACCTGGCCGTGTCTCCAGCGGGTCACACGGATAGGTCCCTGATCTGCGCCCCGCCTGTGCGGGGCATACGTCAGGGATGACAAATTTTAATTGGATGACTGAGAAAGTTGAGCCCGCCCCTGACGCAGGACAAGTGGAGGATAACCGGATTCAACGGCGCCGGGTCAGGCGCGCATCAAACCAGACTTGCAGGGTCTGACGTGTGGTCGTGTGCTGGCGCAATAGAGAGTCGAGCATGATGGCCGCGTTCGCGCCCGCATTCGGGGCGCTGACACCGGCCATGAATGTTGTGGGCTTCGGCGTGTGTCCGGGTTTGGTCTGCATCATCGCCTCCTTGGCTGATGATGAGAGTTTGCCCACAGCCTGTGTCGCGATCATGCCGCTGGCAGGGCATGTTTGGGGCGCCGCCATTCATCCTGGAGCGGGTTTCGGTCATTGCCGTGGCTGGACAGGCCGCCGGAGGATTTGAGCATGTGCGCGAGATGCATCAGATTCCAGCTCATGATGGTGGTGTTGCGCTGGGTGAAATCATTGTCGAATCCGGCACCCTCATCACCATAGCTGGCGCCCGGCCCGGCCTCGCCGATCCAACCGCAATCGGCCTGGGGCGGGATGATATAGCCGAGATGGCCGAGGGCGTAGAGAATGGTCATGGCGCAATGCTTGATACCGTCTTCATTGCCAGTGATGACCGTGCCGCCAACCTTGCCATAGAAAATCGACTGGCCCTTTTCGTTCAACTTGCCTGACTCGGCATAGAGCCGCTCGATCAGGCGCCGGCAGACCGAGCTTTCCTCGCCGAGCCAGATCGGCGTGCCGATCACCAGAATATCGGCCGCCATCACCTTGGCGCTGATTTGCGGCCAGTCATCGCGGGCAAAGCCGTGCTCGGTCATGTCGGGATAAACGCCCGGCGCCAGATCGAAATCGACCGGCCGCAGCATCTCCACAGCGACGCCATTGGCGGCCATGATCGCGCTGGAGACATTGAGCAGCATCTCGGTGTGAGACGGTGTGCCCGTCGGTTTCAGCGTGCAGTTCAGGAACAGCGCCGACAGGGGCGAGAAATCGAAATCATGGCCTTCACACAAGGCTTTCTGTTTCGCGTTGAGAACCATGCGGCGCGCTCCTGTTGCTGGGAAGGCGAGATCCTAGAGCAAAACCGGTGACACACCCAATCCAGGTCAAAGACTCACACCTTCCAAAATTGGTGCGGCGCCATGTCACCTGTCCTGCGGGGACGCACTTGATAAGTGTCAATGAAGCCATCCGCCGACGCTGGATTGATTGATGACACCCTGCCCGACCCTGCTCAAATATGCCCGCCAGAATACGCCGCGCTATACCAGCTATCCAACGGCGCCGCATTTCCATGCCGGCATTGATGGCGCAGCATTTGGCGACTGGCTGAGGGCGCTGGACATGGACGCGGCCGGTTCGCTCTATCTTCACATCCCCTGGTGCCGCGAGATGTGCTGGTATTGTGGCTGCTCGACGCGGGCAACAACACGCGACGAGCCGGTCGCCACCTATGCCGGGACCTTGCTGAAGGAAATTGATCTGGTCGCCGACCGCTTTGCCGGCCGGCCGCGCATCTCGCATATCCATTTCGGCGGCGGTACGCCGACCATATTGACCGAGGCGCAGCTCACCGCCGTCATGGCCAGCCTGCGCCAGCGCTTTGACGTCACCGAGGCGGCCGAGATCGCGATCGAGATCGATCCGCGCATCTTCACAGCCTCGCTGGCCAGTCATCTCGCCCAGCTGGGCTTCAACCGCGCCAGCCTCGGCGTGCAGACTTTTGATGCCGGCGTTCAGGCGAAGATCAATCGCATCCAGCCACTCGAAACCGTCGTCGCCTGCGCTGCAGCCCTGCGCGCGGCTGGCATCACCAATCTCAGCTTTGATCTCCTCTACGGCCTGCCCGGACAGACGCTCAAGGCCTGCCGCGAAACCGTCGCGGCGGCGCTGGCGCTGGAGCCGGACCGTTTCTCCGTGTTTGGCTATGCCCACGTGCCGCACATGAAACGGCATCAAAAACTGATCCACGACGCCGACCTGCCCGGCGCCGAGGCGCGGATCGAGCAGGCGCTCGCCATCGCCGACGCGGTGCAGGCGGCGGGCTATAGCCTGATCGGGATTGATCATTATGCGCGCGCCAGTGACGAAATGGCGCAATTGGCGACGGCCGGCACGATGCGGCGCAATTTTCAGGGCTATACCACCGACCAGGCCAGTTTTCTGGTCGGCCTCGGCGCCTCGGCGATCAGCCAGACGGCGAATGGCTATGCCCAGAATACGCCCGATGTGGCGAGCTGGAGCCGGGCCATCGAATCCGGCCATCTGGCGACGGCACGCGGGGTGCAGCAAAGCGGCGAGGACCGGATTCGCGGCGAAATCATCGAACGGTTGATGTGCGATCTGGAGGTCGATCCGGTTGCTGTGGCAGCACAGTTTGGCGGCTCGATCGAACAACCCGACCTCGATGACCTCATCCGGGACGGCGTCGTCCGGCGGCGGGGTCGCCATATTTGTATCACCGATAATTACCGCATGCTGGCGCGGGTCGTGGCGGCCCGATTTGATGCCTATTTGCAGGCCAATGTGGCAGCGCGCCACTCCGTCAGCGTCTGATCCGCTCAGCCTCACTGTGATTGCTTCGCCCGGTTTGCTTTTCGGAAACCGAATAGGGCAAAGCTGCGGGCTGATCGCAATGGAGCCGAATCACCATGACGGAAAATGTCGACGGCATGACTGCCGCGCCGCTGGACAGCGAACGTGTCCGCGCCTTCCTGCTTTTCAATCCGGACTTCGTACGGGAAGACGCCGAGCTGTTCGCACAGATGGCGCAGCGTGATACCGGCGAGGGGATTATCGATCTCGGCGGCGCGGCGCGCGCCAAGCTTCTGGCCGAATTGCGGCAGCTGAAATCGCTAAATTCCAGCATTATCGAGACGGCGCGCGCCAATCTGGCGACCCAATCGCAAATTCACATGGCGGTTTTGGCGCTGTTGGAGACTGACAGCCTTGCCGCGCTCGACCGCAAGATTTCCAGCCGACTGACTGGTGCGCTCGGGGTCGATGTCTGCCGGGTGTTGATCGAGGGGCATGCGCCGCTGCCGGCCGGCGAATCGATTCTTGGCGCGGCCGAGGGCTTTGTCGGCGAAGTGCTGGGCCATAAGGTCGAGCGTCTCGGGCCGGTCAATCCGGAGCTCGCGCATGCGCTCTATGGCCAGCAGGGCAAGCGGGTGAAGTCGGAGGCGATTGTACGGCTCGATTTCAACGGCCATGACGGGCTGATGGCGGTAGCGGCGCGCGATCACACCCTGTTCGAATCCGGCCAGGGCACGGAATTGCTCAACTTCCTCGCCCGCTGCGTCGAACGGATGATCACACGATGGCTGCACGCGAGCTAGACCTCCCCCTCGCCAATGCGCGGCTGGTCTTCGGCCAACACCTGGCCGGCGAACGCCGGCTGAGTCCGAAAACCGTCGAGGCCTATGGCCGCGACCTCGATCAGTTCGCGGTCTTTCTCGGAGGACATCTCGGGCGAAGCGTCACGCTTGATGATCTTGCGGCGCTGAAAGCGGCTGATTTTCGCGCTTTCATGGCATCGCGGCGGCGCGGCGGCCTGTCTGCGCGCTCCCTCGCCCGCTCACTCTCCGCAATCCGCACTTTCTACGGTTATGCCGAACGGCGCTGGGGCGTCGAGAATGCCGCCCTGACCCTGATCGAAGGTCCGAAGCTGGGCCGCTCCAAGCCCAAACCGGTCAGCGAGACCGGGGCGCGGGCACTGATTGACGAGGCCGGGCGGGCGCAAGGAGATGACTGGATCGAAGCACGCGATGTCGCTGTGCTCTCCCTGCTCTATGGCTGCGGCCTGCGCATCTCCGAAGCCTTGAGCCTGGGCGGCCGCGACAAGGCCTTGCGAGACAGCATGCAGATCACCGGCAAGGGCGGCAAGATGCGGCTGGTTCCCATCCTGCCCGTGGTGCGCGAAGCGGTGGCGGCCTATGTCGCACTTTGCCCCTTCGAACTGGCGGCCGACCAGGCCCTGTTCCGCGGCACGCGCGGTGGCGCATTGGGGCCGCGTACAGTGCAAAAGATGATGGAAGAGCTGCGTGCCCGGCTCGGCCTGGGACCGACGGCGACGCCGCACGCCCTGCGGCACTCGTTTGCGACGCATCTGCTCGCCCATGGCGGGGATCTGCGGGCAATCCAGGAATTGCTCGGCCATGCCAGCCTGTCGACGACGCAAATCTATGCCGATGTCGAGGCGTCACGCCTGATGGCGATTTATGACGACGCACACCCACGCGCCAGACGCCCGGACTGACAGGTTTCAAGGCCCGGGAAAGCCGATAGGCGATCCGATACTGCCCCCTCGGAGGCCCGGCTCGAATGCCCCCAACAAGCGGCACTTGCATTCCATCGAAAGCTTGATACTTTCGTTTATAAAGTGCTTTGGAGAATGACATGGCGACCGATACTGATCTGGAATATCTGCGCTCAATTGCCGAATCCGGTCGCCGGGCGCCGCTGCTCGGTGGACGTTTTTTCGTTTGGTGGGGCACGCTCGCCGGGGTCACTCTATTGCTTCATTGGTCGATTCTCACCGGAGTTCTGGCGGTCCCAACCTCCATGCTGGGCGCTCTCTGGCTGGGTTATGGCATGGTCGGAATCATCGGCTCCCATGTGCTGGCACGGGGCCTGCGCGGAAAGCCAGGCAAAGGGGCGGTCGGCAATATGGCGGAACGCGCCGTGTGGGGCGCCACGACCGCCGCCATGTTCGCCTATGCGATCGGAGTGGCCGTCGCTGTCGGGCTGGGACAAGGCAGCGCAATCCTGTTCGACACCATTCCGGTCGTCGGCTTTTGTGGCTATGGCATTTCATTCTCTGTCACCGCCGCCATGGGTGGGCCCGGCTGGATGAAGGCGATGGCGTGGATGTCCTGGCTTGCTGCAGCCGGCGGGCTCTATCTTGTCGGCACACCCGGCTTCTATCTTTACGCCGCAGCAGTCGTATTGCTGCTCGCTCTGGCGCCCGGCCTCATCATCCTTCGCAATGAGCCCGAGGCCGGACAGGTCTCCGATGAGTGACGCATTCGACGCCGGCGCCCTGAATGACGTAATTCATGGCAAATTCCGGCTCGGAGTGATGGCCTATCTGTCCGCGGCAGACTCGGCGACATTCAATGAGCTGAAAGCCAGGCTCGATGCGAGCGACGGCAATCTTTCTGTGCAATTGCGCAAGCTCGAAACGGCGGGATATGTGACGATCAGCAAGCGCTTTGTCGATCGTAAACCGCAAACGACGGCGCGCCTCACCGAGGCCGGCCGGACGGCCTGGATCGGTTATCTCGATCAGTTGCGCGGCCTGCTCTGAGCCACAGCCGGGCCGCTCAATCAGGCGGCGAGCTGGGCTCGGTCGTGCGACCACAGAGCCACTTCGAAGCCCTTTTCCGAATCCATATGCGTGGACACTTGTTTGAAGCCGGCTTTTTCCAGCACGCGGTGCGAGGGACTGCGGTCGGATCGCGTGCGCGCAATGACGCGTCTGACATTCTCATGGCCATAGGCCCAGCCCATCAAGGCGTTGACCGCCTCGGTAGCAAGGCCTTGCTCGCGATAGGAGACCAGCATCGAATAACCGATTTCGACCTCACCGTCGGCAGTGGGGGCGCCCTGGAAACCGCCAATTCCCAGAAGACGATTCATGATGGGCGAGACATAGACCCAGGAATACCAGCCGGCATGCCCGGGATGTACCGCCAACTCGTCACGATTCCACTCCATCGCCGCCGCATCCATCAATTCGGGCGGCCAGGCCGGTTCGCGCTCAACCCCCAGCGCGGCGAAAAAGGCCGGACGGTCGTTCAGTTGCTGCTCCGCCAATTCCCGATCGAGGGCGACCAGCCGCAGGCGCTGTGAGAGAATTTCGGGTCTGTCAGGCATTGAATTGCGTTCCATCCACTCACCTCGCGTACAATTTCAGCCAGATGGCCACACCCGGGCTTCGCCGCGATTTGGGTTGTCATGCCGCATTATCCGACGCTTGTCCTCACAAGTTTTCGCGAAAACATCCATGCGTCAATCGGCGGAATCTTGCCACCCCTTCATGGTTGCAGCAAGTCAAAGTCAGAGATTCAGCCTAGCAGGAATCGTCCGCGCTGTCAGGACTGCATGCTCCAGCCTTCCACGCCCATCGCTGCCTGACGAACCGCTTCGGTCAAGGTCGGGTGCGGGTGGCAGGTACGCGCGACATCTTCGGAGGAAGCGCGGAATTCCATGGCCAGACAGATCTCGGCGATCATTTCTCCGACATTGGCACCGATCATATGGGCACCGAGAATCTCGTCAGTTTCCGCATCGGCAAGGATCTTCACAAAACCGTCAGTGGCGTGATTGGCGCGCGCGCGCGAATTGGCCTGGAAGGGAAATTTGCCCTTTTTGTACTTGCGACCCTGCTGTTTCAATTCGTCCTCGGTCACACCGACCGAGGCGAGTTCGGGATAGGTGTAGACGACGCCGGGAATGACGCCGTAATTGACATGCCCGGCCTTGCCGGCAATGCGCTCGGCACAGGCAACGCCCTCATCCTCGGCCTTGTGGGCCAGCATCGGACCATGGGTGCAATCGCCGACGACCCAGACATTTTCTGCCGAGGTACGGAAATGATCATTGGCGATGAAGCCGCGGGCATCGGGTTCAATCCCGACATTTTCCAGACCGAGCCCGGCGGTGAACGGTCGGCGACCGATACAGACCAGAACCGTGTCGGCCTCAATCGTCTCGGCCTCGCCGCCCTTGGCGGGTTCCAGCGTGAGTTTCAGCGCGTCCGGATTGGAGCTGTCGACGCCCGTGACCTTGGTGGAGAGACGGAAATCCATGCCCTGGCGTGCGAAGAGACGCTGGGCAGTCTTGGCCAGCTCGGTGTCCATGCCCGGCAGGATGCGGTCGAGATACTCGACCACGACAACTTCGGTACCCAAACGGCGCCAGACCGAGCCAAGTTCAAGCCCGATCACGCCGGCACCGATCAGGACCAGACGCCCTGGAACCTGCTTCAGGTCGAGCGCACCGGTCGAGGAGACGATGCGCGTCTCGTCGATCGTCACGCCCGGCAGCGGTGTCACTTCAGAGCCGGTGGCGATGACGATATGCTTGGTGTCCAGCACCGAAGTGCCGCTATCGGTTTCGACTTGGACCTTGCCCTGGCCGAGGATCTTGCCCTTGCCTCGAATGTATTCGGCGCCATTCTTCTTGAACAGGAATTCTATGCCCTTGGTGAGCCCGTCAACGGTTTCGTCCTTGTGGGCGAGCATGGCTGGAAGGTCGAGCTCAACCGCGCCGGTGAGTATACCCATGGCAGGGAATTCGGTCGTCGCGCTCTCGAATAGCTCTGAGGCGTGCAACAAGGCTTTTGAGGGGATGCAGCCGACATTCAAACACGTGCCGCCCAGCTTGCCGCGCATTTCGACGCATGCGACTTTCAGGCCAAGCTGGCCGGCGCGAATGGCGCTATTATAGCCGCCGGGGCCACCACCGATAATGACAAGATCATAGGGCTTTGACATTTGGGCCTCGCGGATTGGAATGGAGCTCGGAATCGGACACGCCTTCTATATGCAATCTTCTGACTGCGAAGGTAAGGCCCGGCCTGCGGTCCACCCTTGTGCTGCGGTCAGCGCTCTGCCGGCCGTCGCGGCCAGTATTGCAGCGCGCCTGCACCCAGCAGGGTCGCGAAACTGGCCGTATTCATGATCAGATCGTGCAGCTTGAATGCCGGCCGATCGACACTGACATAGAGAGGCTCGGCGACGATCCAGATCCAGTATCCCAGATCCAGGGATACCGCAGCGGCTGCGGCGAGCAGCGCCAGTTTGATGCCCTTCGGCCAGGCAGCAATGAGCAGCAGCGCCGTTGCCAGAAAGCCGATCATATATCCCGTCCAGATGGCGAGCAGCCAATTGGGGACTTGCAGCACGGCCGTCAGGATTTCCGGTCCACTCGCACCGAACGGCGGATAAACCCAGTCGCCAGCCCAGGCGGCCAGCAAATAGGGCAAGCTATAGGCGACACGCCCAAGCGCCAGTATGACGACAATCCAGCGTACAATCTGCATTCGTACACTCCCTGCTCGTCGCCTGCCTGATCGTGAACCGCGTCAACCGCGCCCGCATCCGTCTCCGAGCGTCTGCGCTAGAGGTCGAACAGAAGGCGCTGTGGATCTTCCAGATTATCCTTCACCCGCACCAACCAGGTGACGGCTTCCTTGCCGTCAACAATGCGGTGATCATAGGACAGCGCCAGATACATCATCGGCCGGATCACGACAGCGCCGTTCAGCGCCACCGGCCGTTCCTGGATCTTGTGCATGCCGAGAATGCCCGATTGCGGCGCATTCAGGATCGGCATCGACATCAGCGAGCCATAGACGCCGCCATTCGAGATGGTGAAGCTGGCACCCTGCATTTCATCAATCGTCAGCTTGCCGTCGCGGGCGCGCTTGCCCAGCCGGATGATTTCTTTCTCGATCTCGGCCAGCGACATCTGGTCGACATTGCGCACCACCGGCACGACGAGACCGCGTTCAGTGCCGACGGCAACGCCGATATCGTAGAAATTCTTGTAAATGATATCGGTGCCATCAATCTCGGCATTGACCGAAGGGATGTCTTTCAGCGCCGCGACACAGGCTTTGGCGAAGAAACTCATAAAGCCCAGCTTGACGCCATGCTTGGCGACGAAGCTCTCCTGGTGCGTTTTGCGCGCCTCCATGATCGCACCCATATCGGCCTCATTATAGGTCGTCAGGATGGCGGCGGCGTTCTGGGCGTCCTTGAGACGCTTGGCGATCGTCTGGCGCAGACGCGTCATGCGCACGCGTTCCTCGCGCGGTCCGGTGTCGCGCGGTGCAGGCGGGGCTGCAGCGGCAGCCGGAGCCGATGGTGGGGCTGGCGCAGCGACGGCAGCGGCTGGAGCAGACGCGGGCGCGGCAGCGGCCTGCAGGGCATCGCCCTTGGTGATGCGGCCATCACGGCCGGTGCCGGCAATGGTTCCGGCATCGAGCTTGTTCTCTTCGATGATGCGGGCGGCCGATGGCATTGCAATCGCGTCACTCGACGCGGCAGGGGCCGCAGCGGCGGGCGCAGAGGCCGCGGCCGGAGCGACAGAGGCACCCTCATTGATTTTCGCGACCGCATCGCCCGGCGCAACGCTATCGCCCTCACCGACCAACAGCTCGGCGATGACGCCGGCGACTGGCGACGGCACTTCGACCGCCACCTTGTCGGTTTCAATCTCGACCAGGGCCTGATCGACGGTGACGGTATCGCCGACCTTGACCAGCCAAGCGCCAATCGTGCCTTCGGTGACCGATTCGCCCATAACCGGCACGGTCGCCTCGACCATTTTACCGCCCGTGCTGGCCGGTACGGCCTTTGCCTCGGCCAATGCGGCTGGTGCCGCTGGTGCAGCTTCGGCTGCGGGCGCCGGCGCGGGCGCGGCAGCGGCGGCTTCGCCCCCGGCGCTCATCGTCGCCAGCTTGGTGCCGATCCCGACCGTCTCGCCTTCCTCAACGAGGATCGCGCCGACCACGCCATCATTCTCGGCCCGGACCTCCACGGCGACCTTGTCGGTCTCTAACTCGACAAGAACATCGTCCTTCTTGACCGCGTCGCCGGCTTTGACCGACCAGGTGCCAACCGTGGCTTCGGTGACGGATTCGCCGAGTTGTGGAACGGTGATGTCGGTCATGATGATGTCTTTCCTGTTGGCGACGGGATGGTTCGAGCCCTGATTGTTTGGGCGGGGCCGGGAATCAACCCAACGCCTCGTTGACCAGCGTTTCCTGTTGATACTTGTGCTTGGCGGCAATGCCGGTCGCGGTCGAAGCCGATGGCTGGCGGCCGACATAGGCCGGGCGTTGCGCGACGCCGCCCAGCTTGCCGAGGACGAATTCCAGATTGGGCTCGACGAAGGACCAATACCCCATATTGCGCGGCTCTTCCTGACACCAGACGATCTCGGCCTGCGGGAAGCGGGCGAGCTCGGCGAGAAGCGCCTTGAACGGGAAGGGGTAGAGTTGCTCAACGCGCATCAGATAGACATCGTCGACTTCCTTCGCTTCGCGCGCTTCGAGCAGATCGTAATAGACCTTGCCGGTACACAGCACGACGCGCCGGATCTCGGTGTCGGGCTTCAGCACGGTCGAGGAGTGCGAAATTTCGCCATCCAGCCGCGAACTCTTGTCGGCATCATCCCACAAGACGCGGTGGAAGGAGGAGCCCGGCCCCATCGCTGCCAGCGTCGAGACGCAACGCTTGTGACGCAGCAGGCTCTTGGGCGTCATGATGACGAGCGGTTTGCGGAAATTGCGGTGGATCTGGCGCCGCAGGATGTGGAAATAATTGGCCGGGGTCGAACAATTCGCGACCTGCATATTGTCCTGGGCACATTGCTGCAGGAAGCGCTCGGGGCGAGCCGAGGAATGCTCCGGACCCTGACCCTCATAGCCATGTGGCAAGAGCATCACCAGGCCGGACATGCGCAGCCATTTGCGTTCACCCGAGGAGATGAACTGGTCGATGATGACCTGGGCGCCATTGGTGAAATCGCCAAACTGGGCTTCCCACATCACCAGGGTATTCGGCGCCGAAAGCGAATAGCCATATTCGAAGCCGAGCACGGCCTCTTCCGACAGCATGGAATCGATGACTTCGTATTTCTTCTGACCCTCGCCGAGATGGTTGAGCAGGGTGTGACGATCGCCCGTTTCCTGGTCGATGATGTGCGAGTGGCGCTGCGAGAAGGTGCCGCGGCCGCAATCCTGACCCGACAGGCGCACCGGGAAGCCTTCGGTCAACAACGTGCCGAAAGCGAGATGCTCGGCCGTCGACCAGTCAATCCCCTCGCCGGTTTCAATCGCCGTGCGGCGGGCGCCGATGACGCGATCCAGCGTGCGGTGAATATTGACCGCGTCCGGCACGGTCGTCATCGCCAGGCCGACAAATTTCAGGCGCTCCATCGTGGCGCTGGTTTCGCCCTTGCGATCATCGCTTTCGGGCAGGCCAAGGCCGGACCAGCGGCCGTCGAGCCAATCGGCTTTCTCTCGGGAGAAGCTTTTGCCGGCGTCAAATTCAGCTTCCAGGAAAAGGTCGAACTCATTTTCCATCGCCTCGATTTCGGCGGCGGTGAGCGAGCCTTCGGCGATCAGCCTGTCCTGGTATTTCTTGCGGACCGGCGGCATGTCCTTGATCACCCGATACATGATCGGCTGGGTGAATGTCGGATCATCGCCCTCATTATGGCCGTAGCGGCGATAGCAGAACATGTCGATCACGACATCCTTGCCAAAAATCTGCCGGTATTCGGTCGCGATCCGAGTCGCGTGGACAGTTGCTTCAGGGTCATCGCCATTGACGTGGAAAATCGGCGCCTGGACCATCAGCGCCACATCCGACGGATAGGGGCTTGAACGGCTATCCTTGGGATCGGTTGTGAAACCGATCTGGTTATTGACGATGAAATGGATCGCGCCGCCGGTGCGATGACCGCGCAGGCCCGACAGGCCGAGACATTCAGTCACAATGCCCTGACCGGCAAAGGCGGCATCGCCATGCAGCAGCAGCGGCAGGACGTTCGAGCGCGGCGTACCGGCCTTCGAGCGGCAATTCTCTTCCTGCTTGGCGCGCGCCTTGCCGAGCACGACCGGATTGACGGCCTCGAGATGGGACGGGTTGGCGGTCAGCGAGAGGTGGACGGTATTGCCGTCGAATTCGCGGTCGGACGAGGCGCCGAGATGGTATTTGACATCGCCGGAGCCGAATTCTTCCTCGCCTTGCGTATTGCCGCCCTGGAATTCGTGGAAAATCTGGTGATAGGGCTTGCCCATCACGGCGCCGAGCACATTGAGCCGGCCGCGGTGCGGCATGCCGATAATGATGTCGTCGACACCCATGGCGCCACCGCGCTTGATGATCTGCTCCAGCGCCGGCACCATGGATTCACCACCATCGGCGCCGAAACGCTTGGTGCCGGGATAGCGCTTGTGCAGGAATTGCTCGAAGCGCTCGGTCTCGATCAGCTTGCCGAGAATGGCGCGCTTGCCGTCGATCGTGAAACGGATCTCCTTGTCCGGACCCTCGAAGCGTTCCTGCAGCCAGGATTTCTCCTCCGGATTTGAGATATGCATGAATTCAATGCCGACCGGGCCGCAATAAGTGCGCCGCAGAATTTCCAGCATTTGCCGCGGCGTCGCGGTTTCGAGACCGAGATAGCCGTCAATGAAGACGGGCTCCTCCATCGCGGCGCCGTCAAAACCGTAGGTCGCGGGATCGAGTTCGGGCTGGACGCCCTGATTGGACAGGCCAAGCGGATCGAGATCAGCGGCCAGATGCCCACGCATACGGTAGGCGCGGATCATCATGATGGCCTTGATCGAGGCCTGGGTCGCCTGGCGGATCGCGGCCGGGTCGGCCTGCGGCGTCGTGCGTTCGAGATGAAGCGCGACCTTCTCGACCATCGCCGCCTCATCGGCCCCGATATCGCCGAGCGCCGAGACCATTTCGCCATTGACGCGCGGCGGCCAGCCGGCGCGTTGCCAACTCGGACCGGCGGCGGCGCGGGTTGAATCGGCTGGCGCATCGCCCATCGCGGCGAAGAATTGTCGCCAGCTGTCAGGAACACTCGCCGGGTCGGCAGCGAAAGCAGCGGCCATCTGCTCGAGATAGACGGCGTTCGCGCCTTGCAGGAAAGACGTATCCAGGAAGGATTGATTGTCAGAAGAGCGGGTCTGGTCAGACATGGGGGGAAGGCCTGATATCGCAAAAAGATCCGTAAGGGACTAAGCCGATACGGTTAACAACCATCTATGACCGTTCTGTGGAGAACAGAAGCCTTGTGCGGGCCACTGGTGCCAACTTGCTGACAGACCATGGCAGGTATAAAAAAGCCGCGCCCCGGTATCCCGGAACGCGGCTTGGGCATGTCAGATGAAAAGCTTAGCCCTTCAGCAATTCCGCCAGCGTCGTGCCGAGACGGGCCGGGCTTGGCGAGACTGTGATGCCGGCCGATTTCATGGCTTCGATCTTGTCTTCCGCGCCGCCCTTGCCGCCCGACACGATGGCGCCAGCATGGCCCATTGTGCGTCCAGCCGGTGCGGTCAGACCGGCAATGAAGCCGACGGTTGGCTTGGACCGGCCCTTTTTGGCCTCGTCGGCGAGGAATTGCGCCGCGTCTTCTTCGGCCGAACCACCGATTTCGCCGATCATGATCATCGACTTGGTTTCAGGATCGGCGAGGAAAAGCTCGAGCATGTCGATGAATTCCGTGCCCTTGACCGGATCGCCGCCAATGCCGACCGCCGTGGTCTGGCCGAGGCCGACCTGGGTGGTCTGGAACACGGCTTCATAGGTCAGCGTGCCGGAGCGCGAGACAACGCCGACCGAGCCCTTTTTGAAGATCGAGCCCGGCATGATGCCGATCTTGCACTCTTCAGGTGTCATGATGCCCGGGCAATTGGGCCCGAGCAGGCGTGATTTGGAGCCTTCCAGCCGCGCCTTGACCTTGACCATGTCGAGCACCGGAATGCCTTCAGTGATGCAGACGATGAAGGGAATTTCCGCGTCGATCGCTTCAATGATGGCCGCGCCGGCCCCTGAAGGCGGCACATAGATCACCGAGGCATCGGCCTTGGTGGCATCTCTTGCTTCGGCGACCGAGGCGAAAATCGGCAGGCTGGCCGCGCCGTCAAGGCCCGACGACCAGGTGGTGCCACCCTTTTTCGGATGCACGCCGCCGACCATTTTGGTGCCATAATAGGCCAGCGCCTGTTCGGTGTGGAAAGTGCCGGTCTTGCCGGTCAGGCCCTGGACGATAATCCGGGTGTCTTTATTGACGAGGATCGACATCTATTTGGCCTCCTTCACGGCGGCGACAATCTTCTGGGCCGCGTCGTCGAGATCGTCCGCAGCGATCACATTGAGACCGGATTCATTGATGATTTTCTTGCCGAGCGCGACATTCGTGCCCTCGAGACGCACGACGAGCGGAACTTTCAGCCCGACCTCCTTCACCGCGGCGACAACGCCCTCGGCGATGACGTCGCAGCGCATGATGCCGCCGAAGATATTGACCAGAATGCCTTTGACGTTCGGGTCAGCGGTGATGATCTTGAAGGCCGCCGTGACTTTCTCGGTCGTGGCGCCGCCGCCGACATCGAGGAAATTGGCCGGTTCGGCACCATAAAGCTTGATGATGTCCATCGTCGCCATGGCGAGACCGGCACCATTGACCATGCAGCCGATATCGCCATCGAGGGCGACATAGGCGAGATCATGCTTGGAGGCTTCGATTTCCTTGGCGTCTTCTTCCGTCGTGTCGCGCAATTCCATGATGTCGGGATGGCGGAACAGCGCATTGCCGTCGAAGGAAACCTTGGCGTCGAGCACCCGCAAATGACCGTCTTCCATGACGATCAACGGATTGACCTCGAGCATGCTCATATCCTTCTCGGTGAAGGCCTTGTAGAGAATTTTCGCCAGCGAACCCATATCGGCCCGGGCGGCGCCGGTCAGCTTGAGCGCATCGGAGATCCGCTCGGCATCGGCGTCGGTGACACCGGCGAGGGGTTCGATATTCAGAGTCTGGATCTTTTCCGGCGTCGCATGGGCGACTTCCTCGATATCCATTCCGCCCTCGGTCGAGACCACGAAAGCCACCTTGCCGGTGTCGCGATTGACCAGGATGGAGAGGTAGAGTTCGCGATCGATATCGGCACCATCCTCGATATAGAGGCGATTGACCTGTTTGCCGGCCGGGCCGGTCTGGTGGGTGACCAGTGTATTGCCGAGCATGTCCTTGGCGTTCTTGACCACATCCTCTTTCGAGAAGGCCAGGCGTACACCGCCCTTGGCGTCGGCGCTGAGCTCCTTGAATTTGCCCTTGCCGCGTCCGCCGGCATGGATCTGGGATTTGACGACCCAGAGCGGTCCAGGGAGCTTGTCGGCGGCCGCTGCGGCCTCGTCGACAGAGAAAATCGCAACGCCTTCGGCGACAGGCGCGCCAAAGCTCTTCAGGACGGCTTTCGCCTGGTGTTCATGGATATTCATGTGTGCGGGCCTCGCGTGGGGAGAGATCGACAGATAGGCCGGGTGGGACCCGCCTTATAACACCCGCCCGCGTCAGCGCAACGCCTTCGCTCGGACGGGTTTTCATTCAGATATGAACCACATTCGCCGCATCGTCCGGCGCCGGGGCTCTATGCACGATATCATTGAATTCAAGCGGCCTGTCCGGCCTTGGCACAGCTTCGTCGGACCCGATCAGGTCGCCGCTGAACAGGCGAACCCCTGCGCTGACAGAAGCACCGAGCAGGGAGGCGTTTTCGATTTGCGTCAGGAAGGTTTCGGCTTTCAGAGCCTGCGCGGCCGTCACCAGACCCAGCACAGCCTCAACGGTCGCGCTGGTCACCTCGCCATCGCCAAGCCGGGCCGGGATTTCAGTACCGAACATGCCGATACCGCTGCCCTCAAAGCGACGCAGGCTCGAATTGCCATAGGGCAGGCGCGCGATGATTTTCGAGCCGAAGGGAATCATCGAACGAAATAATTCCTGCATTTGCGCC
>Ga0316204_10002655_pt1 | contig 39495 bp, 36 predicted proteins | sample 6monrhotite_MG_2_FD_205661 | JGI IMG/M metagenome (GOLD analysis project Ga0316204, IMG submission 205661) | Microbial mat bacterial communities from mineral coupon in-situ incubated in ocean water Damariscotta River, Maine, United States -... | ecosystem: Environmental > Aquatic > Marine >...
TTTTGGCCGGAAAGTTGCGTTACAAATGCTGGGAGATCCGGAAGGACGCACCGAACTCGACGATCTGTCCTTTGAGTCAAAACCCTTTTACAATGGAACGCCGTGGTTCCTGCCCGCTTTTCTGCGCTGGAATTCAATGATGGACCGGTTTGGGCTTTGAAAAGCTGATGCGCAAAGAAATGGCCCCTGATCGTTAGAATGGGTCAGAGGCCATCTCGTTTTAAATTGTATTTAGCTTTCGCCAAAACCCTTCGGGATGACAGGTGTTTTTAACTGGGCCGCACGTTTTTTCAGGCTTCGCCCGATCACAACGCGGCTAATTTCGGTTGTTCCGTCGACAATACGAAGCATTTGGGAAAGCCGGGATAGTCTGTCCATCCCGTAGGGTTTCAGCAACCCCATACCACCCAGCACCTGGGTACATGTGTTCGCAGCTTTCACCGCTGCATCTGGCACGAACCGTTTGGCGTGGGCCGCCATAAGCGGACCTTCTGGTGTTCCAAGCGCATTGGCTGCCGCGCGGTACAAAAGCCGGGACGCTTCAAGCTCTGTTGCGACATCGCCAAGCATCCACTGTATGCCATCCAGATCGATGTTCTTACCACCGAACATCTTCCGGTTCGCAGAATAGGCCAATGCAGTGTCGAGAGCAGATTGCATCAGTCCGCAGCATCCGGATGCGATTGAAACACGGGCAATATCAATTGCCATAAGTGACCCTTGCAGGCCCTGACCCACCGGTAAAATAATGTTGTCTTCGCTGACGACGACATCTTTCAGGTACATCTCTGCCATCGGCAAAAAGTTGTAAGAGGGCGTTTCGTACAAGGGCCCAAAACTCACGCCTTCGGCATCCGCCGGAATTGCGATCATGGCCATGTCCTGATGGCCGGGCTTGTCAGTTGTTTTGACGACGGTAAAGTAAACATCCGCCTCACCCGCCAGACTAACCCAGGCCTTTGCACCGCTGATTGTCCACGTGCCGTCGCCATTTATGACAGCGCGAGAATACATATTGGTTGCGTCCGAACCAGACTGCGGCTCGGTCAGCGAAAAGTTTGCGAGCTTGCGGCCCGAGGTTAAATCTCTGGCCCAGGCTTTTTTGAAAACCTCTGTACCGTAACCACAAGCAGCGAATGTACAAATATTGTGCATCGAGAGCGCAAAGGCATAGGCACCGTCGCCACGCCCCAACTCTTCGTAAATACGAATGCCTTCGCCAAGCGGCAGTCCCTGACCACCGAATTCTACGGGTGCATAGAGTCCTGTTAAACCAAGTTCTCCAGCCCTGTCTGACGAAGACCGGGGCCACAAGCCAACCTCGTTCCATTTGTCCACATTTGGAAGTACTTCTTCGTCGCAATGCGTGCGAGCAGCTTCGAGTAAACTGTCAATCCTATTTGTCATTCCGCTGATCCAATGCTGTCTTCAATTGTCAGCCAATGAAATGTCTTACATTTCAGTCAGGTGCAATGTCCAGTTTCCGGAAAGCGACTTTTTTGGGAAAATTTAGCCAAGTGGATGGTTGCCTTTTCAGTAACCCCAAGCGCGCATTTGCCTGAAAACAAGCATCAGAATCAGAACAAGAAAAAACAATCCAGACACGTCACCAACCAGATATCCCAGAAAATCAATGGTGAGCGTCCCAAGCACAAGGTTGGCCAGAAGAGCGTTAAGCAAAGACGCGAAAATACCCACAACCATGACACATTGCCAGCAAGGTGGATTTTCTTCCCGTGCGCTTGCATCAAATTTCGCGAACTTCAACAGGCTGAACGCCAAAGGCGCAACGACTATGCCGATGAAAAATACCCCAAAAAAATCAAAATCCCAGATCGGTTGTTCAAATAGCAAATTTTGTGAAACGAACGCTCCGGGTGCAATCGCAACTACGGAACGCCACCCAAGAAGCCATGCCGCCAATACTCGGACGCCATGAGGCAAATACATAAGATTTGCGAGACTCTCAAACTCTGGGATGATCTTTAACTGAAGCGGATAAAAGAGATAGTGCGTCAGAAAAAAAGCTAATATATAAGCGATTGATACCGCTAACATTTCCAAAAACCAAAGATTGTTTTTCAGACATTTAAAATGCGGCAAATCGCTTCCTTATTCTGATGGCAGATCTACAACATATTTGCCCGTCTTAGTCCCCGCAGCATGATGCAAGTACCCAAGTTTAACCAGCGTTTTTAGCGCTCTGAAATACGTTGGTTTCGCGACACCGTTAATCAAAGGGTGGTCCTGCAAGTCATCACTGCGAACGATTCTGTCTTGTTCTGAAAGCTCACTAGCGGCGTAATAAACATCTCGCTCAGTAGACGACAGTTCTACCAGGCCTAATGATTCTTCCATGCTGTGTAACAACCGCCGAAGCTGCGCAATCTTACTTGTTTCAATCACTATGATATTCTTTTCAGGTTCAAATTGTTTGGTTAGTCGCGTTTCATACTCAGTTTAGGAGCAAATACCTAAAAGTACATTGGTACTTATGAGTTATAAGTTAACAATTAGTTTACACTTCTAGGCAAAGACGAATTCTTGCAGATTCCTTCAATTTATGAGCGAGTTTACGAAAGGTTAATAATATCATATTGACATTATTTGAAAACTTGCGACAATCTTTCTGTTAGTCCGGGTGATTGCTGTGAGTGGCGACATCCGAAAATAAATTTTTGGCGGGTGCATCAAGTTTGTATCGATGTGCCCGCTTTTACGAACAAATCAGTTCGCTTATCTGCTTCGTTGCTCCCAGTTAAAACTCAGTGTTAGGCGCAGCACAAACGGTCCGATTCTGACCGATTGCTCAAGATCGCGTCACGCCGACGACAACTCACCAACAAAATTTTTAGCACTACCGTCGCGAAAAAAGGGCGGCCAATGCCGCCCTCAAAGATCTCTTCACGGTCTGGAACTAGCCTTTTTTCAAAATTTCCCGGCCATAAAGTTCTGCAATCTGCACGGCATTCAGCGCCGCGCCCTTGCGCAAATTATCACTGACACACCACAGGTTGATCCCGTTGTCGATCGTGCTGTCCTGTCGAATACGACTGATAAACGTTGCGTAGTCACCCACACATTCAACCGGGGTCACGTAACCACCGCTTTCTCGTTTATCGATCACCATAACGCCGGGTGCTTCACGCAGAATATCACGCGCTTCGTCTTCATCCAGATGCTCTTCGAACTCGATGTTGATTGCTTCGGAATGGCCGACAAAAACGGGCACCCGCACGCAGGTTGCTGTTACTTTGATCGACTTATCGACAATCTTCTTGGTTTCGGCGACCATTTTCCATTCTTCCTTGGTAGAGCCATCCTCAAGGAAAACATCGATATGCGGAATAACGTTGAACGCAATCTGTTTTGGATAGACGCTTGGCGCAACTTCCTGGCCCGGAACATACATACCTTTGGTCTGATTCCAAAGTTCATCAATAGCGTCTTTCCCAGACCCGGAAACAGACTGATATGTCGATACAACAACCCGCTTGATCCGCGCACGATCATGCAGCGGTTTCAAAGCCACAACCATCTGCGCAGTTGAACAGTTGGGATTAGCGATGATCATCTTTTTAGCATAACCTTTGATCGCTTCGGGGTTAACCTCGGGTACAATCAACGGCACAGCGGGATCATAGCGATAAAGCGACGAGTTATCGATTACCAAGCATCCCGCACGAGCAGCAAGTGGCGCGTATTTTTTTGTAGCCTCTGAGCCCACGGCAAATAGTGCGATGTCCCAACCGGAAAAATCAAACGTATCAAGATCCTTGGTCGTGAGAGTTTTATCGCCAAAGCTGACTTGGGTGCCCAGAGATCTACGGCTTGCAAGCGCGACAATCTCATCCACAGGAAACTGGCGTTCAGCCAGAATATTCAGCATTTCGCGGCCCACATTACCTGTGGCACCTACGACAGCGACTTTGTAACCCATCACGGGCCTCCTTTACGTTTTGCCCATCAGCGGACGCGGGTTCTTAGCCCAAGGCGCGCGCGGGGGAAAGAGGCGATCGCCCGAGATGTTCAGTTGGTGCTTTCCTGGCGCAAAAACCATGCAAACGATGCACTTTAGGAATGACACACTGTCATGCAGCATGTTCCGGTTTGTCTAAAACAGTTGACATCTGACCGGAAAGGGCAAATACGCACCCTGTCTAGTCCCGCTGCCGCGTGAGCAGCCCACCCATAGGTGAGATAAGAACAGACATGCGGGTTCCACTTTGGCGCCCCCTCAAATTCCCAAGTTCCCAATTCACGCGGGGTTCTGACGCCTTGATCTGCTTTTTGGACATCCGGTCCGGGGCACGCTTCAGGGCGCAACCGCAGATAAGTGGCCGTATTAGTGTTGGCCCTACTCCGCTGTTTCATACATGCGGCGCATTCTCGTGCTGCGTGACCATATAAGGGGTCAATATGACCAATTTTACTGATCTGGGCCTTTCGCCCAAACTTCTGACCGCAATCACAGCCGCTGGCTATGATAAACCAACTCCGATTCAGGCGCGTGCCATTCCATTGATTATAGAAGGGCGTGACCTGATGGGCCTTGCCCAAACCGGAACCGGAAAAACTGCGGCCTTTGGCTTGCCGTTGATCAATCGCCTCATGTCTCAGACCGAAGCGCGTAAATCAAAATCCGTCAAGGCGCTGATTCTTGCCCCAACGCGTGAACTGGTAAACCAAATCGCAGAAAACCTTTCGACCTACGTTTCTGGTAGCCATCTGAAAGTTGTAACCGTCGTTGGCGGAACATCAATCAATACCCAAATCAAGCGTCTGGCTGGAGGTACAGATATTCTTGTCGCAACTCCAGGCCGTCTGATCGATCTGGTGGATCGCCGTGCGCTTTTCCTGAATTCCGCGACGTACCTCGTGCTCGATGAAGCTGACCAAATGCTCGACCTTGGCTTCATTCACGCCCTCCGCAAAATCGCTCCCCTTCTTGGAACGCCTCGTCAAACCCTGCTGTTTTCAGCAACGATGCCCAAGCAGATGAACGAGCTTTCCGCCGCATACCTGACAAACCCAGTGCGCATTCAAGTCGCCCCTCCTGGCAAAGCTGCCGATAAAGTGACGCAATCTCTACATTTCGCTTCACAAGGTGAAAAGACGGATCTGCTCATGAATTACCTGAACAAATCGCCCGAAGGTCTCGCCCTCGTTTTTGGCCGCACAAAACATGGCTCTGAAAAACTTAAAAACACTTTGGTCGCTCGCGGATTTGACGCTGTCTCGATCCATGGCAACAAATCCCAGGGCCAACGCGAACGAGCATTGAAAGCCTTCAAATCAGGCGAGGCGCGTATTCTGGTTGCAACCGACGTTGCAGCCCGCGGAATCGATATCCCTGACGTCAGCCATGTCTATAACTACGATCTGCCAGAAGTGCCGGAAAACTATATTCACCGCATTGGCCGGACCGCGCGCGCAGGAAAAGACGGCGAAGCCATTGCTTTTTGCGCCGCAACGGAAATCGGATATCTTCGGCAAATCGAAAAAATCATGAAAACCGAAATCAAAGTGATCGGTGGCATTCGCCCGGCTGAAGAGAAGCCTGAGCCACGAGGCGGTAACCGGGGCGGGCGTAAAAGCGCACCACACGGTGGTAGCAAAGCCAGATCGCACACCGGAGGAAGCGGCCGAAGAAACGCAGCCATCGCAAAGCCGTCTGGCGGCAAACCAAATCAACAGCGTCGCCGCCGCTCTGTGCGTAAGCCTGCCGCTTAGAAATTGAGGCGCGCAAGCGCGCCAAACATTTACGCACCCCTAGCGGGGTGCACGATGCCTCCGGCGGGGATATTTTGGGGAAAAAGAATGGCGATTTACCTTTTCTACATCCTGTAAATATCCCCGCGCGGAGCGCAAAATCGCACGAAGTGCCAGAAGAATTGGCGCACTTGTGCGCCTCAAATTTTTAATGTTTCAAGCAGTATCTGGTCGTTTTCTTATCGAAACAGCAGCACTGGTATCTGGCAAAGCCGAACCATTTCAGTTGTCGTGGATCCTATGATAAGGCTGCGTATCCGCGAATGACCGTAAGCGCCCATCACAAGCATATCCAACTGCCCGGATTTGCAACGCTCCGAAATCACTGCTTCGGCTTCGCCCTTAATCACTGCACTCTCTACTGTAAAACCCGCGTTCTTCAAAGTTGCAGCTGCTCCCTCTATTGCGCGGTTTTTCACTGTTGTTGGCTCATCAACCGTCAGCAATTGCGCATTGAGGCCCGCAAAAACTTTGCTCTTCGCAACATGCTCCACCGCTTTTATCGCGCTTTTTCCACCATCAAAAGCGAGCAGAAAACTGCTCGGTTCGGAAAAAGCACGTGATGTTACGAGCACAGGAATTCTGGATGCTCTCACAACTCTTTCAAGGTTTGACCCAAGGTGCAGGGTCGCAAAATCTGCTGCTTCGCCGCGTTTCCCGATGACGACCAGATCTGCATCTTTTTCCGCCAGAAGAAGCTCTTCGATCAGATCACCATGGCGCAATCTTGTGGTGACATGTTCCACACCATCACTTCGCAGACGTGCTTCCGCATCCTCAAGAATTGCACGGCCGCGTTGTTGAGCAAGTTTTGCTTTCTGTGCGTCAAGATCCGCAAGCTCATCCATAAGTTTTGTACGCGCTCCAAGGCCGATATTGCCAGACAGGTTTGATTTTGCTTCGTCCCTGCGCCCCAGGACGTGCATCACTTCAACCGAGGCATCTTTTCGCAGCGCGACCCACGCCGCGTAGTCGCAGACACTTTCCGAATAAACCGAACCGTCAACCAGCGCGATGATTTTTGCCATATCAGCCATCCTTAATGCCCCATCAGCCGCTCTAAAGCGCCCGGTTTGTCGTGCTCGGCAAGCCGTCCCATCAGGGTTTCGCTTGCTTCATTCATACCAATAATCTCAACCTCCGCACCCTCGCGGCGAAATTTGAGAACAACCATATCCAATGCGCTGACTGACGAAATATCCCAGATATGCGCCCGACTTACATCAATGGTGACATGTTCCAGCACTTCGTTAAAGTCAAACGCATCTGAAAGGTCTGGCGCTGTCGCAAAAAACAATTGACCTTCAACGAGGTAGTTACGCCCACGTCCCTCATTTTTCGGTGTAGATGTCACACGAAACACCGCCGCGATTTTCCAGGCAAAGAAAATTCCTGACAACAACACCCCTGTCAGCACCCCAATAGCAAGGTTGTGGCTGAACACTGTCGTAATAACCGTGGCCACCATTACAATGGACGAGGCTGTCGGATGTTCTTTCAAATTCTTGAGCGAGGACCAGCTAAAAGTACCAACAGATACCATGATCATGATCGCCACCAGTGCTGGCATCGGGATTTGTTTAACCCAATCCCCGAGCACGACAATCAGAAACAACAGGAACACCCCCGCAGCAAAACACGACAGGCGTCCACGACCGCCCGATTTCACGTTGATCATCGATTGGCCAATCATCGCGCATCCTGCCATACCACCAATGAAGCCCGTGGCAGTATTTGCCAAACCCTGGCCAATACATTCCCGGTTCTTGTCAGATTTCGTGTCAGTCAAATCATCCACGAGAGTCGCAGTCATCAAGCTTTCAAGCAAACCCACAACCGCAATCGCGATTGAAACCGGAAAAATGATGCGCAGGGTTTCGAGTGTCAGCGGTATATCCGGCAAAAGAAAAACCGGCAGCGTGTCGGGCAGGTCGCCCATATCGCCAACAACCCGCACATCCAGCCCAAAATACATCGCAAGGCCCGTCAGAACGACGATCGTCACCAGCGGCGATGGAATAGACTTTGTCAAAAGCGGAAACAGGTAGATGATCGCCAAACCACCAGCGACCATCGCGTAAGTCATCCAGGTCACCCCGATCAGCTCAGGTAGTTGCGCCATGAAAATCAGAATCGCCAGCGCATTCACGAACCCTGTCATCACTGACTTAGAGACAAAACGCATTACACTGCCAAGGCGCAACATCCCAGCACCAATCTGAAGCAGACCCGCCAGAACTGTCGTCGCCAAAAGATATTCCAGGCCATGGTCCCGTACGAGAGTCACCATCAATACTGCCGTTGCAGCGGTTGCAGCTGAAATCATCCCCGGCCGGCCACCTGCAATCGCAGTAATCACCGCAATTGAAAATGACGCAAATAGCCCCACTTTTGGATCCACCCCAGCGATTATCGAGAATGCAATTGCTTCGGGTATCAGCGCCAGCGCAACAACAAGCCCGGCCAGAAGATCGGCACGAATATTGCCAAGCCAGTCATTTTGCAGACTGGTCACAAAGTCAGCTTTCACAGAGAAATCTCCAGAATATGGGCAGCGGCAGCGCCACCCTTTGTTCGCGAATTCGTGCTGCATCTAGCGGCCATGCAACAAAAGTGCCAGTGATTTTCAAACAACCCCGTCCCTTGAGGCGATTCCGTCACACTTACTTTGCAGGTGGCAAACAACCCGCCTGAGAGGTCCTGCCAGAAAGCGACAACTAAGAAATCCATAAATCATTTCAGGCGTTGCACTGCCCGGATGATTTCCCAATAGTCACACCATGGAACAGATATTACTCTCCTTTGGTCACGGTTACTCAGCCCAAGCGCTTGGTGCGCTCCTGCTATCTGAAGATTGGCAAATCATCGGAACCACACGGTCCAAGGATAAGGCCGAAGCTCTGCGGACAACCGGAGTCACACCAATATTGTGGCCGGGGCAGGACATTTCGACTTATCTGGCCAAAGCGACCCATCTTTTGATTTCCGCTGGCCCGAATGAGGCGGGTGATCCTGTTTTGGCCGTTCTGCGCGACCAGATTTCCGCCCGCGCGTCTTCACTCAAATGGGTGGGGTATCTGTCTACAACAGGTGTTTACGGAGATCACCAAGGTGCTTGGGTCGATGAGAATACACCGCTCACGCCATCAACACGACGCGGCGAAATGCGGGTCGCTGCCGAAGCTGCCTGGCAAACACTCGCTTCTGAAACCGGGTTGCCGCTGCACATCTTTCGCCTTGCGGGAATATACGGCCCCGGTCGTGGCCCCTTTGCAAAGGTACGGGCGGGTACTGCACGTCGCATCATCAAACCCGGCCAGGTATTTTCACGCATTCACGTTGCCGATATTGCGCAGGTTCTGGCAGCATCCATTGCCCGGCCCAACCCCGGCGCCATATACAATGTTTGTGACGATGATCCCGCCCCGCCAGAAACAGTGATCGCCCATGCCGCTGAATTGCTCGGCCTCCCTCTGCCGCCTGTAGTCGACTATGCCACTGCCGAAATGACACCAATGGCGCGCAGCTTTTATGCTGAAAGCAAGCGGGTCAGAAATGAAAAGATTAAAAAAGAGCTGGGCGTCAGATTGAAATTTCCGACATATAGTGAAGGTCTGGCCGCTTTGTTGGCTGAAGAACAACAGAAAATTTCGGCAGATAAATAATCGCAAACCGAAAGCTTCGTAACCGCTTTCTTTATTCTCAAAATATCCCCGCCGGAGGCATCAAAACTCTTAGGCGCGCATTTCTCCGATACGCGCGACGCCAAGAACTTCGAGCACTTTCGCCTCTATATCTGCCGCCGACAATCCCGCAACACGGTACATGTCTTCGGGACTCGCCTGATCAATGAAAATATCCGGCAATACCATAGAGCGGAACTTCAGCCCTTCGTCAAAAACCCCCTCATCGGAAAGAAGCTGTGCGACATGGCTACCAAAGCCACCAACAACGCCCTCTTCGATCGTTATCAGGGCCTCATGTTCAGCCGCGAGGGTCAGGATCATCTCTTTATCCAGAGGTTTGGCAAACCGCGCATCCGCAATTGTCGGATTGATCCCCTTCGCGCTCAACGCTTCAGCGGCCTTCTGAACCTCTGACAATCGCGTGCCAAATGACAGAATTGCAACCCGCGCACCTTTTGCAATCATCCGGCCTTTGCCAATCTCCAAGGGCTGGCCACGTTCGGGCAGTTCAACCCCAACGCCTTCGCCTCGTGGAAACCGGAAGGCGGACGGGCCTTCATCATAGGCCGCAGCAGTCGCCACCATATGCACAAGCTCAGCCTCATCAGCTGCCGCCATGACAATGAACCCGGGAAGGTTTGCAAGATAGGCGATGTCGTATGCCCCGGCATGGGTGGCCCCATCGGCCCCGACCAGCCCCGCCCGATCAATCGCAAACCGAACTGGCAAACGCTGGATTGCCACATCATGCACAACCTGATCGTAACCGCGTTGTAGAAAAGTTGAATACATCGCGCAGAATGGCTTCATTCCACCGGCTGCCAAAGCTGCGGAGAATGTAACGCCATGCTGCTCGGCAATACCCACATCAAAGCACCGGCTTGGGTAGCGTTCTGCAAACAAATTGAGCCCGGTCCCATCCGGCATCGCTGCTGTGATGGCACAAATCTTATTGTCTTCTGCGGCCTCAGCTAAAAGAGCATCGGCGAAAACTTTTGTGTAGCTTGGCGCGTTTGAAGGTGCTTTCTTCTGCTCCCCGGTCAACACATCAAACTTGGCCGTCGCATGACCCTTGTCGCGTGCGCGTTCCGCCGGACCGTACCCTTTGCCCTTTTTGGTGATGACATGGATAAGCATCGGTCCGGTCGCACGCTCTTTCACGGTGCGCAGCAATGGCAAAAGCTGATCAAGATCATGCCCGTCGATAGGGCCAACATAGGAAAACCCAAGTTCTTCGAACAAAGTGCCGCCAACAGTCATGCTTTTCAGCATTTCCTTGGCCCGGCGTGCGCCTTCCTGAAAAGGCTCAGGCAGCAGGCTTACTGCACCTTTGGCTGCCGCCTTAAACTCCTGAAACGGGGCACCTGCATATAGGCTGGAAAGGTAAGATGACATCGCCCCGACAGGTGGTGCAATAGACATTTCATTGTCGTTCAAAATGACAATCAGACGCTTTTTCAAATGGCCTGCGTTGTTCATTGCCTCATAGGCCATCCCGGCTGACATAGCGCCATCACCAATCACGGCGATGCAATCACCGATCCCGTGCTCTGTTACACCACCCAGATCACGCGCGACGGCAAACCCCAATGCCGCCGAAATCGAGGTCGATGAATGCGCTGCACCAAAGGGGTCATAAGGGCTTTCGCTGCGTTTGGTAAAACCACTAAGCCCATCTTTCATGCGCAGGGTACGAATGCGATCACGCCGACCGGTCAGAATTTTATGTGGATAACACTGGTGGCTCACGTCCCAGATCAACCGGTCTTTTGGCGTGTCAAACACAGCGTGCAACGCTACCGTAAGCTCAACCACCCCAAGCCCGGCACCCAAATGCCCGCCTGTAACTGAAACTGCGCTCACGGTTTCTGTGCGCAATTCATCTGCCAGGTGCTTTAATTCTGCGTCTGACAAACCCTTCATATCTGCTGGCAGGTGAACCTGATCCAGCAGAGGGGTGTTAGGTTTATCACTCATATCATCGCTCATCGCGCATTGCCCTTTCGGGGCTTAACTAACTCTCGCGGGCAATAACGAAACGCGCCGCTTCCCGCAAGTTATTCGCCGCGTCACCAAATGGATCAAGCGCGGCTTCTGCCTGTGCAATCAACTCTTTGGCTCGTGTTTTTGCGCCGTCGAGCCCCAAATGCGAAACAAAGGTGGCTTTGCCTGCATCCGCGTCTTTTTGCAGGCGCTTGCCTGTCTTAGCTGCATCACCTTCTACGTCCAAGATGTCATCCGCAATCTGAAAGGCAAGGCCGAGTGCGCGCGCATAATGCCGCATTGGTTCCGGGTCTTTGGCTGCGATCAATGCGCCAGCCTCTGCCGACCAGCGGATCAAAGCGCCTGTCTTGTTACGCTGCAATTCTGTAATCTCGGAAAGCGAAAGCGGCTGTTCCGCTGTTTCTGCTGCAATGTCCTGTGCCTGCCCCAACACCATGCCACGCGCACCTGCTGCATGGGCTAGCGTCATGATAAGCGACAATCGTCTGTCTGCTGGTCCAATTTCGGCATAGGTCAAAAGTTCAAACGCCAAGGTCTGTAACGCGTCCCCAGCCAATACGGCGGTCGCCTCGTCCCACTTGACATGCACCGTAGGCGAACCCCGGCGCAAATCATCGTCATCCATGCAGGGTAAATCATCATGGACCAGCGAATAGGTATGCAGCGCCTCTACAGCCGCAGCAGGATAGACAGACTGTTCCGGAGAGATACCGTGTATTCGTGCGCTCTCCAGCACCAGAAATCCACGTAACCCCTTTCCGCCCCGCACCGCATATAGCATTGCGGCATTCACAGAATGCCCGTGCAATCCCCGAAGTGTGGCTGACAAGACACTTTGAACAAGCGCATTGTCTTCTTTCAATTGCGTTTCAAACATCAGAGCCCTTCGACCGGTATCGTTCCTGTCGGCTCTCCACCTTCGCCAAGCGTGATCGCGGCAACTTTTTCTTCAGCTTCTTTCAACTTTGCTTCACAGCGTTTTTTTAACGCAGCACCGCGTTCATAAAGCGTTATGGATTGATCAAGAGGCACATCGCCACGTTCAAGCTGGCCAACAACTGCTTCCAACGCGCTCATCGCTTCTTCAAAGCTCATTTCTTCGACTGGCTTGTCGCTCATCCTGCCCGCTCCATCAAAACACCTACATGCGCAGCAACAGATGCTGCCAGCGCGTCCAGATCATAACCGCCTTCCAAGGTAGAGACCACCCGCCCCTGACAAACAGCGTCTGCAACATCGCAAATTCGCCCTGTCACCCATCGAAAATCATCTGTTTCCCAGTTCAGGTTCGCAAGTGGGTCGCGCCTGTGCGCATCAAACCCGGCAGAGATAAGAATCAGCTCTGGTGCAAACTCTTCTACCGCTGGAAGGACAACGTTGTCATAAGCCGCGCGCATCGCCACAGAGCCGCTGTTCGGCGCCAGGGGAACGTTCAGCACATTCCCAAATGCGCCTCGCTCGCTCTCATATCCTGAACCGGGATAAAGCGGCATCTGATGTGTTGACGCGAACATTGCGCGCCGTTCATTCCACAGCAAATCCTGCGTTCCATTGCCGTGATGCACATCAAAATCAATGACCGCAACGCGCGCCAATTTGTGGTGGTCCAGCGCGTGTTTCGCTGCAATAGAGACGTTTCCGAACAGGCAAAACCCCATCGCAGTCTCAGTTTCTGCATGGTGTCCGGGTGGGCGGCACGCAACGAAAGCATTTTGTGCCGCTCCCGAAACAACAGAATCCACTGCATCAACATTTGCCCCAACACCGCGATATGCTGCGTTTAGTGACCCGGGTGACATCGAGGTGTCACCGTCCAGCGACACCCAACCTGCCGTTGGTACAGCATTGGTTATTCTGTCTATGTGGTGCTGAGGATGGCACCGCAAAACATCTGCTTCCTGACCGAGTGGTGCCTCTCTTCGTATCAGCGAGCTAAACTTTGGATCCTTCAATGCAGCCTTTATATATTCTAACCTTGCGACCTGTTCGGGGTGACCCGTAGGGTTTACATGCGCGTCGCAGTCGGGATGTGTATAGAGGAGTGTTGTCATGAAACCGAGCTAAGGCAATACTTGGACTCAGGCAAGACCCAACACAGGCGGAGGTTTACAATGCGCTTTTTTGCGATCCTGGCGGTGCTTTTACCAGCGGTTGCCGCAGCGCAGACTCCAACGATTAATGCCGATGAAATCATTCACGAGATTTCAACCGATCTGGACGCGGATGGCCGCACAGACAAGGCTCTTTTGCTTAGCGACATAGACGGCTTTGCATCTTTGGTAATTTTATCTGACAGTGAATCAGACAGCCCGGAAATCACCTATGCACCTCGAATTGCCTGGCGCGGGTTGGCAGCAGGAACGATTCCAGAATTGAAGTTGAATAAACGCGGATCGCTGCAAGTTCATTCAATGAATGAAAGCATAGGCCGTCACCGCTGGCACCGCATTGCCACCATCGCCTTTCGCAAGAATGATTTCATCCTCGCGGGCTTCGCCTACAATTGGTACGACACGCTTGAACTAAGCGAGTATGGTACTTGCGATGTGAATTTCCTGACGGGAAATGGTGTACTTGTGCGCGGCGAGAGCGCCGAGACGTCTGCATTCACAGTTTTTGCCGGGGCAATCCCTATCGAAGATTTTGACGACACAATCCCCGAACCTTGTCTGTCCGAAGATCACCTATTGCCGCTTCCAAACGCGACCGATTAGTCCGGCGCCAACATGTAGCCGGCACCGCGCACGGTTTGCAGATAGCGTGGTTGTTTCGGGTCTGTTTCTATCTTGCGCCGCAATCGGGTTATTTGCACATCAACAGCGCGTTCCTGCGCCTGGCCGTCGTCGCGGCCAAGTTCTTCCACCAAATCCGCGCGGCTGACCGGCTCTCCCGGACAGGCCGAGAATATCTTCATCAACTGGCTTTCGGTCGCTGTCAGGCGCACAAGCTTGTCACCTTGCCACATTTCACCCCGTTCGATGTCATAACGAACCGGGCCAAGATGCAGCACTTTCAACCCCACTTCGTTCAGCTGCGCCTGTGGCACCCGGCGTAGAATCGCGTTGATCCGCAGCAGCAACTCTTTCGGTTCAAACGGCTTTGACAGGTAGTCATCAGCGCCCGCCTCAAAGCCGACAATCCGGTCTTCGGTCTCGCCTTTGGCCGTCAGCAACAGGATCGGGGTTGTCACTGTTTCACGCAGGCTGCGCGTCAAGCTGATCCCGTCTTCTCCCGGCATCATGACATCCAGGACAATCAGGTCGAACTCTAGGCCACTCAAAATTCTGCGTGCATGTTCCGCATTTCGCGCGGCAGTTACCCAGAACCCATGCCGGATCAGAAATTTCTGCAACAAACCCCGAATACGTTCATCATCGTCAACTATCAGCAAATGCGCTTCGTTCGGACCGTTCATGATGAACTCTCTTTCAGTGTATTGAACTTTCGGTTCAACTCCGGATCCATCATTGCCTCTAGCACCTGACGAAAGCCCTGTACTGCCTCGGGCCCCGCGGCACGATAAGCTGCACGCATTCTTTCGCGCTGTGCATCTGACAGTTCTCGCTCCAGAGCTTCGCCTTTCTCGGTAAGAAACAAATGCCGCTCCCTTTTGTCTTGGGTGCCTACGCGGCTTTCAACAAGTCCATCTTCGATTAATGTGCGCAAAACGCGGTTAAGTGACTGTTTAGTGACGCCAAGAATCGCCAATAGGTTGTTTACGGTTGTGCCAGGAGCGCGGTTCACGAAATGCACAGCACGGTGATGCGCCCGTCCGTAAGAATAGTTTGACAAAATCCGATCAGGATCCGCGGTAAACCCACGGTAGGCAAAGAACATCGCCTCAATACCTTTTCGAAGCTGTTCGTCCGTTAAAAACAACAGCCCTTCACCACCCAACGATCCTTTCATTGCACCATCCACCATACGCTTCCCCCGTTTTACAGACCGTCTTTGCACGAGTAATTTTATGTCAGCCTTGTTGACTTTCCAAGAATCAATTCGTAATAACTGTCAGTTTTTACGCAACATTATGTCCGAACCGGACTTAGTTTGCGCAACTTTTGCAAATCTGACCGGTATTTCCGGCAGTTTATAGAAGGACGGAGCCTATGGCCGGAGCATATGACGACCGCGACGGAAAAATCTGGATGGATGGCAAGCTGATCGAGTGGCGTGATGCTAATGTGCATATTCTAACCCATGCAATGCACTATGCGTCGTCCGTGTTTGAGGGTGAGCGCGCCTATAACGGAAAGATTTTCCTGAGCCGCAAGCATTCAGAACGACTGATCCGCTCTGGCCAGTTGATTGATTTCCAAGTTCCTTATTCCGTCGATGAAATCGAAAAAGCGAAAGAAGAGGTTCTTGCCGCCTCTGGCCTGCAGGACGCCTATGTTCGTGCTGTCGCCTGGCGCGGCGCTGGTGAAGACATGGGTGTCGCCTCTGCGCGCAACCCCGTTCGTATGGCAATTGCTGCATGGGAATGGGGCGCCTACTACGGTGACGCCAAGATGAAAGGGGCCAAGCTCGATATTTCCAAATGGAAACGGCCAAGCCCTGAAACGATCCCGTCTTCTGCAAAGGCTGCTGGTCTTTACATGATCTGCACCATGTCCAAACACGCGGCCGAAGCGAAAGGCTGCTCGGACGCCATGATGTTTGACTATCGCGGCTACGTTGCCGAGGCGACCGGCGCAAATATCTTCTTTGTCAAAGATGGTGAAGTGCACACACCAGACCCTGATTGCTTCCTCAACGGCCTGACCCGCCAGACCGTGATTGGTATGTTGAAAGACCGCCAGATCAAGGTTCACGAACGCCACATCATGCCCGAAGAGCTTGAGGGTTTCGAACAATGCTGGCTAACCGGCACAGCCGCCGAAGTTACGCCTGTAGGACAAATTGGTGACTATAACTTCGAAGTCGGCGCGCTAACGCGCGACATCGCAGAAGGTTATGAAAAGCTGGTTCGATCGTAAGCAGATAAGAATACTTAAACCAAGGCCTGCACCCGCTATTTGACGGGCCTTGGCACGTTTCTTTGACGTATCAGGTGCATTCGCAATAAAAATCACGACTCATTTCCTACGCACACAAATTGCACCAGAGTCACGGCGCCTCTTTTACCTTTCGTAAACAAATTATTTATACAGTCCTCCCTATTAATTGGGGGACGCCGCTTATGCGAAAGAAACGCGGTAACAATATTCTTTATATTGCCACGATAATAACGGCGCTTGCGGCACCAGCCGGCATGTCATCACTTTACTTTCTGATTACCAGTGACCCCTCGGTTCGCCCACTTGCGCTGACACGCGAAGGTGAAATGCAGGCAGGGCGCAGCGGCGAGGCGAACGAGCTTATCACTGCGCATATTCACTGGGGAACCAACAAGGTTCAGAACATTAGCGTTCAGGGTCTTTCACAAGACATTCTGAACGCTTTCTATGGCCATGGGGTCAAGGCCCGCGTTCTGATTCACGAAACGCCGGGAAGCAATCAGGTTGCAGTCACATACACTGTGGGCGCAAGCATGATCGGCCCGTTTTCAGCCTATCGTGCGGCCGAGGGCATTTCTGCCGCGATTGCGGCCTACCGGCTAACCTCTGATAATTAAATTACTCTTTTTGGCCGCGCTCAATGCGTGCATACGCCTGCACACGTGCACTTTCAGAACTCTTTTCACGTTTGCGCTGCTGAAGTGTTTTTGTTGCAGGGTGGGGACCCTTCACACCTTTCTTCCGCTCTTCTTCAGTGAAACGAGGAAGAGCAGCCCCATCTTCGCCGGAGCTTGCGTGGTCTAAAACATGTCGGCCCATTTTTGCCTCCTTACGTGTTATGGAATCATCCTAGCACGATTGTACAACGGCCCCAAATTTAACCCTGCGGAGTAGTGGATTTCCGCTGTTGCGCCCTTTCAAGCCCCAGTTTGTGTTCTCGCAAGATGATCGCAACACCTGCAGTAACTATAAGCGCGGCACCCGCCAGCATGCTATGCGTTGGAACTTCATCAAAGATGAAATAGCCAATCGCGAGTGCAAAAATCATTGAAACATAGTCAAACGGTGCAACAACTGATGCATCGGCAAACCGATAGGCAGAAGTCAGAAAAATCTGCCCCACTCCTCCCAATAGTCCAGCAGTAATCAGAAGCGTAGCCTCTTGCCCAGTCGGCACGACCCAGCCAAAGGGAATTGTGAGCAGTGAAAGAACCGTCGACGTTATGGAAAAGTAAAATACAATAGCAGAGGTTTGCTCGCTCTGAACAAGTTTTCGCACGTATATCTGTGCCAGAGCAGCGCAAACTGCACCCATCAATACAAGCAACGCGCCTGCGGCAGCGCCTGCATCGCCTGCTGGATCATTCAGCAACGTCAGCCTTGGGCCCAATATGATCAGCACACCCACGAGGCCTAAAGCGACCGCTGACAGACGAAAGGCGCGCACTTCTTCGCCCAGAAACATCGCCGCAAACACAACTGTCAGCAAAGGGGCGGCGTAGGCCAGAGCCGTTACCTCTGGCAATGGTAAAAGGGCAAGCCCGGCAAAACCACTACCCATTGCGATGGTCCCGGCAAATCCACGCCAAAAATGACCAAGCGGGCTTTTCACGCGCAGCCCCGTTCGCAGATCACGCCGCACTGCCAACCAAATGATAATGATTGGCAACGCGCAGAACGACCGAAAGAAAACCACTTCACCCGCAGGCACACGACCCGAAGCCGCCTTTATCAGTGACGACATGGTGATGAACAGCAACACCGCACAGATTTTCAGAAGGATGCCTTTGATCGGGTTCATCGCTGATTACCCGTATTGTCCAACTGTGCAACCGCCCAGCGCGCCGCATCTGAAACCGTCGGATCAGGATCATCCAACAAGTTCATAGCTGAGTGCCGCAATCTCCAGTCGTTGGAGTTGCCGATTGCATAGAGCACATTTCGAACAAATCTGTTCCGTCCGATCCGCTTGACCGGTGAGCCTGAAAACAACGCTCTGAATGCCGCGTCGTCCAGCTTGACAAGTTCTTCCAGCTTTGGTGACACCAGTTCAGGTCGCGCGGCGTAGCGTGTTTCTGTCGCCTTTTGCGCAAACTTGTTCCACGGGCAAATCGCGAGGCAATCATCACAGCCATAGATCCGATTGCCCATAAGCGGGCGTAGTTCTTCATCCACCGGACCATGATGTTCGATTGTAAGATAAGAAATGCAGCGCCGCGCATCCAATTGATATGGCGCCGGGAATGCCCCTGTCGGGCAAATATCAAGACAGGCACGGCATGAACCGCAGTTTTCCTGTTCTCTTTCATCGGTTGGCAGCTCTACTGTCGTGAAAATTGCCCCCAAAAAAAACCAACTGCCCAAGTCACGCGAAAGCAGGTTTGTGTGCTTTCCTTGCCAGCCTAACCCCGCCGCTTCTGCCAGCGGTTTTTCCATCACAGGTGCCGTATCAACGAAAACTTTGATCGCAGCATCCGGTGTTTGTTCCAAAAGCCAGCGCCCTACCCGCTTTAGCCGCTTTTTGACAATGTCATGGTAGTCCCGGTTTTGTGCGTAAACAGAAATCGCGGCCCGATCCGGCTGGTCAAGAATGTCCAGTGGGTCATGTGCTGGCGTATAAAGTTCTGCAAGCATGATCACAGAGCGCGCCTCGGGCCAAAGCGCGGCGGGATTTCCGCGCCAATGCATCCGTTCGGCCATCCATCCCATCTGCCCGTGTCGGCCCGACGCCACAAAGGTTTCCAGCCGTGACGCTATTTCAGGCACATCCCCCGGCCTGCAAATCCCAATTTTCGCAAACCCTTCTTCAAGGGCGGTCCGGGTAAGCGCTGCTTTCAGCGCAACGTTCAAAAATCCAGATCCGCATAATGGGGCGGCGGCAGAAAGCCTGGAATCTGATCTGCGAGCACTGACCTGAACGCTGGCCGCGATTTGATTTTGGCGTACCAGTCCTTCACAACGTCACTGCGATTCCAATCAACATCGCTGATATAATCAAGTGCGGAAAGATGCGCAGCGGCTGCAAAATCAGCAAGTGTCATTTCGTTGCCTGCAAGCCAGCGCCGCTGATCCAGCAACCAGGCCATGTAGTCGAGGTGATACTTGATAGCTTTTGCACCGGCTTTGACATTTTTGCTATCCGGGTACCCTTCTCCGGTGACCTTCTTGTTCACCCTTTCGTAAAGCAGTTTCGAGGTTACCTCGCTATGAAACTTGTCATCAAACCACGAAACAAGTCTGCGCGTTTCGAATCTTTCGGTTGCTGATTTGGGCAACAAGGGTGGTGTTGGGTGTTTCTCTTCGATGTATTCACAGATGGGCGTGCTTTCGCTCATCATCAAACCATCCATTTTCAGGACAGGCACTTTACCAGCCGGGTTGCGGCGCAAGAAATCTGCATCTTGTTCCCAATACCGTTCCTCAACCAGATCGACCTCGATCTTCTTCTCGGCAAGAACCAGACGGACCTTGCGACAGAAAGGCGACAACGGAACGTGGTACAATCGATTCATCTTCAAATCACTCATTTGGTTTCACTCTAATTGCCGTTAACCGTCAAACAATTCAACCATCGAAACATGCTGACCGCCCATCTGCGCGGATGGTTGCGGCCCCGTCCATAATTGCTGCGGCACGCCGTCGGGTTGAAGACGACGGATTTGAGGCAGACCTTGTCTTCGGACTTGGCAGAACTGCGGCAAGCCGTGCGGCCTGCACCGTTGTCAGATCTTTTGCACCAACCCGAAAATAGTGCTGTGCAGCTGCCTCGACACCAAACACCCCTTCACCGAATTCAGCAATGTTCAGATATACCTCAAGAATCCGCTGCTTTGACCAGACCGCTTCGACCATTGGGGTTAGCATCGCTTCCATCGCTTTTCTGAGCCAGCTGCGCCCGTGCCAAAGATACGCATTTTTGACAGTCTGCTGCGAAATCGTTGATGCGCCCCGGCGGCTGCCCTCTGCCAGTGCGGCGCGGATCGCCCGCATATCAAACCCCCAGTGTTGGCAGAAATTGGCGTCTTCCGCCGCTACAACAGACCTGACAACATGTGAAGGAATATCCTCGTAAGAGACCCATTCCTGTTTCACACTGTCCAGCCTGCGCCCCTCGGACCACATGAAATACGTCGTGGGCGGGTTCACGAGTGCATATAAAACAACCATTAGGAAAGCGATGCCAACCATTGCCAGCATGGCCCGAGACCCCCACTTCAATATCAAGCGGTACGAGCGAAACCTTTTTCGTTTCGCCGCCTTTTTTTGCGCCGATGGCGCCTTTCTTGCGGGTTTGGTTTTTGCTCTCTTTGCCACGCCCCACCTTAGCCACGCTAATCAGCTTGGGGTCAAGACCGAGAATGTCGTATTCCACGGACTACCTTGAAATTTGTTTGGCTGACCTGGACTGGCGTTGTATTTCAGGCATCTAATTCGTCGATGCCGACTTCTCTTTCGCCCGTGCCACAAGCTGCAAAACGGCAGGTCCCAATGCTTCTACGATAAGCAATACGCCCTCTGCGTTTGGGTGTATTGCATCGGCTTGCATATAGTTTTGACGCGTCGCGTCCAGATCATCCAAAGCGCGCAAACCCGTCAAGAAATCTTCCTGCAACACCGCGTCATATTTTTCTGCAAGCTCCGGATAGATCGCATCAAACTGTTGCTGATAGTCCGGTCCGTAATTTCCTGGCGCTTTCAACCCGACCAGCATCGAAGGCAAGCCGCGGACAGTGATCTGAGCAAGAATTTTGTCAAGGTTACTTTTGCTCAGCGTGGGGTCCAACCCGCGCAACAGATCGTTGGCACCAAGCGCAACAATCACCGCATCAACGTCATCCGTCAGCGTCCAGCCGATACGCGCCAGACCACCTGCCGTTGTGTCGCCTGACACGCCGGCGTTCAACACCTCAACATCTGCACCATTCTGACGAAGCCAGATTTCAAGCTGTGGAACAAAGCCTTGTTCCTGCTGCAATCCGTAGCCTTGTGTTAGGCTATCTCCCAGTGCTGCTATGGTTATCGGCTCGGCAAATCCTGCTGTTGGCAGAATCAATAGCAGTCCAAGGTTGCGGGCGGCACGTCGCAGCCCATATACCAGAGAGGCCCAAAGCAAGAGGACACCAGAAATGACCGAGACAATCCTGTCCTTGGCCGATGTGTATCTGTCTTTAGACAGTAACGCCGGGCGGGTCGATATTCTGAACGGTATTACACTTGATGTTGCGCGGGGCGACTCGATCGGGCTTATCGGACCATCGGGTTCGGGCAAATCTTCGCTCCTCATGATTATGGGCGGTCTGGAACGCGCCACAAGTGGTAAGGTTAACGTGCTTGGCCACGACTTCACAGCACTTGGTGAAGATGCGCTTGCCCGCTTTCGTCGACAACATATGGGGGTTGTTTTTCAATCCTTCCACCTCATTGCAACAATGACAGCCCTTGAAAACGTTGCAACACCCTTGGAACTGGCTGGAAAAAAGGATGCCTTTCAACTAGCGGAGACAGAATTAGCTGCCGTTGGTCTGGCTGATCGTGCCGGGCATTACCCTTCACAAATGTCCGGTGGCGAACAGCAGCGCGTTGCGCTTGCGCGCGCGGCCGCCTCGCACCCTGACATACTGTTAGCGGACGAACCAACCGGCAATCTTGACGAAACAACCGGCAACACAATCATGGACCTTTTGTTTGATCTGCGGAAACGTCACGGAACCACGTTGATCCTTGTGACCCATTCACGCTCTCTTGCTGCCAGATGTAACCGGGTTGTTCGTTTGCGTGACGGCGTCATCGACACCTCTGATACAGCGAAGGCCGCAGAATGAGCCTTTCTGTGGCAGCGCGTATCGCCCGGCGTGAACTGCGCGGCGGGATCAAAGGGTTTCGGGTTTTTCTGGCCTGCCTTGCGCTTGGCGTTGGGGCAATTGCCGCGATCGGAACAGTGCGCGACAGTATAGAGGCGGGCCTGGAACGCGAAGGTGCGGCGATGCTGGGCGGCGATGTATCACTTGAATTCACTTACCGGTTTGCAAACCCTGCGGAACGAGACTGGATGCAAAGCGCTGCCGAGGACGTCTCAGAGATCGTTGATTTCCGCTCTATGGCTGTGGTTGAACGAAATGGAACAACCGAACGCGGGCTGACGCAGGTCAAGGGTGTTGACGATCTTTATCCGATTTACGGCGCAGTGGAACTGTCGCCCGAAATGCCGCTTGAACAGGCCTTCGCCGGGAAGAATGGCATCCCCGGCGCCGTCATGGACCCGGTTCTGATGGACCGCCTTGCCGTTCGGCCTGGCGACGTGTTTCGCCTTGGACTGCAGGACTATATTCTGATGGCAGAGCTTACGCGCGAACCTGACAGTACCACAGCAGGTTTCACGCTTGGACCGCGCACATTGGTTCTGGCAGAGTCCCTGTCTCAATCTGGGCTTTTACAACCGGGTACGTTGTTTGAATCGGAATATCGACTCAGGCTTGATCCCGAAACCAACCTTTCGACGCTGAACAAGGAAGCGGCCCGTGCGCTTGAAGGGTCAGGGTTTCGCTGGCACGACAGGCGTAATGGTGCCCCGGGGATCAGCCGTTTTGTTGAACGTCTCTCAGCCTTTCTGGTGCTTGTCGGCCTGTCCGGTCTGGCGGTCGGGGGTGTTGGTGTTTCTGCCGCCGTTCGGGCGTATCTTGATCAGAAAACAGCCGTGATCGCCACGCTAAAGACGCTGGGGGCAGAAAGCCGAACGGTCTTTCAGGTGTACTTCATTCAGATTGGTGTACTGACACTGCTGGGTGTTCTGATTGGCCTTGCGATTGGGGTCATCGCCCCGCTGGTTTTTGCTCCGATCATCTCCGCACGCCTGCCGATCCCAACCGCCTTTGGCGTATACCCACTGCCTTTAGTAGAGGCCGCACTTTATGGGTTTTTGACGGCCGCGCTCTTCACACTCTGGCCATTGGCACGGGTTGAAAAGCTGCGCGCTGCAACCTTGTTTCGCGAAGCATCGGGCCGGTTGACGGGCTGGCCTCGTCCGCTCTGGCTTTTTGTAACCGCCGGGTTCTTTGCCCTGCTCGTTGGATCAGCCATTGCGTTTTCGGGTCAGTTCAAACTGACCCTGTGGGCGTCAGGTGGCATTCTGGCGGCCTTTGTGGCGCTCGTCGTAATGGCTGCGCTAACGCGACAAATCGCACGAAGGCTGGCGCGTATGCGGGCGCTTCGTGGACGCACGACTCTTCGAATGGCGCTTGGTGCTGTTGGTGGGCCCGGAGGGGAGACAACTTCTGTCGTGCTGTCGCTGGGGCTTGGACTGTCGGTGCTCGCTGCTGTCGGGCAGATCGACTGGAACCTGAGAAGCGCTATCGCCCGCGATTTACCAGATGTTGCGCCTTCCTATTTCATTGTCGATATTCAGAACGACCAGCTTGCCGAACTCCGTCAGGGCTTGCTCGAGAACCCCGCTGTCTCGAACTTTGAAAGCGCACCAATGCTGCGCGGCGTCATTACAGAGATTAACGGGCTGCCAGCACGCGAGGTTGGGGGCGATCACTGGGTTTTAAACGGAGACCGTGGTTTAACTTATTCTGCGGAACCACCCGAAAAGGCAACTGTTACCGCAGGTGAATGGTGGCCAGCGGATTACAACGGCACGCCCGAAATCAGCTTTGCGGCGGAAGAGGCTGAAGAACTTGGTCTGAAGCTTGGTGATACGCTGACCATAAACGTCTTGGGCCGCGATATCACTGCGGACATTACCAGTTTCCGGGAAGTTGACTTTTCCACCGCTGGGATTGGTTTTGTTTTGTCGATGAACCCGGCTGCATTACAAGGCGCTCCGCATACACATATTGCAACAATCTATGCTGATCAGGCGTCAGAGGGCGCAATTTTGCGCGACCTTGCAAACACTTATCCGAATGTTACCGCCATTCGGGTACGCGACGCGGTTCAACGGGTAAGTGACGTTTTAGAGGGCATCGCGGCCGCAATTACTTATGGCGCGCTCGCCACGCTGATCACTGGGGGCATTGTTCTGATTGGTGCCGCGACTGCGGGCGAACGTGCACGAACTTATGAGGCTGCAATCCTCAAGACTTTGGGGGCTTCGCGCCGGTCCATTCTTGCAAATTTCGCGCTTCGCTCGGCGCTTCTAGGGTTCGCTGCGGGCGGCGTTGCGGTTGGTGCCGGTGCACTTGCCGGGTGGGGTGTCACGCGCTTTGTGATGGAAACAGATTACAGCTTTGAACCAGTCTCTGCTCTAGCAATTATTCTTGGCGGAATTCTGGCGACCCTTGTAGCCGGGCTTATCTTCTCCTGGCGACCACTTGCCGCGCGGCCTGCACAGGTTCTTCGCGCTCAGGAATGATCTTGTCTAACGTGTAAAATGAATTGATCTTGAGGGTGAAGACCAAATAAATTCACTGTAAGATGTCGCTCAGGGGTGAAAACTCCGCACCCTGTCAGAAGAAAAATCATGACCCAAAAAACCGATGAAACGATTGGCCGCTATTTCCGGGAAATGGTTAAACGCCACGGTGATAATCCATTTTTAGCGGTGCCTCGTGATCCGGAGCGCGCCTACCACTCTGGTGGGTACGAGGTGACTTACACACAGGCAGGGCGGCATGTAGAAGCCTATGTAACCGGATTACGCATGGCGGGCTACGGCCACGGGCACAGGGTCGCCGTACTTCTGGAAAACCGACCGGAAATGTTGTTGCTGAAACTGGCGCTTAATACGCTTGGTATTTCATGGGTGCCAATCAATCCGGATTACCGCGCCCCTGAAACCGCATATCTTTTGCAGGATTCCAACGCGGATCTTGTCGTGACGGTGCCGGAGCTTGCTGACCAGATAAAAGAAGCGATCACAGAAAGTGGCAGAAAAGTTGAGATAAGCCTGCTTGGTCAGGGTTTTGCCGAGGCGCCCCGCCAAGCACCTTATGAGTCAGAACCTCACCCCCAGACCGAAGCCAGTTTGATCTACACGTCAGGAACCACCGGTCGACCCAAAGGCTGCATTATGGGGCATGAATACGAGTTGATGATGGGTCATGAGTACGCAAACTGTGGTGGTAGAATTGCGTTTGAACCCGGAACAGAGCGTGTTTACTGCCCGCTCCCGTTGTTTCATGTGAACGCAGCAATCCTGTTGTTCTTCGCGGTGATGTCTACCGGCAGTTGCCAGATTATTCCTGAAAGGTTTCGTCGAACCGCCTGGTGGCGTGAAATAACCAAAATGCGCGCCACCGTAGCCCATTATCTTGGCATTATTATTCCCGTTCTGATGAATGAACCTGAAGGCGAATGGGACAAGACCCATTCAGTAAAATGGGCGGTTGGTGCCGGGGTGGAACCCACCCTGCATGGCGCGTTTGAAGACCGTTTTGGGTTCCCGCTGATAGAGGTTTGGGGAATGACAGAAATGTGCCGCATCCTCGCCAATTGCCATGAGCCACGTCAGATAGATACCCGCGCCATCGGGCGACCGAGACCGGGGCTGGACGTGAAAGTCGTTGACAGCAATGATGCTGAAGTTCCAAGAGGCCTGCCCGGCGAAATGGTGTTGCGCCACTCCGAAGAAACGCCGCGGCGCGGCGCGTTCTCCGGCTACCTAAACCACCCCAATGCAACCGAAGACGCGTGGCGTGGCGGTTGGTTTCATACCGGTGACACGGTCACACAGGACGAAAGTGGCATGGTCTACTTCGTTGACCGGCAAAAAAACATCATCCGCCGCTCTGGTGAAAACATCGCCGCCGCCGAAGTTGAAGCCTGTCTTCAGGATCACGCGAATGTCGCGCAAGTTGCCGTGATTGCGGTCGAAGATAGTCTGCGTGACGAAGAAGTCATGGCCTGCATCGTTCTGAACGACCGCGACAAATCCGAAAAACAGGCCCGGCATATCTTTGACTACGCCTTTGAACGGCTTACCTACTACAAAGCACCCGGTTGGATCGTGTTTGTCGATGAACTGCCTGTGACAGGGACCCAAAAAATTCAAAAGCACAAAATTTTTGGCGATGGGCAGGACCCGACAAAACTTGAAACCGCCTTTGATTTTCGCACGCTGAAAAAACGCGGATGACTAGCGCAGCATGATACGCCCGATTGCATTCAACAGAACCTGCGCTGCGAGTATCGCTGTCGTCCCGGTGTGGTCATAATCGGGCGCAACTTCGACCAGATCAATACCGACGATACGACCACGTTTGGTCAACCCGTCAATGAACTCCAGCATTTCATAGTACAGAAAGCCGCCGTGACTGGGTGTTCCCGTTCCCGGCGCGATAGAAGGGTCAAAACCGTCGATATCAATCGTTAGATAGTAGTCGACACCCTCGGGTACACGCGCAAGCGCTGTTTCGACACCCATCTTGCGAAACTGGCGCACAGATAAAATATCCGCCCCCATCTTGCGGGCGTCTTCGTATCCTTCTTTCGCGGTTGATGACACGTTGCGAATACCGACCTGCGACAAACCGGTCACATAGTCCTTTTCCGCAGCGCGGCGCATGGGATTGCCGTGACCAAAACGCACGCCGTGCCGTTCATCAACAAAATCAAGATGCGCGTCAATCTGAACGATATGGATCGGCCCATGATCGGAGAATGCATTTACGCATGGGATATTGATGGAATGATCCCCACCCATCACGACAGGTAAAGCCCCCGCCGCCAGAATTTTACGCACACCGTATTCGATATTCGCGTGACTTTTTTCTGTATTGGTATGGATAATATCTGCATCGCCCAGATCCACCATGCGCACACCATCAAGGTATGTCTCATCGTCCTCAAAGTCATAGGCACCCGCATGACCAAAGGAAAACAGGGTCGAAGCCTCGCGGATTGAACGTGGGCCAAAACGTGCCCCCGGCCGCCACTGCGTTCCAAAATCAAACGGCGCGCCAAGGATGGCAACATCCGCGTCAATCGCATCCCAATCAGGCTGATACGGGCTTTTCCCAAAAGTTGAGATGCCAACAAAGGGCAGGTTCAAGCGACCGCTTTCATATCCGTGGCTCATCAACGTCTCCCGATTGGTAAGGTTTCACGTTGCGAGCTTAGCGGCATTATCGAAAAACACGCAATCGTCAAAAGAAGATGCCACCCAGAACAGAGCCTAGTCCGACTGCGATCACTATCCCGATCACATCGAGAAATGCTCCGGCGCGCAACATGTCTGTCCGTGTAACCGACGGGTGGCTGAAAACAATTGCGTTTGGCGGCGTTGCGACCGGAAGCATGAAACCAACAGACGACGCCAGCGCAACTGGGAGCAATAAGGTGATAGGCTCAAGGCCAGCCGCAATTGCTGCAGCCCCTGCAATTGGTAAAAAGATGGCCGCCATCGCGGTGTTACTTGCAAGTTCGCCCAGATAGACAATCATGCTCGCGATAGCCAATGTTAAGACGAGAACAGGCACGTTCCGTAACGCTTCGCTTTGCTGACCGATCCAGCCAGCCAGACCAGTGTCTAGCAACAGACCGGCAAGCGCCAAGCCACCGCCAAAAAGTATCAGCACATCCCAACGAATTTTTGCAGCACTCTCCCAGTCCAACAACCGTCCGCCCTGACCGGAAGGAAACACAAACAAAGCAACGGCTCCCATCATGGCGATACCTGCGTCAGAGATGAAAAGCTCCGGAAAAGCCTGTCCAATCAGGGGTCGTACCATCCACGCAAACGCAACCAAACCCGCCACAAATGCAATCCGTCGTTGACCGCGACTCATCGGGCCAGGTGCAATGGCCAGCTCTGCTGTTACGTTGTCAACGCCCACGCCCGGCGTCAGCTTTGCCAGCACCATCCAAGCGAAGAACAACAGAACCAAAGCTACCGGCAAACCTACAATTGCCCAACGAGCGAAACCTATTTCAATGCCAAAGGCATCGCTGGCGTAAGCGGCAAAAATTGCATTTGGCGGCGTTCCAATCAATGACCCCATTCCACCAATGGTGGCGGAAAAAGCCACGCCAAGCATCAGAGCCGTCGCAAACCGTTTCTCACCTTCGTTCACATGCGCGATCCCCGCTGCAATGGGGGCCATCACCATGGCGGCGGCTGTATTACTGATCCATAGACTTAGGAAAGCTGTCGTGACCATAGTGGCCGCCAGAATCCTGCTCGGGGCATTTCCGGCAACACTTATCAGCACATGCGCAAGCCGTTGATGCAAGCCCCAACGCTCAATTGCTTTGGCAAGCATGAAACCACCAAGAAACAGAATGATTAGTGGGTTGCTGTATGAGGCGGCGACAACGCCGATGTCCGAAACGCCCAGTACCGGTGCCAACGCAAGAGGCAGTAGAGCAGTCACAGCAAGCGGAACAACCTCGGTCAACCACCAGACTACCATAAGCGATGCAAGTCCCGCCACAATCCAAGCGTCACGCGACATAGCGTCTGGCGATGGTAGAATGAATGGCAGCGCGAGGCATAGCGCGCCCACAAACAAGGAAATTCTCATACCAAAGTCCTAAAGACCGATTAGCTCTACAGCAAGCACTCGTCCGCAGCCACGTGCGGAAGCGTAAAACACATACCTTGAAACGAACCCGTAAACATTGAAATGCGTGCAGGCAGTGCGACTGCCGGATCTTACCCTAAGCTTCAAGAAGCCTTCGAGAATGAGAAGGTTTTGTCGGCATTCAAAATGACGAAATCGTCGCTGATGTTGCTACAACCCGCCAAGTTGACCTACTCTCGATCGGTCAACTTGCGGTTCATCCTGAACGGCAGGGTCAGGGCATCGGAAAATGAATACCCAATAGAATCGAAAGCATGGCTAGGAGCCAAAGTACGACCAGACGAGCAGTTCAAACAGGGGAGATAATGCTGGGTCGTCTAAGCCTTTAAAAACTATTCGGATTCAGAGAAACGCACAAAGCGCTACCTGATCACGGGGAAGAGGAAGATCGACGCGTGAATATGGTTAAAGTGCTTTTTGGGGTGCACCGTGTTCCGCGATGGCGCCAACTCCGACCCCTGAACAGCACTAGGCGAAGTTAGCGTTAGAATTCACATCGAAAAACGTCATTCAAAATAAGGGGCCCTATGATACGAGATTTGGAGAGGATGCTCAAAGTAACCGCGCTTTATGCAGATGATCCCAATGATGACAAGGTGGATGGGTTGCTCAGGAACTATGGAGAGACACACGTTGATGACTTGATATCCAGAGATGAAATTGAGGATAACTTCCAATGGATTGCGTGGCTGCAACAAGAAGAAAGTATCATCAAACGTCTGGACTGGAAGTTAAACACCAACGATAAATTGTCTGCTGAGCGGAAAGGGGATCAAGTCTGGGCCAACCTGAATGGCAAAGAGCACCGCCTGCCACTCAGCACTGCACCGCACAATTCGTACATCGTCATTTCATCCGCTGCGTATCTTTTGAGGGAAAGCTACGATTTCTGGATTGTGAAATACCTTATGGACGAAGATATGCACGCCATACTGATTTCAACGAAAGAGGAAACTCAAGCGCTTAACTCAAACCATTCCGAGTCAATGTCCAAACACTTCACGCCCCTCAAACTTGGACATGACTACTTTAGTGGTATTGATGTTCCCTACATTGATCACGCGGACCACAATCCTCAGTTTGCAGAGCAGCGCGACGCAATTGCGCCGATAATCTCCCGAATTCACAAAGAAATCGCAAACCACAACACTCGTCTGCGTGAAGAACGCGGACAATGAGAGGCGTGGTTCAAGGAAGTGATGCGTGATGTGAATTCGCCAAACGTCAATGTGGAGAAGATTCCCTTAATACTGTCACAGTTTACGGAAAAAATTGACCGAGCAAACAAAGAATACGCAGAGATACTTGCGCAATTACACCAAAAGATTGCTCAAATTGTTGAAGACCCCGGCGAACGCAATTTCATCAAGTGAGAGCCGCTGGCTGGGCTGCTCGCGTTCTTGCAATTCATTCGGCAAATTCGACCGTTCCGCACGGGTTCCAACCGCCACGGCAATTTCTACTTTGTACTGTTTGGGTACAGAGAGCGCCTTTCTTGCCGCCTCAAAGTCAATACCTGCCATAGCGTGTGCCTGATAACCCAGCAAAGTTGTCTGGAGCGCGAGCTGTGCCCAAGCCGCACCCGCATCAAAACTGTTTGTTCGGGAAACTTTTGCCACGCGGTCCCCATCTCCGGGCATAACAGTATCAGACAGAACAAATACCAAAGCAGAGGCATGTTGGGCCCAACCCCTGTTGAAGTCGTCAAGCAAGCTCAGAAAACGCTGCCAGTGTGCATCGCCTCGGTGTGCGTAAACAAAGCGCCAAGGCTGTACATTAAACGCAGACGGCGCCCATCGCGCGGCTTCCAATATCGTTAACAAATCATGTTCACGCATCGGGTTCGCGTCATACGCTCTTGGTGACCACCGCTCCAGAAAGATCGTGTTTACGGGATGTTCTGATATGCGTTCCATTTTCATTTCATTCTCCTTCGTATGTGCTACAGCTTTGCGCCGCACTTCAAGTGTCTTCTTGCAAAGTATCTTTGTGTTAAGTTATTTGATGTCGAGGTAATTAACCTGTTTTAAAAATAAATCAAGATCAAATTTGCATGGTCAGGAAAAAATTTGGCACCTGCAGGCTTGATTTCGGTGCCAATCTGCAAGCTCACAAAAAACTCCCGGCAATAAATTCATTGCCGGGAGTTATGTCTCATTAACCTTGAACGAGCTTAGTTCACGCGCGTGCGGCACCCACTTCGACACCTAATGGCGCTGGCAGATGCACCAGCATTTCCTTCGGGCAAACCTGCAGGAAATTATCACGCTCGAGGTCCCAGTGCTGCAGAATATCTTCGGCCTTTCGGCTACCTGTTTCCTCGTAGTGGCGTTCTATCAAGCCTTTCAGTTCTGCCTCCCAATGGGCAACTGTCACGGGACACGTCACAAGCGTTTCCAAGTTCATCAGCGCATCGACGCTGCCATCAGGGTCATAAAGGTAGGCCATCCCACCGGTCATGCCCGCACCAAAGTTCGCACCAATCGACCCAAGGATCACTGCAACCCCGCCTGTCATGTATTCGCAGCCGTTTGATCCGCAGCCTTCGATCACCACTTTTGCGCCAGAGTTCCGCACAGCAAACCGTTCACCCGCACGACCTGCGGCAAACAGATACCCGTCTGTTGCGCCGTAAAGCACCGTGTTACCGATAATCGTGTTCTCCGATGCAACCAATGGTGACGCCATCGGTGGACGGACGACAATCATACCGCCTGAAAGCCCCTTGCCAACGTAATCATTCGCGTCGCCCGACACTTCAATTTTAAGGCCCGGCGCTGCAAATGCGCCCAGCGCCTGACCTGCAGAGCCGGTCAATTTGACCGTCAAGTGGTCGGGCTGCAAACTGTTGCGCATCCCGAACTTTGAAACGATATGACTGCTGACACGCGTTCCAACGGAACGCAGTGTGTTCTGCACTGCATAGGACAGTTGCATCTTTTCACCATCGTTCAGGAACCGCGCCGCGTCTTTCACGATTTCGGAATCGAGCGTGTCCGGCACCTCGTTGCGGGGCTTGTCCCGGTCATAGGTGATCTGATCCGCCCCATCGACGGTAATTAGCAACGGGTTCAGGTCAAGATCGTCAAGGTGGGCAGAGCCACGTGAAACCTGCGTTAGCAAATCCGCCCGACCGATCACATCATCGATAGACCGTGCACCGATGCTCGCCAATAGCTCCCGAACCTCGGTTGCGTAGAAGGTGATCAGGTTCACAACCTTATCGGCACTACCGGTAAATTTTGCCCGCAGGTTTTCGTCTTGGGTGCAAACCCCAACGGGGCAGGTGTTGCTTTGACACTGGCGCACCATGATACAGCCCATCGCAATCAGCGCGGCGGTGCCGATACCGTATTCTTCGGCCCCAAGCATTGCTGCCATTACAATGTCGCGCCCTGTGCGAAGCCCACCGTCGGTACGCAATGTCACCCGTTCACGCAGGTTGTTCATGCTGAGCACCTGATGCGCCTCGGTCAGGCCCATTTCCCATGGTAGACCTGCATATTTAATAGATGTCGCTGGTGACGCCCCTGTACCACCATTGTGGCCGGAGATCAGGATGATATCGGCCTTCGCCTTGGCCACCCCGGCCGCAATGGTACCTACGCCCGAAGACGCCACCAGTTTTACCGTCACTTTGCAGCGCGGATTAATTTGCTTCAGATCGTAAATGAGCTGAGCAAGATCTTCGATTGAATAGATGTCATGATGCGGCGGTGGAGAGATCAGCGTCACCCCCTTGGTCGAATGCCGAAGACGAGCAATCAGGTCCGTCACCTTCATTCCGGGCAACTGACCGCCTTCGCCGGGTTTTGCACCCTGTGCGACCTTGATTTCCAACTCTTCGCATTGGTTCAGATATTCCGCCGTCACACCAAACCTGCCCGATGCGACCTGTTTAATTTTCGCGGACGGGTTGTCACCATTTGGTTCCGGTACAAAATGCGCCGGGTCTTCACCGCCCTCACCGCTATCTGACTTTGCGCCGATCCGGTTCATTGCCACGTTCAGTGTCTTATGTGCCTCTGGGCTCAGGGCGCCCAGCGACATGCCCGGTGTCACAAACCGTTTGCGGATCGAGGTGATGCTTTCCACCTCTTCAATCGGCACAGGTTTGCCCAAAGGTTTAATATCCAGAAGGTCACGCAGGTGAATTGGCGGATTGCTCCGCATCTTGGCAGAATACTGCTTCCACATCTCGTAAGACGCGCGCGTACAGGCCGCCTGCAGCATATGCATAGACTGCGCTTCCCATGCATGCGTTTCGCCGGAATGACGCGCCTTGTAAAAACCGCCAATTGGCAGAACATCACTGCCCCCAAGCCAACCAAGCTGATGCACATCTGTCAGTTTTTTCTGAATCCCGCTGACACCAATGCCTGAAATTCGGCTGATCATGCCCGGGAAGTACTCGGCACACATTGCGCGGGACAGGCCGACTGCCTCAAAATTAAGACCGCCACGATAGCTGGAAATCACTGAAATCCCCATCTTTGCCATAATCTTTAGCAGCCCCTGATCAATCGCGGCGCGGTAGCGTGCCACAACTTCTGTCAGGGTTCCTTCCAAAAGGCCGCGCTCTATACGGTCAGCCAGCGAATCCTCGGCCAGATAAGCGTTTACCGTTGTCGCACCACAACCAATCAGAACCGCGAAATAATGCGCGTCAATACATTCGGCTGAGCGCACATTGATGGACGTAAACGTGCGCAAACCTTTGCGTGTCAGCCAGCTATGCACAGCACTTGTTGCCAGGATCATTGGCATGGCAACGCGGTCTTCACTCTGATGCTGATCTGTCAGCACGATGTGCCCGGCACCCGAACGTACGGCATCTTCAGCCTCTGCGCGTATGTTTTCCAGCGCACGCCTCAGGGCGTCGGAATCCTGCCCGGCCGGGAAGGTGCAATCAATTTCGGTCATTGCAGCGTTAAATTCGCCCTTCATGAGCTCGAACTGCGCGTTCCCAACAAATGGGCTTTCCAAAACCAAAATTTCCGTCTGACTGCTGTCTTCGTCCAGCACGTTCTTGAGGTTGCCAAACCTTGTCTTAAGGCTCATCACCCGGAATTCGCGCAAACTGTCAATCGGCGGGTTCGTGACCTGACTAAAGTTTTGGCGAAAGAAGTGGCTCAAAGGGCGATACTTCTTGCTCAGAACAGCCGAGGGTGTGTCATCCCCCATGCTCGCCAGCGCTTCTTTGCCATCCTCAGCCATTGGTGCCAGAATTTGTTCCAGCTCTTCAATGCTGTAGCCCGCCGCAATCTGACGTTTACGCAACTCTGGACCGCTGAAAACCGATGTTTCGGTGATCTGTGAGAGCGTTTCTTCCATATCAACGATCTTGCCAACCCATTCACCAAACGGCTGGTTCGAGGCAAGCTTGTCTTTCAGTTCTTTGTCGCGATACAGGCGTCCTTCGGCCATATCGACAGCGATCATTTGCCCGGGTCCCAGCGCGCCTTTGTGTACAACGGTCGCTTCGTCAATCGGCACCATTCCGGCCTCAGATCCGGCTATCAGCAGCCCATCACCCGTTACGACGTATCGCATTGGCCGCAGGCCGTTCCGGTCAAGCCCGGCGCATACCCAGCGCCCGTCTGTCATGGCAAGAGCGGCTGGGCCATCCCAGGGCTCCATCACAGAGTTGCAATAGGAATACATATCGCGCCAGGGCTGCGGTAACTCCACCGCCTGCTTGGACCAGCTTTCCGGGATCAGCATTGTTTTTGCCATTGGCGCAGATCGCCCAGCGCGCACCAGAACCTCAAACACACCGTCAAGTGCTGCAGAATCCGATGCCCCTTGCGCAACGATTGGCTTGATATCTTCTGCACGATCACCAAAAGACGCACTCGCCATCCTTATTTCGTGGCTTTTCATCCAATTCATATTGCCCTTCAGCGTGTTGATCTCGCCGTTGTGTGCGAGCATCCGGAACGGTTGAGCCAACCACCACTGCGGGAAGGTATTTGTCGAATAACGCTGGTGATAGATTGCAAAGGCGGATTTGAACCTTGGATCCATAAGATCAGGGTAGAAAACCGCAACCTGTTCTGCCAGCATCATACCTTTGTAAATGATCGACCGGCAGCTTAGAGATGCTATGTATAGGCCAGAGACCTGAGCAGCGATTGCCGCCTTTTCGATTCGGCGGCGAATTACGTAGAGTTCACGTTCGTAGGTGTCTTCGTCGACACCCTTAGAATTTGATATCAGGATTTGTTCAATTTCTGGTCGGGTGGCGTTTGCTTTTTCACCAAGGCAGGTCACATCGACCGGAACGTGCCGCCAGCCGTAGATAGAATAGCCCAAACGCAAAACTTCGGTCTCAACAATTGTGCGGCATTTTTCCTGCGCGCCAAAATCTGTGCGCGGCAAAAACACCTGGCCGACAGCAACCAGTTCTTCCTGGCGCGGCTCGTGCCCCGTTCGTTTGATCTGGTCATAGAAAAACGGAACCGGAATTTGAACATGGATGCCAGCGCCGTCGCCGGTTTTTCCATCAGCGTCCACAGCACCCCGGTGCCAGATTGCACGAAGGGCGGCAATACCTGCGTCAACCACACCGCGACTGGGTTTACCGTCAACAGAAACCACCAGACCTACACCGCAGGATGAATGCTCCTCGGTTGCGTCATAGAGCCCGTTTTCGGCTAGATAGGCTCTTTTCTCTTCTTCGGCAGCGACCCAACTTGCATCATATTTGGTCATTTTTTGGCTCCTTCCGGGAAGGAGGCGAACATTGCCTCTACTTCCGCCTTGGTTTTCAGTTCGTGTTCCCCGGCAAAGGAATAGCCAGCCGGTTTTACGTCGATGTAAATCTCTTTCGTCAGCTCCAAACCACCAGCGTCATCAACCAAGCCAGCTGCGATGGAATAGTGGTCGTGTCCAGATAGCGTCAGACGGTACCAAAGCGTTGAGCCGCAGGTGTCACACCACGCACGTTCTGCCCAATCAGAAGAAGTAAAAGATTTGACCGGCCCCTCATACGTCAGGCTGCCAGGTTTGGCATCAATCTCGACAAACGCCGATCCGGTCCAACGTCGGCACATTTCACAGTGACAGGCGTGTAACTCTGGTTGTTTGGGCTCAAAGGAAAGACGAACCGCACCACAAAGACAATGACCCTGCATATCGACCCTATTCCGCCGCTACTTGCGCAGGCTGTGCCAGAAAATTCAAAATACTGTCTGCAGCTTCGCATCCATCGCGAATTGCCCAGACGACAAGACTCGCGCCACGTACGATATCGCCCACTGCGTAAACACCGGGCAGCTCCGTTGCGTGAGTGCGAAAATCAGCCCGGATGGTACCCCAACGGGTAACCGTCAGCGCCTCTTCGTTCCAGAGTTTAGGCAGGTCTTCTGGTTCAAACCCCAATGCCTTGATCACAAGATCAGCTTTCTCGATATAATCTTCACCCTCGATCAACTCTGGGCTTTGCCGTCCGGTTGCATCGGGCGCACCGAGGCGCATTTTCTGTATCATCACGCCGTCCACCGGATCGCCGGTGAATCCTTTGGGTGCTGATAGCCAGACGAATTCAACGCCTTCTTCTTCTGCATTCTTAACTTCGCGTTGTGATCCCGGCATATTCGCGCGGTCGCGACGGTACAGACATTTGACGCTGGTCGCGCCTTGGCGAACTGCGGTGCGTACGCAATCCATCGCAGTGTCTCCGCCACCGATAACAACAACCCGCTTACCGGCTGCATTCAGCTCGCCGCTTTCAAATTCTGGGACATCATCGCCAAAACTGACTTTGTTGCTTGCCGTCAAGTAATCGATCGCATTTACGAGGCCTTCAGCACCGCTCCCCGGGGCTTGCAAATCTCTCGTTTTATAGACGCCTGTCGCGATCAGAACCGCGTCATGTTTGCCCCGGATCGCATCGAATGAGATGTCTTCGCCAACTGTGGTATTCAGTACAAATTCGACGCCCGCTTGTTCCAGTTGCTCAATGCGTTGCATGACAACGGGTTTTTCGAGCTTGAAGCTTGGGATACCATAGGTCAGCAGCCCGCCCGCGCGATCATAGCGGTCATAAACCGTGACCTGCACACCTTGGCGGCGCAGATGATCCGCCGCAGCAAGACCACCGGGACCCGCGCCGATGATACCAACGCTTTGATCGTATTCCTGCGCTGGCACGATCGGCTTTACCCAGCCCTTTTCCCACGCCGTATCTGTAATATACTTTTCAACGGCACCAATCGTTACAGTCCCGTGGCCGGATTGCTCAATAACGCAATTTCCCTCACAAAGCCGGTCTTGTGGGCAAATGCGACCACAGATTTCCGGGAAGGTATTCGTTGCTTGGCTAATTTCATACGCTTCCTGCAACCGGCCTTCGGCGGTCAACCGCAGCCAATCGGGTATATTGTTGTGTAGCGGACAATGACTTTGGCAATAAGGCACACCGCACTGACTGCACCGGCTTGCTTGTTCCTGAGCTTTTGCATCTGCAAATTCTGCGTAAATCTCGTGAAAATCTTTGTTCCTGAGACCAGCGTCACGTTTAGCAGGCATATCCCGCTCCACATCGACAAATTTAAGCATCTGATTTTTGGTCATCACAATCCCCGCGAAACGCTGACTCGGCCCTTTTAGCGGTTGAGCAAAATAAATAAAAGTCATTATAGCTGACCCATATATATATTTTCTTGCACATATTTCGGAAATTTTCGCTCTCATGGCTGATTCTAGCGCAAATCAGCGCTGTGTCTTTTGATTTTAGGGAATAGTTACTGACATAAAAACATTCTTCCTATTCAAAAACCTTTGGTTAGGTTGAGGCTCGAATCAATTGAGGCGCACGCATGTCTTTGTTCCATCTCTTTTTGGTGGCTGTTATTCAGGGAATTACCGAGTTTTTACCTGTTTCTTCCTCCGGCCATCTTATTTTGCTACCTAAACTGACTGGATTGCAGGACCAGGGGCAAACAATCGATGTCGCGGTACATGTTGGAACGCTTGCAGCCGTCGTGATTTATTTTTGGCGCGACGTCGTGATGGGGTTTTCGGGAATTCCCAGGCTGATGCGCGGCAAAGTGGATACGCCCGGCGCTCAACTAGCCTTCTTGCTAGTTATCGCAACATTACCTGTGATTCTGTTTGGCTTGATATTGAAGCTAACCGGGCTTTCGGATGCCATGCGCTCTGTCACGGTCATAGGTTGGACAATGTTGGGTTTTGGCCTGGTTCTTTACTGGGTCGATCAACGTAGCCCATCCGAGAAAACATCTCCGGAATGGTCCCTCAAAGACGCCATCATAATGGGGTTATGGCAGGCTATTGCACTTATCCCGGGTACGTCACGATCTGGCGCGACAATCACAGGTGCCCGTGCTTTGGGATACGGGCGCGAACACGCCGCGAAACTGGCGATGCTTATGTCTATACCGACGATTATCGCATCTGGCGTACTTCTGGGTGCCGAAGTTGTAGCGAACGCCGACGCCGAAATGGCACGCGATGGTGCCATTGCAGCTGTCTTCGCGTTTATCTCTGCGCTTTTCGCGCTATCTCTGATGATGCGATTGTTGCGCAGCGTCAGCTTCACGCCCTACGTGATTTACCGCGTTGCGCTAGGTCTGGTCTTGCTGGGAATCGCTTACAGCTAGGTCCGCAAATTCTTTGCTGACTCCTTGATCGCGTCATACTGGCCGGACGGGCGGAACCGCCACAAGTAATCTGGCAGCACAGCCTCTAGCGCTGTTGGCTGGATGCCGAGATCGGAAAAGCCTTTGGACCCTTCAGAGACAACGTTGTCCCTGCGAAGATTCTTCAACTGGTCGCGGGTCAGGATACCGTTTGATATCAAGCCAAGCGTAACGGCTTGAATTGCGTCAAACACCGTTGCAATGATTGACCCGACGAAGAAGGGTTTGTTGATCACAAGGCGACGACGGTGAATAACCCCCAGCATTTGATCAATCAGCGCATGCAGCGTATTCACATCGGGACCACCAAGTTCATAAACACCCGGTTCCGCCTCGCCCAGAACACCTTTGACGGCCGCCTGTGCAACATCGTCAACATAAACCGGCTGAAACTTTGTATTTCCGCCGATAAGCGGCAGAACAGGCCCAAAGCGTGTCATTGCGGCGAAGCGGTTAAAGAACTGATCCTCTTGACCAAAAATGACGGACGGACGCAAGATCATTGCGTTAGGGAAGTATTGCAAAACACCCTCTTCGCCCAGCGCCTTGGATTTGCTGTAGTCACTGTCGCTTTGCAGGTCCGCGCCAATGGCTGACAGATGCACTAGCGCCTCAACACCTTCTTCGGCAGCGATACGGGCGATGCGCTCTGCACCTTCATGCTGAACTGCGTCAAATTTGTTGCGGCCAAGTTCGTTCAGAATGCCAACACAATTTACAACTGCATCTGCGCCCTTCATCACAAGCCGAACAGAAGCGTCATCACGAATATTGCAGAACACCGGTTCGACCTGCCCGACGACTCCATAGGGTTTCACGTGCATCGCTTCATTTGGACGCCGTACTG
>Ga0316204_10002657_pt1 | contig 39470 bp, 32 predicted proteins | sample 6monrhotite_MG_2_FD_205661 | JGI IMG/M metagenome (GOLD analysis project Ga0316204, IMG submission 205661) | Microbial mat bacterial communities from mineral coupon in-situ incubated in ocean water Damariscotta River, Maine, United States -... | ecosystem: Environmental > Aquatic > Marine >...
AGTGCTTTGGGTATGGTTTTTTAGCCAATGCGATGAGAGCGGGAAAGCTCACTCAAATTAGACAAGCGTTAAAGATCGAGCCAAAGCCGCTTTCAAGTGAGATGATTGAAAATAATCGCGCCCCTTGTTGTCCAGAGTGTGGCAATCAGCATTGGCATTATCTGAGAGTGATGATCAGACGGCATTGGCAACCGGGATGACGACTTAACGGTTTGATGCAATGCGTCAAAGTCAACGCGAGTTTCACTTGTGGGAGCACACTTGCACTGATGTTAAAAATCAAGCAAACTAAGCACTGAAATAATGAAAAACAGATGGTTAGTAGAGATCAAAAAAGGGATACACCAAAGGGAATTAATCCGAGTGCGGTTCGTATCAATTAGATCCTTCGATCACTTATCGAACAAAAACCATTAATAGTATTTAAACTATGTGCCAACGCGGCACAGTTCAACAGAGATTTATATTGATTAAAAATCAACATAAATACTTAAGAGTTAGGTAATTTGAATGAAATATATTCACTCTCTTTTAATTGTCATTTTTCTCTCTGGATGTGATTTCGAAATTCCCGAAATGGATGAGAAATTTGGGAAACAAAATTTCGTTTCTGCGGTATCGATTATTGAATTGCACAACACTAGGAACGGTTCCTATCCAGAAAATCTTGATCAACTGGAGTTTCTTGGTGATTGGGATGCTCTCTGGTTGTCTGCAGTAAGATATGAAAAGCTGGATGAAGGTTATAATCTATTTGTAGAAAGAGGACACATGGGAAAGCCTAACCTTAAGTTACCTATCGAATTCAAGAAAGGTTTGGGAATTAGAAACAGTAATGTTAAATGGCTGTCTAAGCGAGACTAATACCTAACAAATCGTTGTTGCAGATGTACTGCAAAACTCGACGTTAGCTGCAAAAAAATTCAAAATCCAAAAGCAATAAATTATGAAAGTACGAAGATACAACGAAGGTGAAGAAATGGTTCTTTGGAATATTTTCTATAACACCATTCATAACGTAAATATAAAGGATTATGATAATATCCAAATATCTGCGTGGGCACCTTCAAGTTTAGATAACAATATTTGGATTGAAAAGATAAAATCCATAAATCCTTTCGTTGTAGTTCATGACAATATGATCTTGGGTTATGCTGACCTGCAAGAATCAGGATTAATAGATCATTTTTTTTGTCATCATCAATGGCAAAGAAAAGGTATTGGCTCAATGCTCATGAATAAAATAATAGAAAATGCCAACTTTCTAGGTATTACCACCCTCACCTCAGAAGTTAGTATCACCGCTAAACCATTTTATATATCATATGGCTTTACGGTTATAGAAAAACAATCGCTATTTGTTCGTGGACAGTATTTAACCAACTATAAAATGCAAAAAGAATTAATTTAGTGAATACAAAATAAACACTCCTGTAACTACCGAACAGTTTATCAACTTACTCAATAAATCCACTCTTGGTGAGCGCAGACCTGTGATGTGTCAACACATTACTCTTTCCACGAATCCAACTGATTATTTAGGTTCAATTACTTTGTTACAACGTAGACAGTCAACAATGTTAAACATTGAACGATAGATAATAGTGGAACGCCTAATAGTAGTTTAATTTAACTTTTGTTTCTTCAGTCTGAGCGCATTTACAATCACCGATACAGAACTAAAACTCATTGCCGCTGCAGCAATAATAGGTGATAGTAAAACTCCAAAAAATGGGTAAAGCGCACCGGCTGCAACCGGTACGCCTAACGAGTTATAAACAAAAGCAAAAAATAAATTCTGCCTAATATTTTTCATAGTAGCGCGACTTAAAACAATCGCTTTAACAATACCTCTTAAATCACCTTTCACAAGCGTTACGCCAGCACTTTCCATCGCCACATCGGTTCCGGTTCCCATGGCAATACCGACATGTGCTTGCGCAAGTGCGGGTGCATCATTGATACCATCACCTGCCATCGCAACGATTTTTCCAGCTGCTTGTAAGGTTTTGATGATTTCCGCTTTTTGATCAGGCAACACATCAGCTTTAACTTCATCGATACCGAGTTTATCCGCAACTACTTTTGCTGTTAAAAGATTATCGCCGGTTAGCATCACCACTCGAATGCCTTGCTTATGAAGTTGTGAAATAGCGTCGGGAGTTGATGCTTTAATGGGATCGGCGACACCAATTAATGCGGCTGGTTGACTGTCAACCGAAAACAAAATAACCGTTTGACCGTCCGCGCGTAATTCATCTGCTTGAGCAAAAAATGGATCGCTTTTTTCTGCTTTACTGTTTTGTAATGTACCGACTTTTTCCATCAATTTTCGGTTGCCTAGCGCCAGCTGTTTTCCGTTGATAGAAGCAGTAACCCCCATTCCAGTGACAGAACTAAAATCACGAACATCAATAGATGATATTGATCTTTCTTTTGCGCCATCCACAATAGCCTGCGCTAATGGATGCTCACTTTGTTTTTCTACTCCAGCGATCCAAGCTAATAACTCTGACTCATCAAATCCTTGATTAACCATCACACTCACTAATTTTGGTTTACCCTCCGTTAAAGTACCGGTTTTATCCACCACTAACGTATCTACTTTTTCCATAATTTCTAGCGACTCGGCATTTTTTATCAATACGCCTTCCAGAGCTCCCCGACCAGTTCCGACCATAATAGAAATTGGGGTCGCTAAGCCAAGCGCGCAAGGACAAGCTATAATTAGCACTGCCACAAAATTAATCAGTGCGTAGGCAAGCGCTGGTTCGGGCCCCCAAACATACCAAACCACAAATGCGATGGATGCGATAGCGACTACAATAGGAACAAAATATCCAGCCACCATATCTGCCATTTTTTGAATGGGTGCGCGCGAGCGCTGTGCGTCAGCGACCATTTTTACAATTTGCGATAGCAAAGTATCTGCGCCAATTTTTTCCGCCTGCATGATCAAACTACCTGTTTCATTGACCGTCGCACCAATTAAATGATCGGTAACTGATTTGCTCACGGGTATAGGCTCACCGGTTACCATAGATTCATCCACACTACTCGATCCATCAATCACTTTTCCGTCAACGGGAACTTTTTCGCCAGGTCGAATTCTTAGTCGATCGCCGACCTGCACCTGTTCTAGTGGAATATCCTCCTCGTCACCGTTATCTCGAACAATCCTTGCATTTTTTGAAGCGAGTCCTAATAATAATTTTATCGCCGCATTTGTTTGAGATCGCGCACGAAGTTCCAAAACTTGTCCTAATAAAACCAGAGTGATGATCACTGCCGCCGCTTCAAAATAGACATGGATTAAACCATCGGCAGTTAACATCTCTGGTGGAAAGATACTTGGTAATAACATCGCAATTACACTATATAAATAAGCCACCGAAACGCCTAAGCCAATCAAAGTAAACATATTTAAATTCCAAGTTTTGACTGACTGGATAGCACGTACATAAAAAGAACCGCCACCCCAAATAATAACTGGCGTACCTAGTAAGAACTCAATCCATTGCACCCATTGCATTTTTAATCCGGCAGGTAACCATTGCGGGAAAATATCTGCGAGCATAGCCAAAACGAAAACAGGAATGGCTAAAAAGCTACTTAGTTTAAATCGTCTCGTCATATCATCTAATTCAGGATTTTCTTCATCAACATCAACAGCCGTTGCTTCCAACGCCATACCGCAAATGGGGCAATTACCTGGCTCATCTTGTAAAACTTCTGGATGCATTGGACAAGTGTATTGTGTTTTGCTGGCGGCTAAAGGGATATCTTTTGGCTCTAACGCCATTCCACATTTTGGGCAATTTCCCGAACCACGCTGCTCTATTTCAAGATGCATCGGGCAAGTATAAATAGCCTCATCATTAGTTTTAGAATGATCGTTTGTTAGAAGTAGATGGGCGTTGTGATCATGACATTTACGCTCCTTAGACTGCTGAGTTTCATCTACTTTGCCATACCTCTCAATAGGATCGTGATGATTACAACTTTTATCCTCGAGATATTCATTTGGTGAAAGATCAAATTTCTCTCTACAGTTTTGACTACAAAAGAAGTAATCTTTTGACTGGAATTGGCTACTAAACTTGCTTTCTGAAGAAACACTCATACCGCAAACGGGATCGTTCATTTTTCTCACCTTTTTTTGGCTTGATTTTAGTGTTTGCCACCTAAACCAGCCATTTTTTAAACTGCTTTAAGTACTTATTGGCTCTATTTTTTTAGGCTTATAATCTCGTGACGAAGAATGAGTGTGCACAACTTTCCACTGACCGTCAATTAATCTAAAAAGGAAAGTTTGATAACCACTTTTGTCAAACACTCTGCCACTTTTTCGAACCTTTCCTTTGACACGTGTATCGGCTATCGCCCATGCAAATTGTTTTTTAGATCCACCTTCAAAATTAATTTCGATATTAGAAAAATTCAATTTTAGATATTCCAATGCGTCCTTTTCCGGTTCTACATGATGAGAGACTAAATCATTAAGACCGCTATTTTGACCACCCGATTCTACATAACGAGCGCCTTTAAAATCCAAGAAATTTTTCCTAAACGGCTTGCCATCGCCGTTCTCCCAGCCATATTTAATCGCTCCGATAATGGCTCGAATTTGTTTTATATCGTTAGAACTTTCAACGGTAGCCTTTTTAAACATACCTGCCTCAAAATGACCTGGAATGTTACAAGCAAAAACCACTTCGCTATTACCGGTAAACTTCCAAGTCAATTCTTTTGTTTCTCCAGGTTTTACAGTGACCGTATTGCCATCTTCATGAACCATATTTGGCATTTTTGCCATCATTGCCTGATGTGCCTTTTGCTCTTCTGCGTCTCCAACAGAAAACTCGTGAGCAATTTTTCCGTCATTGGTAACAATGAACCTCACGATTTCTCCGGCTTTTAAATTTAGCTCATTTGAAAATTCATAACGCATAGTATCTTTGGTGGTGACTTTAATGGTGCGAGTCGCTTTAGAAGCGTCGGTCGGCGCTCCAACAGGACTACCGCCGCTGTCGTGCTCATGATCGCCATGCCCTTCTTTTCCTCCATGATTGGAATGTTCTTTTTTAACTTCCTTTTTATGTTCATGCTCATGGTTTCCACCGGCAATTGTCATATTTGAAAACAGCACGAACGCCGCGATTGATGTGATTAACAAGTTATTTTTCATCTGTTTTTACCTCTATTTTAGTTAAATTTAAGTTTGATCTGTTTTTGAAAATCATTTACTTGAGCGAATGTTTGCGCCACAAAAAATATACAGCGGGCAATACCAATAAAGCTAAAATAACGGTACTGAGCATCCCGCCCACCATCGGTGCGGCAATTCGGCTCATTACTTCAGATCCAGTTCCAGTGCCAAGCAATATTGGCAATAAACCGGCGATAATCGCCGTTGCAGTCATCATCACAGGTCGCACTCTGAGTCCTGCCCCGTGTAAAACGGCATCAGCCAATATCGCTATGGTTGGCTTAACATCGCTTTTTACACAATCATCAAGCATTTTTTGATAAGCTTGGTTAAGGTAAACCAACATAATGACACCGATCTCCACCGACACTCCGGCGAGCGCGATAAATCCAACGCCCACCGCAACCGAAAAATTAAAATCTTGAAGATACATCAACCAGATACTTCCCACCATAGCCAATGGAAGAGTTCCCATGATGATTGCCACTTCGACAAAATTTCTGAAGTTAATAAATAACAAAATGACAATAATAAAAAGCGTTAGTGGTACGACGTAAGTTAGTTTTTCTTTCGCCCGTACCATGTATTCGTATTGTCCGGACCAACCGATTGAATAACCAGGTGGAAGATCCAACGCCTCATTGACGACTTTTTGAGCCTCGACAACGTAACTTCCAATATCAACACCCTCAATGTCAATAAACGACCAACCGTTTAAGCGCGCATTTTCACTTTTAATGCCAGGTGGTCCGTCTTCAATAAAAACATTAGCGACATCTGATAAAGCGATCCGCTGTCCTGCGGGTGTCACAATCGGGAGCCTCGCTAACTGTTCGGGCGAATTGCGATAGTCTTGAGGATAACGAATATTCACAGGATATCGTTCCAAACCTTCGACCGTTTGAGTCACATTCATTCCGCCAATCGCAGTAGCAACAACCTGCTGAACATCCGCAATATTCAGCCCATAACGTGCTGCTTTTGCTCGCTGAATATCCACTTTAATATAACGTCCACCAGCAACGCGTTCAGAGTAAACAGACGCAGTACCGGGAACATCTTTTAAAATGTCTTCCAACTGCTTACCTATCTTTTGGATCTCCGTCAGTTTAGGACCAGAAATTTTTATCCCGACGGGTGTTTTAATTCCAGTCGCCAACATATCAATTCGCGTTTTAATAGGCATGACCCATGCGTTGGTTAAGCCGGGAAATTTAACCAGTGCATCGAGTTCTTTTTTTAACGATTCGGTGGTCACGCCTTCACGCCATTCGCTTTGAGGCTTTAACTGAATAAAGGTTTCAATCATGGTTAGCGGCGCAGGATCAGTCGCGGTTTCGGCGCGACCAACTTTTCCGAAAACAGTTTTAACTTCATGAACACTTTTAATTAATTTATCCGTTTGCTGAAGCAATTCTCGCGCCTTACCAATAGATATTCCTGGATAGGTTGTCGGCATATACATTAAGTCACCCTCGTCTAACGGTGGAATAAATTCGCTACCGATTTTGTCGAGTGGCCACACGCCAATAAACATGATCCCAAGTGCCGCTAGCAAAGTTGTTTTGGGATACTTCAATACACTTTTTAATGCTGGCATGTACGCAGCTGTTAATAACCGATTGATCGGATTTTTGTGTTCGGGTAAAACTTTACCGCGAATAAAATAACCCATCAGCACCGGTACCAAAGTGATAGCTAATAGCGCAGAAGCCGCCATCGCGTATGTTTTAGTAAAAGCAAGCGGTGCAAACATTCGACCTTCTTGTGCTTCCAGCGTAAATACCGGTACAAAACTAACAGTAATGATCAATAGACTAAAAAATAATGCCGGCCCTACCTCGCCTGCTGATTCGGCGACGATACGCCATCGATTTTCTGCGGTTAAGGGCGTTCGCTCCATATGTTTATGCATATTTTCGATCATCACTATTGCACCGTCGATCATCGCGCCAATCGCGATAGCAATACCGCCTAATGACATGATATTGGCGTTTAAACCTTGTAAGTGCATAATAATAAACGCTGCTAAAATGCCAACGGGTAAACTAACTATCGCCACCAGTGAAGAGCGAACATGAAATAAAAAGGCCATACAAACCAATGCAACCACGCCAAATTCTTCAAGCAATTTGAACCATAAATTTTCAACCGCTCTTTCAATCAATGCACTGCGATCATAAACTGTAATGACTTCGACACCTTCTGGTAATCCTTTTTTTAATTGTTCGAGTTTGGCTTTAGCTCCATCAATAACATTTTGTGCATTTTCACCAAAACGCATTACAACGATCCCGCCGACCACTTCTCCCTCGCCATTTAACTCTGCAACTCCTCGACGCATCTGAGGACCAGTGCCAATATCGGCAACATCTTTGAGTAACAGTGGCGTGCCGTTTTGATTAACTCCCAAAGGAATATTGCGTAGATCCTCTTCGTTTTTTAAATACCCGGTCGCCCGCACCATATATTCCGCTTCAGCCATTTCAACCACTGAAGCGCCAATCTCCTGGTTACCTCTTTTAATCGCGTTCTTAATATGGGCAAGCGGTATTCCAAAAGCGCGAAGTTTGTCGGGATCGACTCGAATTTGATATTGCTTTACCATGCCGCCCAAAGTGGACACTTCTGAAACTCCCGGAACCGTCTGCAATTCATATTTTAAAAACCAGTCTTGAATACTTCGTAGTTGGCTTATATCGTTATTGCCTGTTTTATCTATTAAAGCGTATAGATAAACCCAGCCAACACCTGTAGCATCCGGTCCAAGTTGCGGTCTCGCATTGGCTGGCAAAGACGGGGCGACTTGGCTCAAATATTCCAGCACACGACTTCGAGCCCAATAAAGATCGGTTTTTTCATCAAAGATAATATAGACATACGAATCACCAAAAAATGAATAACCCCTTACTGTTACCGCTCCTGGGACGGAAAGCATGGCTGTGGTTAGCGGATATGTGACTTGATCTTCAACTACTTGCGGCGCTTGTCCGGGATAAGTTGTCTTGATAATCACTTGCACATCAGATAGATCTGGGAGTGCGTCAACTGGCGTATTTTTTAATGAATACACTCCGACACCAAGCAACATAAAAGTCGCAAGCAAAACGAAAAAACGATTGCCAACAGACCAATGAATAATAGATTTAATCATGCTAAATGCTCCTATTGATCACTTATATTAAGGTCGGTAGACTTTGAAGAGGCTGGTGCTTGTGGAAAAATATCAGTGATCACAAATTGTCCATCCATCACGTGGAAAGTAAATTGAATAGTCATACCATTTTCTAACCCCCCCATATCAACATCTTCGTTAACCATAAAATCAACCGTAGCGGCAGGTCGATCCCATTCTTCAATGGCATCACGGCTGATATTAAGCATCCGATGACCTAGCATAATACTGTTGATCACCCCGTTGACATCGACGGAATTAGCGGTTGTGCCGGTCATATTTTCGGGTTCTAATGGGTGACTCATACGCTTAAAGTCCGAAGACTTACTGGATTCAGAGTCGAGTAAAAATTGTGCAGAGGTAACCACCTTTTCACCTTCATCTAACCCCGCCAAAATTTCTGCCGATTGATCATCGAATCGACCGACTTTAACTTCAACCGATTTATATCGACCATCTCCAAGTGCTAATACCACTCTCTCAGTACTGCCAGATCGGATGACCGCTTCTTTAGGCACTAATAAAGATTTTTCTTCTTTCATAGGATGGATGATCACTTGTGCAAACATGTTAGGTTTTAATTGTTCATTTTTATTTTCAAACCGAAGCCTCACTTTTAAGGTTCTTGTTTTAGGATTAAGTGTCGGATAAACATAATCAACTTTGCCAAGCCATTCAACACCTGGCGTATAATCAAGATTCATAGTCACAGGTAACCCCGCCTTGACTTCTGATGATTGACTTTCAAACACTTCCGCTTCAACCCAAACTTGTTGTAACTGACCAATTGACATGATGGTTTTTCCAGGTTTGACAAAAAAACCTTCTCGAATATTTAAGTTGTCGATCACGCCATTTTGTGGTGCAAAAAAAGTAATGGTTTGTTTTACTCGACGCGTTTTTTTCAATTGGCTAATCACTTTCTTAGATATTTGTAACGCTTCTAATCGAGCTTCGGCCGCTTTAATTAATCGTTGATTTTTTCGATCAAGCGCTAACACAAACTCTTCTTGGGCATTGACTAATTCTGGTGAATAAATTTCATATAAAGGCTGATTTTTTTTCACTGGATCACCAGAGGCTTTCACATATAGCTTTTCCACCCATCCCTGTACCCGTGGATGAATATGAACTAATTGATCTTCATCATATTTGACATAACCAACGGTTTTAATTTGAGTGTGCAATGATTTGTATTCAGCCATTGCCGTTCGCACGCCTAAATTATTAACCACTTCAGGGGAAATTTTAATCGTACCAGCCCCCGAATCTGAGCCTGAGCCGCCATCAGCGTAAACTGGAATTAAGTCCATTCCCATTGGTGATTGTCCGGGCTTATCTCTTTTGTAATTAGCGTCCATAGGGGCAACCCAATAAATAGGTTTTTCTTCGGCACTTTCAGTGCTCATTTCTTGCGTTGATGAACCACCTAAAAAAGAAGTCGCTGCATAAGTAACCAGTGAGCCAAATATTGCAGCAGCAACAATAAAAGGTAAATTTAATTTGTTTTGGCTATCTGTTTCATTGCTCATGGGTGTTCTCCTAAGCGGCTGTTATTAATCGCTAAACCAGAATTGTTTGAAATAATTTGATCGGCACTATTCATAAAAAAATAATTTAATTCGATAATGCTTTTTTGTCTTTCGACGTTAATGCCTAACGAATCAATAGCTGCGTTTAGCTCCGCGATCCGCGAACGGACGACTTCAGCAAAATCGCCATCATCATTGGTATAAGCGGTTAAAGAGGCTTCTGCCTGATCATGCATTTGCGGTAGTAATCTGTTCTGATATAATTTTTGTCGCTCGTTTAATCGTACCAGTTGAGAACGATTGGTTTCAAAAGAGGCGATTAATCGTCTGATCAATAACCATTTTTCAGTTTTAACGGCGGAGCTCTTAGAGATTGCCGATTGAACTTGCTTATCCTGCCGGTTAGAAGTAAAAAGCGGAATATCAAAACTCACACCAAGTGAAAATAAATCGGAACGATCATTTCCGTTTTGGGGCGCATCTCTATAACCGTATCCGGCACTTACTCCCCATTGCGGTTTGTACTTTTGTTTGGCAAGATCAATACTACTTTTGCTTGCTTTAATTTTTTGATCCAGCACGTTAACTGCAGGATGGTTAGAAAAATATTTAAATAGCTTTTGTGGATCAATTTCTTTTTCAGAAAGATAGAACGACTTCTCCAACATTTTTATATCAGGAATTTTTCTAGCAAAAGTATAATTTGAAAATTGAAAATTTTCACCGCTTTCTCCAGCGGAATAATCGCCGCCTAAATATTGACTTAACCATTCAGAAAGCTTTTGTTGCGACATTTCTAACTTTTGATTGAGCATGGTTAAACGATCATCTAAGCGCGTTAACTCTAATTGAGCACGAACGATATCTTGTTGTCTCGTTTTACCCATTGCCGAAGAATAGCTCGCTTGAACAATATCTGCGAGTTGCTCAAACAAAGCTCGGTCTTTTTCAATCAGAGCGATGCTTTCTTGCGCTTTGTAGGCATCCAACCAAAGCTTAGCGGCTAACACCGTGACTTTGGCTTTGCGATCTTCGCGCTGAAAAGGAAACTGACTTCCGATCAAACTGAGCTGCTGTTGTTTTAAATCGAGACTATCGCCTCGCGGAAACATTTGCGAGACTCCCAGTTTGAATTGCGTCATTGGCTCTTGACCAAAGTCAAAAGTATCAGCCGCGATGTTGGCAATCCCGATAGACACTTTAGGATCAGGCAATGTTCCCGCAGCGACACTGGCAGATTCAACCGCCCGTTGAGAATACTGATTACCTACTAACCAGGGGTCATTCGCCCTTGCCATTTTAACGGTGCTTTCAAGCGAAAGTGTTTTTTTCTCATCGAAAGCAGCGGCATTCACACTCACGATCATAGAACTTAGCATGAAGCTCAATGAGACAAGTACACATTTTATTAGGGTATAATTGTGCATTAAATCTGCTCCTCTGAGGTATTAACTTCAGCGTAAATTTCCACCGAAGCGTCATCTTTTAATAAGTAAATTTTATAAGGTCGAAATAAATCACCAAACTCCATACCAGGCGTACCCGTAGGCATGCCCGCCACAGTAAGTCCAGTGGCTCCGTGTGGTTTTTCAGCAAGAAATCGCTTGATGAATTTTGCGGGGATGTGCCCTTCAAACACAAATCCGTCGCTAGAAACACTGGTATGACAAGATCGCAATTTAGCGTGAATACCATATTTATTCTTGATTTCTGATAGATCATTTTGATTATGACCAATCATCTTGAAGCCATTATCAGATGCATGTGACATCCACTTAGAGCAGCAGCTACACTGAGCCCTTTTATATACGTTAAGTACTATTTCGTTTACCGATTGTTGTGCAAAACTGCTGTTAGATTCGGAACAAGCAGCGACAAACAACCACACACCACTGAACAGAGTAAACCTTAGTATTTTTGATTTGATCTTCATAGTTCTCCTCCAAGGAGCAACTAACTCGACTAGCGTTATACCGTAAGCTAAATCAATAAAGTTGACGAAAATTCAATATGTAAGCTTAATGATTTTGAGAACTAAAATGATACTCTCAAACAAATATGAAATTCATAGACAGCTAGACACGCCAAACATAGCGAAATTCTAGGCGGATCTATCTTGTATTAACTAAGAATGGGAGGTCGATATAACGAACTAGGGAATTGGATAATGGATACGCTAAAGTCTAAAATGATAGGAGTCGCAACAAAAGAAAGAATTGATTCTTCACTCGTAGAAAACGCTACCAGAGACAGGCACCCGTTCATAGAACAGTTACCGTCACCTTGGCAGCAGTCCATTTGATTGGTAAAGTCAGTGTTGTCGCTGTAACTGGAAACGTCCATTTGCATATTCATCATATGAGATGAATGATCCATTTTTTGCATGGTACTTTGAGGATTTTGGCTCTGCATATTCATCTGACAAGCAGAAAAAGCCGTCGATGCAGAGACTTGACCAATAAAGGTCAATAGCACTAACGCAACTATTCTTAACTTGATTTTTGACTTAAACACATTGAATACCAGCATCGAACACAATAGTTAAGATACACTAAATTCTAAAAAGTTTCATCTCACAATCGAAATTTTGGAATATTTTCGACTTAAAATGGATAAAGCTTCTATCAAACATCATATTTGCTCAGATTCTTCTAATCATTCTGGCAACACAATCGGTAATTCGACTTTCAATTTTTTGTCAACCGATAACTGACAAGCTAATCGATATCCATCTTTTAACTCTTGCTCATCCAAAAGATCGTGTTCAGACAAATCACTCACTTCGCCATTACTTATCGTGTCAATCAGTTTGATTCGACAAAGCCCACAAATACCACCACCGCCACAAGCTGAATCAAGTTCTATATTTTGCTCAATCAACGCATCCATCAATCGGCTATTTTTTTCAACTTCAATTTTTTCCCTCGTTCCGTTTTGGTCGACTAAAAATACTGACACTTTTCTATGTTGATAAATTCTATTCAATACATTAAGAAAATCTTGTTTGGAAAAACTTGAGTAAATCAGAGAAATTCCTGAGATCGAAAATAAAACCAAGATCAGCGCAGCAATAACAATCAAAGCATGGTTAAAATCACCTCTTTGATCATAGTCCATAAAATGTAACATCATAAAAAAGTCGAAGATTCGCCAGCTATTCGTTCTTATTCCTTGATACTCACCGGTTTTGGCTGAGAAATAAATATGCGAATCAAATTCATCATCATAAATTAATTGCCAACTCGGCAAGGTAAAAGCTCTGTTTTCATCGGTTATTTTGTCCACTAAGGAAAGCTGTAATAACGTTCCTCCACCCGCATAATTTGCTTCGGCAATTTGTTTAATTAACGTTTCATCAACAATGATTTTCTGCCTAGTTAATGGTTCCAATAATAATACTTGTTTCTCAGAAACAACTTTAAATACGGAGCGATCTAACAACCTTATTTGCGAAGCTTCGGTTGCCATTGGATAGTATTTCAGAATTCCAACAAAATCATTTGACTCGCTAAGTTGATGCTTTTGATTAGCTTTATAAATGAATGAACCATCGACGACCCGGTGATCGATAAAACTAAAAACTATCCCACTTACGAGCCACAAAATAAACTGAATTCCTATAAGCAAAGCTAACCATTTATGCAGCCGTTTAAAACTATTGATCAAACTCATTGATTTTTATCTCCCTTAAGGCGATAAAAAAGTAACCACGAACCGAATAATGCCATCAGCATACTGGCAATACTAAATAGCCTAAATAATAGACCGGCATAGCCATCGCTATCCCACATTTCCATAATATGCAATAACCATAAGAAATCGAATACTCGCCATAAGTCGGTTCGTTTTGAAACAAGTCTTCCGCTTTGTGGGTGGAAATATAAAGTGGAATTTAGCCCATCATCAAACTGAACTTGCCAGATTGGTTGGTTTCGCCCACCGATTTCAGTGGGATATTGATTGAGTAGTTCGATGGTTGAAATTGAAGCCTTGCCCGCATAGATCTGAGTGGTATTTTTCCGCACAGCTGATTTTAATATATTTGCCTTTTCCTCACCGGTCAATGCATCAACGATAACCAGCTCTTTTTTGTTTCGTATTTCATATACTGGCTGATCAAAATACACTTTTAGTTTGATCGAATGAATAGGCGCGAGTTCATCGATGATTTTTTTAGATATTGGTAAAATCCTACTCGAATCTATAACTTGCGGTTTTTGTAAGTTAACCAAATGATCGCCGTGTATGATATCAAGATCCACAAAGGTCATATAAAGTCCACTTACTGACCATATTAAGACTTGAAGACCAGCAAACAGCGCCAACCATTTGTGGGATTTACGTAACCAAAATATTCTTTTCATTCTACAATAAGAATCTAACTCTCAATGAATTCGATGATAACCGATTAGTGTACAAGCTTACAAAAAAACGGGCTTTGTTTAGTTTGATTTAGATGATATTTGGTTCCTTTATGGTAAAATTACCTGCAGCTTACAAAGCTACTCCATTCTTATCGTAAAGAGCCTGTGATTTAGGCATTCATTCAAGAGGATATAAAAATGAAACAACCTGTTCGCGTAACAGTTACTGGTGCCGCAGGGCAAATTTGTTATTCACTTCTTTTCCGTATTGCATCTGGTGAAATGCTCGGTAAAGATCAGCCAGTCATTTTACAATTGCTAGAAATTACACCCGCTCTCAAAGTATTAGAAGCCGTTAAGATGGAGTTAAACGACTGTGCTTTTCCTTTGCTAAGAGATATTATTTGTACAGATGATGCAAAAGTCGCTTTTACTGGCTCTGAATACGGCTTAATGGTCGGCGCGAAACCACGCGGTCCAGGTATGGAGCGCGCAGACCTATTAAAAGATAACGGACAGATCTTTAGTACTCTCGGCAAGGTTATCAACGAAGTGGCTAATCCCGAGATGAAAATTTGCGTAGTGGGTAATCCCGCTAATACCAATGCTTATATTCTGATGAAAAATGCTCCCAATCTCAACCCTCGTAACATTAGTGCATTGATGCGTCTTGATCACAATCGTGCCATTTATCAACTGGCGAAAAAAACGAACAAACCAATGACTTCTGTTAAAAAAATGACTATTTGGGGTAACCATTCAACCACTCAAGTGCCTGATATCTCTCATACCACCATTGACGGTGAAGTAGCCTCTGGAATGGTTGACTCTTCTTGGGCTAACGATGAGTTCATTCCAAAAGTCGCAAAACGCGGCGCTGAAGTCATTGCCGCGCGAGGGTCTTCTTCTGCTGCGTCTGCTGCAAACGGAGTTATCGACCATGTAAGAAGCTGGGTTCTTGGTACCGATAAAAATGACTGGGTGTCAATGGCTATTTGTTCTGACGGTTCGTATGGCATTGAGGAAGGGTTAATTTATTCTTACCCTGTAACTTGCAAAGATGGTGAATGGACTATTGTTACCGGATTAGAAAACAGCAACTTTATTACTGAAAAGATGAAAGCTTCTGAAAAAGAGTTACTCGATGAAGCCCTAACTTGCTCTGACTTATTTTAAATATTTGGGCAAAGCAAACATTTAGTCGTGAACTTATAAAACGGGGCTAAACGCCTCGTTTGTTAGTGATAACTATATTTCTATTACCTTTGCCGCTTTGTAACTTCCAGCGGTACATTCAGATTATTGTGGATTAATTGTCAACCCACCGACTTCTCGAGACTGTGTTGCTTTAAACGAGCCACCCTCACCAAAAGCAGGATCAACATTACCAAAACTCTCTCTCTGTAAAGTAAACTCCATGCCACATGATTGAGCGGTATTGAGTCCTGTGGTTCCATTTTCAAACATATTTGCTGCAGAAATATCAAAATTATAAGTTCCAGTATCATCAATAAAATTTGATTCGCTACGGGTAATGCCTCCACCTTCTGAACTGGTACAAGAAATAGATGAAAAAAGCCGAATCGATCCATTTGAAACTTCTGGCGTCCAAACGAGAATTACATTATCTTCCAATCCATAAGAAGTATTCGTTAATGGCTGTGTGATCTCAAAACTTGTTGGTAAAAATGCTCTAGAATTAGTAATATTTTCACCATCGTTACGGTAAAAACGAATATTAAACTCTGTTTCTGATACTGTCGAATCTATGTATGCTTGATAGTCGATATCAAGAATATCGTTATCCTCTACCATTCGTTTAGTCACCCCTGCAGCGACAACTTCTAGATATTCACCACCCGACAAAACCACATTCGTGCCAAATCTACCGCCAGCATTTAGTTCAACAACCACTCGACTACGACCATCACCACGCCCATCGACTTCCATTTTTGCCCATATTCCCGAACTTCTTACATCTTGTGAATCTACTGACTCACTATTGCAACCAACGATATTTAACAAAGTTATGCCAATAGAAAACGGAATAATCGCTCCGATAATTTGCTTTAAACTCATAACAGATTTTCTTTTTTATTAGTTATACTTTAATTGTACTAGTTAAAGACAACTAAAAATGAGGATCTATCCATAAACGGATACTTTATTCGGGTTGTTCGGTAATAATAACGGCTACAACTTCAAGGATCGCACTGTGAAGCACTCATACGCCTAACAATTGACTGATTAGCTATAATCGTTTCATATAGAATTTTCAAACTGACTGGTTTTGATATATGAGCATCCATGCCAGACTCACCCGTTGCTGTTTTATGAGCATCTAATGCATGAGCAGTTAAAGCAAATATAGGCACTCTCGGCTTATCTTGTTCAATTTCCCACTGCCGTATTTGTTTTGAGGCATCATAACCATCCATAATTGGCATATCGCAGTCCATTAAAATAAAATCGAGCTTTCGATGATGTTCTCTAACATAAGCCAAAGCTTCTTCCCCATTCTCGACTAAATGACAAGTCAGCCCAAAGACCCCGACCATGTTCTTAATCACCAACTGGTTCACTTTATTGTCCTCTGCGATCAATATATTTATACCTCTCAACTTATTAGCATATTGAACATTTTTTTGTGGTTTATCACTTTCATTATTTTCGTCAACAATATACTTTAATTCCGACGACTGAAGTTTTCCACACTGAATCGTAAACCAAAAATTTGAGCCCTCGTTGAGCTCACTATTTACACCTATTTTTCCATTCATTAATTCCACTAGCCGCTTACAAATACTCAAGCCTAAGCCGGTACCCCCGTATTTTCGCGTAGTTGAATCGTCCGCTTGAGAGAATGATTGAAAGAGCTTTTTTTGCTGCTCCGCCGATATACCAATTCCTTGATCAAGGACTTCAAATTTAATAAGCGGCTTATCGCTATGCCACTCATCAACTACTGGCAAGCTAACCTTGAGTACAATTTCCCCTTTTTCTGTGAACTTAATTGAATTCCCAACAAGATTGAGTAATATTTGCCTCAATCGATTAGCATCACTTCTTACATAATAAGGAACGTCTACTTCCATTTGCAAACGGAACAGAATATGTTTTTCTTTTGCCAAAACGTAAAAATTATCGGTCACTTCCTTACAGAGTTTTTTTAAGTCAAATCCTTTTTCTTCTATCTCCATTTTTCCTGCTTCAATTTTTGAAAAATCCAAGATGTTATTTACAATATTTAGTAAAGACTTACCCGAATTTTTTATAACTCGTAAATAGTGAAGCTGATCTTTATTTAACTTAGTTTCCCAAAGTAGTTCAGACATTCCTAAAATACCATTTAATGGGGTTCTAATTTCATGACTCATTACAGCTAAAAAGCCACTCTTTGTTTTATTTTGAGCTTGCGCCAATAGAACTTCTTCTCTTGCCGTAATAATAGTCTTTTGCACTTCCAACTCTTCTTCTTTCCTTTTAAGATCTAATTGTAGGTATTTTTCTTGCTCTTTTCGTGACAACTTTTCTAGCCGCATTGCTTCTCTGTCAGCAATCTTTCGTTTTAACCGCTCTAAATTAATTCGATCGGCTAATGCAATAGACATGAATAACACGGATATTATATTTCCTAATTGACTACCATTCTCGGTAAAGAAATTGCGTGGAATAATACCCATTTTGTTAATTGCCAATATAACTAAAAAAACAACAAATACTATCCATGACCATAAAAAAAATCTAGCGAAAGCTATTCCTTTACGCAGAGCCGTAAGGCTGACTAGCACCGCGACTATCGAAAAAGGGATTGCCATAAAAGTAAGAATAAAAACTGAATATTGATAGGGTATGAAAGGAGAAACACCTGCAAGCATTAATGAAACATATATTATCGCCCGTAATGAATTGTACTGGACTAAACTAAGCTTTTTGACGTCAATAAATTCTCCAATGAATACACAAGAAGTGACATATAGTAGTGCATTAGAAAAAGGGATAGCCCAGCTATTAATTGACTCTATTTTTGGCCAAATAAATTGAAATCCAAAACCATTGAGCGCAACATGAAAAAACATGCTAGCCATAATATACAAAGAGAAATAAAGGTAGGCCTTTTCTCGAATAGACGAAAATAAAATAATATTATAAACCGACATAATCAGCATTATGCCAAAATAAATCCCCCAGCCAAGTGACTTGTATTGTTCGTACTCGTTATGATTATTCACGGTTCGTAAAAAAACGGGGACTTGAACGCTTCCCTTATTAATTACACGCAAATAAATGACCATACGATCATGACTTAGTAGCTCAAATGGAAGGACAAAGATTCGGTTCAGTATTTCTCGCTCTTCAAATGAATATTTGTCTCCAAAGTAAGACGTTTTATAAATTTTAGAATCTTTCTCAAGATAAACTTGGACATCATCAAGTGCTGAATTTTCTATGCTTAACATGAATGAGTCATTTGAAGTCGCGGTATTTATTATTTCCAAACGCATCCAATAAGCGCTCTGAGTATACCCAAAACTTGGGATCTCAGATGATAGATTAAACCATTTATCTTGCGGAATTTTTCTTATTTCATCCAATGAAACTGTTTTCTTTATATCTTCATATATCGCCATATCCTTACCAAGCGCATATTCACTCGAATAATTTGCGACATCTATCTGTCGAAATGTTGTTAGATCGTTAGATCTATCTGGATTGTTTTCCAAAGAATATGTAGTGGGAGTAAACAAACACATGCTAAAAACGACCAGCATTTTTCGAAATAAGCTCGAAAAAAAGAACATCGCCCTATTTATAATCACAAACTTCCTCATTTATTACATCTAGTACCATACAACCCTATTGTGTACTAATTATAATAGTCCACCATTTGATACTTGCAAAGTCGAGTGTCCCAGATCAATACTGCTGTTTTCCTAAATCGTTGCTCGTTACTGATCAACGAGTCTTGAACGATATGAAAATCCTCTTTTTTATTCCTCTTTTAGTCTCCTTCCAAATAAAGCTTGATACCTAATATAGTCGAATTTAGCTATTTAATCTGGTTTTTAGTATCTGATTTTTAATATCTGATACCAGCAGCTGGGCGATAAACCATGAGCTAACAACCAGCAAACATAAAGCGGCTATGATTATTAAAATTACTTATATTAGAATATCCTTAATCTAATTCAGGAATAACCAATTCCTTTTGCCAATCAAAATTAGGGTCGCCTAATACCATAAAAAACGGATTTAAAAGTGACTCTTTTTGATTATAGTTCATTTCAGAAAAGTCCAGCTGAACAATTTTTCCGCCTGCTTGTTCGACTATAGCTTGCGCGGCGGCAGTATCCCATTCTGAAGTAAGTGCTAGTCGAGGATATAAATCAGCAGCCCCCTCCGCCACCATACACATTTTTAATGAGCTTCCGCGACTGGTAAGGTCGTAACTTGAGAAATTCTGGCAAAGTGTTTCCACTTTATCTAAACCATGCCGTCTGCTCGCGACAACAGTAAAATGATTTTTTCCCTCTTTTTGCCGAAGAGTTCTCACCTTTATAGCTTTTGGCTCATCATTTTTTTCTTGTTTGAAAGCGCCGATGCCTTCGGCAGCATAATAGGTCACATCCGTAACTGGCACATAAATGACACCAAGTAACGGCTTACCGTTTTTTTGTAATGCAATGTTAACAGTAAATTCTCCATTTCTGGCGATGAACTCTTTCGTTCCATCTAAAGGGTCAATAACAAAACACTCATCCCAATCTTTTCGGTCGCTATATTCGATACCGGTACTTTCTTCTGACAAACACGGAATTTCTGGATAATTTTCTTCCAAAAAATTCACAATAATATTATGTGCCGCCAGATCTGCTTTAGTTAACGGCGAATCATCCCCTTTAATTTGAATATCGAAATCACCGGAATTATAGACCTCCAGTATTTTTTTGCCTGCTTGTTTGGCGATCTTAATTACATCGTTCAGTAAGTTCTGCATCAAACCTTCTCTTTTATCTTGTCTATTTGTTTAAAATTTGTTTTGCCAAAAAAAGAGCTGCAATAGAGCGAGCTTCGGTAAAATCTGATTGTTCAATTATGGCGTCTATGTCGTCTAAGGACCATTTTACGACTTCAAGTTTCTCAGGCTCATCTCCTGCTAGAGACTCAGGATATAAATCCTCTGCCATCACTAAATTCATTTTATGGGTCAGATAACCTGGTGCCAAAGTCATCTTTTTCATAGGACGGATCGTTTTTGCACCATATCCGATCTCTTCTTTTAACTCTCGATTAGCTGCCTGTGCAACAGTTTCACCTGCTTCCATCAGACCTTTAGGAAAAGCCAGTTGGTAATTTTCGGTGCCGACTGAGTACTCTCTAATTAATAAAATGTACTGTCGTTTAAGGATCGGAACAATCATAACTGCGCCGTTAGTTCCGGCAACAAGACGTTCATAGGTTCGCTTTTCCCCATTTGAAAAAACGAGATCAAGCTCTTCAACTTTAAAAAGTCTTGTTTTAGCTATTTTTTGCTTTCTAGTAATTTGCGGAGATTGCATAATTTTTGTTTGATCATTCATAGACTTAAAAAACTCTGATTGTGTCTGGCTCTTAAGAGATTAATTGGCAAAAATTCCGAATACTCGTATAAGGTGAACAATTTACTTCTTCTTTTTGTGAGTCTGGTCTAGCAATACCCAGTACATGACCGATCCCAAAGTCATTTGCGGCGTTTAAAATAGGAATACTGTCATCAATAAATAGACTCCGCCCTGGATTGATTTGGTATCGATGAGTCAACATCTCCCAATATTTTTTTTCTTCTTTAGGATAGCCAAAATCATGTGAACTCGAAAGAGCAGAAAAGTACTCACTAAAATCGGCTCGCAATAATTTTAATTCAAGTGCTTTGGGGTGTGCGTTAGTTGCCAAAATTATTTGCTTGTTGATTTTTCTTAGATATTTTAGAAAACTGATAACATTTGGTCTAAAAACAATTTTATGATCGACCTTTGACTTTAAAGCAACGATATCTAACGTAAGTTTTTCTTGCCAATAATCTAAACAATACCAGTCTAACATACCTCTTACTTCATCCGAAAATCTCGCTAGTAACTTTTTACTTTCGCTTAAACGGATCGAATGCTTGTTCGAATATTGGATCGGAAGGTATTCTGACCAAAAATAGTTATCGAAATGTAAATCTAACAAAGTTCCATCCATATCAAGGAGCACGGTATCAATTTGATCCCAAGGCAGTGAAATAGATGGTTTGTTAGATTGCATATCGAAAATTTAGAAAATTTTCTTTTTAAATTTAATCGGTAAACGACCGTTTTGTACTTTGCCATTCGCAAATAAGGAAAATGCCGAAAAAATCGCTTTTTCTGCACTTGCAGCGATACTGCCCTTATATTCTAACATTCCCAATTTAGTGATGTTAATATTGCCCTCAATATCTAACTTATTCTTTAAGTTTTTATTAATAATACCAACGATGAGCTCTTTATCCGATTTAGTAGTCCACGAAATATTAAAATCGCCCAATTGCCATTTTTTGCCATTTAAGTTAACACTCGCATTTTTCCAACTCGTTATGCCCGACATTGTGACCGGTTTTTTTTCTACTAAGTGTAGAAAAAAATCTTGCGTAAGAATTTTTCCATTCAGTTCAATGCCTGGAAAAGAGATATATTTTTCAAAATTGAAAGCAGAAATTTCGATATTTGCATCAGATATTTCCAGATTATTTTGATCCGCTATTTCAAAAGAAAGCTCTCCTTTAACATCTCCCTTGCGGATCACTCCAGATCCACCGAGCGTACCTGAAAGTAAGGAAATAGCACTTATATGATAATCAACATCTTTGGCTATCCATTCTTTTATTTCAATGTTGTCAATTGTTCCAGACCAAATACTGCCTTGCATACCGCTTATATTGATACTGCTATTTTCAGGTATAAAATTTTCTGCTAATTTTATCGGGGCAAACATCACGATGAGAAATAAAAACAAAACCACCAGAATGAGAATTTTCTTTTTCATTACAATCCTATTTAAGTAACTTAACGTTAATGCTAGTGATACCATTTCTATCAACGCTGCGAATATTAACGCTTGTAACAGTAATACCATGTTTCGATTTAAGTTCAGAAATCCAACTTAAGAAAGAATCGAAAGACACATTATCGAACCAGACTTGCATTTCATCCGGACTTTTGCTATCCCGTCTTGAGACGGGCAAATCATATTTATTGGTAGAGCTGTTTACTACTGAAGACAGCGGTAATGAACTCTTATTATTAGTTGTTCCGCCTTTATTCGCTCGAATAAACGAAACTTGCTTTTTCATCCAATCAATTGTTTTCTGTTTCGCCACTACTTCTGATTGAAGTGTATTAACCAAATCGTTAACAGGGCTGATCAAAAAGAAATAAAGGATAAAAATTGAGAATGCGATAGCACCAGCCACAGCTATTTTTTGATCTCGTTCATCAAGAGCTGAAAACCATGCTTTTATTTGTTCCATAACTTTTCCTACAACCTATTTAATTTTATCTAATTTAACTTATATAGTTTTTCTATTTAACGATAGTCAACCGACTTGAGTAACCTTCTCCACGCTGGGTTTCTGGTGATTTTTCTACTTTATGTCCGTTAGATTTTAATGACTCCGCATATTGGTCAAGCACCGTTAGATCGGAAGCGATGACATCAAGTCTCAATTCATTACGTGTCCCATCATAACTAATATTGGTTGGGTATATTTTAGACAAATCTGTCAACTGCTGACTGCTAGAACTGAGTAAGCTTAAAAAATCACCCTCACCAGATGAGCTACCTAGAGAATTGACATATACTTTCATGCTTTTTTCTGGGTTTCTAACTTTTTTCGCTCCTGGAAATGCTTGCTTGTATAATGTTAATTTCTGTTTATCGAGCTGTTCCTTTTTTTCAGATAGTGTATATATATTTGCCCCTTGATAAAACAGATGGGTTATCAGCATAAAACCTGCGACTGTTGCTACCTTTAGTAAAAAACCCTTGAATTTTGAATTCTCTTTTTTTGGTTCGTATTCCGCCTGTAACAAATTAACCGAAGTATTTTTTTGCTCTAACATCCATTCATAAATGTCTGCTACATGATGAGATTCTGACGCGAATCGACCGACTGGCAGCTGATGTACAAATTGGTCGACGGGCTCTTCAGAATAAATCTCTAAAGGTATGGCAATTGGAAGCTCTTCATCTTCATCTGCCGCATTGATTTGCTTTTGAATTAACCAACTGTAGTCATCGGGATGGCAATGCCAACGGCTTTCTTCTGAGTCAATACTCAAACAGTGAGAAGGGCTAACAACCAGTTTAATACCTTCTTCTGGCGCTGCAATGAGATCGATATCGGTCAATATTTCATTTAGTCGTATTTCCGCTTGTTGAAATTCTTCAATGAGGTTTTCCAAATAATCTCGTTCGATAGCTCTTACTGCTAATTTTTTATTCTTTTGTTTATCGGCAAACGCAAAGAACAAATCATCCACTGATGTAGCGACTTCATCTTCTAACATATAAGGAACTGCTTTTCGTAACAAACGCTGGGCTTTGTTAGGTACTTCAACCTGCGCAGCAGTGATATCAGTCGACGACAGAACTAACGTTACCCCACGGGTTCCACTCATTTCAGCCATTTCTGCTAAACATGACAGATCTGCTTTAAGTAGATCATGGCTTTCTATCTGGTAACGATCGATATGGTCACTGGGTAATTGTGAGGAGTCTTTTTCTTGCCCACCTACCATTCTCCACGAAAAAGACAGGTCGCTCTTTTCACCCCAAAATAAAACTAATTTTGCCATTATTCTTTTCCAAAATATCGAGATACAACTTTAAAATTATTGCCTTCTTCTTTTACAAAAAGTGTCTTCATATAGACCTTAGTGTTTTCAATTTCTGCTTTAGCATCCATTAAAAAATGACTGCTGGTAATTCCCAATCTTTGTTTTAAGTTTTTCTTTACCACTGTTGTAGCACCAACTTCCCCCCAGAACTCTTGCATTTCATAGCCTTTTTCTGGGCGTTCCGAGATTAATTTTCTTACTTCACTTTCTGTCACTTTTCCGCCAAGTGCAGCATACAATAATTCCGCTTTTTCCATTGGAATAGTATTAACATTTAATTTGTTATCTTTACCATCAGGAAGTACACACACATATTGTCTCAATATATCATAAGTTTTTTTGTCAAAAGATTTTACTGTCCTTAATTCGCTGACATGGGCAATTGGCCCATTGGCGGCAAGGTATGGGGTTTCTAAACCTTGGTAGTAGAGATCTTCTACTCCATCAGGACCGCTCGGTGTTGTATCTGTATCAATCCAATCTCTTGCAGCCGCCGCTAGTGCGCCTGGTTGAGCTTCAGAATTATCCATTATTTTTTCTAACAAGGTTGTTAATATCTCTTCACTTGTTGTTACTTGATTTTGTCCATTCGGTGCTGGTGGTGAGTTTAAACTGCCTCCACCTAAACTTGGATTTCCATTTGATCCGCCTGCTGTGTTTCCATTTGCCCCTGCTGCTGGATTATTCTGATCGATCACCGACAAGGAGTTAAGATTAAAGCAACTTTGCATATCAACAATTTTTGCGGTCATTACGCCGCCATCAATTGGAAAAGTGATATCTTGCTGTGCCCATTCCTGACCTAAGTGAACGCTCTCTTCTTTCTCCGCATCAAAGGCTTTTTTTAAATAAATTTTTGCTAGCTCTTCCATACCATTTAAATAAGAAAAAGCCTGATCTCGATGGGTCAAATTTCTATTCAAATTAGCTTGTCGAGTAACCGTTTTATTAACTTCTACAACCAAAATTGCCACGAACGCAACAACCAATAGCACAGTCACTAATACGGTTCCTATTTGTCTATTTTTTAAACCGCTATTACGCATATGTTAAGTCTTTCCACCACTGGTTCCATTTTGATCAGAGTTCTTTCTTTTATCTGAAATCGGATAAATTCTTGAAATCAAACCTAAGTCCATTAGATCTAACGAGATCTTAATTGCAACAGGTAAATTGACCGTATTATTCGGAGTAGTTCCCTGACCATCATCAACCGGCCAATAATCCGTCCATTCTTCACCATCAAAAAATTCCGCTTTTAAACTCGATACTCCTTCCAATAATGTTCGACTCAAACCTTGCTCCACATTCATGCCATCTGGATAAGCAAAACTAATCCGTTGAAGTGTTTCTTCTTCGACCAGATAGGTCAACTTCTCTAGATTAGAGCGTGGAAGCTGAGCAGGGTTCCTTCTTCCTAACCTCGTAAAACTTAAATGAGTTTTACCGATTGAATCATCGCTGGTTAAATTATTTTTAGTATCACCAAATTCATCCCGAAAATTTCGTGGTGCCAATTGCTGCATATCATTAGATAAGAAAAGCAAGGCTCGTTCAATTTGGTTGTACCGCTCGCCTTGTTCTTGAATATTTTTGTGCGCCGTAGTTGCACTATCCAATAATTTCATCGCGCCTACACCAATCAATGCCGCAATCGCCATAGCGATAACGACTTCAAGCAAGGTAAAAGCTTTTTGTCTTTTATGACCGAAAATACGTTTCATTTTTTAATCGCCTTATTAGCGATAAAACCAACAAAACTGGTAGTTTTTAATTCATCAGTTTCTTCAAATCTAATTTCTATTTCAACTTTTCTTAGATCTTTCTCAGTTGTTTTACTGACTGTTTGTAACCAGTACCAAGTTTTATTTGCCATTTCTGCAGTACCACGTGTAACCCCAACATTTGGCCAATCTTTTTCTAATCTGGTTTCAGCTAATCGATTCATTGCCACCCAATGAGCAACGGTTCTTTGACTTGCTGTCAATTGAGCCATTTGGTATTTGGTAATACCTGAAACCAAACCAACCGCTGCATACCCAAAAATAACCATCGCTATCAACACTTCTAATAGAGTGAATCCTTTAGCGTTAGATTGTTTTATTTTTTGGTTCAATTTTATGCTCTATTGCTCAGTTTCAAACTCACGATCTAAATCTTGAAATAAATTACCTTCTAACGGACCTTCATACTTTAAATTACCTGTTAAAAAACCTCTCACTCGGTAAAACCTTATTTCATCGGTATTTTTTCTCTCTAAATCAGCTACCGCTATACCGATAGAAAACTGATTTTGCTCACCACTGGACAAAAAATAAATTTGTGGAGGATCTACTTTTTGTTGCTCGTCTTCATCTTCAAAAATATCAACGTCTTCCTCAAATATTTCGATTTCATCTTCAGAAGAAGAAAAAACATTCTCCCCATCGATCGTAAGATTGATATCTAAACCCTCTGGAAATTCATGCTGATTTAATCCAGGCATATCTTCAATTAATTGCCAATGCGAAGTTCCACCAGATTTAGACACGCCTTTATTATCCGGTGAAGTCGATTCTTCTGAAGATTTTTCTTCTCCCTTTGATGATTTTTTGCTTCCTGTATTAGTTCCCTGACTATCTTCATTTAAAATTAAAAACTGATAACCCTTTTCATCTATATTTAAACCGTATTCTTGATTCAAAATAATGGATTGATCTCTCACTAATTCAATTGCTGCAACAAGGCGAAGAATTTCCTGCTTGGCTAGCTTATCTGAGCTTTTGCCTAAATTAGGAAATGCCACCGCCACCATAATCGCCATGATCGCCATCGCGATTAATATTTCTAATAAACTGAATCCTTTTTGCTTAAACATTTCAATTTCTATTTAAGTTGTCTGCTATCATTGAGCAACTATTGCTGCTCACCCGTTTTAAATGCGCGTAATATTTCATCCGCGTTCCAATTCCCAATGTCGGCAGCCATCGCTTCACCACCTTCTTCACCATCGGCTCCTAATGAATAAATATCATATTCACCAAATTCTCCAGGGTAAGCATACTGATAAGGATTTCCCCAAGGATCTAAGCCTAATTTTATATAACCTTGGCGCGCATAATTTTTTGGTTCGGGGCGGCTGGTTGGCTTAGTTTGGAGCGCTTCAATACCTTGCTCAGTAGTTGGAAACATAAAATTATCGGCACTGTATTGGATCAGGGCTGACTCTATCGCCTTGAGATCCGTTTTTATTTTAATTAAGTTGGCTTCTTGAGTTTTGCCTGCAAACTGAATGACCATCACGCCACCAAGGATCGCCATAATTGCCATCGCCACCAAAATTTCTAATAGTGAAAAACCTGACTGTTGTTTCATAATATAACTCCTGCTTAACTTCCTGAAAATATTAAAGAACCTAAATGTTTTTTACCAAAGCTTGCCCCGTGAAACGTAGTGGGTACAGAGAACACCGAGTTTCTAGATCCCATGAACTATGACTACATCTTTTCTCTATTTACTCTGTATTCTCTGTGGTGAAATATGTTTTAAGTCAAAGTATTACTCAATTCAAATACTGGCAACATGATCGCCAATACAATAGTAAAAACAAAACCACCCATGATTAAAATCATAATAGGTCCAATCATATCCATCATGACACTGACCAAATTATTAAACTGTGTTTCTTGGTTGTCCGCCGCTCTATCAAGCATTTGCTCGAGCTCTCCTGAACTTTCGCCGCTGGCGATCATATGCAGCATCATTGGAGGAAAATAACCGCATTGTTGCAAAGAGACTTTGAGTCCTGCTCCTTCGCTGACTCTTTTCGCCGCTTCGTTCACCGCATTTTTTAATTCCACATTTGACATAACATCACCAGCTATTTTTAATCCTTCTAACAAGGGAACACTACTAGCATTTAAAATGGCTAACGTTCTGGCGAATCTTGCAGCATTTAATCCTCGAATAATTTTTCCAATCAATATGGCTTTTATTTTCCAACGATCCCAGACTAAACGGATTTTTGGATTTTTTAACAAATACTTAAATCCGATAAAAAACATAATAATTATCAACGCAGTCAAGATCCCCCAAGACTGCACATACTCGCTTATTGACAATAACGCTTGCGTTAACCATGGGAGATCTTGCCCCGATTGAACAAAACTTGCTGTAATTTGTGGAACAACATATCCCAAAAGAAAGCTAACGATCCCAAGACTAACAATAGATAAAATAACGGGATAAACTAACGCGCCGCTAATCTTTTGCGAGATGACCTGCCGCGACTCGGTGTAGTCGGCGAGCCTGTCTAAAACTAATTCTAAATGCCCTGATTTCTCACCGGCTGCAACCATTGAGCAATAAAGTTCAGAAAAAACTGTCGGATACTCACTCAAAGCATCCGCGAGAGTATGCCCTTCGACAACCCTTGCTCGTAACCCTAACAGCATTTTTTGCTGTTTGCTTTTTTCACATTGCTCAGCCACCGCTTTGATTGATTCTTCAACCGGAATAGCCGCTTTGACTAAGGTTGCAATTTGGCGAGTAATAAGAGCTAAATCGGCAGCGCTAATTTTTGTTTGAAAAAACGAACCTTGCTGTGTTTGTTTTTTATTTTTAGATTTTTTGTTGACCCCTTCTACGTCTATCGGGATCAAATTTTTATCACGAAGTTGCTGGCGAATTTGACGAGGCGTATCGCCCTCCATCACGCCTTTTTTTTGTTTGCCCGCTATATCTAAAGCGATGTATTCAAAAGCCGCCATTAGTCTTCTCTAGTCACTCGGAGAACTTCTTCAACAGTGGTAATACCCTCCAATATCCTTCGCTTACCATCTTCACGAATACTAAAACCTCTGCCTCTAGCGTGCTTTTCGATTTCTAATTCACCTGCGCCATTATGGATCATACTGCGAGTTTCTTCGTCAATGGTTACTAGCTCAAAAATACCCTGTCGCCCTCGGTAGCCCGAATGATTGCATTCGGGACAACCACTTGTGTGATATATAGTCGGCACGTTAACCAAATCAAATCCCATCAGTTCGCATTCTTTTTCGTTGGCTTTTCCCGCAACTTTACAACTTTCACATAAAGTTCGAACGAGTCGCTGAGCAAGAACGCCTAATAGGCTAGAGGATAATAAAAAGGGTTCAATTCCCATATCATGTAAGCGAGTAACCGCGCCAGATGCGGTATTAGTGTGTAAAGTAGAAAGTACTAAGTGACCAGTTAAACTTGCTTGAACGGCAATCTCGGCGGTTTCTAAATCTCGAATTTCACCAACCATCACCACATCGGGATCTTGTCTTAAAATCGCTCTAAGACCTCGAGCAAAGGTCATATCCACTTTGGTATTAACCTGCGTTTGACCAATCCCATTTAACAAATACTCAATAGGATCTTCAACTGTCAATATATTCCTAGAGGCATTATTTAGTAAAGTTAAACCGGCATATAAAGTCGTTGTTTTACCTGATCCCGTAGGACCAGTAACTAGAATAATTCCATGAGGTTTATGCAGCAAACTATCCATTTCTTTCATCAAACGCTCTGGCATTCCAAGATGAGAAAACTCTAAACGCCCTGCTTGTTTATCCAGCAATCGCATAACAACTCGTTCACCATGGCTGGAAGGGATCGTCGAGACACGAACATCGACACCACGATTGGCAATTTTTAATGCTATTCGACCATCTTGAGGAATTCTTTTTTCTGCAATATCCAGCTTTGCCATCACTTTTATTCGAGAAACTAACAGCGGCGCTAATTTTTTTCCCGGACTAAGTACTTCGCGCAAGACACCATCGACACGAAATCGAACTTTGAGATCGTTTTCAAAGGTTTCGACGTGAATATCCGATGCGTTCTCTTTAATCGCTTCGGTTAAAAGTGCGTTGATTAATTTAATAATTGGCGCATCATCATTAGCTTCTAATAAGTCTTCTGTTTCCGGCATTTCTTCAGCGAGCTTAAATAGATCTAAATCATCACCGATATCCTCCATTGCCGCCATCGCTTCACCGGCGTCATCTTGATAGACTTTACCAAGCGTAAATTCAAAAACTTCATCGCTGACTTCTTCAAATTTTAATTTATGACCAGCAAAACGACGTGCTTCTGACAATGCCTGCACACTGGTATTATTTCGTACAACCGCGTGAATTACTTTGTCGTTTTCTTCACGCCTTTTAAAAACGATACCTTGTCTTTTGGCAAACGAAAAGGGCAAACGAATGTCGATCTCGACTTCATCGATATCGGTTATTTGTTCAATACCGACTTCTTCTTCAGAGATTTCTGACACTTCTTCACTTTCATCGGCTCTAACGAAATCACTGACTGGCATAATTTAATCTTCTATTGATTCTGACTAATAACATACAACTATTTTATTCAACAGGTTTTGACAAATCTTCGGCTTCATTCAACTTAGCCGCTGCATCAAAACTTGGCGGTAATGCTAATGATTCATCCCATTCAGGTAATACTGCTGGATCGGTTAGCGGCATGAGAGAAATACCTCTCATTTTGCGATCTTCCTGCAAGGCTCTCATGTAATTATATTTTTGGGAGCTAACGCTGTTAATTTCGTTAGTATCAGTAATAATAGTTGGACGAATAAAGACCATTAAATTGGTCTTGCGTTTTGCCGTAGCCGTAGAAGAAAAAAGCCGTCCAAGCCAAGGAATGTCTCCCAGTAATGGAATTTTCTGCTGACTTTCTTGAACGTCATTATCAATTAATCCACCCAGCACAATTGTTTGCCCACTGTTAACTAAAACGGTGGTGTTTATTTGCCGTTTATTGGTAATAATATCGACTGACGTGCTGCCAGCGATACCGGAAACTTCTTGTTCTATTTCCAGTACGACCGCATTACCTTCATTAATTTGGGGGGTAATTTTTAATTTGATCCCCACATCTAAACGGTTCACGGATTGAAACGGATTGGCGTTACCTGTACCTAGTTGAGAGCCCGTAATAACCGGAATTTCCTGGCCGATACTGATGGTCGCTTCTTCATTATCGAGAGTGGTTAAACTCGGTGTCGATAAAACATTCGACTCACTATCGGTCGCCAGGACTTTGATCAAAGTAGCCCAAGACTCGCTATCAGTAAAACCAAATAAGGCACCTGTTAACCCAGCTATTGCTTGACCGAAGGCAGCCCCGTTATCGCCTTGTCCTTCACTTGGTTGAGTTGTGGTAATCGTACCATCTGGCGCAGTAGTAGTAACAGCGGAACCGGTAGTCTGACCACGGTTGGCTATAGCCCCAGCAGCCAAAGTGGTTATACTCGGCGAAGTATTCGAATAATTAATAATACCTTTATCGGAAATCCATTGCACACCAAGTTCTTTATTAAGTGATTCAGATACTTCCACGATGATTGCTTCAACATGCACTTGTTGACGACGAATATCAAGCTGATTGATAACCGAATCGAAGGATTTCATGATATCTGGCGGTGCGGTAATAACCAGTGAATTGGTTTCTGCATGGGCTTTAATAGAATACAGTTTGTCTGAGCCTCCCCGGCGCTGCCCAGACGCTTTCTTTTTTCCTTCTTCTGTTTCTAAGGAATCGGCGACGCCCTCCAACAATGTGGCTAATTCTTCCGCTTTGGCGTAACGCAAATGTCTCACTTTGGTATTACCGGCATTTTTAATCGGTGAGTCAAGTTGCGCAATTAATGCGCGTAATCTCATAGAGGTTTTTTTATTCGCACTGAGCAGAATGCTATTGGTCCGTTCATCGGCAACAAATTTAGGTTTATTAGCATCCGCTTTCTTCGCGCCACTGTTTTGTTTTTCTAAATTTTCCAGTATACGAACCACTTCGGTTGCCGAAGCATGCTCCAGCTCGACGATTTCTATATCTTCGTTACTTTCTTTATCAATTTTCCGAATAATTTTTACGATACGTTCGAGGTTTGCAGCAGAGTCATGAATAACGATTACGTTAGTTGGCTTATATTGCGCCATATGACCTTGCTGCGGGATCAGTGTTCTTAACAAAGGAACTAATAACGCTACATCCACATTATCTACTTTTATCACTCTGGTGACGAGCTGATCACCAGAATATTTTTTGCCTTCGGAATACACCTCAACGGAATCTTGTTTAGCGGTTTGTAGTTGCTCTATTTTATATATGCCATCAGTTTTAACTGCCGAAAATTGGTGAACTTTTAAAACACTCAAAAATAAGGCGAAAATTTCATCTTCATCCATTTCATGTTGTGAAATAACAGTAATTTTTTTATTTTTGACTCTTGGATCAACAATAAAGGTTTTACCGGTTAAACGGCTGACCATCTCGATAAACACACCGATGTCCGTTTCTTTTTGATTAATAGTCGCTTTATCTGCTTGCGCATTACTGACAATTAAAACAACACTCAGCAAAGTAATGGTTAATTTTTGGATACTTTTCTTTACAACAGAACTTTTCGCTAACACTGACTTTTTCCTTCGACTTTTATCTTTGTTATGGCTTTTGCTTATGTCTAATATCATTTTTATGTTTTGTAACAACACGCTAAATCCCTACTTTATTATTCAAATTTAGTAATAAACTGACGGTCTCATTACCTCGGTTTATTTCAACTTCTAATTCTTGCATATTTTGAACTTCAGACAATAACTGAAAGGCGTCTTGCGAATTAGAAAGTGAAACACCGTTAATCGAAGTGATCACGTCTCTTGCTCTAAGCCCGAGTTGAGTAAACAAACGTTTATCTTTTCCTGGAGAAATCGAAAAGCCGATCATTTGCCCATCCACCATTTTTGGCTGAAAATTAACCAGACCAACTAAACTAAGGGGATCTTCTAACAGCTGATCTCTATACTTGTTTAACGACTGGCTGATCTGTCTATTTCTACGCTTATCATCGGTTCTTTTGTTTCCTTTTCTACTCTCTGGGAGCGGTCTATTTTTCGCCTTCATTGATTCCGGTAATGGATCAAGCAATCGAAGTTCTTCTTTGCGACCATTCGTTTCCAAAATAACGCGATCAACATAGACTTGCCGCAAAAATACTCGACCAGAAACTTGTAATTTGTCGTCTATAAAATAGACCTCTTGATTACCCGATCCATCTTCGATAATCGAATTTGACCGCGCAATATCCTCAGCGGAATAAATTCCTCGTAATTTTAGGTTAAGTTGAGTTTCAGGCAGGTCATCCTCCACATCTTGCTCCACCACTGGCGCTTTTTCGGTATTTCCGAATAAATGACGACTGATCAACGCTGATACGTCTGCCGATGTTTGAGAAGTTGGCTGGTTTGAGCGACTATTTGGTTTAATGGTAACAGTTTGATTAGATACATCGGGACTAGTGATATGCAGTGCAACGACCCAAAAAAGCTTAGCTAAAACCACAACAATCAAAATCCAGCCACTCCATTGAATAACAGGTAACCAGTTCGAGTAGTCTTTGCTCCACGTTAAAATACTGTTTGTCGATAGTTTCATTGATACCCAAATCTTTAAAATTGTTACACTTTGTCGATATTTAATAGGTTATTTCGCTGCACACAAATGAAATTAATCTTAAAATTTTGTGTATGCGCCAATATTGGTCAATTGCCATTTGGTTGATCCGAGCTAGTTTAACTGAATTTGTTGTTCTTTTTAACCAATGATTAACGGTAAAAAGTACTCAGTTAGTCTAAATGGGATTATTTAGTACAATTAATAGCCAAAATACGTTGTCGAATAACTCTTTTAAGTGCCTAGACCTAATTAACGATACTCGTAGTACAAAGGGGTTAAACACAAAGGGAGCAATAGCTATATTCATTTTCATTGGATTTGTGTTAACTTGACGACATGACAAAAAATAAAAAACTGGATCCCAATCAGCGCGAAGATAATTCAAATGATGTTCGATTAGACAAATGGCTGTGGGCTTGCCGTTTTTACAAAACCCGCGCGATAGCCAAAGCAGCAATCGAGGGCGGCAAAATTCAATATGATAGCAGCAAGCCCAAACCAGGCAAGATAGTCGCCGTTGGCGCTGTGGTTAAATTACGTCAAGGATTCGATGAAAAAATAGTGCTCGTGACCAAGACTTCTGACCGACGTCAGTCGGCGACCATCGCTCAAACTCTCTACCAGGAAACCAAAGAAAGCGTCCAGAAACGTGAAGAAATTGCTAATCTTCGTAAAATCGCCGCTCCATCCACTCAAGGAAAACCTGATAAAAAGCAACGTCGCCAGATCCATCGATTTAAAAGACAAAAGAATGAGAGTGAAGATCTGGGTACTGGAAGCGAAGACGAAGCAACAAACAAACATCGATAACTAACTGTTTCTATAGGTATAATTTATATTATTACCGTAAACACTGCTATGCCCTCGCACCTCGCACCTCGCTCCTCGCGCCCCTCTTTTCAATTGTTTGTTTTTTATGCAAAACCAAGTACACCTGAACTTATAACTAGTGTATAATGCGCGCCTTTCGCAATTGCGACCAGAATTTTAGACTTAATTTATTAACATAAAATCGGATTTAACACCAAAAATAGAGTATCAAAATGACTGATTTAAGCAAATACAGAAACATCGGCATATTTGCCCATGTAGACGCTGGTAAAACCACGACCACAGAGCGGATTTTGAAGCTTACTGGTAAGATCCATAAAACAGGCGAAGTACATGATGGTGAGTCAACAACTGACTTTATGGAACAAGAAGCGGAGCGAGGAATTACGATTCAGTCAGCTGCGACAACTTGTTTCTGGAAAGATCATCGTTTGAATATCATCGATACTCCAGGACACGTTGACTTTACAGTTGAAGTTTACCGTTCATTAAAGGTTCTTGATGGTGGTGTGGGTGTATTTTGTGGAAGCGGCGGTGTTGAGCCTCAGTCAGAAACCAACTGGCGTTATGCGAATGACTCTGAAGTAGCTCGTATTATCTTTGTTAATAAATTAGACCGTATGGGTGCTGACTTCTATCGTGTTGTTAAGCAAGTAGAAGAAGTACTTGGTGCTAATCCACTGGTTATGACTCTTCCAATTGGTATTGAAGACGACTTTGTTGGTGTTGTCGATATATTGGCAGAAAAATCTTACATTTGGGGCGAGACTGGTGCACCAGAAGATTTTACAATAGGCGACGTTCCAGCTGATATGCTTGATAAAGTTGCAGAATACCGTGAAATGATGATCGAAACAGCGGTTGAACAAGATGATGACTTAATGGAAGCCTATTTAGACGGTAATATACCTTCTATAGAAGATATCAAGCGTTGTATCCGTACAGGTACTCGTAAATTAGACTTCTTCCCGACTTATTGTGGTAGTGCATTTAAAGACAAAGGTGTTCAGAATATTCTTGACGCAGTTGTTGATTACCTCCCCGCTCCTACTGAAGTAGATCCTCAACCATTAACTGACGAAGAAGGTACTCCTAACGGAGAATTTGCAATCGTTTCTGCGGATGAGCCTGCAAGAGCGCTAGCATTTAAAATCATGGATGACCGTTTTGGAGCTCTGACCTTTGTACGTATTTATTCTGGTGTAATCAATAAAGGCGATACTCTCCTTAACTCCTTTACAGGTAAGACCGAACGTATTGGTCGAATGGTTGAAATGCACGCTGATGAACGTACTGAATTAAGCACTGCTCAAGCGGGCGATATTATTGCCATCGTAGGCATGAAGAATGTACAAACTGGTCATACATTATGCGATCAGAAACATCCTTGTACTTTAGAGCCTATGGTTTTCCCTGAGCCAGTAATTTCGATTGCTGTAACACCTAAAGATAAAGGTGGTTCTGAGAAAATGGGTATTGCGATTGGTAAAATGGTAGCAGAAGATCCGACCTTTATTGTTGAGTCTGACCAAGAGACTGGCGATACCATCCTTAAAGGAATGGGTGAGCTTCACTTGGATATCAAAGTTGATATATTAAAGCGTACCTACGGTGTTGAACTAGAAGTAGGTGAGCCTCAAGTTGCTTATCGTGAAACTATCACTAAAGAAATCGAAGATAGCTACACTCATAAGAAACAATCGGGTGGTTCTGGTCAGTTTGGTAAAATTGATTACCGCATTAAACCTGGCGAGCCTGGAACAGGCTACGTTTTCACATCTAAAGTTGTTGGTGGTAACGTTCCTAAAGAATTCTGGCCTGCGATTGAAAAAGGCTTCAGGACAATGATGAGCGAAGGCGTATTAGCTGGATTTCCTGTGTTAGACGTTGAAATTGAATTATTTGATGGTTCATTTCATGCGGTTGACTCCTCAGCTGTTGCTTTCGAAATCGCAGCTAAAGGCGCTTTCCGACAGTCGATACCAAAAGCTGGGCCTCAATTAATTGAACCAATTATGAAAGTTGACGTATTTACTCCTGATGATCACGTTGGCGATGTTATTGGTGATTTGAATAGACGTCGCGGCATGATCAAAGATCAAGAAGCTGGCGTTACTGGCGTTCGAATTAAAGCAGACGTTCCGCTTTCAGAAATGTTTGGTTATATTGGAAGCTTACGTACTATGACTTCGGGTCGTGGACAATTCTCAATGGAATTCTCACACTATCTACCTTGCCCGAACAGCGTTGCTGAAGCAGTTATTGAAGAAGTTAGAGAGCGTAACGCTAAGAAAAAATAGATTGCCCTTTTAAAAAAGCATCTAACAGAAACCCTGCTAGTGAAAACTACCGGGGTTATTTTTTGCTTAAAATTGACCAACTTTCCAATCTTAAAATCTCTTTACCGTCGCTACCCTTTCGGTTCTTGAAGATCCGCCCGATAACGCTATACTTAGACAATCATCACTGTTCTTCGAGATATTTGTTATGCCTTTTATTCGCCATGTTCTAACGCTACTAATAACCTGTAACGCTGTATCCATATCCGCAGAAGAAAATAGCAAGTGCCAATCCAAGCTATTTGATCGATTCATCAAAGTGGAAAAAACCGGGTATAAACTTCCTAACCGTCTGCCAGACGAAGAACTACAAGAGCGAATGGGCGAATTCGAAATACTTTGCCCCTGGCAAGTGGAAATAGACTTTAACAATGATCAACAACGAGACTGGGTAGGATTAGTCGCTAAGGATAATGCGACTGTTCTTTTAGCCTATATTTCAGGAGTGGGTAATTACAAAAGCACTATCGTTAAACAATATACCGGCTTTCCAAGAGAAACCCATTTTGATTATATGCCAGTGCAAGAAGCTGCCTTGATGAGCAAGAAAAAATTTCCTGAAGGTAAAAAAGCGCGATTTGCGTTGATTGAAAATAAGATCGGTAAACCATCCACTATTTATATTTGGAATGGTGAATCAATGGTTCGATTTGATGACTTTAAGGGGAGTTATTAATAGCCGAGCCCCCAAAGGACAATAAGAGTGCAGACCTCATACAGAGCATAAAATCAATAACTTAGCTGTGATAAAATGTCAAATTTGATCAAACCATCACAGAATTACTCGCATAAAAAGTAATTCCTAACATGGCAATTAAAGACCCTATACGTCTTATATTTGGTCAGTTCAATGATTTGGCTTCCTTAATTGTTAACACCCCCTAGATGCCTCCATGCATTTAGTTTTCATAAAATTATTCAACAACTTATAATCAGAAATCCTGTGGAACCGCCCTGTAATCTATGCGATGATGCCCTACCCGATTGAGGCTTCTAATCAGTCGGGTTTAGTACCGGGGTAACATGAGTATTATATTTAGATCCCTCTGAAGTCCCAGGTGACTGCGCAGACCTCTGAATGGCGTAGGATCGACTCTCACCTGCAACAATAAATTAAATATACAGGTGTAAGATGAAACGTCAGCTTCTATTTCAAGATGAAAAATCGCATAAATTCTGGACTATTGAGGTCGAGGATAATAGCCATACCGTAACCTACGGACGCGTGGGTACCCAAGGACAAAGTAAAACAAAAACCTTCGACAGTAATAAGATCTGCCGTAAAGAAGCTGAAAAACTCATCAATGCCAAACTCAAAAAAGGCTATGCCGAGGAGTCTCAGGTCGATTCCACGACAAAGCAGATCACAAACTCTGCGCACACAGACATTACTGTCAATTTGTCAAACCTTGGCACAGATACCCTACTGCAACACTTTGACTGGGGTGATATCACAGATGGGCATCGTAATTGTCCACAACTTCTTGAGCAACTACAAAACAGTGATACCCAAACCCTTGTTCATATAATTGATACCACGCTTCAGACCTTTACCTTTGTTTCAGGCGGTGGTTGGATGCCTCACTGGATGAAAGCACTGGGCGGCAAACGTCACCACGGATCAGGCTTGTTGTTTCTACGTGATGCCTTAGCGCTGCTACAGAAAAAGGACGAGACCGCATGGGTATCCTCAGCAACACGTGCCCTGCCTTATGTCGTTTGCGAAGGTGAGGCTATTGATCACGATGAGGGTGAGGCTTGGGATATCTACACCGAGCTTAATCAGAGCCTTGCTCCGCTTTACCAACAAGCAGACAAAGACTTCGCTATCGAACAAGTCCTGCAAAGCATTGCCCTGCAACTGCGTGCAATTTCTACCGCACATGTTTGTGGCGACCCACTGCAAAGTAGCGTTGCTTTATTGCAAAGCGCCATTCCCAGTGATGCAAAACTATCGATCCTCGACCTAGTACTTGATTTCCTCAATGCCGATTTTAATATGATCAGCTGGGCAATTTCTTATAATGGGCTCGATGAGCAACTCTGTGAGCGTTACGCAAAAGCCATCAGCACATCACAGGTAGGAGATAGCGTAACTGCGCAGATCATTACCCAACTTTTACTGCTGAAAGGCGAACAAAGCGAATTTAAAAATGGTCGACCAACAGGCTCCTCCTGTCATGAGATTTACTGGCCAGCTATCAACAAGGAAAAAAATGATCGCTGCCCTATTCTGCATTTTGATGGCAACCAGGTGCTTGACTTGGGAACCTTTAATCTGATTCCGAAGGTTATGTGCTGGACACCTGAAGGTCTATACTTCTGTATTAAAAACAAAATTTATCGATATACCCCGAAAACCAAAGCTTGGGATATAGAATATGATGCCAGTTTCCATATTGCCATGCTCGCTTATTTACATGGCAAACTCTGTGCGATCGGCGCTGAACCTATCCTCTGTTGTAAACAAGAAAACGATTGGCGACGCATCGAGCTCAATAGCACAGCTAAATTCAATGGTATCGCAGCAGGTACGGACGATTCGATCTGGGTTACCGGAACCCAGGGAACGATACGCTTGATTAAGGCGGATCACAGTGTGCAAGCCGTAGATGCCATCGAGAAGGATAAAAAAAAA
>Ga0316204_10002658_pt1 | contig 39464 bp, 33 predicted proteins | sample 6monrhotite_MG_2_FD_205661 | JGI IMG/M metagenome (GOLD analysis project Ga0316204, IMG submission 205661) | Microbial mat bacterial communities from mineral coupon in-situ incubated in ocean water Damariscotta River, Maine, United States -... | ecosystem: Environmental > Aquatic > Marine >...
GGGCCGCGGGGGGTGGTGCCCGCGCCCCCGCTGCGGGGGGGGCTCTTCCCTCTTCTCCCCCCTCTCCCCCCTCTTCCCCCTCTTCCCCATTGCCTACTGCCCATTGCCCATTGCCTTCTTCTCCCCCACCGCTATCAGCGGCATTAACCCGCGACCTCCTCGACCCCACAGTCTCCGCCCTCGACCTCTGCAACTACCACGACATCAACCTCATCGAACTCCAAGCCATCATCAACTCCAACGACTTCAAGAAACTCAAAGCCGCCATCGAAGAGATCAACACCGCCCGCCAAACCGTGATCGAACCCGAAGCCAGAACCGCCGCCCTCGCAACCCTCACCCAAATCCTCCGCCAACCCATCGAATCCCAACAACACGCCGAGACCTCCCGAAAAGCCGCCACCAAACTCGAACAGATCACCCGCCCAAACACCTCCCACAGACCGCCCCGCCCAAAACGCCCATCGAACTGTTCAAATCCGGTAAAGAACGCCTCAACCCCTCGCATCATCCCCCCACTTCTGGTACCATCCCCCAGCGTCAACCAAGACACACAAAAGAGAGAGCACACCATGCACCGCACACTCATCATTTCAAGCGTCCTCGCCACCACCGCCGCAGCCTCAGGCGCAGCCGAAATCTACCTCCAAGACTTCTCCACCCAAGAGCTCGGCTACACAACCTCAGTCGCCGAGTTCAGCGACGGCAACAGCGACTTCTTCTCGCAGTCCGCCGCCAACTCATGGAACTCCAACATCGTCTACAACGGCGCCGACGGAGCCTACTTCGCAGGAATGGACCTCGACGGCGAAGGCGCAGGTCTCCCGCTCATCCTCACCACCGACACCTTCGACATCACCGGAGCAACCAACCTCCAGTTCGCCATCGACCTCGCCGAAGACGATAGTAGTACGAGCGGAAACTGGGACCTCGCTGACTTCGTCAACTTCGAATACCAAGTCGATGGCGGCTCATGGACCAACATCTTCTCGGCAATCAACGACGGCGTCACCACTTTCAACACCGCCGCCTTCGTCAATGGCGTAGAGATCACCGACACCTTTGCAACCTTCACCCAAGCACTCTCCGGCGTCACCGGCTCATCCCTCGCCATCCGCCTCGTCTGGCAACTCAACGCCGGCGATGAAGACCTCGCCATCGACAACATCCGAATCACAGGCCAACCCGCCGCCGTCGTCCCACTCCCACCCTCCGTCTACGCAAGCCTCGCCCTCCTCAGCCTCATGGCCGCCCGCCGACGCTTCCGCTAAAAAGCAACCCCATGCGCCCGCAGCGCATCTTGCACCGCCCCAATCTCCCCTTGATAGTTCTTCCATCGCCCCACCGACGATGAATACATCCCCTTGCGCACCTGCTCCACACTCGCCGTATTCACCGCCCGCCGAGCCTCAAAGAACGCCATACACGCATCATCCCACCCCAGCCCCACAAACTCCAAAATCCGCCCCGTCATCCCCCGCTGATCCCCAACCACCTCTTCATATTCAACATCCAAAATCGGAATCGAACACACCGATTTCCAATGCTCCATCGTTCGCAGATACACCGAATAAAAATGAGCAAAGTGCTCCGGGTCATACGCATACGCATGATTGTTCACCCCGGCAAAGTCAAGCAGATAACAACTGATAAAATTATCCAACACCCCCCGCCGACAATGAATCACCCGAGCCTGCGGGAACAGCACCTCGATCAATCCCAGGTGCTGAAAGTTCAGAGGCAACTTATCCGTCACCCGCCTCGGCTTCTCCCCCTTGGGAACCTGCGATTCCATCCCCTTGAGCACCCGGCGCGCGATCCGATCAATCATCGCCGGCTTGAGCGATTCGAGTTCCCCGCCAATCTCGGCATCGGCTTCAAGGATGCCGATGAGCTCGCCGCACCCGTAGGCGTCGGGGTGGGCGGCGATGATCTGCTCGATCAGCGTCGTCCCCGATCGAGGCATGCCGACGATGAAGATCGGCTTGTCGGTTTTGACCCGTGATCTGGGCATTGAATCGAGCCGAGTTTTTGGCCACGCGGCGATGCGATCGGCGAGTTGTTGATCGCGGGCATCGGGGCTGTAGGTGTCGCCTCTGAGCTTGGCCCCGGCGGCAGCGGCTTGGTAGGCCTGGTCGTATTGCTCGGCCTGGTCGTAGAGTTTGGCGAGGGTGAAGTGATGGGTCGCGGTGACGATGGGGTCTGGGTTGATGGTTTGGGTGAGGGGTTCGAGGGCGGCGATTCCGGTTTGAGGGTCGCCCAGAGCGCCGGCGAGGGAGGCGTAGAAGCGGGTGAGTTGGTCATGGGTGGGGTGCTCATCGCGGGCGGCTTGGAGGAGATCGAAGGCGGCTTGCGGCTCGGCGAGGGCTCGGAGGATGGTGGCTTTGGTGACGAGGTGGGTTGGGTTGGTTGGTTCGAGTTCGATGGCGCGATCGACGGCTTGGAGGGCGGTGTCTTTGTCGTCAAGGCGTGCGCTGACTTCGGCGAGTTTGGCGATGAAGGGGGCATGGTTGGGTTTGCGGTCGATGGCTTTGCGGATGTTGCTCAGGGCGAGGGGGAACTGGCCGAGGGATGCGTGGAGATCGGCGAGCCCGTAATAGGCGTATGGCCAGCGGGGTTTTGCCCGGACGATCTGCTGATAGATCGGCAGGGCCTGGGCGTGGTGCCCAGCGTTTGCGAGCGATTCTGCCCGGCGGAAGGCTGCCTGGATGGTTTCGACGGAGGCGTTTTTGTCAACGGGTTTCATGAGGTCAAGTGTAGGTCATGGGGAGGTGGCATCCTAGAGGATTGAGACAAGGCACCCGACAGAGGTCGCGGAGGGTGTATAAAAAACCCGACTGCGCCGGGGACGGCGAGTCGGGGTATCTGGCACCCAGCAAAAATCAGCTTGGACTTGATACTGTATAATTAATCAACACCATGCGAACACCTATTAGATTGGGAAATGATCCTGGCCAAATATTATTCATATTTGTCCCCACCTCGATATAGTAAGTGTTCGACGCATTATCAATAATGTGTGACGGCAACAGCGAGGGGTCGCTTCGAGTTTGAAGATTTATACTGTTAGAGGCAGTCGGCGTGGCCCGAGCTAAGACCTGCGTATCTCCTGTTTGATGTGATTCGGCAACCAGGCTTACTATTAAATTAGCAAATCCACTATTATCATAATAAATCACACTAATTCCATCAATTGTAGCTCCATCTACAATTGATATCTGTGATGTGATGACACCAATGGCCCCGAGCCCGTTAACCGCAATTGTGGGGACACCAGGAATTGTTTCCCAAGCTATAGCCCCCGAAGGAAGAAAATCATTCACACTAGCTGTGGCTGATCCAGCTTTCCGGACAGAATAAACAAAATCTGCAGCAGTAGCATCACCGTCTAACGAAATCGATGCTGCATCAATTGCTTCTGCAAAGACAGTCCCTGTCACATTTATATTGGATTGAGCAAAGATATCTTGAACAACATCGACATTCCCGCTAACAAGGACATCTTCGAGCACATTGAACTCATTGGTGGAGTCGATGGTTAATCTTTGTGCGCCGCTTTTCCAGAAAACCCAGGTATCTGAACTTCCGTCGTACGACTCATACACATCCACCGAATTGTCTGTGGCGAGTGCAATATACGGCGAGTCTGTGCTTGATGGGCCTGATACGACGATACCACTGAAACCGCTGTTCGTTTGAACGCCAAAGACTTCGCTGCTCAAAATTGGATTCGATCGATTGATAAACACTTGATCTGAACCCGAACCGTACCAAAGGACGCCTGGAGCCTCATTCCACTGTGGATTAATAAGCGAATCCGCGGTTGTTGCATGATGAGCCTGCGGGGCGGAGCCGATCAAAATTCTTGATGGCAAGGGCGAAAAGGCTCCAGTAGAGCCACCCGCACGAATTCTTGTTTCAACCCAAAATGAGTTTCCGTTAAAAACGGCCCCGAAATCAATCTCGGAGGTAAACACGCCTGCGACTACATCGAGATCATCTACCGTTAAAGTGATGCCGACTTGGTTGCCGCCTGTCACAGCATCCCAAAGTTCGAATTCGAAATCGTATAACCCGTTTGCTACAGAGCCATTATCTCGCAGCTGACCCTGAACCACGAATGGTTCAGCGTTTGAGAAACCAGCAATACCGGCACTGAGTAGTAGGGGAAGAATAATTTTTTTCATGTCGCCTCCAGGACTTGGTTTATTTAAAAACAACATGCTCACGATGTTGACTCAATCAAGATAGTGTGGTACTCTGACGATGTCAATGGTTTTTAGAACGATTTCCTTTTTATCCGGAGCCTTCACATGCGGCATCAATCATCGCTTGCACTCTGTTTTTTGTTTAGTCTTGCTTCTGTGTGCCATGCACAGCCGTTTGAAGTTGATTCGATGAGTTTTCATGCAGGCGGAGCAACTGGCGATTCTACATCGGAGTTCTCACTCTCCTTGACCTTTGGCATGTCTCTCGCGTCACAAGAAGTTATTGGGAATGATTTTAGTGTTTCCTATGGGCTTTGGAATGCCATCGGAATTCAATCGCTTTGCCCAGCCGATTTTACTGGCGATGGAACAGTGAACTTCTTTGATGTCAGCCTTTTCTTGGCTGCATTCGACGCAATGGATCCTTCGGCTGATTTTAATAATGACGGTTCATTCAACTTCTTTGATGTCAGTGCCTTTCTGAAGGCTTTCGCAGCTGGATGCTGATAAAAAATGATCTCAATAAATGAGGCCTATTGAATCGCTTCGAATCAAATTTGGTACTCGAGCTCTTCGCCCTAGCGACTGGAGCTTATGGGTTCGTCTTTGATTTCTACGATGGCCGCTTCGGGGGTGAGGAGGGAGCCTGCTACGCTGGGGGCGTTCTGAGGGGCTACTTGGTTCGCGATTAAGGCGGGATCATGGAGGAGTCGAAGACGACACTTCCATGGCACCCGCGCATGGGGAGATGTTTGGTGGAGAGGAAGACCCCCTCCGTCGGCGGGGATGCCGACACCTCCCCCGGGGTCCGGGGGAGGAGAAAAGAGTGTGAAGAACGGGCGATGGGTGAGGGTTAGGCGGCTTCGCGGTCGCCTTTTAGGTTGTCGAAGATGAAGTTGTGGGCGTCGGATGCTTTGAGTGGTCTGGAGAAGTAGTAGCCTTGTCCCCAGGTGCAGCCGATGGATTGGAGTGTGCCGATGATGCATTGGGATTCGATTCCCTCGGCGACGGTTTGGATGCCGAGGTTTTCGGCGAGGGATGCGATGGAGTTGACGACGGCGTGGAGTGAGCGGTCGCCGTCGAGGAGGCGGATGAATGATTGGTCGATTTTGAGGACATCAATTGGGAATGTGTGAAGCGTGCTCAGCGAGGAGACGCCGGTGCCGAAGTCGTCCATAGCGATGATGATGTCGTGCTTGCGGAGTTGTTCGAGGATTGGCACGACGATGTCTTGGTCATCTGCGATCGAGCTTTCGGTGATTTCGAGATGGAGTTCGTTGGGGCGGATCGCAAACTCATCCTTGCAGAACACCACAAACTCTACGAATTCTGGTTCGTAGAGCTGTCGTTTGGAGACATTGATATTGATCGAGAGTCGTTGATGGTCTTCGAGCTTTTCGTTCCACTGCGCGATCTGCCAGACTGCCGTCCGAATCACCCATTTTCCGATGTCGATGATGAGCCCTGAGCTCTCGGCCATGGGGATGAAATCGACGGGGTTGATGAGTCCTCGCTTTGGGTGGTTCCATCGGATGAGGGCTTCGAAGCCTTTGATGACGGCGTTGTTGAGTTCGATGATTGGCTGATAGACGACTGTGAACTGCTGTTCTTTGAGTGCGGTTCTCAGGTCTGATTCGAGTGAAATTTGATCAAGGGCATAGTCGTGCATTTCTTGATCGAAGACGACGACGCGGGCTCTGCCGGTGTCTTTTGCTTGGTACATCGCGGCGTCTGCGTCTCGGATCATCTCGGCGGGGTCTTTGTAGTGGTTTTCGTTGGTGACGAGCCCGATGCTTGCGGTGGAGATGACGAGGTGGCCGTTGAGGAGGTGTGGTTCGTTGAATGCTTCGATGAGTCTTTGTGCTTTGAGCTTTGCGTCTGACCAGTCGTTGAGGTCACGGAGGAGTACGACGAACTCGTCGCCTCCGAATCTTGCGACGGTGTCTTCTTCTCTGAGTTCTTTTCTGAAGATGTCTGCGATGTCGCAGAGGAGGGCATCGCCGATGTCGTGGCCGAGGGAGTCGTTGACGACTTTGAATCGGTCGAAGTCGAAGAAGAGGACGGCGAATCGGGCGTCATTCCAGCGGACCTGGTTCATGATTTTTTCAAGCCGCTCGATGAATACGATTCTGTTTGGGAGCCCGGTGAGTCGGTCGGTGGAGGCGATTTTTTCGAGCATGGCGAGCGTTTTTTCTTGCTCTGCCATGGCGACTTTTTCTCTTCCGAGCGCACTGACTGCTTCGTTTTTCATGCTCACTGCGGATTGGGTTCGCTCGGCGATGACCTGCTCGAGCCCTTGGTTGACATGGGCGAGTCTTGCGTAGGCGTTGAGGACGAGTTTGGTGGCGGCGTAGAACCCGAGCGAGAGTGTGAGGACGGCGATGTAGCCGAGGTTTCGGGCTTGGAGGGTGGCGCGGACATCGCTTCTGTTCCAGAAGGTTGAATCGGGGTGCCCTGCCCAGAGTATCCAGGCGCTTGCTTGGTCGGCGGTCTGGATGGTCTTTGTTTCTGAATACATCAGGCTCGGGTCTGGGGTGTTGTGATGCCCTATGGATGCGGAGTCGGCCCATTGGGCGGTTTTCTTTTTCGAGATGGAGAGTTGATACTCGGTGTTGATAACTGCGAAGTCACCTGAGGGGAGGAGATCGGCGAGGACAGGGTTGATGATGACGGCGGTGGCGCAGCCTTTGAGGTTGCCGGCGTGATCGAAGATGGGCACAGACATCAAGAGCCCGGTGCGGTCTTCATCGTTGGGTTTGTTGGGGTCGTAGCGCGAGTTGTCGCAGGTGACGACTGGTGGGCCTGTGATCGCGGGGTAGTTGAGTGCGACGATGGTGCTTGAATCGGGATAGTTTTCGAGCATCCAATCGAGTTGTTTGCGCATGAGCCGATACTCGAAGATTTCTATTTCTTCGATCTCCGGTGCTTGCTGGGTTTCCATCGAATCGTCGGCGTTTTGGCCGACGATGAACTCGTCGAATGTGACGAGTGGGTGTATTGGTGATGTGCGCGTGGGGTCGAGTTCGTCGGGATCGAGATTGATGGGGACAATGTAGAGTTCGCTCACGGCGACATCGAAGGCGAGCGCATTGTAGATTTCTTGGATGGTGAGGCGTGTGTTTTCGTCGAGGACTGAGCCGTCGCGGTTCATGGAGTCTTGCGTAGTCTCCCAATCGAGCGATTCGATTCCTGGGAGGCGGGCGACGGTGCGGATGGCGCGGTAGGTTCGGTCGAAGGTTTGTTTGACGCGATTGATGACGAGGTCTGTTTCGTCGGCGTTTTCGGTGTGGTATGTTGCCCTGGCGCTGTGGAGGTTGATCTTGGCGTTCCAATAGACAAGGAGCGTGAGCGTGAGTGCCACGGCGAGAATGATGAACAGCATGAATCTTCGCATGAGTTGGTCACCAGCCTATGGCTCGGGGGATCGAGCTCAGTTCTTGTTGAGCATGAGGACACGGCGTTGTTATCGGCAGGTTGGATGTATGGATTCATGTGAAGGTGATGTTTGGTATGATTTTTATTGAATGGATCCGATAATGAAAACTACTAGTATTGGCTGTGATTTCTGGGGTTGGATATGCGTGGGATTTCAGGTTGGTGTAAACCGTTGTTTGGGTGGCTTTGTAGATTTGGGGTGGAATGGTCGATTGGGGCTTGGTTGAGGGCTTATGCGGTGTTCGAGAGATGACGAATCTTGGGCGAGCGAAGCGTTTCGTGCTTGGAAGTTGTGTGTTTTCAGGCTATTATCAGTTTCTTGCGTGCCCTTTGTTGGCGTTCGTGTGCGTGTATCTGTTCTGTTTTGGAGAGCACTGTGTCTCATTCTTATTCTATCGCTTCCTTTGGTCTTGGTCTTGTCTTTGTCGCGGGTTCGTGCTCTTTGGCGATTGGTCAGGATGCGTATGTTGAGCCTGCGGGGTATTACAGCGGGGCGACGGGGACGGGGAACACGCTCAAGAGCCAGCTCACTTCAGCGATGTCGGCGGGGCATATTCAGCGGAGTTATGGGGATTTTCGTAACTCGGCTTCGATTCATGATCGTGATCCGAACAACCCGTCGCGGATTATTCTGGTGTACAACTTGGCGTCGGTGCCTGCTCAATGGGATTCGGGGAATACTTGGAACCGGGAGCATGTGTGGCCTCAGAGTCGCCAGCCTGGGAGTGCGAGTAACTCGACGCGGGGGAACCTTGGGGATCCGCATGCGCTTCGGCCTGCGAATCCGAGTATTAATAGTTCGCGTGGGAATAAGCCGTTCGGGAATGCTTCGACGACGGGGAACTTCGGGAGTTTGGGGACTTTTTACTTTCCGGGGGATACGGACAAGGGTGATATTGCCCGGTCGTTGTTTTATTCGGCGACGCGGTATAGCTCGACTGGGTTGACGCTGGTCAATGGGGTGCCGAGCGGGAACCGGATGGGGGATCTGGCTTCGTTGGTTGCTTGGCATTATCTGGATGTGCCGGGCGAGTTTGAACGGCGGCGGAATCATGCGATTTATAGCGCGGCGCTGAATCCGGCGTTCCGGACGAATAATCGGAATGCGTATGTGGATCATCCTGAGTTTGTGTGGTCGGTGTTTGTGGATCAGATGAATGATTCGACGCTTTGGTTTGGCGATTTGGAGCCTGCGGACGGGGCTTCGGCGATTGATGTTGATCTTGGGAATGTGCTTGTTGGGGATGCGATTGATCCGATGGGGTTTGTGCTCAATAAGTCTGGGGCGGCGGGGACTTATTACCGGGTGAGCGCATCGGCTGGGGTTTCGACGGATGCGGGGACGGTGTATGATGCGTTTGCGATGAGCGGGACGAATCTGAGCCGGACGATTACGGTTTCGGTTGATGCGTCGGCGACTGATGTTGCGGGGGCGTTTGATGCTGATATTCGGGTGGATAATCTGGATGTGACGACGCAGGGCGGGGCTGGGAATGGGGGCAATGATGTGGATGACATGATCTTTGTGTCGTTCGATGTGTTCGAGGGGGGGAACGGATCGTTCGAGGCGGGGTCGGATGTGGATGTGCTGAATCTTGATCTTGGGACGATCTCGATCGGGGATGGTGACTTTGTGCAGTCGTTCTCGTTCTTTCATATTGGAACGGGCGGGGCGTTTGGGGCTCCGGTTGATGTGGAGTTGATTTCGAGTGTTGGGGATACGGGGGCGTTGACGACGAACTTTGTGGAGACGAACTCGATTTCGGCTGGGGGGAGTGCTTCGTTTGATGCGGTGCTCGATGACCAGAATGGCGGGGCGTTCTCGGCGACTTACACCTTCCGGGTTTGGAATGACCGGGGGATGTTTGTTGGAGTTTCGAGCATTGAAGAGATGACGCTGGTGCTCAGTGGTGCGGTGAGCGGGGGCGAGTGCAATGCTGATCTCAATGGGGACGGGGATCTGAACTTCTTTGATGTGAGTGCGTTCTTGAGTTTGTTCTCGGCGGGAGATCTGGGTGTGGACTTTAATGGAGACGGGGACCTGAACTTCTTTGATGTGAGCGCGTTCCTGTCGGCGTATGGGGCTGGGTGTCCGTGAGTGGATTGCGGTCGTTGCTCCTGACATACACCCGTGTTCTCGATGAGGAACACGCACCAAATCATTCGCATCGGCGCGTTCAATACGGCTCGGAGCCCTATCCTTTGCCATGAGCACAGCCCACCGATTCGCACCGTTCGGGACCACGATCTTCGCTGAGATGACCGCGCTGGCCAATGAGCACAAGGCGGTGAACCTCTCGCAAGGGTTTCCGGATTTCGATGGGCCAGGCATCGGCAAAGAGCACGCCATCGAGGCGATCAACTGCGGGCACAATCAATATGCCCCCATGCCCGGCGTGGCGGTCCTGCGTGAAGCAATCGCCACCTGGGCGTCAAAGATCACCGGCATCGAGCCTGATCCCGACACCGAGATCACCGTGACGAGCGGGTGTACTGAGGCGATCGCTGCGGCCATGCTTGGGCTGATCAATCCGGGTGATGAGGTGATTGTTTTCGAGCCTTACTATGACTCGTATCGGGCGGCTTTGGCGATGGCGGATGCGAAGGCGGTGTTTGTGACGCTTCATCCGACGGAGTCGGGGTTTGCGTATCGTTCTGAGGAACTGGCGAGCGCGTTTTCTGATCGAACGAAGGCGATTTTGATCAATACGCCTCACAATCCGACGGGGACTGTTTTTACGGATGCGCAGCTTGGGGAGATTGCGTCTTTGTGCATCGAGCATGATGCGATTGCTCTTTCGGACGAGGTGTATGAGCGATTGGTGTATCCCGGGCGTGTGCATCGTTCGATCGCCTCGCTTCCAAACATGCGCGAGCGGACGGTGGTGCTTTCGAGTTCGGGCAAGTCTTTTTCGCTTACGGGGTGGAAGGTTGGGTGGGCGATTGCGCCGGCGGAACTATCTGCGGGGATTCGGTCGGCGCATCAGTTTCTGACTTTTTCGGTGGCGACGCCGTTGCAGTTTGGCGTTGCTGAACTGCTCATGAATGGTGAGGAGGAGATTGAAAAACTCCTTGCTCATTACACGCGCACGCGTTCACTTTTGGGCGAGGCGCTTGATGAGTTGGGCTTTGGGGTGCGGATGCCTGAGGGGGCGTATTTTATCATGGCGGAGCATACGCAGGTCACGGCGAGGCTTGGGTTGGGCGATGATGTTGCGTTGTGCCGATGGCTGGCGACGCATGCGGGGGTTGCGGCTATTCCGCCGAGTGTTTTTTACGATACGCCGGGGTTGGGTTCATCGTTTGTGCGGTTTGCTTTTTGTAAAGAAACGAAGACGATTGATGAGGCGATCAGGCGGCTTGGCGATGCGCTCGGCGGCTTGTGAGCGTTTCACTCACAGGTACAACCCGTGTTCGAGGATGTAGGTGTGGACACTTTGATCGAGGGCATTGATTGGATTCTGGCGGCGGGTGGGATCACTCAGTGCTTCGCGGATGGCGCTCGATGATGCTTCGACGGGATCGAGCACGAGCACGCGCGATCGCCAATGCTCGATGTCCTGTTTGTTCCATGCGTGTGTTTGGATGAGTTGTTCGAGCAGGGCATCGAGTGAATCGGTCTGGGCCCGGAGCATGACGATTGCGTCTTGCCAGAACTCGGTGTACCGGTGCCAGCGGTGCATCTGGACGGCTTGATCGGCGCCGATTAGGAATCGGTTGGTGCCTTTGAAGTTCTGCTCGCGGACGAGTGCCCAGGTATTGGCCCAGTAGTTTGGCTTATCGGGGTTGGATTGGAAATCGGTGAGTTCTTGGGGCCAAATCCATGATTCTGAATATTCTCTGAGCCCGAGTTTGAGCATCGCGAGGCGATGGGTTGGGTCGGTCGGGTTTGTTGGTTTGAATGGTGATCGCCCCGCGGGGACATAGACGACTTGGGAGGGGGTGTTCATTCTTTGGGCGGCTGATTGGGGGAGGCGTGTGTGTCCGAGGTGCGGGGGGTCGAATGAGCCTCCGAAGAAGAGGCGGGTTGATGCTTGGCGGACGCGCGGGGGGAACTCGATGATGTGTCGATCGGGCATATGTGTATTGTTGGCGCGTTGTTGCTCATCGTTCGAGCCTGATGGTCTGGGCAGGTGATGGTCTGATAACGGTCTATCTACCCGCCTCACTTCTAATCCCACCCCAAAGAGGTGGGGTTCTTGACCAAACACCCTGCAAACGGTGTTTTGGGGCATTTTGGGTCTGTTTGTCTTTGATAGAAAATCGAGCAGATGTAAATCGCTCCCCGGTTCTGGCCGATGATGAAGGCGGAGAATCCTGATGAGTACACCCGACCCAAACGCATTTAGCCTTGATATCAACGATCCTGAGGACGCTGAGCTGATCGAATATTTCCTCGAAGAGCTCCCGGAAAAGATCGCGGCGATCAACACGGCTCAGAGCGAAGAGAACATCGAAGAACTCGGTCGGATCGCCCATCAGCTCAAAGGTGCGGCTCCGGGGTTTGGATTCCCGGCGATCGGATCTGCAGCTGGGGATCTTGAGGGTCGAATCCGTGCTCTTGACGAGTCCGAGCAGGATCTCCAGCGAGTTCAATCCGACATCGAGAGCCTGCTCTCACTTTGTCAGTCATATATCACGAAAAAACCGTAACCTCATTGGTCGATCGGCCGTTCTATTTGATAATCATTTGCCAGAACCACACCACGCATGTCCGATGAGCACACCGCACAACCCGATACCTCCCCGATCGTCCTGCTCGTAGACGATTCGCAGTTCGTGCATCGATTGCTCGATGCTCGGCTGCGGTCTGAGGCGATCCGGCTCATCGGCGAGCACGACGGCCAAGCCGGGTTTGACCGGGCGCTCAAAGAGATACCTGCGTTGATCCTGCTCGATCTCGACATGCCGGTGATGGACGGGTTTGAAACGCTTCGGGCACTCAAGGAAGATCCGAAGACGCGTGACATCCCGGTGATTGTCCTCTCGGGGATGAACTCATCACAGGACAAGGTGGCGGCGTTTGATTTGGGGGCTGTGGACTTTGTGACCAAGCCGTTTGAGTTGACTGAACTGCGTGCTCGGGTGCGATCATCGCTCAAGATGTCTGCTCTGCTTCAGATGCTTGCCCAGAAGGCACAGATTGATGGGCTCAGCGGGCTTTTCAATCGGACCTACTTCGATGAGCGGCTTCAGAGTGAGTACGACCGCGCCATCCGTCATGGGCATGCGATGTCTGTGGCGATGATTGATCTGGATCATTTTAAGTCGATTAATGATACTTACGGGCATCCTGCGGGCGATGCGGTGATTGCTGGTGTTGCGCAGATCATTCTTCATGAATCACGGTCGATCGATATTGCTTGTCGATATGGCGGCGAGGAGTTTGTGATGATTCTGCCCGAGACGAATCCTGACGAGGCGTACAACTTGTGCAATCGGATTCGTGAACGGTGCGAGCAGACGACTTGGTCGCGTCATCCGAGCCGAGCGGTGACGCTGAGCGCTGGGGTTGTGGGTTCTGATGATGGGAAATCGATCAGTTGCACGCCTGCGGCGTGGGTCGAGATGGTTGATCGCAACCTTTATGATGCAAAGCAGACCGGACGAAACATGGTCAGGGCATCGCATATTGATGGTTCGCCGGTGCAGATCGCCAAGGCGGGATGATTCTTTTCTTGAATCAGACGCTATCCTCAACCGATGCCCACACTCGAGTTCCATCCCAGCCTCGATCACGCCCGCAGGGTCTTTGCAGCCGGATTCATCGGTTCGGTGCTCGAAGCGGTCGATCCCCAGCGAGCACTCAAACGGCACTTTGACTCACAGAGCTTCACCCGCAAAACCCACATCCTGAGCTTCGGCAAAGCCTCCATCGAGATGACCAACGCTGCGATCGAGTGCCTCGGCGATCGGTTCGCGCGTGCGACGGTGCTCGCGACCCACGAGCACATCGCCCGGACCCAGTTCAAAGGGCAGCACATCGACCTCTTCACAGCCGACCACCCCCTGCCCACCGAGCGGAGCGTCAATGCGACGCAGAGGCTCATCGATCACGCCCGGAGCATCACTTCGGATCACCAGGCCCTTGTGCTGATCTCGGGCGGCGGGTCGTCGATGCTCTGCGCCCCTGCCCGAGGGGTCAGCGTCGAGCAGATCGCCCAGACAACCCAGAGCATGCTCAAAGCCGGCGCGTCGATCCAAGAGATCAATCACACCCGGGCCCAGCTCGATACCATCAAGGCTGGCGGGCTCGCCGAGCACCTAGGGCGATGCGCGCAGGTCGATGCATATGTCCTCGCCGATGTCATCGAGCCCGACCGGCAAGCCCTCATCCGCACCATCGCTTCAGGGCCTGTGAGCATCGAATCGATCCCCCACACGATCATTGCAGACAACCAGACCGCCCTCGATGCCGCCTGCGCCTGGATCGCCCATGAGCACATCGAACTGGTCCATCTCGATCGCCAGATCACCGGGAGCGCGACGCAGTGCGCCCAGCATCTCGCGAGCAAACTGCTCGCATCGCCCCCATCCCCCCCATCGCCGGGCCCGATCGCTGGGTGCCTTGGCGGCGAGCCGACCGTCGATACCCAAGGTCAGATGGGCAAAGGCGGGCCGATGCTCGAACTGGCCCTTGCTGCTGCCTGTGAGCTCGCCCGGAGCGAGTTCCGCTGGACCATCCTCACCTTCGCAACCGACGGGATCGATGGCCCAACCGACGCGGCGGGTGCAATCATCACCGATGACATGCTCAGCGATGTCCCCATCGAGGACCTGCGCCTTGCTCTAGAATCCCACGATGCGCTCACCATGTGCGATCGGCTCGGGGGCACCATCCGCACGGGCCCGACGGGCACCAATGTCAATGATGTTGCGCTGGTGATTCGATGGGAAGACGGGTAAGCCGACCATTTCGGGTGTCTCTTGGCGTCCTCTCCCGATGAGAAAGAACGAATAAAACAGGTGAATTCATCAGAACAAAGCCTAAAGAACTGGTTTATGCTTGGCTTTGCCCTATTCTTAGAGTCCCGGAAGACGAATCCAAAGATGTGCACAGCACACGCCGGGAGCAACGGAGATGAAAAGCATTTATGGCTAAGCAAGACGACAAGTTCACGATGGAAGCGATTGTGGTAGAAGCACTCCCCAACGCAATGTTCAAGGTCCGCCTGCCCAATGAGCAGCAATCTGAGATTCTCGGGTATGTCTCTGGCAAGATGCGTAAGCACTACATCCGTATCCTCCCCGGCGACACCGTGACTGTTGAAATCTCCCCGTACGATCTCACGCGGGCTCGGATTACTTACCGGCGGTGAGTTTGGCCATTGGGTTCGACAAATGAGAAGTTCAAAGCCATCCCAACCGGATGGCTTTTTCATGCGCTTAGCAATCAAGAAATTCGACCCGCCCGGTCTCGAGGGCGTACTTGGCGCCGACCACCATCACGCCTTCGTTGGCGATCAAGTTTTCGAGCACCGATGAGCCGGTGCGGATGGCGTTGACGGAGTGGCGGACATTTTTCTCGACTGTTTGTTCGACGATGGCACTCATGTTATTCCCCATATCATCGCCTGCGAGCTCGACCGATTGGCCGATGTGGGTGACGATGGTTTTCATGCCTGCGGAGAGATCCGCCGTCTCGGCGGTCTTGCCCGATGCGAGCGTTTCGACTGTTGCCTGCACCGCGCCGCAGCAGGAATGCCCGAGCACGACGACCAATCTTGGCCCGAACTTGATGGCTGCGAACTCGGTGCTGCCGAGTTCGAGCGGCGTGACGATGTTGCCTGCGATGCGGATGACGAACATATCGCCTACGCCTTGGTCGAATACGATTTCGGGTGGGACGCGCGAATCTGAGCAGCCGAGGACGATGGCGAAGGGCTCTTGGTTATCGACGAGTTTGTGGGTGCGGTGGAGTTCGGCGGATTCGCCTGCGACGAATCGACGGTTGCCCTCTTTGAGTATTTCGAGTGCCTGCAGTGCTGGAATCATGTGTGCCCCCATTCTTCGACCGTGGTTCTCGCGATACGGTTGTTCGCAATTCGGGAACTCTATGCAGAGCCTGTTCGCCGGGCCATCATGGGGCGGTGAGGAATCGGATCATCTCGGCCATGAGTTGATCGCCCTGGTCGGTCTCGAAGAGGAACTGAGCGTGGGCGGAGCCTTCGAGGATGACGAGTTCTTTGGGCTCACTTGTCGCGTCAAACTCGCGTTGCACGCGTTCGAGGCGTGAGCCGGTGTCTGTTCGTCCATCGTCACGGGCGAGGATGAAGAGCTTGCGTCCGGTGAGTTTCTCGGGTTCATCGACGGCCGATGCGAGGAGCACGATCCGGTCGATCGAGCCCGGAGCACTGACCGCTGCGGTGGATGCGGCCCAGCCTCCGAAGCTTGCTCCGACGACGGATACGGTCTTTGCGCCGTGCTCGCGGAGGTAGTTGACCGCCCCGAGGACATCGTGGTGTGCGTCTTCGTTGTTTGATTCGTTGTTTGGGCCTTGGGATTGGCCGCGCCCTCGGAAATCAATCGCGAGGACCTTGAACCCCGCGTCGGCAAATGCTTGTGCCTGGGTCGCCCAGCTTTCTTTGTTGAAGACCATGCCGTGGGCGAGAACGAGGGTTTGATCGCCCGAGCCATATTGATCGGCGTAGACAACGCCGGCGTCGGTGGAGGGGAAGGAGATGAGATTGGGCGAGGCGCATCCTGTGAGCATGAGTGTGCAGAACAGTAGGCCAAGGCTGATACTTGTACACAAACGCTTCATCGGGACCTCCAAATCTGATATCTTCCTTGCTGGCTTCTGATATCGCGGAAAGCCCGAATATCCAGAAATGATCTGCCTCCATCCTCCATAGTATAGAGACCCGAGCAGAGCCGGTTGATTTGATTGATTCAATTTTTGTAACTCCCGCCACCCCCACTCCCACTCCGGCGGGTGCTTCCCAATGGATAGGACATCGCGAACGCCTCTACTATGCGAGCGAGATCATCATGATGGATTGCGAACCCTCAGGTTTCAATCCACATGAGTACATATTCCAAGTTTGATCAGCCTCGATCTTGCGTGTAAGCCGGGATTATGCGAGGCGTGAGCCGCGTCTGCGAAGTGCAGTACCTCCGAAGGAAATCCCAAGCACCATCAGCGCCGAGTTCAGAGCCAATGGCAATGGCACAATGGCAAACTGCATATCGTCCATTGAGTATCCGATCGCGTTGATGTTGATCTGGACATAGGCGAATGTTTGCCCGCCGGTGTCCGTGGTGTCGATGTTGAGGAACCCGTGCGTCAATCCTGAAGGTGGTGTTGCGATCGAACTCGTGCCGATCAGCAGCCCGGCAGCGTCGAAGGCTGAGATCCTGAGTATGTCACCTGGGCCATCGCCTCGGAACCAAGCGCCGAATGTGCTGAACTCATTTCCTACAGCATCGATGCGCGTGGGTGTCGCGCCAAAGGGAGGTCCGAATGCTTCCTTATTGCCCGACATCGCCAGATTTGAGTTGAACACCACCATGGTGCCACCGAAATCAACGCCGTCTGCGATGAACTGGTCATCGAGGACTTCCTGATGGTTGATGGATTCAAAGTCAATTGTGACCAACGCTGCAGATGCAACTCCCGTGTTTCCCGCGATCACACAACTCGCACAGACCAGTAGACTCCTTGTATTGATGTTCATTGCCAACTCCCTCATTGGTCACCCGTGTTCTATTCGGCTCCCCACGCCGGTGACGATCGCATGGACGAGTTCACTCTTGTCCTGATCCTAACACAGAGAGTAGCATGCTTCAACAATAAACGACGAGCATGTCCGTTTCTATTGAGCGTTGAATGAAGTGTCAAATGAAAAATCTCGCAGAGCGAGGGCCTCAATGAATCGGGGTGACAGGACACCAGTTGAATTTTTTGCAGCTCAGATCGGCCTCTGGGTCTTAGAAACATGGATTCTGATATCCATTGAGAGGTCTCAATTGCTATTCTCGTAACTAGACAAACTGGGCTTAGGATGGAACAGGTCAACCCAATCCTGAGATAAATCAGCAACTTCTAGACGAATTCATGAACGAACACTGCTTGCTAGCCAATTGCTTTGGGCAAGCTCAATATGGATCGACATCGAAGCGAGCCGATCGCTCAATCAAAGGGTTTGAAGATCATGCAGGTCTGGGAGCCGTGGAACGGGTAAGTCATGCGCGTACGGTATCCTCGGAAGTCATCGAGACTCCAATCGTGCGAGCTGCAGACCTCTGAGAGCATCTCGATATATTTGGGCACTTCCGCGTTGCGGAACCCGGCTCGGCGATCGCCCAGCGGCGTGATGGTTTCATAGAGATCAAGCCGATCGCGGTCTCTGGTTTCGTCGTTGGGGTTTGCGATGCCTTTGATGACTGTGTCATAGAGAACGAGCGACGGATCGCACCCCTTCCAAACATCTTTATGGACGAACTTGTCGAAGATCATCAATGATGCGGGCTGATCGGTGGTCGCGAAGAACCACCGGGTGGGCGATTTGCTCTGCTCTTTGTGCATCGGGTGGTTCTGTGGGTAGAACTCTTGGGTGACGATGTCGATGGCGGATCGCTGCCCGATCCCGTTGCCAGTCATGACATAGCGGAGCTGGTTACCCTCGTGGTGGACCTCAAGGGGGAGCTCGGCGGGAGAGCAGAACTTGCGGATCAACGAGCCCGTCTTCGATTCGCTCGTTGGATGTTCGAACGAATCGACGAGCGGGTGAGGCGAGCCTGCCCCATCTGATTTTCTGCCCTCTTGAAAAGTGGTGAACTCGAAATACGCGCCCGGTCGCGTTCTGCGGAGCCCGAAGTAGGAGTTGATGACCGCGGTATCGCACATCTGAGGATTTGTTTGCGATGGATGGAGCAAGAAGGTGACGAGCATCACATCGACACTGATCCCTCGGATCCCGGCGGCTCCTCGGAAGGCGGCCTGCTTGGCGGTTGATTCGTGTCGCTCGCGTGCGTCGGGGAGTGATGCGGAGATCGCGGCGTCGAGATCTGACCGGGCGCCGAACTCGGTGCGGATGAGGTGGTCAAATGCTTCGATCGCCGAGGCGGCCTCGGCGACGACATCTTTGTGGACGCCGGCTTTTTGAGCGGAGCTGATGACCCTGCGAAGCGGGACAGGCCCGGGCATGACATGGATGGCAGCGATGGGGTCGCGTTTCTTGAGTGCTCGGACGAGTCGGCTGGTGAGGTCCTTATTGAGGACGAGGTGCTTGGCGAGCTGTTGAGGGCGATAAGGCGCACCGGGGACATCGCTGAGGACTCGGCTGAGGGATTCGACGAGATCAGCACCAATAGCACTGACCGTGACCTCAAGGGAAGCGTGCTTCGGTTTTGTTTGGATATCCGCGTTTTTTAGGGTCATAGAGAGGATTGTACTGTATTTCCATTTCGTTTGCAAGAAGATCACGCCATTCTCCAAAATATATCTGCAGATTATCTGAGATAATGATTGACCGACGGCTCATCGCTCTGTATATTGGGGTTCTGCAAAGGAATTTCTTTTGGCCCCCATTCTTTTCTCTCGCTGGAAATCGAGGTTCGAAAGGGTATTTCAAGGAAGTGCGGTTACACCTGAGCAGCGGCCCGGCACCATCTCCACGGGTGCCGGGTCAATTCATGAATCCGAAAACGAACCACCTGATCATTTCCCACACAGATGAAAACCACAGCCAACAGAGAAGACTGGATAAAGACAAAATGGATCCGTGATATTCAATTATGAAACAAGCGCCTCTCTCCCGCTAGCGCGGGGGAGGAGCATTCCGAACGGTATTTGTACTCGTCATCGTTCACCATCGTTAGTAGAGAGAGAGAGAAAGAGAAAGAGGCCAGAAATGAACACTAGAACAGCAACAATCACCATCCTTGCCGCGGCATGTATTTCTACAGCAGCCAATGCGGATGTATTTACCGACTCTGCATCGTTCGATGCGGCGAACCCCGGGCTCCCCTTGATTGACTTCGAAGGCTTGGCCGCTCCGGGAACATTCACCGGCAATGCAAACGAGTTCTTCAGTGGGCAAGGCGTTCTGTTCTCCACGCCCAATAGCCCGGGGTCAAACACCGTGGTCAATGGCTCGGGCGGGGATTTCCCACATCAGGACTGACCTCAAACGCATTCGCTGCGTCGATTCTGATGGACTTTACCAATCCTGTGACCGCTGTGGGATTCAATGTTGCGTCTATGGACTTTATTACTTCCCAGCCGGGGAGCGTGACTATAGAGGTCTTCAACGGGGCCACTTTGTTGGCCACCGAAAGCTTTACCACCTCATCATTTACTGATTTTTCGAGTTTCATCGGGTTCTCTAATCTCGGCGATATCACCTCGGTCTTGGCAACACCAGTCGGAAGTGCTTTCACCCAGTTGGCCATCGACAACCTTTCCTTTAACGCTGTCCCAACACCCGGATCCCTCGCGGTGATGGGATTGGGATTGTTCTGTGCTGGCGGGCGTCGTCGTCGTTCATGATTTTTCTGTTCTCATCTGTCCCCCACCACCCCCTTAGCAAAGAAGAGTGATTCAAATGTTTTATACCAATACAGTTTTCATCGGCGTAACGATTGGGAGTTGTCTGCTCACAAGCATGGCCTTGGGTCAGAGCTGCAACCCATATTGGGATTTCACGACCGGGCTCCATGACCCGGGTCTCTCTTCGACCGAGCCCGGGGCACCCCGTGATGGAACCGAGAACGAGGGCGTCAACGCGCTCGTCTCATTCGATGACGGGAGTGGCCCGGCGCTCTATGCCGGCGGTATTTTCACCTGGGCGGGGGGGAATCCGATTGGGGGCAACATCGCCAAGTGGGACGGGTCGCAATGGTCGAATGTTTTTCTCGGAACCGACCCCAATGGACGGATCAGTGACATGTTGACCTGGGATGATGGGACCGGTGAAGCGATCTATGTCTCTGGTGTATTCAGCTTTGTTGGTGGGATTATCCCCGCCAAGGGGGTTGCCAAATGGAACGGCTCGCAGTGGAGCGTGGTCGGGCCCAACAACGATCAGAGTTTCGATGGCGGAGACATGGTGATCTTTGATGATGGCAATGGTGAAAAACTCTATGTCATCGCGACCGTCATCGACCAAGGGAATAACTTCACCCGTGGCACATATCGTCTCGATGGGAATGCGTGGACACAGGTTGGGCAATCCTTCCTGCGAGGTGCTATTTCACTGGTTGTCTACGATGATGGTACTGGTGAGAAGTTGTACTCCACAAGCCAGTTTCTCACCGGCGACCCAGCCCCGATCGAGGAACCCATACGCGTACTCGACAATGGGCAATGGGTCCCGTTCGGAACTGCAACAATGAGCGGATCAATCAATGCGCTCTATGTATGGGACGATGGGACCGGGGCAGCACTCTATGCATCGGGGCCGTTTTGGAATGTTGATAACTTGATCACGCCAGACTTCACTGGGCTTGGAAAGTGGGATGGTACAAGTTGGAAGCCGGTCGGCGGTGGGTTTGACCCTGGGTTTGGGCACACACGCAGCTTCATGGCGTGGGATGATGGGAACGGAGAAGCTTTGTACATATCCGGTGCGTACGGAACCCTTAAATGGAACGGGACAGCGTTTGAAGAAACATTCGGCCCGGGCATGAGTATCAATCCGTTCAGCGTCGGAGCACCGAGCGTGATGCTCCCGTACGATGACGGGAATGGAGACGGGCTGTTCTTTGCGGGTGATTTCGAGAGCGTGAGCGCACTCGATCAGAATAATATCTTCATCAACACCTTTACCATGTCGGTCGCGGTCTTTCGCGGGTTTGACCCCATCACATGCGGCGACGATCTCACCATCATCAATGAGTCGGCCACGCTCTTGGCGAGTGATGGAACAATCGGCGATGAGTTCGGCAATGCCATGGACATGGACAACGGCGTGCTCGCAATCGGAGCACGCAAGGATGATGACAACGGGGAAGACTCCGGGCTGTGTATCTCTTTGATGCGAGTTCCAACGCTCAACTCGCCAAACTCCTGCCCAGCGATGGTGCATCGGGTGACGAGTTTGGGTATAGCGTCGCGATCGACAACGGCGTGGTCGCGGTCGGTGCTCGATTTGACGATGACAATGGAGGCGACTCAGGATCAGCGTATCTCTTTGATGCTTCGACCGGGAATCAGATCGCCAAGCTGCTCCCCAACGACGGAGCATCGGACGATTTGTTTGGTTTCTCCATCGCGATTGATGCGGGATCGTTGCGGTCGGGTCCCGACTCGATGATGACCTGGGTGATTTCTCTGGATCTGTGTATCTCTTCGATGCAGCCACCGGGGTTCAACTCGACAAACTCCTCCCCGATGACGGGGCCCAGGGCGATGAGTTTGGATTCTCGGTTGCGATTGACAACGGTGTCGTCGCCGTCGGTGCGGTCTGGGATGACACGGTGCACGGGATCGACACTGGCTCGGCGTATCTCTTCGATGCTGCGACCGGGAACCAGATCGTCAAGTTGATCGCTGAAGACAGCTCGCCTTTGGACCGATTCGGAGCGTCGATCGCGATCAGCGCTGGCAATGTAGCCGTCGGGGCGATGTGGAACGACGATCGGGGCGATTCCTCGGGTTCGGTCTACATCTTTGAGGCCTCGACTGGCGACCTGCAATACAAAGTCCTTCCATCAGATAACGGGGTCACGAACTGGCTCGGATTCTCGGTTGCGATGGACAACGACATCGTCGTGATGGGTGCCCCTCGTGACGACGACAACGGCGAATCCTCAGGCTCGGCGTATATGTTCGAGGTTTCGACCGGCGATCCGATCGCCAAGCTCCTGCCCACTGATGGTGGAATGAACGAACTCTTCGGGCAATCCGTCGCCATCAAAGATGGCGTTGCAGCAGTCGCAGCAATGGGAGGCGATCTCAACGGGATACTCTCGGGCGCCGCGTACCTGTTCAACACAACCGCGTCCCCATGCCCAGCCGATCTCACTGGCGACGGCGAACTCAACTTCTTCGATGTCTCGGCGTTCCTCTTGGCGTTCGGTTCCGGCGATCCCGCTGCGGACTTCACCGGCGACGGCGAGTTCAACTTCTTCGATGTTTCTGCGTTCCTTGCAGCATTCAGCAAAGGGTGTCCGTAACCACCATGAAAACCGTTCAAGAATTTTTACAACAACGAAAAGGATAAAAAATGACTCGTATAACAAAGATATCTGCATTGCTCATCGCAGTTTCCGCGGTAGCATCTAGTGCTCAAGCAGATATATTTACAGACACAACCGTTTTTAGTACCGCCAACCCAAGCCTCACCACCATAGATTTCGAGGGGCTCGCTGCACCCGGTGATTTTACTGGGAACTCTGACAGCTTCTATAACTCTCTAGGCATCGAGTTGTCAACGCCAAATGCAGGGTTGAATACAGTTGTTAGTGGACCCGGAGGCTCGTTCTCATTCGCGAGTTCGTCCCTCACTTCGAATGCGTTTGGGGCTTCGATTGAAATCGGATTCACCAACGATGTCTCAGCGGTTGGATTTAATGTCGCGGTGATGGACTTTGCAACTTTTCAACCAGGTTCCGTGATAGTCGATGTTTTCAATGGCAGCACGCTGATAGAAACCCAGAGCTTCTCCACCGCTGCATTTAGTTCGTTCACAAGCTTTATTGGGTTCTCTAATTTAGGCTCCAACATCACATCGATACTTGTCACGCCGGTTGGTTCGAGTTTCTCGCAGCTTGCGATCGACAACCTTTCATTCAACACCGTCCAGGTCGTCCCCGTCCCCACCGCTGCCCTCGCGGGTCTCGGGTTGCTGGGATCAATGGGGGCATACCGGCGAATCCGGAAATGATCGTAACTCTCAAAATGAAGGATACAGATCATAAGAACACATCGAATCTGACCTGACCGAACGGCGATCGTTTTGCCACAGATTCAAGCGTGCTCGACTGTAGAACCCTACGGATTACGATCCGTAGGGTTGTTTATTCATGAGTGAAAACAACGAATTGTGCTTTTTCAATCAGATTGTATATTTGAATAGTTTTGAGACCAAATCTCATTTGGCGAAGTCGATTTATTAAATCTACAACTCTTAATTCACACAAAACCAGACTACTGATCCAGGTTTCATTGTCAATTCAGAGTTCGTCGTGTTAAGTTCAATCGGGATGAGAGGATTCGAACCTCCGACCTTCTGACCCCCAGTCAGACGCGCTAACCAAGCTGCGCTACACCCCGGAATCGGCCCATTGAGCCGAGAACAAGCATAGCGCACAACCCACGCGATGCCAACCCGCCGAAGAGCGCATATCCTCATCACATGCCCACAGCCAACCCTGCCTCGCCCTCATCCTCGATCCTGATCCAGAACGCCCGCATCATCGACCCCGCTTCGGGGCTTGACCAGATCGGCGATCTGTTGATCGAATCGGGCATCATCAAAGCCATCGAGCCCGGAATCGGCGAATCGGGGGTGGAACGGGTGATCGACGGTTCGGGGCTCGTGGCTGCGCCGGGGCTGATTGATCCGCATGTGCATCTGCGTGAGCCCGGGCAGACGCATAAAGAGGATGTCGAATCGGGCACCAAGGCCGCGGTCGCGGGCGGGTTTACGACGGTTTGCTGCATGCCCAATACGAATCCCTGCCTGGATTCGGCTGAGATTGTCGAGTCGATCGCAGCCAAAGCCGATGCGGTTGGGCATTGCCGGGTGTTCAGTGTTGCGGCTGCCACCATCGGACGCAAGGGGCAAGAACTCGCGGAGATCGCCGAGTGCGATCAGGCCGGGGCGGTTGGGTTTAGCGATGATGGTGATGTGGTCGAGTCGGCTGCCATGATGCGGGCGGTGTTCGAGACGATCGCGCCCACGGGCAAGTGCTTCATGCAGCATTGCCAGGAACTGACCCTCACCAAGAACGCGGTCATGCACGAGGGAGAAGTGTCGGGCAGGCTTGGGTTGGTCGGGTGGCCTCGCGTTGCGGAAGAGATTATTATCGAGCGCGACATCATGCTCAACGCGGGGATCAACTGCCGATACCACATCCAGCATATGTCGTCTGGGAACTCTGTGGAACTCGTTGATCGGGCGCAAAAATCTGGTCAACCGGTGACGGCTGAGGCGTCGCCTCACCATCTGTTGTTGACCGACCGGGCCATCGAAACGCTGGGCACGGCGGCCAAGATGAACCCGCCTCTGCGTGAAGCGTCTGACATGGAAGCGCTGCGCCAAGGTGTGGCTGAGGGGATCATCACGATCCTCGCGACCGACCACGCGCCGCACAGCGAGGCTGAAAAAGCCAACCCGATGCCCGATGCGCCCTTTGGGATCATCGGGCTTGAATCCGCGCTGGGGCTCTATCACAAAGCGCTCGTCGAGACCGGGCACATCGAACTGCCCAAACTCATCGAACTCATGACGATCAACCCGGCGAAGTTGTGTAATCTTGATTCGCAGGGGCTCGGGATGCTCAAAGTTGGTGGCCCGGCGGACATCACGCTCATCGACCCGGCCCATTCTTGGGCTCTTGGGCTCGATGATTTGTGTGGTAAATCGGTCAATACGCCATTCCTCGGATGGGAGATGGCGATTCGGCCGATGATGACGATTGTGAAGGGGAACATCCGTTTCGACCGTATTGGAGACTGAGTGCGCATCCTCAAAGCCATCTGGAACACCCGCGAGATCAGCATCGCTGTGCTTGCGATCCTGACCATCGCTGCCCATCTGATTCTCCGGTTCGGGACTGATGCTTCTGAGTTTGCCTATACCCTCCCACTGCTCATCTGCTTGATTGTTGGGGGCACGCCTTTGGTGATTGATTTGATCGCGAAGGCTTTCCGCAAGGAGTTCGGGTCTGATCTGCTCGCGGGAATCTCGATCGTCACGGCTGTCCTGCTCGATGAATACCTCGCGGGGTCGATTGTTGTCCTGATGCTCTCAGGCGGCGAGGCGCTCGAAGAATACGCGGTGGCCAATGCGTCGAGTGTGCTCAAGGCGCTTGCCAAGCGGATGCCTTCGGTTGCGCATATCAAGGTTGACGGTTCGCTCTCTGATGTGCCGCTCGATGAGGTGAAAATCGGTGATCATGTCACGATCTTCCCGCATGAGACCTCGCCGGTCGATGGCATTGTTGTTGATGGGCATGGGGTGATGGATGAGTCGTATCTTACGGGCGAGCCGTACATGATGTCGAAGGCGCCGGGATCGTCGGTGTTCTCGGGTGCGATCAATGGCGAGTCCGCCATCACCATCGTGGCCACCAAACCCGCACAAGACTCCCGCTATGCCAAGATCATGCAGGTGATGCTTGAGACCGAGCAGCAGAAGCCTCACATGCGTCGGCTTGGGGATCAGCTCGGCGCGTATTACACGCCTTTGGCGGTCGGGCTTGCGCTCTTTGCGTGGTTGATCTCGGGTGATCCGACCCGGTTCCTTGCGGTGCTGGTTGTGGCGACGCCTTGCCCGTTGTTGATCGGTATTCCTGTTGCGATCATCGGGTCGATCTCGCTCTCTGCGAAGCGTGGGATCATTATCAAGGATCCGGGCGCACTTGAAACGATTGACACCTGCAAGACGATTATTTTCGACAAGACCGGCACGCTGACCTACGGCACGCCTGGGGTCACGCAGATCATCACGGCTCCGGGATTTGAGAAGAGCACCCTGCTCTCACAGATTGTTTCGCTTGAACGGTATTCCAAGCATCCGTTGGCCGATGCGATTGTGAGCGAGGGCGAGCGGGCGGGGGCTTCGATCTCTGAGCCGACGCAGGTTTCTGAAATCCCGGGCGAGGGACTCACCGGCACCATCGACAATGCTCGGGTGCTCATCACTTCTCGCAATGCGCTCGTCAAGATAGATCCTGAGGGTGCAAAGAACCTGCCCGAGCAGGCTGCGGGGCTCGAATGTGTTGTGGCAATTGATTGTAAGTATGCCGGGACGGTGCAGTTCCGCGATGAGCCTCGCAAGGAGGGCGAGTTGTTCATCCGCCATCTCCAATCGAAGCACCACTATGAGAAGATCATGCTGGTCTCGGGCGATCGGCATTCTGAGGTTGAATACCTCGCAGGGCAGGTTGGGATTACCGAAATCTACGCCGAGCAGACCCCCGAGCAGAAGGTCGAGATTGTTCGCAAGGAATCGGAACTCGCCAAGACCTGTTTCGTCGGCGATGGGATCAACGATGCCCCGGCCCTGACATTGGCAACCGTCGGGATCGCCTTCGGGCAGGCTTCGGACATCACCACCGAAGCGGCGGGCGTGGTGATTATGGACTCCTCGCTCGAACGGGTTGATGAGTTCTTCCACATCGCACGCCATATGCGCCGGATCGCGTTGCAATCGGCGGTCGGGGGGATGGCGCTGAGCATCATTGGGATGATCCTCGCGGCGATGGGGATTTTGTCGCCCGTGTGGGGGGCGGTTTCGCAGGAGGTGATTGATGTCTTCGCGGTGGGCAATGCGCTCCGGGCGGCGTTCCCGCCGAGCGTGCTTTCGGATATCGACGAGCATCATTGAGAACTCACAATCGAAGCGACCTATAGTGCGCCGAGGAACTTTCACTGCCCGCGAACATCCCTCGCGGGCCCAGTTTACAAGCAGAATGGAATCACAGCATGAGTATCAAAATCGGAATCAATGGGTTTGGACGCATCGGACGCTTGGTCTATCGCATCGCCGCCAACACGCCGGGCATCGAAGTCGTTGCCATCAATGACCTTGTGTCGGCCGACAACCTCGCCTACCTGCTCAAGTATGACACCATGCACGGGCGATTCCTGATCGACGGCAAGCCCGCGGACATCTCGGCGAGCGATGATTCCTTCACCGTCAACGGGTACACCACCAAAACGCTCGCCGAGCGTGACCCCGCCAAGCTCCCCTGGGGCGATATGGGGGTCGATTATGTGCTCGAATCCACCGGATTCTTCACCGCGGGTGAAGACGCTCAGAAGCATATTGATAACAACGGATGCAAGCGCGTGCTGCTCTCAGCGCCGACCAAAACACCCGACACCGTGCCGACTTATGTCCATCGCGTGAACTGCGGCAAGTACAACCCCGACACCGACACCATCCTCTCGAATGCTTCATGCACGACCAACTGCCTAGCGCCGATCACGAAGGTGATTATGGACAACTTCGGCATGGTCGAAGGATTGATGACCACCATCCACGCCGCCACCGCGACCCAGCCGACGCAGGATGGGCCTTCGAAGAAGGATTGGCGAGGCGGACGCAACGCGTACCAGAACATCATCCCTTCATCGACGGGGGCTGCCAAAGCGGTCGGGCTCTGTTTGCCCGCGACGGTCGGCAAACTCACCGGGATGGCGTTCCGTGTGCCCACCGCCGATGTCTCGTGTGTTGATCTGACCTTCCGCACCGAGAAGGCGACCTCGCTCAAAGAGATCAACGCCGCGATGAAGGCTGCTTCTGAGGGGCCGATGAAGGGTGTGCTTGGTTATACCGAAGAGGCTGTGGTCTCGGCGGACTTCATCGGCGATCCGCACTCGTCGATCTACGACGCGACCGCCGGGCTCGAACTCAACAGCAACTTCTTCAAGATCGTGAGTTGGTATGACAACGAGGCTGGGTATTCCAACCGGTGTATCGACATGCTCAAACTCATGGGCGAGAAGGACGGGCTCTAAACAGCCCATTGCTCAAAGATACATGCTCAAAGATTCAAAGACACCCCTGCTCTGCGGGGGTTCTTTTTTAGACATCAGTTTTAGACATCACCCGCAGCGGCGGATTCGATTCGTTTGGTGAGTTCGTCCTCGTTGGCAACAAAGTTGCCGCTGATTGCTGAGCTTGAGAAGTTCATCAGCGGGCGTTTCTTGTTGAACTTTCCGATCACCCAGCCGTCGGCGACCATGGATTCGAGCACTTGAATGCAGATCATTTCTTGGAGCGGCGCGTGGATGCCGTACTTCTTTTTGCAGGTCGATTTGATATCGCCCATGATCTCTTGGAGTTCTGTCTGTCGCCCGAGGACATTGAGCACGACATTGAACATGCCGTAGGACGGGAGCAATCGCCCGCCTCGCTCGAAGCTCATGGCGGGGACGATTTGTCCATCTTGGAGATAAGGGGTGGCGATTTTCTTTGTGCCGGTGAGTTGGAGCTTGAACTGGTTGAACTTGCTCAGTTCCCATCCCAGTTCGTCCTTGCCTCCGAATCGGGCGGCGAGTGCTTTGACCCCGCCGAGGTCCACGCCTCCGATTCCGACAGCCCCCTGGGCATCGTCGGCGAACCCGCCCGTCGAGAGCCAGCGGAAGGCTTCTTTGGGGCGCATGTTGATGCCTGCGTCTTTGGCGATCTGGGAGGAGTGCTCTTGGAGATCGGTAAACTGCCCGTTGCCTGCGTACCAGAAATCGGCGAACCGGATGTGCTGCTTCATTCGGCGCTTTTGTGTGAGATCGTAATGGGTGGTGAGCCATTTGGGATCATGGCGACCCCGTTCGAGTTCGAGGATGGTGTAGGCGGCGTGGCGTGCGCCGGTTTGCGTGAGCATCATCCCGCCGGCGAGGATGGGGTCGGCGAAGCCTGCGCTCTCGCCTGCGAGGAGCCAGTTTTTGCCGGCGAGTCGATCGGCGAGGAAGGACCAGTCTTTGGTGCCTTCGACTTCGCCCCGCTGGGTGGCGTTTTTGGTCAGTTCCCGAACGCGAGGCTCCTGCTCGATCGCCCACGCGTACATCTCGGCGGGGGTCTTGCCCGATTCTTTGTAGTACGACGCCGGGCAGACGAACCCGATGCTTGTGCGGGTTGGGCCTAGGGGAATAAACCAGAGCCAGCCCGATCCGATCGAGAGCACCTGCACGCGCGTGCCTCCGACGCCGATTTCGACGGCCCACTCGGCGTTCTCCCAGTAATCCCAGAAGGCGACATTCTGCAAGGTGGTCGGCGAGTCCACCGCAACGCCGAGTGCTTTTCGGAGGACACCGATCCCACCCGAGGCGTCGATGTAGTACTTCCCCCGGACCTCGTAGGGCTCGCCTTCGACTGGTTTGACCAACAGATGGTCGATGCGATCTGAATCCGACTCATCGAGCACGGTCTTGGATACCTGCGATTGCTGGCGGACATCGCATCCGAGTTCTTGGGCGTGGTCGAGCAGGATTTTGTCGTAGACCGCCCGATCGACCTGCCAGGCGGTCGAGACGCGCGGGCCGGAGTAGATTCCCGGGCGGGTGAGCTCTTCGACCTGCTCAGGATCGACGAAGTTGAAGTCCCAGAGTTCGTCCGAGTTGCCCCACCGATAGGTCGCGCCGACCTTGATCGGGAAGTCCGCAGCTTCACATTTCTCCCAGCATCCCATCTCCTGGAGCACCCGCCCGATCATGGGGAGTTGGCTCTCGCCGACATGATCGCGGGGGAAGAGGGCTTTTTCGAGGATCAGCACGCTCAGGTTGGGCATGTACTTCTTGAGCAGGCACCCGGCGGTTGAACCGGCGGGCCCGCCGCCCACGATCACGACATCAAACTGCGTATCCATCTCGGTTTCTCCCACGAAACATTCCCAGCAACTCGCTGGACACTGAGTATCGCATAATAGGGCATCTTTCGCAACCCTGAACTGGTGACTCTGACGAATCTTGGGCTGATCTGACCTACCCTATGCCCATGCAATACAAATGGACCCTCCTCCGCGCCGGGCAGTTCCTCCTTGATGGGGGAGGCATGTTCGGGGTTATTCCCAAAGTCATCTGGTCACGATCGATCGAATGCGACGACAAAAACCGCATCAAGCTCGTGCACAACTGCATTTTGCTCGAATCGGTCGAATCCGACCCCGCGACGGGCAAGCCTCACCGATACCTCATCGAAGCGGGCACCGGGGACAAACTGAGCGAAAAAATGTCCACGATCTTCGGGCTCGACAACAGAACCGTCGAATCTGAGGTCATCGCTGCGGGGGTTGATGTCAACGACATCGAAGCGACGATCGTCACCCACCTGCATTTCGATCATGCTGGTGGATTGACCCGAAAGGCCCGCGAGGGCGAAGAGGCCGACTGGGAAGCGACCAAGCCCGGCGCAGCATCGGGCGATTGCACCTCGATCAAGTTCACTTTTCCCAATGCGGAGATGATTGTCCAACGCCGAGAGTGGGTTGATGCGCGGAATAACGATTCGGTGATGACCAAGACCTACTACCGCGATCATATTCTGCCCTTCGAGGACGACAAACTCCCGATCGGCGAAGGCAAGGCTCGATTGCGTCTGATCGACTCGAAGCGTCCCTTCCCGCTCAACCGGAAACCATCCAAAGGCGAGGAGCCCAAGGCACCACTTGAAGAACGCATGAGCGAGGTCTTGCCGGGGATTCATGTCTTCCTTGTTCCGGGGCATACTTGGGGGCAGCAGGCGGTGATGTTTACCGATGAGCAGGGGCGGACGATCGTGTTTACCCCCGATGTGATGCCCACGCACCATCACATCGGCGAGGTCTATTCGCTCTCGTACGATGTCGAGCCTTTTACCTCAATGATTACGAAGGGGTGGTTCCTCAAAGAGGCAGCCGAGCGGGATTGGATGCTGGTGCTCGATCATGAGCCCGCCAACCCGTGCTACCGGGTCAGGAGCGATGATTCGGGGTGGTATACGCTTGTCGAAGATGTGAAATAAGAGGCTTGTTTCTCCAATGATTGCACTATAATCAGATTGCAAGCCATGACCGCCAAGACCACGACGCCCATCCCGGAATCGAGCGATCCATCGCCCGCAGAGCCCACGCCCACTGAGCCCAAGGCGGTGGAGTTGTCGTCTCAAGCGGACGCTGGCAGCGAATCTGCACCCGAGAAGATCAAGAAACCCAAACGCACGCTCTTCGAGCGGGCCGAGGCGTTTATCTCGAATCTTTCGACCCGCAACAACTTCTGGAACCGGGTGTGCTCGATGATCTGGCTGCCTTATGCGTTCCGGTCGGGGATCACGATGCAGTCCGACGCGAGCACCTACCGCGCGACGCTCCCGTTCCGAAGGTTCAACAAAAACTGGTACAACGCGATGGCCGGGGCAGCGCTGCTTGGCAACTCCGAGATCGCCGGGGGCAACTATGTCTTTGCGGTCTGTGGCGGGGACTACACGGTGGTGTGCAAACACCTTGAATATAAGTTCCTCCGCCCGTGTCATGGGCCGGCGGAGTATCGGATGACGCCTCTGGATGATATTGATGCGCTCGTGGCAGCGGGCAGCGAGTTCAATATCTCGGTGCGTATGGACATCGTGCAGGTGCTTGTGCCGATGAGCGAGCAGAAACTCAAGGAAGAAGCCGAGCTTGTTGGTAATCAGCCCGCCAAGCCCAAGCGGGTTGGGCGGTGTACCGCGACCTTCCATGTGACGCCCAAAGCGCATCACAAAGCCAAGAAAACCCGTGGGTCTGAGAAAAAATGAGCGACGCTGCCCCTCCTGCGATTCCACATGCCCGATCCCCGATCCTCTGGGGCGCGTATCTTGCGTGCTCGTGGACTTGGTGTATCGGGATGTTCCTGCCTGCGATTTTGATGCGGGATATGGGGTGGATGGGGTTCATTATCTTCGCGATCCCCAATGTCGTTGGGGCTGCGGCGATGGGGTGGGTGCTCAGATCACGGGCGGACTCGGTTCGGTTCGTCGAGCGGCACCCCGGAGTCATCTGGTGGTTCTCGGCGATCACGCTCGCGTTCCATGTGTTCTGGATGCTCTGGCTGATGAACTTTGTGCGGCTGGCCTTCCCGATGCCTCGGGTGTATATGCAGATCGTCGCGGGTGTGGTGATTGCGTTTGCGATCATCTCCCAGCGGGCGTTGTGTTTCAATCGCATGCCTCGGGTTGCTGCGGTGCTGATTACCTTCAGCATCAGCGTGCTCATCGCGACCTTCATCTTCCCCGATATTGCGCTGGCGACCGACGAGATGGTCAAGACGGCCCCCCTCGCCGGGTCGATCGCGCCGTTGTGGATGCTGCCGGTGATGCTCTTTGGGTTTGCGCTGGCGCCCTATCTTGACATCACCTTCCACCACGCCCGTCAGGAACTCGACACTCAACGCAACGGCAGGATCGGGTTCACTGTCGGGTTCGGGCTCTTCTTCGCGTTGATGATCGTGCTGACCACCCGGTACAGCGGCGTGATGGCGTGGGCACTCACCGGCGAGCCGTACCCTGACACCATGATCCTCCCGCCTTGGCTCAGCGCGGCATTGGCGATCCATATCCTCGGGCAGTGGGTCTTCACCTTCCGCGTCCACTACCACGGCATCCGCACCATCCCCGGCGCCGACTCCAGGCAGGCGCTCCTCTTCATTGTCATCCTCATCGCGGGGCTCTTGGGGCTCGGGGCGATGAAACTCCCCGAGTACGCTTCGCTCACCGGCGGCGAGATCGTTTACCGCTCGTTCATGGGGTTCTATGGGTTGGTCTTCCCGACCTTTATCACCTATCGGTTTATCCAGTTCAAGGCTGACGACAAACCCATCAGCCCGATCGCGGCATGGATTGCGATTGTGATCGCGATGCCGATGTTCTGGATCGGGTTTATGGAGCGTGAGAATATTTGGCTGGTGCCCGGGGTTGGGGTGGTGGCGCTGGGGGCGGCGGTGCTGCTGGGGAAACGGAAAACGAACTAAAAAGAACCACTCCCACTCTCCTCCCCCGGGCTTCCGGGGGAGGTGCCCGCAGGGCGGAGGGGGTCTTCTCCTGACTTCTATTCATCCGATTGCCGATTGCCAGACCCCTGCGAAGACCCCCTCCGTCTCACTTCGTTCGACACCTCCCCCGGAAGCCCGGGGGAGGAGAAAGAGTATCGACTACTGATCGAGTTCGATGCCTTGGTTCTTCGCGACGATCTTTGCGTTGCGGTGCATCATATCGAGTTTGGCTCGTTTCATTGCTGAACCGACGAAGGCTTCGCGGCGGGCATCTTCATCCCATCCGATCACTTCCAAGAGATCAAAGTTCCATCGCTGGGATTGGTACGCTGGGTTGGCGGGCTCGGCGTTGGGTTTGGGTGAGTTGTGGGGGCAGACCTCTTGGCAGATGTCGCAGCCGTAGAGCCAATCGCCGATCTGTGCTTGCAACGATGGCTCGATCTCATCGCGGTGTTCGATGGTGAGGTAGCTGATGCACTTTCTCGCATCGACTTGGTGATCGGTGATGGCGTCGGTTGGGCAGGCGGCGATGCAGGCGGTGCATGAGCCGCAGTGGTTGGTGATGGTGGGTTGATCGCTCGGCGGCGATGCGTCGAGGGTCATGACGATGCCGCCGAGGAAGAGGTAGCTGCCGAGTTTGGGGTGGATGATGAGGGTGTGTTTGCCGACCCAGCCGATCCCGGCGCGTTTGGCGAGTTCGCGTTCGGGGACGGGGGCGGTATCGACGAAGACCTTGAACGAGGCATCGGGATGCAGTGCTCGCAGCTCGTCAGCCAGGGCCATCAGGCGTTTCTTCATGCCCTTGTGGTAGTCCTTGCCCCGGGCGTATCTTGCGATCTTGCCTTGCCCGGGTTGGACCGGGGAATCGACATTGTCTGACCGGCTCGCGTAGACATCCCCCACCACGAGGATCGAATGAGCATGGTCGATGAGTTTGGCGGGATCGGTTCGTTTATCAAAGTAGTTTTCCATCCACAGCATCGACCCGTGCATGCCCTCGTCGAGCCATCGGCGGAGCCCGCTTGCATAGTCGCTGGGCGCAACGCCTGCGATCCCGGCGCAGGCGAAGCCGAGCGATTGGGCTCGCTCGATGAGATCGGCGCCGAGTTGTTGGGAAGGGGATGGATCCACGGGGGGATCGTAGGGGCAGTGACTTTGTATTGGTGCCTCGGTTCGTTTCCCTCTTTGCTTCCTCCATGATACGAGCATCTCTTCTCTCCTCCCCCGGGCTTCCGGGGGAGGTGCCCGCAGGGCGGAGGGGGTCCTCGGCTTTGCGTTTTCGGTGAGTGTGAAGGAAAAAACGAAGCAAGACCCCCTCCGTCTCACTTCGTTCGACACCTCCCCCGGAAGCCCGGGGGAGGAGATATTCTAAGAAGACCCGGTTCGCCGAACCGGGGCACCGAGGAACGGTGATCGGTTCAGCACCTTGCCGGGGTGGCGGCTATCCATTTATAGAGGGTGTCGGCGGCGTGCTTGAGGATGTCATTGGCGTCGAGCCCGTCGTCGGTGGGCAGCCAGAGCTTGGGGTATTCGTAGACGATCCATCCGGTGTAGTTCATCTCGCCCAGTGCGCTGATGAACTTTTCGAGTGGGAGGGTGCCCTGGCCGAGCAGTGTCGGGTTGCCGTCTTTGTCCATATCGCTGACTTTGATGACCTTGACGAGATCGCCGAGGGCTTTGATGCCATCGAGGGGGCATTCGCCGGTCTGGAGCGAGGCGAGGGTGTTGAACGAGACCTCGAGCCATTGCGAATCGACGATCTCGATGAGTTCGAGCAGGGCGGCGCTGTTGGCGAACGAGCCGGCGTTTTCGATGAGGACGCGGACATCGGTGTTGCGGGCGGTCTGGGCAGCGAGGGTGAGCCGCTCGCTCACGCGACGCATCGACCATGCTTTGGGCTCGGCTGCGGGCAGGTGGTTGCCAAACACGCGGACGAACTCGATCCCGGTGCGATCGGCGAGATCGACATAGGCTTTGGTGTCGGCGACTCCTTCTTCTTCGTTCTGGCACATCCGCCCCATGACGGGTGGGTTGATGGCTTTGTCGTAGCGGATGCTTGTCGCCAGGCAGAGCGGGCTCACGCCTGCGTCGGCGAAGATGGACTTGATCGCTTCGGGTTGTCTCCCGAAGGGCTCGGAAGCGATCTTGACGCTCTGGTCGTAAAAGCTTCGGAGCTCGACGCCCAGATACCCCATCGCGCTGGCTTTGGAGGCGGCCTCTTCGAGGGTCCAGGATGGGCAGGCGATGGTCGAGAAGGCGATCTTCATGGTCAGGTCCTCATTGGATCAGGCACGGGATTGTCGGATGAGTATATCGCGCCCGGGCGAGGATGTGCGTAGACTCCACACACCAAACACCCCCAATCAGGAATCTGAGGAACCCGCCATGTCCTGCCCACGCCATATCGAAGAAGCCGTCCATACCGATCTCGAAGGGCAGATGACCTACACCGAGTTCCTTCGGCTCGACAAGCTCCTCGACTCGCAAGAAATCCATTCGGACCCGCCTCACCATGACGAGATGCTCTTTATCATCCAGCATCAGACCTCCGAGCTCTGGCTCAAGCTCATTATCCATGAGATGCGCGAGGCGATCGAGCTCATCAAGACGGACAACCTCTCGCCGACCTTCAAGATTCTTGCGCGGATCAAGCATATTCAGGCTCAGTTGTTGCACCAGTGGGATGTGCTCGCGACGCTCACGCCTTCGGAATACACCCAGTTTCGGTATGCTCTGGGCACCGGGTCGGGGTTCCAGTCGGTGCAGTACCGGGTGGTCGAGTTCTTGATGGGCAATAAGGATGCCAAGATGATCCCGGTACACAGGCACGATCCCGGGGCGGTCGAGGTGCTCACCGAGACGCTCAACATGGCGAGCATCTATGACGAGTTCATCCGCCTGCTCGCCCGAAGGGGGATGCCTGTGCCTCAGTCGGTGCTCGATCGGGACATCACCACGCCTCACCAGTCTGATCCGGGGGTGCTTGATGTGTTCAAGACGATTTATACGCATCCCAAGGAGCACTGGGATGCGTATGAGATGGCCGAGAAACTCGTGGACATCGAGGAGATGTTCGCCCAATGGCGGTATCGGCATATGAAGGTGGTCGAACGGGTGATCGGGTTCAAGACGGGCACGGGCGGGTCGTCGGGCGTGCCGTTCCTCCGCAAGATGATCGACCATCGGTTCTTCCCGGAACTCTGGGAAGTGCGGACGCACCTGTGATGCACACCACACCCGCCATCCAGATCGCGATCCGGGCACTTGGCGATGGGGCGCTGAGCGAGGCGGGGGTTGTTGAGCATCTCCATCCGCTCTTCTCGCGGAGCCTGGCACGCAATGAGCGCACCGGGGAGATTTATTTAGCCAATCACTCGCTGGGTCGCCCGATGGATGCGGTGGGCGAGGCGGTGACGCGGGCGCTCGATGCGTGGTACGACCAACTCGATGGGGCGTGGGATCAGTGGATCAATGCCCGCGATTGCTTCCGCAAACGGATCGCTTCGATCATCGGATGCACGCAATGGGACGCGGTGGTGCCCAAGACCAGCGCCGGGCAGGGGCTTCGGGCAGCGATCAATGCGCTGCCCCGGCGGGATGGGCCTCCGACCATCGTCGCGACGCGAGGCGAGTTCGATTCGATCGACTTCATCCTCAAAGCCTACGAGCACAAGGGCAGTGCCCGTATTGTCTGGGTCGATGGCGACGACGACGGGCTCTTGCACAGCGACGATCTGATCGGGGCGATCAGCGACGAGACGGACTTGGTGGTGTGCACGATGGTTGGGTTTGTGACGGGGCAGTGGATGGTTGATCTGGATCGGGTCGTCGAGGCGACGCATCGACACGATGCGCTGATGTTCGTCGATGCGTATCATGCGTTTGGGACGGTGCCGATCGACCTTGAGGCACTCAACGCCGACTTCATGGTCGGGGGGGGCTACAAGTACATCCGAGGCGGGCCCGGCGCGTGCTTCCTCGCGATCCATCCCAGGCACCTCTCGGGCGAGGGCGGCGTGCCCGACAAGGATGGGCTCTTCACGACTGACACCGGGTGGTTCGCCAAGCAGGACACCTTTGGATACACACGATCCGATGCCCCGGCCTTCGCGCCCGGAGGCGATGCCTGGCTCGAATCCACCCCGCCCGCGATGGTCTACGCACAGGCCAACCCCGGGCTTGAACTTGTCGAGGGGATCGGGGTCGATCGGCTTCGGGACTATTCGCTCGCCCAGCAGGATCATCTCTGCGATGCGCTGCGTGGGCATGGGGTCTCGGCTCGGGTGCTTGCCCATCGCGGGGCGTTCGTGCTGATCCCCTCGCAGGCGGGCACGGAGCCGATCGCTGCGCTCAAAGCCCAAGGCGTCAACGCCGACGGACGACCCTGCCCAAAGACCGGCCGCTTCATGGTTCGGCTCTGCCCGGACCTGCTCAACACGAAGGACGAACTGAGCGAAGCGGCGAGGCGGATTGGGAAGGCGATGGGATCAGGCGGGTGATTGATTCGAGGGTGCCCCGGCATTAACATCCGACTAAGAACCCAGTACCGGGCGAATTTCTTCACCACGAATTACACGCTCCTTGAGGTTGTTTACACCCTCTTTCGCAGCTTGGCGATATTCCACCGAGGCAGACAACGCGAAGCTCTCAAGCGCGTCACGCAAATCACGAATCGTAGGCAAAGCATCACCATCCCCTATGCAACTTGCTATCTCTACAAACAGGCTAAAAGCATTGGACTTGGTACTCCAAAATACGGCAGGCTTCGGTTTTAATTTATTAATATACACTGATGTTTCCACCAATATTTCTATCAATGAATCGCGAGACTCCCAGTCTGAAGCATCGCGATACTCCTCCAGAAGACGCTTAGGCCCATCGTTTCTAGTGTAGTAATCCAACTCGCAAGACGCCATTAGATTCAAAACATACATCAAATGAACCTGCCGCGACAACTCGTATGATGTAAAAATTTTGCTTTCCAGAACAAATTTATGGAATGAGTGTATCTTTAAAGAATTAGCCCATTTTACAAAACTGTCAGACAAACTCGGATCATCCAGCACTTTCTGAGGATCAATATTTAACACACTGCCCTCGTCGTAAAACTCACCGGCAAGCAATTTTGCAACGAGCATGAACTCAACTGACCGGTATTCTGTTGACATTTTTTCAATGGTTGAAAGAGCGTAAAAAGTCCGATTTAACCGTTTGAATATCTCCTCCACACGGGAGTCATCACTCGACAAATCAAGCTCTATCACAGCAATCTCGTATTTCAAAAATTGCTCTTTGTCGCTTGGACTCATCCCTGTAAATGTCAATCCATCCACACTAAATGCCCCCTCAATGAACTCCATAATGCTGTTGAGCCGCTGCTGGCCGTCGACCACGGCAGAGACAGACGACATTGTGTCTACATCAATTTTCCCCCTTGATATAAAGATTTCAGGAAACGGAAAACCCATTAGAATAGTGCGAATAAAATCAACTTTATGCGTAAGTCTCCATACCAATTTTCTTTGAAAATGCGGCGACAATACTATTTTTTCTGTACTCAAATCATTGTATATGTCAACAAGCAATCGAGACCGTACGTTATATGAAACTTTCATGTGGCACTCCTAATCTTGTGCATGGCTATCCGTTGTTTGCTGACAAAGATGTCTTCAGACATGTAAACATGAAAACTAGCGGACCTTGCGACAGAAACTGCCGCCCTGTTAAGATCACTTGTGACATCTTGCCAAAACCGTTGAATTTCCCCTCTGGGCATACATTTGGGAACAAGAATGCCCCGGCTTGCACTGTCTCGAAAAACTGTTTCATCCTGTTGATTCTTGAACTTTGTTGGCCCATTGTAGCCTCTAGTAACAATTGTTGCCTCTTCCAATCCCTGCTGAAATAACGCAGGATGAATAACTGCAAAATCAAGATCGCTCAGATTGGAGTCGAATACACGATTGCGTTTAACTGACCAGCCAAGGTGGGCGGAGCCGGCTAGCTGTATCGTTACCAGTGGTACACCGAGAGCGATGCTTAAATTTGACCTTAACTCAAACAGCTTGTTGTCATTGATACTAGGCGGTGTCTGACGGCTCCAAAGCTCTGAGGTATCGATCGATAAAGGCGAGTTTGAGCATGCTCATGAAGTTGGTGGCCAGCTTCTCATATCGTGTGCTCAAGCGACGGTTCACCTTGAGCCA
>Ga0316204_10002659_pt1 | contig 39444 bp, 23 predicted proteins | sample 6monrhotite_MG_2_FD_205661 | JGI IMG/M metagenome (GOLD analysis project Ga0316204, IMG submission 205661) | Microbial mat bacterial communities from mineral coupon in-situ incubated in ocean water Damariscotta River, Maine, United States -... | ecosystem: Environmental > Aquatic > Marine >...
CAGTAGAACATGGAAACAGGCGCTGAACCAATTCGCCGTCCTGTTTCATGACCGTTTTCCACCTTCACTATATTGAAGATGGAAATAAACCCAAATGGTCACTTACACGGAATATCGGATACTACCTCAAGCAACGATTAACAAAACCTTATAAGTTGTTACAGGTGATCGTTCCGCTTTCGCTTTAGGGGTGCCGCTGTTCGCTTCTTAGAGAATTTCTGACAAACACATAATTTCCCAGAACCTGAGACTACGCCATTTTGACCTTTTCTGATTGGATTTTTTTGTGAAATGAGAAGCTCACCTGGCAAGGTTTTAAGATTCACAGATTATTCCGCCAGGCAGGCGCGATCTCTGCCGGTGTCTTTCGCTTTATATAAGGCATGGTCACATTTTTTGAGCACATCTAAGCTCTTCTCACCCTTTTGCCATTGTCCAAGGCCGGCACTTACCGTGATCGATTTATTCATCTCTGGCATGTCAGTATTTCGTATGGCGTTCAATATACGCTGAGCCAGCAATTCTGCATGGTCTACGTTCGATTCTGGCAGAAGAATGACAAATTCCTCCCCGCCATAACGGCATAATTCATCACATTCTCTCACCTGTTCTTTTATAATCTTGGTCACGCGAACCAATATGTTATCCCCGACAAGATGTCCATAGTCATCATTCACGTTTTTGAAGTGGTCAATATCTATGAAAATGAGCGAAAGATCAGAGCCATATCTCTCACTGCGTAAAATATTTGCGTCAAGACTTTCCATAAGGAACCGTCTGTTTTTCGTGCCTGTCAGAATATCAGTCAACATCATTTGGCGCATTTCTTTGGTACGTTTTTCAACTTCGGCTTCCAGGACTTGGTTGGCCTGCCGTAATGATTTTTCAGCCTTTTTCAAGCTCGTAATATCGACTGTTGTCGCAAAAAGCCCCATGAAGGTTCCGTTCTTTTCTAACCTTGGAACCGATCTCTCCAATAGGTGGCAATATTCACCATTTTCTTTTTTGAAACGATATTCAAAATCAGCGGGGCTTGGCTTGTCTCGTAAGGATGCTATATGTTTTTTATAACCCGCTCTATCCTTGCGATGAATATTGTTTATCCAAACATCTGCGTTTTCATCGACATCTTCGCCGAGGATAAGCGCCCATGCTTTATTGGCAAAAATTCTTTTGCCTTGTGCGTCGGTGATCCATATCAATACCGGGGCGTTGTCAGATAACAGACGAAATCTCTTTTCGCTCTCATTCAGGGCGTGAATCAATGTGCGTGTAATTTCATTCCCACCCAGAGCTATGAAAGCACTTTCATCTCGTTTGAATTCTGTATTTTGTGCATCACTGAGATATTGAGGAATAGATTTATCGATACCTAAAATATGATTTATCAGCCACGTGACAAGAAAGTCAAATACCTCTTGCCCCGCTTTTGCGTCACTCAAATCTTTTTCAGAGAATACAGTATCAATTTTGTGGATAAATATTTTATGGATTTCTTTATGCTCTTCCTGTTCACTTTCAGGCATTGAGGAATGGTAAAAAAGCTTTTCTTCATCATGGAAATGAAAATCAATGTAATCGCGCAATTCGTGAACCAAAGACGTTATCTTCGGCATCTCTTTTTGCATCTCGAGCGCGGACCCAAGGCTATTAATGAGCTTGACTAATTGTTGATGTTGCGCGTCAATATTTTCGACGCCAATTTCGTAACTTTCATTCCAATAAAAAAACTTCATAAAATTACTCACTTACGACACGTCAAGTGTCTATATCATATAATCAGGTCAAATTTTCTTTAATCAATTGTTTTAATTATATAATTTATATGACGGATCACTGTTGTTAAATTAAAACTCACATTCCCTAAGGTATTAGTTATAATTTGATTATTGTTAAATGTAATTAAGATAAATAATATGATCTTGGTCAATTATCATCACATGAGACTTATACAGAAGTATCACCTGTTAAAATCGCTTTTTTTGTGCTTTCTTTTTGACCTTTCGGTGAATATCTGCTATCTGCAACCAACTTTTTCCTGATGATGATGTATTATTGTACAACAGCGGGATGTTTTTTTTTGCCCTACCTTTATAAGGAGTCGAAATGAATATCCGTGAAGCCCTGACTTTTGATGATGTTTTACTTGTCCCGCAGGAATCAAATGTCCTGCCTGGGCAGGTTAATGTGACGACATATATCACCCAGAAAATCCAGCTTAATATCCCCATGATTTCAGCCGCGATGGATACCGTGACGGAATCCCCGATGGCCATTGCCATGGCGCAAATGGGCGGCATTGGGGTGATCCATAAAAACTTCTCGATCGAAGGACAGGCGGCAGAAGTCCGAACCGTCAAAAAATTTGAATCAGGAATGGTCATTGATCCTTTGACCATTCATCCGGATCAAACCTTGGCCGACGCCTTGGCTCTTATGCTGGAAAAGAAAATATCCGGCATTCCTGTGGTTGAGGAAAATACCGAAAAATTGCTGGGTATTATCACCAACCGGGATGTGCGTTTTGCAACCCAGATGCAGCAACCTGTCAAGGAATTGATGACCAGCAAGAATTTAGTGACCGTAACGTCTGGCGTCACCATGGAGGAAGCCAAACTCCTTCTGCATATGCACCGTATTGAAAAGATTATTGTGGTGGATGATGCCTATAAATGTATTGGTTTGATTACGGTTAAAGACATTGAAAAGGCTAGGCTGCATCCCCATGCGAGTAAGGATCGGGACGGACGTCTTTTGGTGGGGGCGGCAACGTCTGTAGGGGACGATGGTTTCGCCCGCGCCGAAGCCTTGATCGCGGCGGGCGTTGATCTGTTGGTGGTGGATACGGCTCACGGCCATTCAAAAGGCGTTTTGAACGCCATTGAAAAAATTAAAAAGCGTTACGGTAATATTCAAATTGTGGGCGGAAATGTTGCCACAGCGGACGGCACGAAGGCCTTGATAGATGCGGGCGCGGATGCGGTCAAGATTGGCATTGGGCCAGGGTCTATCTGTACCACGCGGATCATTGCGGGTGTCGGCGTGCCGCAATTAACCGCGATCATGGATTCGGTTAAGGTCGCCAGAGACTTGAAAATACCTCTTATCGCGGACGGCGGCCTGAAGACATCGGGTGATATTGCCAAGGCCATCGCAGGCGGCGCGAATGCCGTCATGATCGGATCTCTTTTGGGGGGAACGACAGAATCCCCGGGCGAAGTTTTTCTGTATAAGGGCCGTTCTTACAAGGCTTATCGCGGCATGGGATCTCTTGGGGCGATGGCCCGAGGCTCGGCGGATCGTTATTTCCAAGAGGAAATCACCGATAGCCTGAAATTGGTGCCGGAAGGCATCGAAGGACAGGTGCCCTTTAAGGGGGATGTGGCCAATATGATTCACCAATTAGTTGGCGGCGTTCGGGCCTCGATGGGCTATACCGGAAGCGCGACAATCGCAGATTTCCATAAGCGGGCAACCTTCGTCAAAATTTCAGCAGCAGGACTTCGGGAAAGCCACGTCCATGATGTGGCGATCACGCGAGAATCGCCTAATTATCCTTCCTCTTAATTTAAGGCACTATAATGATTGAATCTGCCCGTATACAGGCGGCCATTGACATATTGGATGAGGTGGCGTCTAGCCTCTCTCATGATGGCCCCGCGGCCGATGTCCTTATTCGGAAGTATTTTCGAACCCGACGTTATGCAGGGTCTAAAGATCGCCGCGCGGTCACGACCCTTGTGTATCACGTGATCCGTGATTGGGGGTTTTTAGGGGAAATGGCGGCGGGCAACATCCGCAAGATGGTGCTTTTGTCCCTTAAAAATCAGGCGACTGAAATCGAAGATTTATTCACAGGAACGGATCATGGGCCGGCCCTGATTGATGATGAGGAAAAGTCATTCCTCGCGCAAACTCATGAAAAGAAACCCCATCATGCCCTGAATTACCCGCTTTGGCTAGAAGGCCGATTACAGGAACGTTTCCCTAATGACTTTAAGGCAGAATTGGACAGTCTGAATGGCCGCGCCCCCTTTGATCTCAGGGTTAATTTGGGGAAGGCGACGGCGGGAAAGGTAGAAGAATTTTTAACGTCTGAAGGCATCGCCTACCATAAAGGACAATGGGCGGAAACCGCCTTGGTCTTGGCCGAAAATATTCGTATTGAGGGATGGGAAATTTATCAAGAGGGTCTGGTTGAGATTCAGGATGAGGCCGCGCAGCTTGCTGTCGAATTGGTGGGCGCAAAAGCGGGACATCAGGTGATGGACCTTTGTGCCGGCGCGGGCGGCAAGACATTGGCTGCGGCGGCCTATATGGAAAATAAAGGCCAAATCTATGCCTTTGATAATAACAAACGTCGCCTGAAGGATTTGAAACCTCGCGCCAAACGGGCCAATGTGAGAATACTGCAAGGACAGCATGTGGATACGGCTGGTGGAAAGCGGCAGAATATATTATCTGAGCATGCGGGGCGAATGGACCGCGTTATTCTTGATGTCCCCTGTAGCGGAAGCGGCGTGTGGCGGCGCAATCCCGAGCTGAAATGGCGGCTCAGTGAGGCTATCCTGAAGCAACATTGCCGTATACAGAAAAAACTTTTGGCCGAGGCTTGGGATTTTGTTAAAGCAGGCGGACGGCTTGTTTATATGACCTGTTCTTTGTTTCAGGATGAAAATGAGGCACAGATAACAGATTTTATGGCCGCACATAAAGATGCCAAACTCATTCCCTATACTGAAATTTACAAAAGAAACGAGTTAAAAACACTCTCATGCCTTCCGGAATGTTTGGCCCTATCGCCAAACACCCACGGAACTGATGGATTTTTTGTGGCCATATTGGAAAAAATACATGACTGATAAAATTCTTATTATTGATTTTGGATCACAAGTTACGCAGCTCATTGCCAGAAGAGTGCGGGAAAGCGGGGTTTATTCTGAAATTGTCCCCTTTCATAAAGCGGCAGAAATCCTCGAAGATTTCAAACCAGCCGGCATAATATTGTCAGGGGGGCCAAGTTCGGTCACGGGCATCGAAGCCCCCCGGGCGCCAGAGGGCATTTTTTCCATGGGCGTTCCTATATTGGGTATTTGTTACGGCGAGCAGATCATGTGCGAACAGCTCGGCGGTAAAGTCGGGGAATCCCAAGAAAAAGAATTTGGCCGCGCCTTTATCGATATCAAGGAAGATTGCGCCCTCTTCGAAGGCGTGTGGCAAAAAGGCACAAGCCATCAGGTTTGGATGAGCCACGGGGATAAAGTCATCGACTTGCCCGAAGGTTTTGTCGTTACGGCCACTAGCGGCAATGCTCCCTATGCCGCCATTGCGGACGCGGCGCGGAAATTCTATGGGGTGCAATTCCACCCGGAAGTGGTTCATACGCCAGATGGGGCCAAGATTATTGCCAATTTTGTTCATAAAGTTGTCGGCCTAAAGGGCGACTGGACGATGGCCTCTTTTAAGGATACGGCCATTGCGGCCATTCGGCAACAGGTGGGCACGGGCAGGGTCATTTGCGGGCTATCCGGCGGGGTGGATAGCTCCGTCGTGGCGGTTCTTCTTCAAGAAGCGATCGGCGATCAACTGACGTGCGTTTTTGTGGATCATGGCCTTATGCGCCTGAATGAGGCCGAGCATGTCGTCTCCATGTTCCGGGACAATTATAAAATCAATTTGATTCATAAAGATGTTTCAGAGATATTCTTGGGCAAGCTTGCCGGCGTGACGGATCCAGAGGAAAAACGAAAAATCATTGGCGGCCTGTTCATTGACGTCTTTGACGAAGAGGCCAGAAAGATTGGCGGCGCGGACTTTTTGGCCCAAGGGACGCTTTATCCCGATGTGATTGAGTCGGTGTCTTTCACAGGGGGGCCGAGCGTTACCATTAAATCCCATCATAATGTGGGCGGATTACCCGCGCGCATGAAAATGGATCTGGTGGAGCCATTGCGGGAATTATTTAAGGACGAGGTGCGGGCATTAGGCCGTGAGCTGGGCCTGCCTGACAGCTTCATTGGCCGCCATCCTTTCCCCGGGCCTGGCCTGGCCATCCGTATTCCAGGCGATATCACGCCCGAGAAATGCGATATCTTGCGTAAGGCCGATGATATTTACCTGCAAGAAATCAGAAATGCCGGTCTTTATGGTGTCATATGGCAAGCCTTTGCGGTATTATTGCCCGTGCGGACGGTGGGCGTTATGGGTGATACCAGAACCTATGATTATGTTTGCGCGCTCCGGGCGGTGACATCAACCGACGGCATGACCGCAGACTATTACCATTTTGACCATGATTTTTTAAGCCGCGTATCAACACGTATTATCAATGAAGTTCGGGGCATAAACCGTATCGTTTATGATATCACCTCAAAACCACCGGGCACCATTGAATGGGAGTGATGGGAGACTGACTTTACTTTAGAAAAGATCAGGAGTTTATAATGTATGCAGATAACCAAATTCGCCGAAACACCATTCGGGATATAACCAAGCTAAAAGGCGTGCGGCCTGTTGTCTCGCTGACGGCCTATACCGCGCCCATGGCGGCAAACCTCGATGCTCACGTGGATTTTCTTCTGGTCGGCGATAGTCTCGCCATGGTTCTTTACGGTATGGAGAGCACCATTGGGGTTTCCCTTGATACCATGATCGAACATACCAAAGCTGTTATGCGCGGATCGCAAAAGGCCCTCGTTGTTCTTGACATGCCTTTTGGGTCTTTCGAAGAATCCAAGGAACAGGCGTTTCGTAATGCCTCCCGCGTGTTGCGCGAAACGGGCTGCGCGGCGGTTAAGCTTGAAGGCGGGGCAGCCATGGCGGAAACCATCAAATTTCTGGTGGGCCGTAATATTCCTGTGATGGCCCATATTGGGCTGCGTCCCCAAGCGGTGCATGTGATGGGAGGCTATAAAACCCAAGGAAAAAACCAGGAAGAGCGCAGCCAAATGATTGAAGATGGCTTTGCCGTTCAGGAAGCGGGGGCTTTTTCCGTTGTTTTAGAGGGGGTCACAGAGCCTCTCGCGGCGGAAATCACGCAAAAACTCGATATTATGACCATTGGCATTGGCGCGTCAGCAGATTGTGACGGCCAGATCTTGGTGGTTGAGGATATGCTGGGCTATTTCCCTAAAAATGCCAAGTTTGTAAAGCGTTACGCCGAAGTAGGCCAGACTATAGATCAGGCCGTACGGCAATATGCCGACGATGTTAAGGCCCGAAAATTTCCCAGCCCAGAGCATACTTACGGGCTAAAGCCTAAATCCTGACAATATTTGGGCATAGGAAGGTTTTCCCGATTGCCTTATGGCACGCTGCGGGGTATCTTGTCCCGCTTAAGGGATAATGAGATAAAAGGAGCATTGTTTGTCCGAGGAATTTATTCGTGAGGTAGATGAAGATCTGCGTCATAAACAACTAACGAACATATGGAAGAAATATGGCTCGTATCTGATTGCGTTTCTTGTGGGCACGGTATTATTCGTCGCGGGAAATGTTACGCTGAAAAACTATAACGAAAGCCAATATAATAAAGTGGCCAATGAATATAGTAAAGCGATGGCCAGCGCGAAGGCCAATGATACGGATGCTGCCCTGAAAATGCTTCAGAAATTATCCGATGAGGATGTGAGTGGCTATCAGATTTTAGCCGCTTTCAAGCAGGCTGATATAGATTTGGAAAAAGGCGATAGTGACAAGGCGGCCTCGGTTCTTGGCAAGCTTTCTGATGCCGCTGATGTGGATAAGGTTTACCGCGATTTGGCGCGCCTTAAGGCGGCGATGATATTGTCAGACACTCTCTCATATGATGAGATCAAGGCGCGGCTCGCTCCCTTGACTATTGAAGGCAATATCTGGAAAAATATGGCTAAGGAGCTGTTGGCTATGGCGGCGCTGAATAGCGGAAATGGGGAAGAAGCCAAGCGGCTTTTGACAGAATTGGAAGAAGATCTCGAAGCCCCGGCAGACGTGAAGTCGCGGGCCAAAGACTTTAAATCCGTAATAGAATGATAGTTAAAGGTAAGTCGCATATGGTTTCGATAAATAAATTAGGGATAGTATTTTTTAAAATATTCTTGGGCGCTACCCTGCTCGGGCTGCTGGCCTCTTGCAGTATATTTTCCAAGTCCGAAAGTAAAACAAATAAAAATAAAATCACCGGGGAACGTATTGCTGTCCTGACCTTTGAGCAGACCTTGAAAGAGAATGAAGATCTGGCCAATCTTCAGGTTCAGCTTCCCAAGCCCTATACCAATAAAAACTGGCCCCAAGCAGGCGGTAATCCACAGCATATTATGGAACATTTAAGCCTCGGGGATAATCCAAAGAAAATTTGGTCACAGAATATTGGAAGCCCGTCTAATAATCGCCGCAGCATCATCAGCATGCCTGTGGTTTTGGACGGCATCATATATGCCATGGATGCCATGTCAAAAGTCACCGCCTATAATGCGGACACAGGACAAAAAATTTGGCAAAAAGAATTTAAAGAAAAAGGGGAGACCGAAAATATATCATATGGCGGCGGCATTGCCGCAGGGCCAGAGGCGTTATATATTACCAATGGTTATGGCCAAGTGGCGGCCTTATCTAAATCAACCGGTGACGTGATTTGGATGACCCACCTTAAAATTCCTATGCGCGGGGCGCCCACATATGCCGATGGACGCCTTTTTGCCCTCACACATGATAACCAAATCTATGCGCTGGATGCGAAAGATGGCAAAACCCTTTGGAGTGAGGTTGGTATTTCGGAGAATGCCGGATTGGTCGGCGCGGCAAGCCCTGCGGTTATTGGCAATACTGTTATTGCCGCCTATTCATCCGGTGAATTATACGCGATGCTGGCGGAAAATGGCCGGGTCTTATGGTCTGACACTTTGAATACCCAAGGCCGCTTAACGGCCATGGCCACCTTACGTGATATTGACGGAGACCCTGTTATCTATGACGGCAAGGTCTATGCCATCAGCCATAGTGGCCGCATGGTAGCCATTGATCTTCGCAGTGGGGTACGTATTTGGGAGCAAAATATAGGCTCAAAACATACGCCTTGGGTCGCGGGGGAATATATCTATATTGTGACATCAGAAGGCCAAGCGGTTTGTATCACGCGCCGTACGGGACAAATACGCTGGGTTCGGCAGCTGGAACGGTTTAAAGATCCCGATCGCCGGAAAGAAGCCGTTTTGTGGCATGGGCCAACACTTGCAGGTGACCGGCTTATTGTCACATCATCTCATGGCTATGCCTTGGCCTTATCACCTTATGATGGCACGGTCATAAGCGGTATGGAAATGCCGGATGATATGGAAATGGCACCGATTGTGGCCAATGGAACCTTATATTTCTTGACCCGTGATGCCGAACTTATCGCCATGCGGTAAGGCCCTTTGCGCGGGACATACTATTGTGATTGCTTTTTTGGCCCGTTTTGCTTAAAAGACGGGCCAAATGCTGTTTGGCTTAAATGTATATAAAGCCTAAATTTTGGAAAATAGAATGACGATTAAGGTAGCAATTGTTGGCCGCCCCAATGTGGGTAAGTCGACGTTATTTAACAGGCTCGTTGGAAAACGGCTAGCGCTTGTCGATGATACGCCGGGTGTTACCCGCGATCGACGGGAAGCCAAGGCAAGTCTTGGCGGTACGCCTTTCCTGGTGATAGATACCGCAGGGCTTGAGGATGACGGCGATACAAAGCTGTCGGCGCGCATGCGGGCGCAAACGGACATCGCCATTAATGAAGCGGATTTCGTTTTCTTTATGATTGATGCGCGCGCAGGGGTCACGCCCCTTGATAAATATTTCGCCGACCTGTTGCGGCGCGGCAATACGCCTGTGATTTTGGTCTGTAATAAATGCGAAGCTCGGGTTTCAGAAGCCGGTGTTCTTGACTCTTTTTCTTTAGGCATCGGTGATCCTGTGCCCATTTCGGCCGAGCATGGCGAGGGGCTTTCTGAACTGATTGAAGCCTTTGATAAGGTGATATTTGAGCATAACCTTCAGGTGGAAGAGGAGCCGGAAGAGGTGCTCAGCAAGGCCGTTTTCATCGATGGCGAGGTCAGCGATGAGGAGGCCGACGCCACAGAAGAAGACAGTAAACTCCCGCTTCAGTTGGCCATCGTCGGGCGGCCAAATGTGGGTAAATCCACGCTGGTTAATTATCTTTTGGGCGAAGAACGTCAGATCACAGGGCCAGAAGCAGGCCTGACCCGGGATTCCATTGCCGTGACATATTTTTACGAAGACCGTGAAATCCGCATGTTTGATACGGCAGGGCTGCGCCGCAAAGCAAAGGTCATGGAAAAATTAGAGAAGCTTTCCGTTGCCGACACCATTCGCGCACTTAACTTTGCCGAGGTGGTTGTCTTGATGGTTGATGCGACCATGCCTTTTGAAAAACAGGATTTAAGCATCGCCAGCCTGATCGTGCAAGAGGGCCGCTCATTGGTCATCGCCCTCAATAAATACGACATGATGGAAAATCGCCAGGAAGTCATGAAAGATATTTTAGACACCCTGGAACATAGCCTGCCGCAGGTGAAGGGCATCCCTGTAATCCCCATATCGGCGCTGACGGGCAAGGGCATTGATAAATTAATGCCGGGCGTGTTTGAGGCTTACCGCTTGTGGAATAAACGCGTGAGTACGGCCAAATTGAACAGATGGCTTGCCGCTACTATGGCCTATCATCCCCATCCCTCCATCAAAGGCCGCCGCATTAAAATGCGTTACATGACGCAAATCAAAACCCGGCCCCCGACCTTTGCCATATTCTGCAACCGCCCGTCCGATGTGGCCCGCAGTTATGAGCGTTATATGCTCAATGAAATCCGCTGGGATTTTGAATTACCCGGCGTGCCTATTCGCTTAATGCTCCGTAAAGGCGATAACCCCTTTGCGAAAAAAAAATAGCGAAAAATGACCATCCGCCCCGTAACAAATACCGACGTGACCCTTTCAGGATATTATGAAAAGCGCCATTGTTAGCCTTTGTGCGGTGGCTTATGGAACGGCGGCAACGGCGGCATGGCGGCATGGGTGTCGGATGAGAACCCCGCCTTTCATTTAACCGGCCAAGGGGCTTTTCCATCCCAACGCTGAAAGTTTTCGGCGTGGATTATAAAAGCCGTTTATATACCCAAAGATTGCTACTTCTACCTGGCGTCTTGTTTGCCAGGGGTGCCGCCAGATCAATTCTGCTTTGATTGTTTTGAAGAATGGTTCGACAGCCGCATTATCATATCAATTACCCTTTCCGCTCATTGATGCTTTAAATCCGTTTGACGCAAACGTTTTTGATAATCATGGGAGCAATATTGACTTGCTCGGCCACTATGATGGATGCAGCCTTAGGGTGGGTTACGCAAGGCTGCCGCCATGTCCAGTGCACGGTGGCAAGGTCACGTTTCATACGATCACTCACCGCCCAGCCAATTACTCTTCGTGAATGCAGGCCAAGAACCACAGCAAATACAACCAGCCCTCACGGGTCCAAATATAGCTTATCTCAACAACCCATTTCTGATTAGAATCTTCCGCTGTAACATGACGGCCCAACAAATTTGTGCAATGTTGAACTTGTGATTACTGTCGGTCGTCACTTTATGTTTTCGGGTTCTGATAGCAGATATACCATTTTCCCGCATCAGGCGACCAATCCGCCTTTGGCTGACTTTAAAGCCTAATTCTTTTAGCTCTTCAGTCATTCTGGACCGACCATAACTGCACTGGCTTTTACTGAATGCCTCTCGAATATGGGTCCCAGTAGTGCCATGTCGTTACGCTGACGCTGGCTTATCGGCCGGCTTTTATAGCCTCTAAACCACGAGCGCTGACTTCCATAATCTGGCAGAGACGGGAAACAGGCCATATGCCAGTATTTTTTTTGATGAATCTAAACCTCAGGGCTTTTGTCTTAGCACAAGAAGATGGGGGCCTTTTTTAACACTTCTCTCTCCTCGCGAAGTCATCTGTTTTCTTTGCGAAGACGCTCATTCTCCTTGATGACATCTTTTGTTCTCCGATAAGACATTATATGTGATTATAGGAGCGGAATAAATCCGTGACATGGGCCCTATCGTGATGAAATGACTGACTGATTTCAGCTGCTCTTGCGATGTTTCAGTTTACTTTGACAGAGCCATGTTAGATAATCAAATATATTTGCACAGGAAATGAATCATAATTATGAGTTTGCACCCTAATATTCTTATTGCCGATGACCATCCTTTATTTCGCATTGCCTTAAAGCAGGCCATAGGACTTGCGTTTTCCGGTGCCAATATAAGGGAAGCCGGTTCAATAGGCGATGTCCATGATTTAATGGGACAAGGAGAGTCTTATGATCTTCTTTTACTGGATCTTCAAATGCCGGGGGCTCATGGTTTTTCTGGGCTGATTTATCTACGGGGGCAATATCCCGAGGTACCAGTGGTGATGGTTTCAGGAAATGACCATAACAAGGTTATCGCCAAGGCCTTGAATCATGGAGTATCGGGATTTATACCCAAATCTACGAACCTGTCAGATATTGCAGAAGCCATTAAAAATATTCTGGGCGGGGCCATTTGGGTACCGTCTGGGTTTGAGCCATATACGCAAAATATTCAGGATGAAGAAATGTCTATTGCAGAGACAGTAACGCGTTTGACGCCGCAACAGTTTCGGGTTTTCACCTATTTATCTGAAGGTATGTTGAACAAACAGATAGCCTATGAAATGGATGTGGCAGAGGGTACCATCAAAGCACATGTCACGGCGATCTTGAAAAAATTTGGAACCTATAGCCGAGGCCATTTGATCATTGCAGCACAAAAATTAGAAGCCGAGGAAAACGCTTTATAATCAAATTATTTCTTTTGGTAAATTAATAGGCTGCTGATAAGGGCACGTAGGGCTGCTGATTTTACAGGCTTGCGTAAAAATTTATAACCAAAGGCGCCCGCTTCCTTCTTAACCGCCTCCGTATGGTCTGCAGAAATAATAATACAAGGGAGGTGATTGCCCCATTTGGAACGTAGGCTATTCAACAGGTCAATGCCCGTTTCCCCGCTATCAAGATGATAGTCGGCCAAAATAATATCAGCAAAAAACTCATTTGGTATCTGGCCCACTTCCACCATTGAGTGACAGCATATAATATCACATCCCCAATTGGATAAAAGCGCTTCCATGCCAATTAATATTTCGGGATCATTGTCAATGCAAAGGACTTTGATGTCAGAAAAATCGAGAATATTATTCGGACGGGCTTTTGGCGTAAAAATGGCTTCGGCTTGTTTATCATCTAACGTACCAAGAGGAATTGTGACGCTGAAAACAGACCCCTTCCCAAGGACGGAATTAACCGTCAAGGGGTGATCAAGTAAACGGCATACTCGCTCTACTATCGCCAGACCCAGACCAAGACCATTTTCCTTCTGGTTTGTATTATGATTTTGTCCTAATTGTCTGAACTCTATGAATATTTCCTCAATTTTATTTTCTGATATACCATATCCTGTATCCCATATCTGAATTTCTAGGTGATCATGACGTTTGCGGCACCCCAGAAGAACGCGGCCCTTTTCGGTATAACGAATGGCGTTGCTGATGAAATTTTGTAATACCCTTCGAAGCAGCTTTGGGTCGCTATGAATAATGGCACGGGAAGGGATCATTTTAAAACCAATGCCTCGATTATTCGCAATGGCTGTAAATTCTAGGTCAAGTTCCCGAAGCAAAGTATCGATAGAAAAATCTCTAGTCTGAGGGTGCAAGACTCCAGCATCCAGTTTGGAAATCTCGAGCAAACCGTCCAACAATCCTTCAACAGCATTCAAGCTACTGTCAAGATGGTCAATAAGCGGGCGAATTTCGCTATCTATAATCTTTTTTGACAAGGCGGACGTAAAAAGACGGGCGGCGTTTAAAGGCTGCAAAAGGTCATGACTTGCTGCGGCAAGAAAACGTGTTTTACTGATATTGGCTTCTTCTGCATCAGCCTTGGCTGCTTCAAGTTCCTGTGTCCGAACCGTTACCCGTTGTTCTAAAATTTCATTCGCACGCAGCAGCGTATCTGCGGCTTGTTTATGGGTTGTGATGTCGGCATAGCTCGTAACAAACCCGCCGCCAGGCAGAGGATGACCATGAAATTCAATCACGGAGCCATTCGCGAGGGTTCTTTCATAGTTATATTTGGTTCCCCGGTTTAGGTGATTAAGGCGCTTTTGAACCTGTTTGTCAATTTCATGGTCTCCAAAAAACCCTTGTTCCGCGTTATATCTCAGGACATCGCCGACAAAGCGCCCTGCATATATCAACCCTTCTGGATAATTGAACATTTCTAAATAGCGATTGTTCCACGCCACCAAATGAAGATCTTTATCCACCACGCTGATGCCCACATTGATGTTTTCTAATGATTTTTGAAGCAACGTTCGATTAGATTGAAAAACTTCGGAGGCTTCATCTACGATTGAGACAAAATCATCCAATTTCATTTCTTGGCCTTGCAATGTGGTATTGATGACCACCCGTGCCGTAGCAGATCCAATGACGCCCGCCAGTAGATGTTCCGTAAAAATGATCAAATCTTCATGGGCTTTATTATGAGACGAAAGTTGATCATTATGCTCTGCGGCGTAATTTGAGAAAGCTTGCCGCGCCTGTGTCGTACCTACAAACCGTTCTCCTAACGCCATCAAATCAGATACATTAGCAGAGGAACGGATAAGAAATCTGGAATTTTTTTTATCATCAAAGCCACTGTCAACGTAGGTTCCTGCCTGTATATGTTCGATTAAACTATGGCGCGTATGACGGGAAACAAGGATGAAACATAGTATATTAAGGCCCAAGCTCCATATCAATCCATGGGTGACATGACTTAAGCCTGAAAGACCAAATAGCGTTTCAGGACGCAAATAGGCATTTCCAAAGAGGCCCTCATCCAGAATGTAAGTGGGTATCCAACCTGCCCGCGCGAAGAGGGGAAGAAGCAAGGTATAGCACCAGATAAGAAATCCCACACTCAAGCCCGTCATAGCCCCTTTATGGGTAGCCGATTTCCAGTATAATCCGCCGACAATCGATGGGGCGAATTGCGCGGCAAGAACCATGGAAAGTAGGCCGATTGAGGCCAGACCATCAAAACTGACCACCATGCGGTAATAAAAATAAGCCAAAATCATAATCGCGAGAATGGCAATTCGGCGAATGAGGATCAACATCCAACTAATGTCTTTGCGTTCATCAAGCCTTAGCCACGTCATGCGTAGAATGATCGGCATAATAACATCATTTGAGACCATGGTACTGAGGGCGACAGAACCGACGATCACCATACTCGTGGCGGCGGATACCCCCCCTATGAAGGCCAAAAGCGCCAAATCAGTGCGGCCAACGGTAAGCGGTAGGGTGAGAATATAAAAATCCTGATTTGATCCCGCAGCCGGGGTCAGCAGTCCTGCGGCGGCGATAGGAAAAATAAATATGCTCATTCCGAATAAGTAGATTGGAAATAACCACCGAGCTAGGCGAATATCATCAGGCTCTGAATTCTCCACGACAAGAACGTGGAATTGTCGCGGCAGGCAGAATATGGCCGTCATGCCCAGCACAACGGATGTCAAAAAACTGCTATTTTGAGTCCCATTTTTAAAAATTTCTTGAATATGGGGATCTTGTGCGATTCGTGCCGCGATATCTTCAAATCCGTTAAATAAATTATACGTGATGAACAATCCGACAATTGTAAATGCGGCGAGTTTAACAAGGGACTCAAAGGCAATGGCGAGCATCATGCCCTCGTGATGCTCATTAGATTTAATATTCCGCGTACCAAATAAAATCGTGAAAAGGGCCATCAGTGCCGCAACAAAAATGGCGGTGTCTTCCAATATGGGAATATGACCAGTGCCCTGATCGATGACTGTTTTTCCGGCCAACACATTATAACTGGTAGAAACCGCCTTTAATTGAAGCGCAATATAGGGCACAACGCCCATGGTTGCCACAAAGGTCACGAGCATGGCCAATTGCTGTGATTTGCCATAGCGGGACGAAAGGAAATCGGCCACAGAAGTGATATTTTGTTTTTTGGAAACGGTAATTAATTTGATAAGAAATGGCCAGCCGAGGATAAGAAGGATGATAGACCCAAGATAGGTTGGAGCCATGATCCAACCCGTGGCGGCTGTTTGGCCTGAAGTTCCGTAGAAAGCCCAAGACGTGCAATATATGGCCAAAGTCAAGCTATAAACAATAGCTCTATATTTATTTTTAGGACGATCATGGGGGTGAGCAAGGGAACGTTTGTCGCCAAAATATGCAATGGCGAATAAAATACCAACATAGGCTAATGATACTGTTATGATGACCCAATTTTGGAGCATATATTTTTTGAATTCCTATTTTACAGGAATTTCAATGATTCCCTGTTCAATCTTAATACGGGCATTCTTTGGAGTCTGTAAAATTTTAGGGAGATTCCGCGCGCTCAAATCTTCCACTATACCATTTTTATCCATTTTACGGGGGATAGTCCAGACAACTTGACTATCTGGCAAGGGCGCACCGGTGGTCATATGATCATACATGATATCGAGCGCTTCCGTAAAATAATGATGCAGTGGAATAAAGTGGTTATTAAATCCTGGAAAGGCGTTAAAGGCATCAAAATGATGGGCATTGCTGATTTCATAATAGTGAAGTTTACTCTTATTCCCTTCCACGATATGGTTTAAACCCAGATACGCCCTCGAAGAATGGTTAACATGAACGAGCGCGTCGGATTGACCCTGGACAATGATGGTGGGTACGCCATGAAGGTCGGCGGTATGAAGGGTTTCTGAAATACCTTTTTGAACCCGCTTAGCGTTTTCGCTTGATCCCGTCATCAGCTCTCGATAACAAATCGCATAGTCAATGGGAAGTTTCAATTCCGTTGGTGCGAAGGCCAGCCCTGCACCGGGGGCTATGCCACCAGATAAAGAAAAAGTTGCGGCCATTTCAGCTTTGGTTTGGGCTATGGCTTGACCCGTTTGGCTCAGTTTCGCATAACTAAGGCCGCAAAGGTTATCCATTACGGAAAAACGACCATAGGCATTGGCATAATTCGCTGCAATTGTCCCCCAAAGATTGATAGCCACATTCACGGGACCCAGAATAAGGGATTCATCAAGCACGCCCATATCATGTATTCTCGCGACGGATTCCTTAATTTGTTCCTCTGTGGTTTCAGAATTTAAAAACCCCCGCGCCCTAAGAAGACCACAATGGGCCGTGAGACGTTGTTTGGCAACGGGATTCGACCCTACGCCAAAAGGCGCCTTTAAGGTCGCCTCCGATAGGACAGCGCAGGGTTGATACAGATTTAAAAAGGTAGAATAATCATATAAATGTTTGCTATGGTTCCGGAATGGCTTCTGATCGCCCATTTGGATGGCAAAATCGTCATTGTAAGGTATGAGCAGATTCGGCTCTGCAACCGTTACAGCATCAATCAGTCCCTCCGTATCTTGCTCTGCAGCCAGAAGAGAGCTATTCCCCCCCTGTGAAATACTAGAGCCGATAACCAGTGTATTTTTCGGAGTGAATTTTATGCTTTCGTCTGCGCGTTCCTTATTCAACACATAAAACGCAAATTTAAGGGAGGCTAGGACATATTGTCCCCAATTTTTTTCATCATTCAAACCGGAATGTGCGTGTTGAACGGCCACACGGTAAGGATAAGTCTCGTTATATTTCTTTAACTCTGGGGTGAGAGGGGTTGTGAAGCTTGACCTTTCCCCTGCGGTAACGGCTTCAATTAATTGTCCTTGGAGGTCAAAAACTTTTCCGCTAGTGAGGTAATGAAAACCGGTTCCCGTTCCTTTGTCCGTATAGGCAACGGCACAACCTTTATTTAGGGCCCATTCTCCCACAGTTCCAATAGCACCGTATATTCCGCGCGACCCTGATGAGGGGGCTGTGATTATGCAAGGATTATCCATATTAAATTGATCGGGTATCTGAACCATCAGCGTGACATTTTGGTGATTTTTGTTTAGTTTCATGAAGCTTAAATATTCAACCCCAGATATTTTTCCTTCTGGATTTTTATTTCCAATATTTGGTCCACTAAGACGTCCAAAACCACCGGCAATGGTGGTATCCGTTAATGCGCGATAATTGGTATAGATCGCATAGCGCCTTAATTCTGCTGGCGTGGGTCTATCGGCATCTTTAAAGGTAGGCGCCGTTGATGATTGCAATCCCTTCACCCCTAAACCGCCCGTAAGCAAGTCATCGGATTTGCCATCATATTTTATTCGAACTAAGTTCCCGACCAAAAAATCAGGCGCATTGACGAAATTATTTTCATCTTTAGCATCCATTTCACAGGCAGATAGATAAAAAATTGCAAGGCCAGAAGCCGCTATCGTAAAAAATTTCATCATCATATTTTTCTATACCTTGTCACATTAAAAATAACGCAATTGCCATGATTACGCCTAACACTGGCACAATTACGGTTAGGGCCGCAAGGGGGCCGTAAGCATCTTTGTGTTTTTCGCCGCAAATGACCCGTATGGTTGTGACCACGTATCCGTTATGGGGCAGGCTGTCCAATGCGCCAGATGAAATGGCAACCACTCTGTGTAAGGCATCGGGATCAACGCCTAATTCCAGATAATGCGGGGCAAGTATGGGAAGGGCGATGGACTGCCCACCAGATGCCGACCCGGTTAATCCGGCAATGACGCTAACGGCAACAGCTGCTCCGATTAATTCATGGCCAGGCAAGTTTGTTATGGCGTCCACAATAACTGCAAAAGCCGGTGATGCCTTGGCCACGGTGCCAAACCCGACGACGGCAGAGGTGTTACCGATTGCGATCAAAGCCCCCGTAGTACCCGTAGATAATGCCCTTTCAAGGTTTTTAAATAATGTCCAGTTGAGGGCGATCGCACTGAGAACCCCGCTGGTGAGGGCAATGAGCAATGCGGATTGTTTTAAGCTGTCGTGAAAAACAAATGCGACCCCCAGAACCAGTATAAGCGGTATCATACTTAAGAGCGGATTAGGAAGATGATCATTTTTCTCTGTGATAGGATCATTTTCACGTTCATCATAACATTCACCATTTGCAACGGCCTTTGAGATCATGCGCCGTAACCACCAGAAACCAAAACTTGCCATAAATATAGCCACTACGATACTCACCTGCCAGCCAGAATATAGCGTAGTGCCGAGGAATTTAATAGGAATGACATTTTGTATTTCGGGCGACCCCGCAGACGTCATGGTGAAAGTTACCGACCCGAAAGCCAGAGCCGCAGGAATGAAACGGCGGGGCAAATCGGCTTGTTTAAACAAACTTAGTGCCATAGGATAAACGGAAAAAGCCACCACAAATAAACTGACCCCGCCATAGGTTAAAACCGCGCAGGCCGCAACAATTGCAAAGACCGCATGTTTCAAGCCTAATTTGCTGACGATCCAATGAGAAATACTGTCGGCCGCGCCGCAATCTTCCATAACCTTGCCAAAGATGGCCCCAAGAATAAAAATCGGAAACCAAGAGAAAATAAAACCAGAAAAACCCTGCATATAACTGACCACATAATCAGCTTGCCCCGGGTCAGCAAGCTGTGGAAATAAGGCTAAGCCGCTCATCATTGCAACAAAAAGCGCAGATAAAGGGCCTGCTATCATCACATTCATGCCACGTATGGTGAGGGTAATGAGCAATATTAGTCCGCCAATAAGGCCAATCATACTTAGTGTTTCAATCATGTGGTTCCTAAAAAATCCATAAGATATAATGGTACAATTCAATAATGTGCGTAAACCAGAGGACATAATGATGTGTTTTATGGAGGTTAGGCTATATGGACTATGGTCTAGGGTCACAGGCCCGGCAACTCATGGTAGGTTATGAGGAATAAGCACGAATATTTTGTTTAAAAACATAGGGAGAAAACCGATGAAGAACCAAAGCATGAAGATGTCTTTGTTGTCTAGCATATCCATTATCATTGCCATGGGCGCAGGGCCCGAAGTATGGGCTGCCGCAGCGGTTGACGAAAATTTCACACTTGAAGAAATTACAGTAACAGCGCGTCGCCGGGATGAAAGTCTGCAGTCGGTTCCCATTGCGGTTACGGCATTTACAGCGGCTGACCTTAATCGTAGAGGTATTTCGGATATTACCGAGCTTGCCCAAAGTGCACCAAGTGTCACGCTGGAAGCTTCACGGGCCACAAACTCAACCCTGACCGCATTTATTCGCGGCGTGGGGCAGCAGGATCCCCTTGCCGGATTTGAGGGTGGTGTCGCAATATATTTAGATGATGTTTATCTTGCGCGGCCACAGGGCACGCTATTAGAAGTTTATGATGTGGAACGTATTGAAATTTTACGTGGCCCTCAGGGAACTTTATATGGCCGGAATGCGGTGGGCGGCGCCATTAAATATGTTACGAAACGTTTGGCAGACGAACCTACCTTGTCGGTTCGGGGATCTTTTGGAACTTATAGCCAAGTCGATGGTGTGGCGACGGCTTCGGTACCTTTAAGTGATAATTTTCGCATAGGCGGGGCTGTGGCATCGTTGAACCGAGGCGGTTTTGGGAAAAATGTAAATACTGGTGTTGATAACTACAATAAAAAAATTCTAGCTTTCCGTGGCAGCCTTGAATTTGAACCTTCAGAGGATGTCTTTATACGTATATCTGGTGATTATAGTGATGATAATTCCAATCCTCGCTATGGCCATCGGCCTAATGTTGGTGCCTTCGGAGGCGCCCCTGTACTAGCAGATGTTTTTGATACCACCGCCGGCGCCGCAACTAACATCTCAACATCAGGAATTAAGGGCAATAATCAGGTGACGGCTAAAGGTGTCCATGGGCTTCTAGAATGGGCTGTTAATGAAAATATGATGTTTAAGTCTATTACGGCCTATCGGGAAGATTATACAGAATCCGTTATTGATTTTGATGCTCTTGCAGTCGATGATTTCGATGCAGAAGTGATCTATGACAATAGTCAATTCAGCCAAGAGTTTCAACTTGCTTACACCAGTGAAAAATTAAAGGGTTTGCTCGGTTTTTATTATCTGAATGCTTCGGCATCAAATGATTTTGATGTTGTGTTGGGCCAATTAGGTCGCGTCGCCTTTGGTACGGAACTTACAGCCTATACAGGTGGTGTTGTCGATACGAAAGCTTGGTCCGTCTTTGGGGAGTTTTCCTATGATGTAACAGAAGATTTAGCACTGACCTTAGGTGGGCGTTATACTAGCGACAAACGTTCCGCAGATGTGTTGCGGCAGACATTCCTAGGGGCGCCATCGACATTTTTTGGCAATCCTAATGCGATAGCCATAGCCACAACGAGTGATTTTGCAAATAGCCGCACATTCAATAAATTTACGCCCCGCGTTGTTGTTGATTATGCCATTAATGATGATGTGACTAGCTACGTCTCTTTCTCAAAAGGGTTTAAGGCGGGAAGTTTTGATCCACGCGGGGCCAGTGTGAATGGGAGTCACCCAGACGTAGAAAATGGCTTTTCGCCAGAAAATCTTACCACATATGAAGTGGGGATCAAATCCACCTTTGCCGAAGGACGCGCGCGCCTAAATATTGCTGCTTTTTATAGTGATTATGCTGATATGCAAATTCCAGGTTCCCTTCCCGTTGACACAGACGGCGATGGAATTAATGATGGTTTTATCGGCACGGTGACCAATGCGGGTAAAGCGACCATTAAGGGTGTTGAAATAGAAGGTACTTTCCTTATCACAGAGGGTTTAGTCATACAGTCTAATGTAAGTATTTTGAACGCAAAAATAGACGAGTGGCTGTTGAATGGGGTGAATGTAGCTGCTGATCGTGCGGTTCAAAATACGCCAGAATTCATGTCATTCCTTGGGGCGACTTATACGGTGCCACTTGAGAACGGTGACTTGTCTATTTCCGGTAGTTGGTCACATAAGGGGGCCACGGTGCAATTTGAAACACCGGTTCCAGAGATTGATCAAAAAGCTTACAGTCTTTTTGATGCTAGCATAGTCTGGACTAGTGATGACAATGCTTGGAGTGTTGGCCTTCACGGTAAAAATCTATCTGATACCAGGTATAGAACAGCGGGTTATAACTTCCCAACGCTTGGGTTGGAAAATAATATCACCGTATTTTACGGCGCACCTAGAACCGTTACCCTAACGGCGGAATATAAATTCTAACCGCATATATTTTGTCATTACGAAATCTGTCTGGGGTATACCCCTAAGTTGCCCCAGACCTTTTTTATTCGCAAAAATGGCCAGTGATGACTTTGACAGGCACTGTCAAAGTAAATCATTGCTTCTATTAGTCCAAATAATGGGCTTGTCACATAATTTTTTCTTAATTCTATGTTATATGATGAAAAAAATATCTTATCATCAACATCGCCTCCATTTTGGCATAATAGGGCAGGCGCATCAATAAACGCAGGCCACTAACGGCGCGCATAGGCGATAAGGCCCTTCGTACTGATATAGAGACGTTCTTGCCGAAAATATTTCTTGATGGCCCCTGCACAAAGACCGGAATCTTAAACCCATAGGTTTTTTTTTGGAGATTTCTTCGCGCCTTTTGTCATAAATCTGTAGCTGAAGGTTGGGCATTTTATACGTACAACTTTCATATCATGTCTCCTTTAAGTATGATTTTCCCCACATTGAATTATACCATTAATACTCAAAGGTAGGTGTTCATACCGTTACGCCCAAGTCCAGTATTGCGTTACTTCCAGATCTGTTGAGCAAGGCGAGCAAAATTATGGCCAAAGATTGCAGAGATATTTTGACGGCTATAGCCTTTATTCATGAGATTTTTGGCAATTTCAGGCAAACGCTCAGGTTCGATCATTTTAATGCCTGCACCATAATTTTGCCCAGCTGGAAACTGATCCATATTATTATCTAGCCAGTCATCAAGTTCTTGTTGATCGAAGACATAATCTAATCCCAGCCCGACATGGTTCGGCCCTATCAGTTGCACGGCATAGTCGATATGATTTGCAAAGGTTTCAGTCCTATTGTCATTGTCACCGAGGAAAATACCAATGCCGTTTATGCCAACAACCCCGCCCGTTGCCGCGCAGGCTTTTAAAATATCATCACTAACATTTCGATCATGGTTGTGCATGGCACGCGGATTGGAGTGAGATAAAATAACTGGGGTTTCTGACAGCTCAAAAATTTCTTTTGCAGACGTCTCTCCAACATGAGAGCAACAGGGTATCATGCCAACATGGTTCATCTCAGTGAGTATGTCACGGCCAAAATTTGTCAGACCTTGATCGTTATCGTGGCACCCTCCTGCAAGCTCATTATTTTGGTTATAGGCCATCAGCATCCAACGGACGCCCAGAAGGTAATAAACCTGAACCATATGAGCTTTATAATTGAGGGGTTTTCCGCCTTCCAAGTCAAAGAAAATGCCAAGCTTGCCTTGTGCTTTAGCCTGTTTGATCTCTCGTTGATTGCCAACAAGCATATACTCATCATCGTGTTGGATAATCCAATTTCGGAATGTATGTGCCATCGCTATAATGTCATCACATGTGTTCATGTCCATGCCAATATTGAGAGATACGATATCAACGCCCACATTTCTTAAGCGCGAAAGCTGTGGTAGAAAGGAGGTGTCGTTTGGCCTGAGGGGCATGCAGGCATGGTTATCCCATACGATAGAATCTATCTCCAATCCTGGAATATTTTTCCCCTTGTTGATCATGATACCAAATGGTCATCTAAGCCATAAATTTCTACAGCAACTTTTTTAGAGATGAAACCATTTTTTAGGTCTTCTAAAATTTTTTCCGTTGGTCTGGATTTAGGATTTCCGTATCCACCGCCAGAGGCTGAATGCAGGCGAATGACATCGTCTTTTTTTACCGTTAAATTGCTCACCATAGTGTGAGTTTCTTCAACGCCATTTTGTCGCAATATTGTCGCGCCGTTAAACGTACCCTCGCCGCCGCCATTTGCCCCCCAAGGGCGGGTCGTTGTTCGGCAGGCTGAATAGGTGAGGGCCGCTTGCTCTGTTGTTATTCTATAGTCGAGGATAATGCCTTTGCCGCCTCTAAATTCGCCAGCCCCGCCGTCACGGTCATCAAAGGCATATTGATCTACTTGAAAGCCATAGCGGCTTTCTGCAAGCTCAACAGGAATGTTATAGGTTTCCCCATTGCCGCAACTAAACTGGCCGCTGTCACCATCATGTTTTGATGTTGCGCCCCAACCACCGGCCAAGGGCTCACCCATGACGAATAAAGCGCCCGTATCAGGGTGATCGCCAGAGATGAAGGTTGCGCCAACTGTACGCATATGTCCAACAGGTAACTTGTCTGGCATGATAGGCTGGATCGCTTTCCACATAACTTCAATCGCGGCGATCAGCGGTTCATAATAAAGGGATACAGGGGCTGGTTCCTGCGCTGATATTACAGTACCCGGAGGGCAAATGACCTTCAGGGGTCTAAAGCTGCCGCCATTCGCAGGGATGTCTGGGTTGGTCATGGCCTTTAAGACGGTGCGCGCGCCAGTAACGAGACCAGTGTAGGAGCAGTTAATAGGCCCTACAGCTTGCGCGGAGGATCCGGTGAAATCAGCGATCACTTGATCATCTGTAATTGTAACTTTAACGCAGAGCTTGAAGGGGCCATTACCCAGCCCGTCTTCTTCCACAATATCTTCTGCTTGCCATGTTCCTTTGGGCAGTTTCGCGAGCTCAAGGCGGGTCATTGTCTCCCCATAATCGAGCAGATCATCCATGGCGGCCAGCATATCATCAGTGCCGTATCTCTTTGCAATCTCGATAAGTCTAGCAGCGCCAACACGCGCGGCTGCAACACCAGCAAGCATGTCGCCGATAGTACTGTCGGGCAGGCGCACATTATCACGAATGAGCTGAACAAGGCTTTCGTTGACTTGCCCCTCTGCATAAAGCTTCAGGAAGGAAAAACGCAATCCTTCTTGGTATATGTCGGTTGAAATGGTGGAAACTGATCCCGGGAATGTGCCGCCAATCTCCATCCAATGTGCTTTGTTTACAGTGAAGGCAACTAGCGCTTCTTCGACGAAAACCGGAACCATAATCATAACATCCGATAGGTGGGTGCCGCCGCCTTCATATGGGTTGTTCGTCATGAAAATATCGCCAGCTTTCATGGTTTGCGGGGCGTGATGTTCTAAAAGGCTTTGAATGGCGGTATCAAGCGTGGCGAGAAAAGCAGCGACGCCATTGCCCTGGGAAATCAGATTGCCGTCACGGTCTGTAACACCAACGGCAAAATCCGTCGTTTCATAAATGATCGGGCTCATGGATGTACGGATCATGGCGTCGAACATTTCTTCGCCGATTGCAACGAGGGCATCTTTAATGATTTCTTGGGTGAAAAGGTCACTCATGGCTCAACTCTTTCTTATTTGAATCAATATTCACATGATAGTTACCGTAATCATCGACTGAGGCACCATGAGCAGGTGGCACAACTAGCGTGACAGAAGGCTCTTGAATGATGGCAGGCCCAGAAAATGTCATTCCACTCTCAAGCTTCAAGCCATCATAAATGGTTGCGGTATGAACGCCGTCTTTGTCGAAATCTACTTGGCGTGTGTGAACAATAGCCTCATTAAGGGCTCGTCCAGTGATGGGCCGTTTTGCCAGCTCTGCTTTGGCTACAGGCCGCTTTGCTACCAAATGGAGGTTGACAATCTCGGCTGAAAGGTCAAGCCGGTAGGTAAAAGCGCGCTCATAGGCTTCATGAAAGCGTTCCATGGTTTGGGCTGTGTTGATATTAGATTCCGGATCAAAGCATACCGCTATTTTGACAGTATGCTCCTGGCCAACATACCGCATGTCGATAAAATAGGTAAAGTCGATAGGGTTATCTTCAGCCTTATCATCTTCGCTATATTCCGCGTCAGCTTGATTTTCTAGCTCAGTGAAAAGGCTTTTAAGTTTTGCGGTGTGTTCGTCATCAAGCGCCATTGGACTTGTGCGAATATAGTCACGCCTAAGGTCGGTCATCAGCATGCCCCAAGCTGAAAATACCGCGCTATTCACAGGCACAATCACACGAGGAATATTGAGCTCATCTGCCAGCGCAGCCGCGTGCATGCCGCCGCCGCCGCCAAAGGCAATAAGGGCAAAATCCCGAGGGTCAAATCCTTTGTTAACCGATACAAGGCGCAGCGCATTGACCATATTTGCGTTGGCAATTCGAATGACACCTCGCGCGGCCTCTTCAAGGGAAACGTGTAGTTTTTTCATTATGGGCGCAAAGGCAGCTTTCAAGGCATCCCAATCAGGATCGAGGTCACCTCCAACAAAATTGTTAGAATCTATTCTTCCCAGAACCAGGTTGGCGTCTGTTGTGGTTGGTTGGTCGCCGCCATAACCATAAGCAGCTGGCCCCGGGTACGCTCCGGCACTTTGCGGCCCGACATGAAGTTTTCCACCTTCGTCGACCCATGCAATAGATCCGCCACCATTTCCGATTTCAACAATTTCCGAAACAGGTACTTGAATGGGGTAACCGGGAGATTTTCGATCCCGTTCGATATAATAATCTGTGCTTATGCGTACATGCCCGTTTTCGATCAAAGCACATTTGGCGGTTGTGCCGCCGATATCAAGCACGATTAGGTTTTCTTCACCAATAAGTTTGCCGAGACAGGCGGCGGCGTGAATGCCACTGGCGGGGCCTGATTCCACCATTGTAATGGGGTTTTTCTTGGCCGCAGCGGTCGTCGAAATACCGCCACTCGACTGCATCATATAAAGCGCACCTTCAAAGCCGCCGTCGTTCAGTTTTTCCTCAAGTGAGTTGATGTATTTTTCAGCAATGGGGTGAACATATGCTGAAAGCACCGTTGTGTTTGTGCGCTCATATTCCCGCCACTCTCGACTGATTTCATGGGATGCGAGCACAGAGACCTCGGGCCAAAGTTCCTTAATGCGCGCGGCGACCTGTTGTTCATTTTCAGGATTGATATAGGCGTGCAGAAAACTAATGGCAATCGCCTCTACGTTTTCAGCTTTGAAATAGGTAAGCATCTCCTCGAGAGGCTTGATATCCACAAGATGTTGAACTTCGCCTTTGTAAGTGATGCGCTCTTTTAGTTCTGTTCGCAAATATCGCGGCACAAAAGGCGGCGGTTTTTGGAAGCTCAAATTGAAGAGGTCAGGGCGATTTCCTCGTGCAATTTCAAGCACATCTCTAAAGCCCTTCGTGGTGATCAAGGCTGTTTTTACACCCTTGCGCTCGGTTAACGCATTAATCACAACTGTTGATCCGTGGGCAAAAAAGGAAACGTCAGCAGGTGCAATATTTGCTTTTTCTATGGCTTTCATCACGCCATTCTCAAAATGCGGTGGGGTCGTATGAGCTTTAGTGATTTTAATATTGCTCGTTTTGCCGGTTATTTTGTCAACTTCGCAATAGACAAGGTCTGTAAATGTTCCACCAACATCGGATGCTGCTCTCATAGTATTGCACTTTCATTTTTTATTTACGATCTTCAACCGCACAGTATGTAATAGACGTCCAGTTTTGTAAGGGCCTTCGCGGCGTTTGCTTCTCCAGGCGGGATCATAATTAAATCCCCTTCTTTGAGTAATCGCACGCCACTCTCGGTATAAAGTTCTGTCTCTCCAGAGAGGATGAGTGATATTTCCACCTCATCACGTGAGACTAAACCTTCGGGCGGCTGCCTAATGCCAGCTTCAAAACGTGCAAAGCCAGTTTTAAGGGTGGCTTTGTCAATTTTGATTGAAAAAGCTTCGGTTAACACCATGCCATCAGTGGGATTGCGACCCCCTGCAAGACTTTCTTTTATATTGATCACTTTAACGATGGTAAATTCTCCCTATATTTGTGCAGTTGCTTTGGATGGCATAATTTTCATGAATGCCATATAGCTGGAACCTGCCATGACAATTGCATCAACAGCAGCAATACCGCTGAAGGACATATCTATATGCCCTAACCATCCTGCGGTGAAGGTGGCAAGAGCCCAAGCGACAAAAGCAATGGGCTTTAAGGCTGAGGATTCATGGGCTAGTTTTGGATAATCCTGACCTTTTCTGACTATAAAATAGTCCGCAAGATAAATGCCACAAATGGGCGGAACTGCGATGCCTAAAAAGAGCAAAAAATCAACGAAATGCTCCATAATACCTGCGAGAGCTCCGAGCGTACCAAGACTTCCTGCCGCGAGTGTGACCATCCAGTCTTTCCAATTGGTAAGCGATTGAGCAAACCCGAGTGACGTGGAATAGAGGTTGGAAACATTTGTAGTGAGGGTTGCAAAAATTACGATGAATAATGCTGGGGCGCCAAGACCAATGGCGGCGAGGTTGCCGATAAAATCGTTTGAACCCGTTACAAGAGCGGGTAGACCAGCGAGAATAAGCACAGCCTGATACCCAAGGCCGTAACTGAGAATGGAGGCCTTAGCCCCCTCAAAACCTGATTTTGCGTAACGGGCATAATCAGGGCTGGTGGTGACTCCAACCATAAAACCACCAACTAAAGCTGACATCGCCACGCCAATAGTGGCGAGCGGCCCAGCACCAGAGCCCGTCAGTTTGAAAATGTCGTTGGTAGAATGATCATCAAGCACAGCGACGGTGCCCGTAATCAATAAAACGATAAGAATGGGAACTGCAATACGACTAAGGCGGTCCATGGCCTTAAAGCCAAAAATAGTAATAATTATCATCAGAAGGCCGCCAATAATAGTATAGACAGGCTGGGGAAGCGCGCTGCCAAAAGCCGCGTTTGACGCAGATACGCAGGCGTCACCAAAAATACTGACTGTAAAGCCAAACCAGCCAAGCAGCGTTATTCCAATGAAGGAAGACACGATTTTTGCGCCTAAAGTACCAAAGGGTACGATGAGAATACGCCCGGTTGCCAAGTGCGTTCGGGCTGCAATTGTCATGGTCATGGCTCCAAGCAGGGCTAAAATTACGCCGGCACCGCCAATAGCAAGAAAAGCTTTTTGCGTCCCAAGGGCGCTTAAAACTTCAGCACCAATTAAAAATGCGGGCAGGGTGATGGCTATCCCAACAATGATGAGCGCCATACGGTTGCCAGAAACGGTTTCGTTTTCCGGCACGGGCTCACGCGCGTGATTGTTAGCGGCGGTTTCAAAGAATTCCTCTGCCATGCCCTAAGCCTTTAAATTGATCTGTTAAAATGCGTGGCCTGTCGAAATAATTTTGAGAAGCCTGACAGGCCACACGAGGAAGAAACGTCGAGTTTCAGCCCAGTTTAGAATTTAACAGAGGCCTCAACTCCAAAAGAGCGAGGCTTGTTGATGGCACGAACATAACCGACACCAAAGTTGGTGAAGCTGTTAGGTTGACGCTCATCTGTTAGGTTATCCACAAAGGCACTTAGTGTCCATTTGTCCGTGCGTAGGGATAGACGAGCATCTACATAATCTTTAGACGTGACTTCGAAAAGATTGGCGGCATCCATATAGAAGTTGCCTTGTCTGCGATAATCAAACCTAGCTAAGAGTTCTATCTCATCATTGATAGGCTGAATATAGGTTGCGGAAAAGTTAGCCGTATAGCTAGGTGTTGCTGCGGCAGTCGTTCCATCTGCTACTTTTGCATCTGTAATACCCAAGCCACTAGAGATTTCCAGCTTATCAGATACGGCGGCCATAAATTCTATTTCCAAACCATTTATATTGGTTGAAGGAATATTCATGGTATCCCTAAAGGGTGGGGTTGCGAGAATAAAAGTGAACTGCTGGTTTGAATAATCAATATGGAATGCAGAGACGTTGAAACGTACACGACCATCCATCAATGTGCTCTTAAACCCAATTTCATAATTATCAGTAGATTCTGGTAGTGTCAGATTTCCCGTTGCAAAAAAGCCCGTTCTAAAACCAGTGGCATAGGTTGCATAAGTCATGACGTCTTCAGATACTTGGTAAGATAACTGAACCTTAGGCTGAAATTTACTATCTTTTGCTGTGAGTGTATCAACCAATGTACCTGATGGATCCAACAATTGCAGTGGTGTGCTAAGGGTCATGTCCGTGAAGGTTGTCGAATTATAGCTATTTTCATCATAGCGGGCGGCAACCGTTAGCTCTATTTTGTCAGTGATGTCATAGTTGACCTGCCCGTAGATACCCCACATTTCCGCCTTACGAATGTCTGGGCGTGATAAAAATCTAATACCTTCAAAGCTAGCGCGGTCAGTACCCGCTGTCATCACTCCAACGCTGAGGAAATTTAACACCTCACGCTTAAGATAGGATGTGCCTACCAACCAGCGGAAAGGTTGATCAGAAGGTGATGTGAAGCGCAAATCAAATGTGGTCGTTTTAAAATTATCAGCCAGATCTTGGAAGGCATCAACGAATGGGTTTCCCACATCACCCACGGGGCCAAAAATGGAGACAACTGGCGGTTTATTCCATGAAGCAGACGCAAACAAATCTTGTTTAATATCGCTATACCCCGCCACGGCTGTAAGTGTACCCGCGTCAGATTCATTCTCAAATTTAGCCGATAGATTTAGAAGTGTTCTATTTTCAACGCCCACAAGCCCACGCTTTGGATTGCCCCAGGTATCGTTAAAGGTCTCAATCAAATCGGCACTTGGCACCATTTCCTGATAAGCAGCACCAGCTTTAATATCGCTATATTCGCCGCGCAGGTCTAATTCAGCATTTTCAGAAAGATTAAAAATGAGCCGACCGCGAACAGTGACCTGTTCTTCAAAATCCATATTCACACCGTCAGTGCTATCGATTAAGCCATCGGTTTTATTGTAATAAGCATTCACACGGTAGAAGACTTTATCTTCTACAAGAGGGCCACTTGCTAAGCCAGAAAGTTTGATATTATTGCCTTTTGCATAACTCACTTTAGCAGAATATTCTGGGGCATTGGTTGGTTTTTTTGTGACAATATTAATTGCGCCCGCGATAGCGCCAGCACCGTAAAGTGCCCCTTGCGGGCCTTTGAGAACTTCGATCCGTTCTATATCAATAAGCGTACCTTGGTTAATGGCATCAATTGAGCCTGACTGCACACCGTCAATGACATAGGTAATTGGAGGCCATCCCTGTTGACCCGTGCTGATGCCGCGAATAGTGATAAAGCTTACGCCAGCGCGGAAAGTTTCCCGCATCATAATGTTAGGCGTCATGTCAATAAAGTCTTGAACATCGTCAATGCCAGCATTCTTAATCTGCGTGGCTCCAAAGGCTGTGATGGAATCAGGTACTTCTTGTAGATTTTCAGCTCTTTTACGAGATGTAACGACGATCTCTTCAAGGCTAACAGTATCAGTATCAGCATCAGTATCAGTATCAGCATAACTTATTACCGGCATCACCATTGATATAGCTATCGCAATGGCTGTCCCATTCATCAATTTCTTGGATATGTTATTTATATTCATTAGTTTGCTCCCAGTAAGGTTATAGTTTTACACATTTTTTCTCGGTTAGAATTTTTTTCTTAAATGGCATTTAATTTTTCGATGGTTGTAAAAGCTTCATCAATTCCAAAGGCTTGAGGGCCAAAGACATTCAACGATTCAGGTGTGCGCATAATTGCGGCGGCGCTTACCCCCAATACTTTAACGCGTTGGCCGTATTTCAGGCTCTCTGTCGTTATCGGTTCTGCTGTCTCTCGGTCTACGAGGCAGATTAAATCTGGTACTATTGTGACGGTTTCCTCGCCCTTCTTGGCAATTAAGAATTCATTCTGGAATTGGATAGTCATGGCGGGGCCATTGCCATCTAGTGGGTCGATATGGCAATGGCCAACGGCGAAGCCTTTTGTGGTTTCACGCCTTATATCAGTTACCTTACCGTCATAAAGCACCAAGCATTTGTTGTAATATTCTGTTGTGCGAAGATAGGCCAAAAGTGTTTCAACGGGATCACCCTTCTCACGGCCTTGTCTGATATGGCGGCCTATCTCTAATGCAAGCGTTAATGTGTAATGGACACCGTAGGCTTTTACGTCTTTGCCCGTCATTGGATAAACGGATACGAGCGTTGATAGGCCCATTTGAATTGCCACTGCGCGCATGAGGTCTTCAGCTTGTTTAGCATCGTGGGCTTCGATGATAACGGAATTAAGATGTTCATCTACAATCGAAGCGGGGCACGGTGATATTCCGTAAACATTAAAGGTCACCATTTGAATTTCGGGGAAAGCCCTGCCCATTCCATCGGCATTAATCAAAGGCAAGCCCGCCCGAGCCGCCGCCAAGATAGGCAGCATAGAGTTCAACCCACCTATTTCAATTGGCATAATATAGTCAGGCGTTTTGCCCGTTCGCTGACTTAATCGTTTTAACGCTAAGTCGATATCATCACCGTTCGCGGCTTTTTCAATTAAAACAGTCGGCGCGCCCAGCATCGCAGCTGTAAAGACGATAGCATCATCTGGCACATCCTCAGGCTCTACCACTTCAGGCATGCCAAACTCGGCAATAGCAGCTTGCGCGAGCAAGCGCCCAATATAAGGATCCCCGCCTCCGCCTGTTCCAAGAAAAGCCGCGCCCCTTGCAAGGTCTTCTAAATCTGAAATTTGTAGTTTCATGTATAATCAGTATCCCAAGCTTGTGTTTATATTTGTAAGTTACCAGCGGCCTTCACGCGCATGCGCACAGCACCGCCCGGTACATAGGCAAGAGGTATCTCTTCCAGATCAATAATTTCTACGGTTGCGGCAACAGCTCCGGCGGCAATAGTATTAGCAATGGCTTCTGCCTTCGCTTGTCTTATGGCTTCATCACGGCCCAGTTTTTCATAAGAAAATACGCGGTCAATTTCCCCGCCGATTTGAGCGATAGATGCCCCAATAGCATTTGCAACACCGGCATTTTCAGGAATAATCACGTCAGATGCCCCCGGAATATCTCGGTTGATAAGTACCGATCCACCGCCGACTAAAATAAGCGGTAGGTCATCGGCGCTGGTTTTCATGCGGTCGACACCATCGGCAACAATAGCATGAATGCGCTGAACGGCCTTCTCAACAAAGTCCGGGGTTAGGTGTTTGACCAATTGTCTATCACCAAAGTCAGCATATCCTGCGGCTACGGCAATGTCTGAGGCGGTGATTGTTTTCCCGCCAAATACAAGGGCTTGTTCAGGCAATCTGAAACCCACGGATTGCGGCCCTACTGACACGCTAGCAGCATGGTTTGTGACAAGTGATCCGCCACCTAGGCCCAATGCGAAGACGTCAGGCATGCGGAAATTGGTTCTCACCCCACCAATATCCACTGCAATGGAAGATTCGCGCGGGAACCCGTTGGTCAGCATGCCGATATCAGTAGTTGTTCCGCCAATGTCGGCGACCAGCGCATTTTTGGCCCCTGAAAGATAGGCTGCTCCGCGCATGGAATTGGTAGGCCCAGATGAAAATGTCAATACGGGGTATTTTTCAACGCGGTCAGCTTGCATGAGGGTGCCATCGTTTTGGCTGATGAAAAAAGGCGCGGTAATTTTGAGATCTGATAGGGCTGATCGAAAGGATGAGACAACTTTGCGCGCTAAGTCGGCAAGCGCGGCATTCATAATGCCGGCATTCTCACGCTCTAAAAGACCAATGCGGCCAATATGGCATGATAATGTCACCGCCGCATCAGGCATTTCATTGAGGATTATTTCTTCAGCGCGCTCTTCCATGGCATGATTAATTGGTGCAAAAACACATGACACAGCAACGGTTCTGATACCTGCGACCTTCATTTCCCGAGCGGCTAAAGCAACAGCCTTTTCATCAAGCTCAGAATTGATTCGGCCATCATATTGATATCCGCCTTTAACAAGGTGGTGCTGGCCGAATACCGTTCTCGCGATATCTTCGGGCCAATCTATCATAGGGGGCAGTGCGCGCGTGGCGGGAAGTGCGATTCGCAATATGCCAACCTGTAACAAGCCACGCCGCTCTACAAATGCGTTTGTGAAATGTGTTGTGCCAATCATAACAGCTTGAATGGAGTCTGGTGTCGCTTTACCATCCTTGAGTATTTTACCAATAGCATTAACAATGCCATCGCTTACATTCTCTGTTGTTGGCATCTTGCATGTTGCGAGAACTTTTGTACCATCCATTAAAACCGCGTCTGTATTTGTTCCGCCGACATCCACTCCAATACGCATCTATCACTCTCTTTTCTAAATAATACGATGCACCTTCAACTGATAGCTAGATGCTCGTATTACAATGAACGGTATAATGAGATTGTAATCAATTGAAGTGGAGAGTAGGGGGCAGTATTATGTGAGTAGGGACGTAAAATGGGCATAAAAACGCTCACCTACCTATTTGAGTAGGTTGGTCTATTGTATGAGAGAAGAGGCGTAATTTAACGCTTCGATTCTATTTCTTGCGCCGGTCTTTGAATAGATGTTCTTTAAGTGAAATTTAACGGTGTTAGGCGTTACATCGAGGGCACGGGCAATTTCTTTATCAGATAGACCCTTTGATAATTCTCCCAACACTTCTTGTTCTCGCGGGCTAAATAAAGGTGCTGCATCATCTTTATTTATGGCCAAATTACGCACCATATCCAATAGTGTTTCTATCTGCTTGAGCGAAGTACCTTGGTAGCCAGTAGCTATTTCCTCCAAGCGTTCTAAGCGAGGCTGAAGTAATCTCAAAACATGGGTTCCAGACAATGCACATGCGATGCCAGCAAGGTCAATGAGCGCCGATAGGAGCTCTTCTTTTTGGCCATCTTTGTCGGCTAATGATACTATCCAATATAGGCCATAAGCCATATTTCTCTGATTGCCTTGATCTATGGCGATTGTCACCAATTCTCTCAGGATCTCTACAGCGGTATCTAACTCTCCTTTGTTGGCTAAAGCGCGTGCTCGTGCGACACATAATATTTCTTGCTCTCGCCAGACATTAGACATTAGCCGTCCTGTTGGATACCAGTCTTCGTAGAAGGTAAGCGCTTCTTTCTTGCGGCCAAGATCAAAATAGACGAATATTTGTAAGGCTTTGAGGAAATTTTCTAGCCGCTCTAATTCTTCAGTGCGCGTATGGGTAAGGGCTTTTTCAAAAAATGTTTCAATGCCAGCTTCATCGCCTTCTGATACCATTACGAAGGCGCTAGTACGAAAAGCCGACATGTAAACATCAAACCATGCTTCACGGTTCTCAAAGGCAAGTGGGACTTTACCTATCAGGCGAGAGGCGGATCGTGGTTCACAAATTTCCCAGTGATATTCAGCTAAGCAAGCGTCAAGTATGGATTTCAATCCTCTATCGCCTGGAAAATGTTCGCGTGATAGGCGGCTAGCCTTCCCATATAATGATTTAACGGCGGCCATCTGGCCTTCAGCCAATGCGATCATGCCGGTATGAATATATATGAATACTTCGCCATATATAGATTTTGCCATCCTATAGGCTTCAATAGCTTTTGCGCCTTGCGCGCGAGATTCTTCAAAGCGCCCAACTTGCTGCATAGACAAGCAGTCAATTGTGATAATGAAGCCTTTTATCGTGTAATCGTCCCCCGCATTTTCAATAACAGTCTTGATGGCTATACCGGATAGATGCCTGTGGAATGGCAAACAACTATAGCCTAGCAGAAGAGATTCGGTCAGATACCTATCTGTGAGTAGCATCTTACCATCCCCACCAGGGCGATCCTCTGTGAAGCCTTTCGATGCCATGGACGCTTGATCTAAAAACTTACGCGCTTTTCGAATATGTCCTTTTTTCATCTCGATGATGGCGCGGGCGAGTATGAGCCGAGGGAAAGTGTTTAATATATCTGGTGATAGTAGGTTGAGCATATCTTCCAGCCGGTCCATCCCCTCATTAATCCATATTTGCAGGCCTTTGGTTTTCTCGACAAAATCGCCTGCCAATTCTTCATCATGGGCTTTTTTTGCGTGGGCAATAGCTCTATTGGTTTGACCGTGTTCAAAGGCCCAATGGGCTGTCCTGCGGTGCAAATACGCATATCGCTCCGGTTTGGTTTTTTCTAAAGCCAGCTCAAGATGTTCGCGAAGCAAAGGATGCAACCGTCTGATTTGACCTCCAGGCTCAATTTCAGGAAATAAACTATCCAAGCTTGCTAAAGATGCCATAAGGCTGATGCTGTCTGATCGTTCACGCAAATAATTACCCGCTTCAGGTGAGATGCGTTCTATTACGGACGTCTCTGATAAAAAGTCCCTTTGCTCAACTGTAAGCGAATTAAAAAGCTGTTCGGTAAAATAGGCTGCGGCTTGATCACTGGCTCCTGTAAACCCATTAATGCGGTTTTGGCGGTCCCTGGGATTGTCACCGCAAACGGATTTAAGAAGTTGAATGACCACCGGCCAACCTGCTGTTCGGCTAATAATCAGATCGGCTTCCACGTCTGACAGGCCCACGCCAAATATCTGGCGCACTTCCTCAACGCCAAGCCTTAGATCATTTGCGTTTATCCTGTGCAATAAGCCGCTAATTTCTAGTCGTGAGAGAGATAGACCAGGATTCTGGCGGCAGGCTATGACAAGATGAAGATTTTCGGGTAAATTTGATAAAAGCCGCGAAATAACTTGTTCTATCACTTGGTTAGATGCACGTTCAAAATCGTCTAGCACGAGCACAGTTGGTTTTTCGCTTCGCTCTACGGCAGCTATGAATTCATTGAGGGCGAACGTGATCCGCTGGTCCCCTTTAAATTGAGGAGAAAGCAACCCATGCTCAGACATGTCTAGTCCTGCCACATGAAATGCAAAGGCAAGATAGCTTATCAAGCTATCAGGATCATCTGCTTCTTCAATTGAAAGCCATGCCGTAAGAATGTTTTGTTGGCTCAATTTTTCAACCCACTGGGCCAGAAGTGTACTCTTGCCAAAACCCGCTGGTGCTTCAATTAACGTGACGGGTTGCTCTCTAGCATGAGCGAGTTGTTCTTGTAAGCCTTTACGGAAAAATGCAGTGTTGTTTCGTCTAGGAGGCGACACCTTGGCTTTTACAAGCCATGGGGCAACTAGGTCTTGTCGTCGCTTATCATTGCTCAAAACGCTACTCCAAATAGCCATATATTCATAAAAGAGGTTAGAACAATAATTAAAACTTTGCTACATTTGAATTTGTTAGCATGAGACAAATATAGCTTTGTTCTGGAGATTGTCACATTGGGGAGCGTCATAAATTGCAATTGTTGCAAATAATGGAACATCCTTATTCCAAGAGGTGAGAGGCTAAATCCTGTTTTGTGTTACAAAAAATAGTGCAAAATTTTCGAAGCACACCTGTAAGTGGGATTGTCACATTAACTTTTTCCAAACTCTATGTTATATGATGCCGATGAAAAAAATATTATATCATCGACATCGCTTCCATCCAGATATAATCAAGCAGGCTATCTGGCTTTATTTTCGTTTCACCATGAGCTATCGAAACGTCGAGGAATTATTAGCCGAGCAGGAAGGTTGGCCGGCGCATGGTTTGGCTGTGCGGCACAATGCAGCCACATCACGGTCCAAAGGCCGCTTTAGCCGAGCAGGTTATTTGCGCCAATACTATGAACGACAGCACCAAACTATTGGTGCCCACCTTTGACCTCAAATGGTGCCCCCACACAGACTCGAACTGCGGACCTACTGATTACAAATCAGTTGCTCTACCAACTGAGCTATAGGGGCGCTTTGCAGAGAGGCTATTCAACCTCTGAAAAGTAGGCGCAACGTAGTTGTCTTTGGGTTTAAAATCAAGGGAAAAATGATAAATATTTTGCGATTATTTTTCCCTGTAAATTATTCCGAAAACGCATAGAGTGCAATTGCGGCAGCATTGGATACATTAAGGCTTTCCACAGCTCGTTTTATAGGCAGTTTAATCAAGGCATCACAGTGGCTTTGTGTGCCTTTACGAAGGCCTTTGCCCTCGGCGCCCATAACCAGAGCGATATTTTTCCCGAAATCAGCTTGCGTGATGGAAAGGTCAGCGGTGCCATCTAATCCGAGCCGCCAATAGCCCATTTCGGCCAGACTATCCAAAGTGTGACTGAGGTTAGTCACGCGCACCCAGGGCAAGATTTCCAAGGCCCCGGATGCCGCCTTGGCCAGGGTGCCTGATTCTGGCGGAGAATTTCGATCCGTACTGATGATGGCGCGGGCGCCAAATGCCGCCGCAGACCTGATGATGGCGCCCACATTATGAGGGTCGGTAAGCTGATCCAACAGCAAAACGAGATGTGCCTCGCCTGGCTTTATAGTGCAACAGGATTCGAGGCTTATCTCTGGCAGCGCCTCGGTATGCAGCGCAATATTCTGATACACACAGTCCAGAGGCAATATTTTTTCCATAACGTCTGGCAGAATAATTTCTGGCGTCAGGGGGCGAATATTGTCATTGATGTGACGAAAGTCGTCTAAATACTGGTCTGCGCCTCTTTTGGTGACGAGAAGACGTTTGACGATGCGTTTCGGATTTGACAGGGCCGCGAGAACAGGATGCTTGCCAAAAATCCATAGCGCAGTGCTGTTTGGGGTTTTTGTGTTATGTCTCTGATGGGGTGGAACCCTCATATTTTGACCCGTATGCCTGACATAAGGTGCAGGACTATTGGGTGAGTCTTTTGAAAGATCCTTTCTCAATTCCCCCTGAAAGGCAGGTTTAGAGTCTGGCGTATTTTTTTTGACAGAAGGCCTTCGCAGGTTAGCCTGCCGCTGAATTTTTCGTTCTTTTTTGCTCATAGGGAAGCTATAAGCCACTCAACCCCTTAGAGCAACTGATTTGCGGTCAAAAACACGTAATTTTCAGGGGTTCTGTCGCAGATACGCCGCAGATAGGCCGCAGATACACCAAAGATACGCCAAAGATATATTTGGCAATGTGTTTTTTCTTGAAAATTCGTTTGACATGGATAAATAAATGTCCATATTGCGGCCTCAAAGCTGTTGTTGTTTTATGATGGCTTAGTCCATCCATGGAGGGGTGGCCGAGTGGTTAAAGGCAGCAGACTGTAAATCTGCCCGCGTATGCGTACACAGGTTCGAATCCTGTCCCCTCCACCATTTTTCTTGGGACTATACAGGGAAAATGCAGAATGGACATTGTGCGGGCGTAGCATAATGGTAATGCAGCAGCCTTCCAAGCTGAGTACGAGGGTTCGATTCCCTTCGCCCGCTCCAAACTTTAAATGCGGTGAATGCGGTCATTAAAGATTATTCTGATGCCCATTCGCTGACTTGATTTGTTCAGGGGGAGATATCCTCTTATAATTTTTAGGTAGTGCCCCTTATAATTTTTAGGTAGTGAAAGAAAATGGCTAAAGCAAAATTTGAACGTAATAAGCCGCATTGTAACATTGGGACAATCGGCCATGTTGACCACGGTAAGACGACCTTGACCGCTGCGATCACGAAAGTGCTTGCGGAAACAGGCGGGGCGA